>WNGF01001963.1_pt1 | contig 29473 bp, 23 predicted proteins | sample 5400641 | NCBI WGS metagenome assembly WNGF01 (sample SAMN13153371, study PRJNA577476) | soil metagenome | isolation source: 80 cm soil or saprolite under grassland replicate 2 | place: USA:California | collected 2016-06-15 | reverse complement strand
GATCGGACTGCCTACGCGCGAGGCTCAGCCGGCAGCCGAAGCGTCGAGGCCGACCTCTGCAGCGGGCAGACCGCCGGGCTGACGGATTGGCCCATCGAGCGGATTGCGCAAACGGTTGGTCCAGACGACACCCAGCGCGGCATCCTCGACGAGCTCAAAGACGCCACCGCGAAGGCACTCGACATCCTCCAGGCAGCGTGTCCGACGGCGCTGCCGAGCACGCCGACAGGCCGGATCGAGGCCATGCGCCAGCGGCTCGATGCCATGCTGGCGGCGGTGCGTACCGTGCGGCCGGTCGTGGAAAAGTTTTACCAGTCGCTCAACGACGAGCAGAAGGCGCGCTTTAATGCGCTGAGCCCCGACAACCCCGATCAACAGCAAGCGCAACGGGATTTGACGCAAGCCTGCAACGCGCGCGCATCGGGAGTCGCAAGCGTGCCGCTGGAGCGGGTCGAACGCGCAGTGCGGCCCGACGGAGCGCAGCGCAGCGCGCTCAAGGAACTACAAGATGCCACGTCTGAGGCGGCCAATCTGTTGAGCGCGGAGTGCCCCACGTATCGCGCGCTCACCCCGGTCGGCCGCCTGCAAGCGATGGAGCAGCGGCTCGATGCAACGCTGCGTGCGGTGCAAACCGTGCAGCCCGCGCTCGAGAAGTTTTACGGCTCGCTCGGCGACGAGCAAAAAGAGCGCTTCAATCGGCTCAGCCCCGCACAGGGCTGACGCGGCAAGAGCCGATTGGCCATCCGCCGTCATTGCCGGGCTTGACCCGGCAATCCATCATCTTCGAAGAAATGCTTTTTTCGACGGATGCCCGGGTCAAGCCCGGGCATGACGAGTCGAGAACAAACGGGCGGCGATCTACTCCGCCGCGATGCGCACCTCGGGAGCGGCGGAACGCACGTCGGGATCGACGTGCTGCTCGTATTTGACGAAGTTCTCCTGGAACATGCGCACCAGCTTGCGGGCGGTTTCGTCGAAGGCGGCTTTGTCCTTCCAGGTCTTCATCGGATAAAGAAGGTGCGGCTCGACCCCCGGCACCGAAGTTGGGACGGCGAAGCCGAAATAAGGATCGGTGCGGAAGCTCACGCCCTTGAGCGAGCCGTCGAGGGCGCCGGTGACGAGCGCGCGCGTCGCCTTGATGGGCATGCGCCGGCCGACGCCGTAAATGCCGCCGGTCCAGCCGGAATTAACGAGCCAGCAATCGACCTTGTGCCTGGAAATATGCTCGCGCAGCAGGTTGCCGTATTCCGCCGGCGGGCGCGGCAGGAACGGCGCTGCGAAGCAGGTCGAGAATTCAGGCGCGACCCCGACCAATCCCTTCTCGGTGCCGGCGACCTTGGCGGTGTAGCCGGACAGGAAATGGTACATGGCCTGCGCCGGCGTGAGCTTGGCGATCGGCGGCATCACGCCGAAGGCGTCCGCGGTCAGGAAGATGATGTTCTTCGGGTGTCCGGCGCGCCCGGTGCGCGAGGCGCGCGGCATGAACTCGAGCGGATAAGCCGAGCGCGTGTTCTCGGTCTTGCTTTCGTCGTCGAAATCCGGGATCCGCGTCTGCGGATCGAACACTACGTTTTCGAGCACCGCGCCGAAGCGGTTGGTCGCGGCGTAGATTTCGGGCTCCGCCTCCTCGGAGAGCTTGATGCATTTGGCGTAGCAACCGCCTTCGAAATTGAACACGCCGTCGGGGCCCCAGCCATGCTCGTCGTCGCCGATGAGAGTGCGGTTGGGATCGGCGGACAGCGTGGTCTTGCCGGTGCCGGAAAGGCCGAAGAACAGCGCCACGTCGCCGTCCTGGCCGACATTGGCCGAGCAGTGCATCGGCATCACGCCTTGTGCCGGCAGATAGAAGTTGAGCGTGGTGAACACCGACTTCTTCATCTCGCCGGCATAGGACGAATTGCCGATCAGAACGATCTTCTTGCTGAAGTCGATGGCGATGACCGTCTCGGTGCGCACCCCATGGCGCTTGGGATCGGCCTTGAACGAGGGCAGATCGACGATGGTGAGTTCGGGGACGAAATCGTCGAGCTCAGGTGGGACCGGACGAATCAAGAGCTGGCGAATGAAAAGTGAGTGCCAGGCAAGCTCGGTGAAGACGCGCGTTTTGATCCGGTACTTCGGATCGGCGCCGCCATAGAGATCCTGCGCGTAAAGCGTCTTGCCGCGCGCATGGGCGATGAAGTCGTCGTAGAGCCGCTGGAAATTTTCCGGCGTGATCTTGCGGTTGCCGCCCCACCAGACCGTGTTTTCGGTCAGCGCATCAACGACCGTATGCTTGTCTTTGGGGGAGCGGCCGGTGTGGGCACCGGTTTCCGCGCACAGGGCACCGCCCTCCACGACCGAGGCCTCGTGCGCCGCCACCGCGTGCTCGTAGAGCACCGGCGCGGTGTGATTCCAGTGGATCGCCTTGAGGTCCTTAAAGCCAAATCGGTCGGCGCCGTACGCGCTGTTCCGCAAACCCGTTTCCTGCACGAAAGACCTCCACGACGCAGTCGGCTGCCGCCGGACCTACTCCCCGTCGCCACGATGTAAGGGTTCAATGATAGCGCCCGCCGCCCGATCCCGCGACCTATAAATGGCAGCGGCCAGCTGTCAATGCTGCGCCGCAGCAGCGCGCATCATACGGATGGCCATACCACCCGTGCGTCGTCATTGCCGGGCATAGCGCATGACAGGTTCACGACAACCGGCATCATTCCACCAGTCCCTTGCCGACGAGCCATTTCTGGATCAGCTCGGCAACCTGATCGCTGTTCTTGTCCATCATGACCATGTGCGAATTGCCCTTGAGGCCTGCATCCGGCAGGTCGACGACATCGATGCTGCCGCCCGCGGCTTTGAAAACCGCGGCATAGTCGATGCCGCCCTGACGGATCTTCGACCACCGGGGATGGTCTTTGGCGTTGTCGCCGTAAAGCACCAGGATCGGCGTCGTCTTTATGGACTGCACCTTGTTGCGGTCGCCGCCGAGCGTCGGCTCGACAGCAACGAGCGCCTTGACCTTGTCGGGTCGCGCCTCGAGCACCTTGTAGCCGAACGACCCCGACTGGCTGTGCACCAGCACCACGCACGGGCAGATTTTGTCCACGAGCTCGATATAGGCGGCGACGATCTGATCGTCGGTGGTGAGCCAACGCGGCACGCCCTGCTTCATGAACTGCTCGTACGCCTCGATCGGAAATTGGACGCCCGGATAGATCGCGCGTTTCGCTTTATCGTCATTCCACGAACCGGGCGGACCGATGCGGAAGCGCTCCCACGGATCGCCCAGCGGCAATGCCATCGCCTCGCCCTTGAAGGTATTGGTCCAGCCGGCGCGGCCGCGCTCGACGGCATCGGAGATATAAGTGTCCCAGCCCTGGCGGATGAAATAGGCGAGCCAGCCCTCGCCGCCATCGGGCTTGGTCTCGTAGGTCACGCCCGTCAATCCGCCGCCGTGCCACAACAGCAGCGGCACTTTGCCCTTGCGGTTTTGCGGCAGGAAGTACTGCACGTACATCTGCTCGACTTGATACTTGCCATTGGGGTCCATCTTCGCGGGAACGCCGCCGGGCGTGAACACGACCTCTTTGATCGGCTGACCGGTAACTTCGATGACACGGCCGCCGATATGAAACGAACCCATCTCGCGTAAGAGAATGGTTTCCTTGCTCTGGGCCAAGGCCGAACCTGCGGCCAAGCCGAGTATCAAGACGATGCTTGCACGGCGCATCGCGCCCTCCCTTCTTTTTTGAACTGCGCAACTGTGCGGCGCGATCATGCCGCGCGCCGCGCCTCCTCGGCCATCTGCTTGAGCACGTGGCGCAACACTCCCGGCGCGCGCACCCGCTGTGGGAAAGGTAGCCGTAACGCGGTGCGGTCGAGCTGCAGTTCGAGACCTTCGGGATCGCAACCCACGCAGCGCCAATCTCCGTCGGGAGCGCCGAGCAGCTTGGTCGCATAAAGCCGCACCGCGTCCGCATGGTCGTCGTTCATGTGAGCAACAATCTCGGGCTCGGCCGCGACAAGCTCGGCAGCATCGCCGGTCTCGGTGAGAACGTCCTGCGGCTTGAGATCAACGATGCGCCCAAAACCGGCGACGAGATGGGCGGCCTTGAGCGTGATCCGATAGAAGGCGAAATCGGCAAAGCCGGCGAACATTTCCGCCTCCGACTGGCGCTGGAGATAGCGCCGGCGTGCGTCCGGGTCATCCGTCGCGGCGGCGGTTCCCATGAGCATGACGCGGGCCCCTTGCAGGGGGTCGCCTGCCTTGCGCTCGTCGATCATGAGGGAGACGCGCGGGTCGGCGAGAATATTCTTGGTGTGCACGGCAAGGCGCGAAATCAGCAAGAGGGGCGCCCCGTCGGCCGCGGTCGCGACATTGACCAACGAGCAATAAGGATCGCCCGAGCCCGCCATCAGGGTCGCCAAGGCCCCCGAGCGGCCCTCGCGCAAGAGCTTCTTGGCGGCCAGCGCGGGGTCGAAGTTCGGGCTTGGTTGCATTTGGCGCCTCCGGCAAATGATGTTACCAAGCGGCCCCGGCACAGCGAAGCCGGGGAACAGCTCGATCGCTGGCGCGCCAAGCCTCAGCTTGGGCACGAGCGCCGATGCGAGCTATGCTAATAATCCCTTTGACGAATCACGCGTTTGTCAGGGAATCGCCACATTTCGGCCGTGCTTTGGGGGCTTCAAAGTCGCCAGGGCGAATGCAAGGGATAGGGGCTCATGCCGACCATCGCTCTCGTCGACGACGACCGCAACATCTTGACCTCGGTCTCCATCGCGCTCGAGGCCGAAGGTTACCGGATCATGACCTACACCGACGGCGCGTCCGCGCTCGACGGCTTCAAGACGTCGCCGCCCGATCTCGCCATTCTCGACATCAAGATGCCGCGTATGGACGGGATGGAGACTTTGCGGCGGCTGCGCCAGAAGTCCGACATGCCGGTGATCTTTCTCACCTCCAAGGACGAGGAGATCGACGAGCTGTTCGGCCTGAAAATGGGCGCCGACGATTTCATCCGCAAACCATTCTCGCAGCGCCTCCTGGTCGAGCGCGTCAAGGCAATCCTACGCCGCTCGGCACCGAAGGACGGCAGCGCGCCGAAGGAAACCGATGCCGCCAAGGTGCTCGAACGCGGCCTGCTGCGCATGGACCCGGAGCGCCACACCTGCACGTGGAAGAACGAGCCCGTGACGCTGACAGTCACCGAGTTCCTGATCCTGCAGGCGCTCGCGAGCCGGCCCGGCGTGGTCAAGAGCCGAAACGCGTTGATGGATGCGGCCTATGACGATCAGGTCTATGTCGACGATCGCACGATCGACAGCCACATCAAACGGTTGCGCAAGAAGTTCAAGGGAACCGATGACGATTTCGACATGATCGAAACGCTCTATGGCGTCGGCTATCGGTTCAAAGAAATGTGACGCTGGTGTCCCGATTCCGAAGTTCGCAAGCCCTTGCAGCAGGCTATCGTGCGACCTTCGGAATCGGGACACCAGCAAGCCTTGTCTCTCGTTTTTGGATTTGACGTTCCCATGCGAAGCTTGCTGAAAGGCCGCGGGAACTTCAGATCCACCACACGAGTGGCGGCTTGGCGACCAGGTTCGACCGCCTAGAATCGGCGCCGGCGGGGCCTGGGGGTGGGGGCGCGCAACCGGCAGACCGACTGTGCTCAACCGAACGCCGGAGAGTTTCAAGACCGACGTCGCGGCGGAACGGCCCGAGGACGGCGCGTCGCTGCTCGCTCAAGGCCGAAGGATCGGCGGGCTGTTGCTCGAGCGGTGGCGAACGAGCCGACGCAGTCGGACCCCGGACTTCGCGACCGACGCCGAACTGCAGCGTTCCGATAATCCATTAGCACGCACAAAAGCGACACTGCGGCGGTTCGCCGACCTGTCATTTGAGCGCTGGAATCGCTTCGCCCGCGTCGTCGCTTCGAACCTGAGCCAACTCGATCGAACGCTGGAGACGCTCAAGGTCGAGCTGGAGCAGCGCGATGACGGCGCACCGCGCGCGAAGAGCGGGCGACGGCGGTTCGCAGCCCTGTTGCTCCAAGGCTGGCAACTCTTCGTCCGCGTTGCCTTTTCGAGTCTCAGCCGCCGCATCATCTTCCTCAACGTGACCGGCTTGCTCGCGCTGGTCATCGGCGTGCTCTACCTCTCGCAATTCCGTGCCGGCCTGATCGATGCACGCATCCAGAGCTTGCTAGTGCAAGGCGAGATCATTGCCGGCGCGGTTGCCGCCTCGGCAACAGTGGAGACGGATACCATCACCATCGATCCCGAGCGGCTGCTCGAGCTGCAGGCCGGCCAGAGCTACGGCCCCTCGGAGGAGGCGCTGTCGGGGCTGGAATTTCCGATCAATCCCGAGCGCGTCGCGCCGGTGCTTCGCCGTCTCGTCTCGCCCACCAATACGCGCGCGCGCTTGTACGACCGAGCTGGCGTCCTCATTCTCGACAGCCAAAATCTCTACGACGTACTGCGCTTCGACCTGCCGCCCCCGACGCGAAAACCCGGCGTTCTCGAGCGGGCCTATATCACCATCCGCACCTGGGTCAGCCGCGGCACGCTGCCGCTCTATCGCGAGTTCGAACCGCAGAACGGCAAGGGCTACGGCGAGGTCGCCAATGCGCTGCAGGGCTTCAAGTCCAGCATGGTGCGCATCAACGAGCGCGGCGAGGTGATCGTATCGGTCGCGGTGCCGGTGCAGCGCTTCCGCGCGGTGCGCGGCACCCTCATGCTTTCCACCCAAGGCGCCGACATCGACAATATGGTGGGCGCCGAGCGGCTCGCCATCTTCAAAGTCTTTCTCATCGCCGCGGGGGTGATGGTGGTGCTGTCGTTCCTGCTGGCCGGAACCATCGCCGGCCCGGTCCGGCGGCTCGCAGAAAGCGCCCAACTCGTGCGCCGACGCATCCGCTCGCGCGTGGAGATTCCCGATCTGAGCCATCGCCGCGACGAGATCGGACATCTCTCGGGATCGCTGCGCGACATGACGGACGCGCTCTACAACCGCATCGAGGCGATCGAAAGCTTTGCCGCCGACGTGTCGCACGAGCTCAAGAATCCCCTTACCTCGCTGCGTTCGGCGGTCGAGACGCTGCCGCTCGCCAAAACCGAGGAAAGCCGCAACCGGCTTCTTTCCGTCATCAAGCACGACGTGAAGCGGCTCGATCGACTGATCTCCGACATTTCCGACGCGAGCCGGCTCGACGCCGAGATGCAACGGCACGAAGCACAGCCGGTCAACATCGCAAAGCTGCTCACCACCGTCATCAGCGTGGCCAACGAGCGGCACGACGACGGGGTCACCGTCAGGATGAATTTCGAAGGAGGCCGGCCCGGCGCCTTCATGGTGCTGGGGAACGATTCGCGGCTCGGGCAGGTGGTCAACAACCTGATCGACAATGCTCGCTCGTTCTCGCCCCCCGGCGGCACAGTGCGCGTCACGGCCCGGCGATTGAAAAATCAGATCGAGATCATCGTTGACGACGACGGCCCCGGCATCCCGGCCGAAGCGATGGAGAAGATCTTCGAGCGCTTCTATACGCACAGACCGCACCAGCCCTTCGGACAGAATTCGGGCCTCGGCCTCTCCATCTCCAAGCATATCGTCGAGGCCCATGGCGGCCGCATCCGGGCCGAGAATCGCCAACGCCCGGCGGTCGCGGGCGAGACGCCCGTCGTGATCGGGGCGCGCTTCATCGTGCGGCTGCCGGCCATGTGATGGCGGCTGAGACTCCGACCGTGCATGCCTCCGCCGTGTTGGCTGGCGCACGTGCCGTGCTCATCCGCGGGCCGGCGGGAGCGGGCAAATCGCAGCTTGCGCTCGCGCTCATTCAAGCGGCGGACACGGGGCTGCTGCGCTTCGCTCGCCTTATCGGCGACGATCGCCTGCACCTCGAAGTGCACCACGGGCGGCTGCTGGTGCGGCCCGCAGCCGCGCTTGCGGGGCTGATCGAGATACGCGGGCTCGGCATTCGGCGGCTCGACTATGAGCCGGTGGCGGTCGTCGGTCTGGTGGTCGACTTGGCCGCCGAGGACGCCGAGCGCATGCCTGCGGCCGGCGAGACGGTGCTGCTCGGCGTGCCGATACGGCGCTTGGCGTTGGCGGCGGGCACAGCCCCCCTCCTCCCGGTGCTCGCCCTCCTGCATGGCGGAATAACCGAGATTAAACCTCGGTCATGATCCTTGCGGGCCGGCCCGGTGGTACAAAAGTAACTGGGCGACGGTAATTTCCTGTCCGACCGGGCCGCCGGAGAGCGCCCCTACCGCAATGCAACACCCTCCCCAAATCGCCGGAAAGGCCCTTGCACAAGGGTTTCGGATGGTCATGATGGGCGGCCTTTCGTGCGGTGCAACCGGGCCGCGCCGGTGGGGAACTCCATGATCGGCCTCGTACTCGTCACCCACGGGCGCCTTGCCGCCGAGTTCCGCTCGGCCCTGGAGCATGTGGTCGGCCCACAGAAGCAGATCGAGGCGGTGACCATCGGCCCCGACGACGACGTCGAGCAGCGGCGCAAAGACATCATCGAGGCGGTCAAGCGCGTGGACAGCGGCGAAGGGGTGGCTATCCTCACCGATATGTTCGGCGGCACACCGTCCAACCTCGCGATCTCGGTGATGGGACGCCCGAAGGTCGAGGTTCTCGCCGGCATCAATCTGCCGATGCTGGTGAAGCTCGCCAAGGTGCGCGACGAATGTCCGCTGACCGAGGCGGTGGCGGCGGCTCAGGACTCCGGCCGCAAATACATCACCATCGCTAGCCGCGTTCTTACCGGGAAATGAGTGAGCCTGGCGGCGAGTTCTCCTCGGCCAGTCAGTCGCCGGACGCGCCGATCGTCCGCGTGCTCGAAATCTGCAACAAGAAGGGCTTGCATGCACGTGCTTCGGCGAAGTTCGTGCAGACCGTGGAGAAATTCGACGCCGAGGTGAAGGTCAGGCGCGGTAACGAGGTCGTCGGCGGCACCTCGATCATGGGGCTGATGATGCTCGCGGCCGGCCCCGGCACGACGATCACCGTCGAAGCGAGCGGCCGAGAAGCGGCCGAGGTCGTCAATGCGCTGACAGCGCTCGTGAGCGGCCGCTTCACGGAAGAAGAATAGCGCCGCTCAGGCCACCTTTTTTGCCAAGACCTTTGCCGCCGGCCGCAAGTCGGCGACAAAATTCTTGTACTCGCGTTCTTTGTCCGCCTCGTCCTCCATCCGCAGTAGCCACGACGGGTGGATGGTGACGAAGGCGGCGGTGCCGTCGGCGAGGTGCAACGTCTGGCCGCGCATCTTGCTGATGGTGACCGAGCGTCCGAACAGGCTGCGCGCCGCCGTGGCCCCGAGCGCGACAATGGCCACCGGTTTCACGAGCGCGCGTTCGACCTCGAGCCAGATCTTGCAGCGCTCGATTTCATAGACATTGGGCCGCTTGTGCAGCCGCCGTTTGCCGCGCATCTCGTGCTTGAAGTGCTTCACCGCATTGGTGACGAAAACCTCCGTGCGGGGAATTCCCGCCTCCGCCAGCGCCCGGTCGAGAACTCGCCCGGCGGGGCCGACGAACGGCTTGCCGGCGAGGTCTTCCTTGTCGCCGGGCTGCTCGCCGACCAGCATGACATGGGCCGATCTGCGCCCCTCGCCCGGCACCGCCTGCGTTGCGTGCTTGTAGAGCGGGCAGCGCGTGCATTCGTTCTCGGCCTTGGCAAGCTCGGAAAGCGAGTTGATCGCGGGAGGAAGCTCGAGATCGAGCTGCGCCTTCTCTGGCATGGGGCTCCTGACCAGCCACCGGCGCACGGGTAACGCCCAGGCGCGGCGGCAGTTCACCGAGGGCGCGAGTGGCCGCCGCCGGAAAGGACATAAAGAAATCTTTATATCTTCGTTGCAGGAGCCGGCGGGCCCTGCTATAGGCAGCGCCGACCGGCGTGCCGGCTGGCGCGCCCGAATTTCCAACCATGCAAGGACCGACATGAGTGCTGCATCGAAAGCCGCCAATCGTGCTGCCTCCACCCAGCCAGCCGCCGACTATGCGATCAAGGACCTGACCCTTGCCGACTGGGGCCGCAAGGAAATCGCCATCGCCGAGACGGAGATGCCCGGCCTCATGGCCATCCGCGAGGAATACGGGCCCGAGCGACCGCTGCGCGGCGCGCGTATCTGCGGCTCGCTGCACATGACCATCCAGACCGCGGTGCTGATCGAGACGCTCAAAGCGCTGGGCGCCGACGTGCGCTGGGCCTCGTGCAACATTTATTCGACCCAGGACCACGCCGCGGCCGCCGTGGCAGCTTCCGGCACGCCGGTCTTCGCCGTCAAAGGGGAGAGCCTGAAGGACTATTGGGACTATCAACACCGCATCTTCGAATGGAGCGACGGCGGCACAGCCAACATGATCCTCGACGACGGCGGCGATGCCACGCTTTTGATTCACCTCGGCCTGCGCGCCGAACAAGGTGAGACGGGATTGATCAGCAAGCCGGCCAATGAGGAAGAGGAAATCCTGTTCGCGGCCATCAAGCAGCGGCTGAAGGACAAGCCCGGCTGGTATAAGCGCAACGCTGACGCAATCCGCGGCGTGACCGAAGAAACCACGACCGGCGTTCACCGGCTCTACGACATGCAGAAGAAAGGCACGCTGCTGTGGCCGGCGATCAACGTCAACGACAGCGTCACCAAATCAAAGTTCGACAACCTTTACGGCTGCCGCGAGTCGCTGGTCGACGGCATTCGCCGCGGCACCGACGTGATGATGGCGGGCAAGGTGGCCATGGTCGCGGGCTTCGGCGACGTCGGCAAGGGCTCGGCCGCCTCGCTGCGCCAGGCCGGCTGCCGCGTGCTGGTCTCGGAGATCGATCCGATCTGCGCGTTGCAGGCGGCGATGGAAGGCTACGAGGTCACGACCATGGAGGACGCGGCAGCGCGTGCCGACATTTTCGTCACCGCGACCGGCAACGTCGACGTCATCACCATCGAGCACATGCGCAAGATGAAGGACCGGGCGATCGTTGCCAATATCGGTCACTTCGACAGCGAAATCCAAGTGTCGGCACTGCGAAACTTCAAGTGGCATAACGTCAAGCCGCAGGTCGACGAGATCGAATTTCCGGACGGCAAGCGCATCATCCTGTTGTCCGAGGGGCGTTTGGTGAACCTCGGCAACGCGATGGGCCATCCGAGCTTCGTCATGTCGTCTTCCTTCACCAACCAGACGCTGGCGCAGATCGAGCTTTGGACCAATCCCCACAAATACGAGAAAAAGGTTTACACCCTGCCGAAGCACCTCGACGAGAAGGTCGCCCGTCTCCACCTCGCCAAGGTCGGCGCCAAGCTGACGAGAATGTCCGACAAGCAAGCGACCTATATTGGCGTGCCGGCCGAGGGGCCGTACAAGCCCGACCATTACCGGTATTGAGATCGCCGATCCCCGGTAGCCCGGATTGAGCGAAGCGAAATCCGGGTCTTTGGCCCCCGCATTTCGCTTCGCTCAATGCGGGCTACATTATCGACATCGATACCGTTGCGGCGGGTCGCCTCCGATTGAGTTCGGCACCTCTAGCCGCTAGCTTCGCGCTGCAAAGAGCAGAGCGGGGGGAGGCCTTGCGACGCCGGATCGTCCTTGCCGTCATCTTCCTGGCCGCCTTCGTTCTCTTGTTGCGTATTGCCCTGCTCGCCGGCGAATTCGACACCGTCATCACGGCAGCCAACTTCGAAACGGCGCGCGATGATCACGCCGCGCTGCGCGCATTTCTTTATCGCATGCCGAAGGGCGGCGACCTTCACACCCACCTCTCCGGCGCGGTTTACGCGGAGCGGTTCATCGCCTGGGCCGCGCAGGAAGATCTTTGCATCGACCTAGAGAACGTCGTGCTGCCGAAGGCGCAATGCGACCGCACGGGAGTGCGGCCGGTTTCCGACGCCATGCGCGATCAGAAGCTCTACGACCGCCTGATCAATGCATTCTCGATGCGTGATTTCCTGCCGACGCCCGCCGCGCCGACGGGACATGACGAATTTTTCGCGACCTTCGATCGATTCGGAACGGTCTCCGGCTCGCATTTCGTCGACATGACCCTCGACCAGCTCAAGCTCTACGACGGGGAGAACGTGCAATACGTCGAGTTCATGGTGTCGTCGTGGTGCCCGAACGATCGCGAGCGGTTCACCAAGGCCGTCGGCGAGGCGAGCGACAATGCTTCCAAGCTTGCCGCGCTGGACGCGAACGGGCTTGCCGATTGCGTCGCGGCAAAGCGCAACGACCTCGCGGCCGCGATCGGCAAGATCACGGCCATGCTGGGATGCGAGACGAGCAATACGCAACCCGGCTGCGGCGTCACCTTCCGCTACATCGTTCAGGTCTACCGCAACAATTCTCCCGATGAGGTGTTCGTTCAGGCCGCCACCGCCGTCGCGCTGGTCCGCGCAGAACCGCGGCTGGTCGCACTCAATCTGGTTGGAGCTGAAGACAACCTGGTGGCACGACGCGATTACACGCGCCACATGCAGATCATCCGCTTTCTTGCCAACGACGTGCCGGTCGCGCTGCACGCTGGCGAACTCTGGCTCGGCCTGGTTCCACCCCCTGACCTCACCTTTCACATCCGCCAAGCCGTCGAGATCGGCGGAGCTCGCCGCATCGGCCATGGCGTCACGATTGGCTTCGAGCGCGAGGCGGCGGGCCTGCTCGCCGAGATGCGCGCGCGGTCCGTCGTCGTCGAGATCAACCTCACCAGCAACGACCTCATCCTGGGCGTGCGCGGCAAGGAGCACCCGCTGCCCGCCTATCTCGCGGCCGGCGTGCCGGTCGTGTTGTCCTCCGACGATGCCGGCGTCTTGCGCATCGATCTCACCAATGAATATTTCCGCGCCGCGCGCGACTATGGCCTCGGTTACCGGGAGCTTAAAGCGATCGCCCGCAACGCATTGCGCTATTCCTTCCTCGACGAGAGGGACAAGCGCGATCAGCTCGAGCGCTTCGAGCGCCGCTCTGCCGAATTCGAGCGCTCGCTCGCGAGCGGGCAGTCGCCGCTTCGCAATGCCGTCGCCCTGATCAAAGCCGCGGTCACTGCGCCCTGAGATGGCGCGGCGCGCATTCGGCGGGCAACTCGGGTGTTTGCGACTGCCGCGGTGGAATCGTGATCAGCAGATAGCGTGCCGGCTTGCCGTCCACGCCGAGGTAGCGGCGGGAAACCTCCACCTCAATTTGCTTGCCGGGAGGAGAGCAGCGCGCCCGCGCAAGAGCGGCGTCGGCGCACCAATCCGCGTCGGCAACGGATGATCGGGCGGGACAGAGCAATGCGATGCCGTCGCGGTCGATACGCTCCTGGATCGCAGGGGTGGCCTTGCCGTCGAGCACATGCACCGCGAGCGGGTGGCTGCGCATGTAGAAGGTGACGCCGTCCGTGAACTCGTCAAAGCCGCTGAAAATTCGCAGCGGCCGGTCGGTGGTCTCGCGCCACAAGCGTTCGACGGGTTCCGCCAGCACCGAGGTATGGGCGGAGCCCGGCGGCGGACCCGCGCGATGGATGACAAACGCGATCGCCGGTGCGATCGCCACCATGACCAGGGGAAACGCAACTGCGAGCGTGAGCACGCCGATTGCATCGCGTCGCGTGATCGCGACAAGCGGCGATGACAGCAGCATCACCGGTAAGAGCGTGAAGGCCGACATGGACCAGAGCGAGACCAAGCGGACGCCCGTCAAAGGCGCAATCAGCGCCGGCGCCAGCAGCACCGCCCAGAACGCGGCGGCGGCGAGGCGGCGGGCGGGCGACGACGGCCAAGCCATGTCTTTGACAGCCGCCCGGCTTGGCCGGGCGGTGACGAACAGGACCAAGAGCGGGACCGCCACGTAAGCGAGGCTGCCCGCCAGATAGCCGAGCGAGGCGCCGACCGTGGATGCGAGCGAGCCCGCTCCGTGCAGGACGACCGCGTAGGAGAACGGGACAAAGTCGTTCGCAATCAGCCAAACGGCATGCGGGGCGAGTGCCGCCGCTCCCACCGCGATCGTCACCCAGGGCGCCGACGAGCGGAAATAAGCCGCCCGCCGCGGATCGACGAGCGCAGCAATGCCGAGCCCGAGCAGCAGGACGATCGACCAGTACTTGCCGTACATCGCCGCCGCCGCGAACAGCCCGGCGAGCGCGGCATCGAGCACGCGCCGGCTCTCGAAGGAGCGCAGAAACCAAAGCGTGGTGGCCGCCCACAGCGGCAGCAGGATGGTGTTCACATTGAACTTGAGTCCGTGGAAATTGAAAAACGGCACCAGCGTGAGAAGCGCAATCCCTACCACCCGCTTCTCGCCGTCGAGAAACCGCGCCGAGAGCCGCCAGGCGATCCACAGGGCGAGGCCGACGTTTGCCATCGCAAGCAGGTAGTAAGCCCAGTCCGCGGTGGGAAAAATGCTGAACCAGGCGCGCACCACGACCATCGCCAGCGGCGGATGCTTGGGATAACCGAGCGCAAGTTCGCGCCCGAGCGCGAACTGCTCCGACATGTCGGCGTGAATGTCCTGGCTGCCTTTGGCGAGGACCCCGTAAAGCGTCCAGAGCACCACATAACCGAGGAGGACCGCGAGGATCGTGCGCTCGCGCCGGGCGGCGTCGGCGAGCGCATCGAGCAGCCGCCCGATGACCGCTAGGCCGCGGCGGCCCTCCGTGATGGCCGACATTGCAAGCACCCGGTTTACCCCTATTCGGGCGGCAGCCTATGGCATGACGTGCAACCGAGGTCCATATCAAGGGTCGCCATTGCTTTGCCGCATCCGTCGGCGATGCTAAAGGCGTTGCATCGGAGCGACCCCAGGGAACACCTCATGTGCCGCTGGATTGCCTATCGCGGTGAAACGATCCCGCTGGAACAATACGTCACCGCCCCTGCCCACTCGCTGGTGGTGCAGAGTCAGCGTGCACTGGAATCGACCGCCGCGACCAACGGCGACGGTTTCGGCATGGGTTGGTATGGCGAACACCCTGAGCCAGGGCTCTATCGCGAGGTCCGCCCGGCGTGGTCGGACGAGAATTTGCGCTACCTCTGCCGCCACATTCAGTCGCACCTCTATTTTGCCCATGTGCGCGCGGCGACCGGCACGCCGATCACGCGGCCGAACTGCCATCCCTTCGCCTGCGGACGCTGGCTGTTCATGCACAACGGCATCATCGGCACCTGGGGGCGCTTGCGCAGGAAGGTCGAGGCGCTCATTCCCGACGCGTTCTACGGCTCACGCATCGGCACAACCGACTCCGAGGCGGTCTTTCTCGCCATCCTTGGCGCCGGCGGCGACAAGGACCCGGTTGGCGCGACCGCGCGCGTGCTCGCCACCTTGACCGAGATGGTCAGCAGCGACGGCTATCACGAGTCGCTGCGTTTCACGGCGGCGCTCACCAACGGGCGCGATCTCTACGCTTTCCGCTACGCCGCCAACGACCAGGCCAACTCGCTCTATTACCGGGTGTCCGGCGGCAACGTGGTGATCGTCTCGGAACCGCTCGATGCGGACCGCGCGCATTGGAAGCCGGTGCCGCCCGGGCATGCGATCGTGGCGCGCGAAGGGGAACGGGTGGCGGTCGAGCCGTTCCTGGCGGAGCACCGGGTCGCGGCGGAGTGAACCGCGGGCCACCCCCGACAGGCGAGAAGCCGAGTCCTTGCTGCTTGCGGACGCGAGTGGTAATCCGCGCGCCATGAATGCGGCCATCGATAACATCCGTAACTTCGCCATCATCGCGCACATCGACCACGGCAAGTCGACCTTGGCCGATCGGCTGATCCAAGCGACCGGCGGTCTCGCCGAGCGCGAGATGGTGGAGCAAGTTCTCGATTCCATGGACATCGAGCGTGAGCGCGGCATCACCATCAAGGCGCAGACCGTGCGGCTCAATTATCGCGCGCGCGATGGCAAGGACTACGTGCTCAACCTGATCGATACGCCGGGGCATGTCGATTTCGCCTACGAGGTCAACCGGTCGCTCGCGGCCTGCGAAGGTTCGCTTTTGGTCGTCGACGCGTCGCAGGGCGTGGAGGCGCAGACGCTCGCCAATGTCTACCAGGCGATCGACAACAACCACGAGGTCGTGCCCGTCCTCAACAAGGTCGACCTGCCGGCGGCCGAGCCCGAAAAGGTGAGGCAACAGATCGAGGACGTGATCGGGCTCGACGCCTCGAATGCGATTCTGATCTCGGCGAAGACGGGTCTGAATGTCCCCGAGGTGCTCGAGGGTATTGTCACGCGCCTGCCGCCGCCCAAGGGCGACCGCGACGCGGTGCTCAAGGCCCTGCTGGTCGACAGCTGGTACGACAGCTACCTCGGCGTCGTCGTGCTGCTGCGCGTCGTCGACGGCGTGCTCCGGCGCGGCCGGCGTATCCGCATGATGGGCACCGGCGCCGCCTACGAAGTCGATCGTGTCGGCGTATTCACGCCGAAAATGGTGGACATCGAAGAGCTCGGTCCCGGCGAAATCGGCTTTCTCACCGCCTCGATCAAGCAGGTCGCAGACACCCGCGTGGGCGACACCATCACCGACGACCGCAAACCGGTGAGCACGCCGCTACCCGGCTTTCGGCCGGCCATTCCCGTCGTGTTCTGCGGATTGTTTCCGGTCGACGCCGCACAGTTCGAGGATTTGCGCGCGGCCATGGGCAAGCTGCGGCTCAACGACGCAAGCTTCACCTACGAGATGGAGACTTCCGCCGCGCTCGGCTTCGGCTTCCGCTGCGGCTTCCTGGGGCTGCTGCACCTCGAGGTCATCCAGGAGCGGCTCGCGCGCGAATTCAATCTCGACCTGATCGCCACCGCCCCGTCGGTGATCTACAAGATCACGTTGACCAACGGGGATCAGCTCGAGATCCACAATCCGGTGGACATGCCGGATCCGGTGCGCATCAAGGAGATGGAAGAGCCCTGGATCCGCGCGACCATCATGACTCCCGACGAATATCTCGGCAGCGTGCTCAAGCTCTGCCAGGACCGGCGCGGCGCGCAGATCGAGCTGACCTACGTGGGCAATCGCGCGATGGTGAAATATGACTTGCCGCTCAACGAGGTGGTGTTCGACTTCTACGACCGCCTGAAATCGGTGTCGAAGGGATACGCCTCGTTCGACTATCATCTCACCGACTTCCGGACGGCGGACCTCGTTAAGATGCAAATTCTGGTCAACGGCGAACCGGTCGATGCGCTCGCCATGCTGGTCCACCGCACGCGCGCGGAGAGCCGCGGCCGCGCCATGGCGGAAAAGCTCAAGGAGCTCATTCCCCCGCACATGTTTCAGGTGCCGATCCAGGCGGCGATCGGCGGCAAGATCATCGCGCGCGAGACCGTGCGCGCGCTGCGCAAGGACGTCACCGCCAAATGCTACGGCGGCGACGTGACGCGCAAGCGCAAGCTGCTCGAGAAGCAGAAGGAAGGCAAGAAGCGCATGCGCCAGTTCGGCAAGGTGGAGATCCCGCAGGAGGCGTTCATCGCGGCGCTGAAGGTGGATGTGTGACCGGCTCGGCTCATGTGGCCCCTCGCCGGTCCAACTCCTGATCCGGCATCGCCACGAAGATCAGCACGGCGATGCAGGTCATGAGGAACCGGAACGCGCTGGGCACGCCATTCCAATGCTGGGACTCCCACATGCCGAACCACTCGCCCCCGATCACCATGAACCCGACGTGCCACAGCAGGAAACCGAGAGTTAAACCGACAATCGCGAATTTTTTGGCTCGATTGAACGAGCCCGCGTCGGCATGCAGCCGGCGCGCGAGCGCGGCCGCCCCGACCCAACACAGCACTGCCGTCGCGGCCTCCGCAGCGATGATGACCGCGTAAGCCAATTCCTGAAGCGTCGGATTGGTGATCGCCCGGTACCTGATCCTGGACGATGGAAAGATCGTGTCCATGGACAGCACGTGCTGAACGAAAGTGAGGTTGGTGTCGTAATCGGTCAGGTTTCCGAAGGTGACCAGAGTGGCGAATAGCGCGATGGCCGCGACCGTTGCCGCCTTTGCCGCACGAATGGCGATCATCGACGTCTCCAATGACTTTGCATCATGACAGAGGATTGGGCCTGCATTCGGACGCGCGTGCGGCGGGGGGCGAGACTATGTGCGCGCCCCTCATGTATCCTGCAACAAGTGTCCATCGACCGGCGAGCACCATGACCCCGACAGTGAACAGATACGGCCTAACCACGATCCTCGCGCTGCTCCTTGTCTGCGCGGCGGCGACCACACGCGCCGAGGATATCGTTCTCAAAGACGCCGCATCCATGACGGGCACGGTGATGTGGCTAAGCTCCGGCGCGCCCGGTCTTGTGTTGGCGGTGGTGCGCGGAGAAGAATCCGTCGTGCTCGGCTTCGGAGAGACGCGCCCGGGCGGCAAGGTCGAGCCCGACGGCCGTTCCATTCTGCGCATGGGCTCGATCGCCAAGGTGATGGCGGGCCAGACGCTCGCGAGCATGGCGGCCGACGGCACGGTGAAGCTCGTCGACCCGCTCGCCAAATACGCGCCGTCCGGCGCCAAGGTCCCGGCATTCGCGGGGCGAGAGATCACGCTCCTCGATCTCGCGACCTATACGGCCGGCCTGCCGCGCGAACTGCCGGACGCGCCGGACCCGCAACCGGGGCAGAATCCGTTCACGGGCTTCCAAGCGGACGCCTATTGGCGCTGGCTCCCGCAGGCAAAGTTGCCTTATGCGCCGGGCTCGGGCGCGATGTATTCCAATCTCGGCTTCGGCCTGCTCGGCGAGGCGCTCGCCAAAGCGGGCGGCAAATCCTATGCCGCGCTGCTCGCCGAGCGCGTGGCAACGCCGCTGGGCATGGTTGACACCACGACCAAACTTTCCGCCGCGCAGACGCCGCGCGCCATGACCGGCATCGATCTCGACGGGAAGGAAGCGCCGCTGTGGGAAACGCCGACGGCAATGGATCCATCCGGGAATGTCTTCACTACCGGCGACGACATGACGAAGTGGATGCGCTGGCATCTCGCGGTCAACGATGCCGCGGGCGCCGAGGTGCGCATGATCGATCACGCCCCTTACCGCTGGCACGACGGGCTCAACGCTGCGGTCGGGGTCGGCGGCAAGGACATGGACGCGCTTGGGCTCGGCTGGATCATCTCGCTTCCCAAGGAGAAGCGTCCGTTGATCATGGCGAAGAGCGGCGGCATCGCCGGCTTTATGACCTACGTGGTGCTGGCGCCGACGCGCGGGGTTGGCGTTTTCGTCGCCGTCAATCGGCTCAACTTTTCCATATTCGAAGGGCTCACCAGCGCCGCGCACGAGCTCGTCGCCGATTTGGCGCCGCGCTGAGGCGTTCGGGCAGAGCGCTCTCGTCGAGACCTCGCGATCATGTCGTCCTGCGACCTCTTGACCATCGGCCACTCCAACCTTCCGGCCGATCGTTTCATGGCTCTGCTCGCGAGTGCCGGCGTGACTGCCCTCGCCGATGTGCGCTCGATACCCTTCTCGCGCTGGTGCCCCTGGTTCTCAGGCAAGGCGCTGGCGCAGCGGCTTGCGGGCGAGGGTATCGCGTATCTTGCGCTGGGTGAGCAGCTCGGCGGCCGGCCGCGCGATCCGAAGCTTTATCGCAACGGCGTCGCCGACTACGAGGCCATAGCTGCGAGGCTGGAATTCCTCGCCGGTCTCGAGCGAGTGGTGGATGAGATCGCGCACCAGCGCGTGTGTCTGCTGTGTGCCGAGCGCGAGCCGCTCGACTGCCATCGCTGTCTGCTGGTCGGCCGCGCGCTGACCGAACGCGGGCTGACGCTTGGCCACATCCGCAGCGACGGCACCATCGAACCGCATGCGGCAACGGAAGACCGCTTGCTCGCGCTAGCCGGCGACGACGCAGATCTTTTTCGCGATCGTGCCGAGCGCCTCGCCCATGCCTATCGCCGCCGCGCACACGCGGTGGCGGCGCGTTTGAAGGCTCAAGCACGACGGTAATTCGTCACCTTCCCAGCTCGTTCGCGTAGATCGTCTCGGCCGCATTCCGCTTGACGGGACGACTCCCGCGGTTTACCCGGCCCATATGGAGCCTGGCGCTGACTCGAAAGCCGGCGCAAGCTCCGAGGGGGCAACTCTCGATCGGGGCAAGCATGACGATGATGAAGGCGCCGAGCGGCGCACCTCGGCGCAGAATCGCATTGCGCGCCGCTCTATGGCTGTTGGCTGCATTGCTCCTCCCCTTGAGCGCGGCCGCGCAGGATAAGGGCACCGTCAATCCGAAGCCGTTGCCGCAGCTCGCCAAGCCGGACGATCCCACAACGCCGGCCAAGGAGCTGTTCGCCCGCAAGCCCGCGCCCGCGCCTTTGCAAGCGCGCACCATCGGCTTCTATTCAAAGGGCTGCCTCGCCGGCGCCGTAGCGCTGCCGATCAACGGTCCGACCTGGCAGGTGATGCGGCTCTCGCGCAACCGCAACTGGGGGCATCCGAATCTGATCGAGTTCCTCGAGCGGCTCGCCGCCCAGGCGCCCAAGACCGGGTGGCGTGGGCTCCTCGTGGGCGACCTGTCGCAACCGCGCGGCGGCCCGATGCTCACCGGCCACGCCAGCCATCAAGTGGGCCTGGACGCCGACATCTGGCTCACGCCCATGCCCGACCGCGCGTTGACGCGGGAGGAGCGGGAAGAAGTGTCGGCGACCATGATCGTCGCCGAAGACCGCAGGGACGTCGACCCGCAGGTGTGGACGCCGGCGCACACGGCCTTGATCAAGGCCGCGGCGAAGGATCCGCAAGTCGCCCGCATCTTTGTCAACGCGGCAATCAAGAAGGCGCTCTGCCGCGAGGCCGGCAACGACCGGCACTGGCTCGGGAGGGTGCAGCCGTGGTGGGGGCACGACTTTCACTTCCACGTCCGCATCAACTGCCCCTCCGACAGCCCGGAGTGCACGCCGCAGCCGCCGCGGCCCGCCGACGACGGCTGCGGCGCAGAGCTCGACCATTGGTTCACTGAGGCGGTGTTGCACCCCAGGCCGTCGCCGATCCCGGCGAAGCCCAAGCCGCCGCTCAAGATGGCCGATCTGCCTGACGCCTGCCGTCAGGTGCTGCTGGCGCCGTAGCCTGCCACAGACGGCCAAAATTCCAGGGACACGTTGAAGTTGCAGGGCTCCCTGTAAAGAACAAGGCGGAAACAGGAAGCGGAGCCGACGGCCGTCTCCTGCAGCCAGTGGTTGCGCAAATCGGACCAGCTTGGTGGGTCGAACGGCATGCCCTTGGGGGCTACCAAAACCCGCAGCGGCGTCTGCCGGCTGGCGCAGTTTCGGTGAGTACATTTTTCTGGAAGATTCTCGTTACGCCAGTCAACAGGAAAATGCGCCGCGCAAGCGATTTGTTGGCATCCGCTGACTGGCTCGGCACGCATTGATGGGTGTCGTCCCCGCGAGGGCGTATTGGGCTAAGTTTGGGAGCGTGTCCCGGGCGCAGCGCAGCACAAGCCATAAGCGCGTTTACGCGCGTCTTCGACGCGCTATGGCGAAGTGGTACGCTGCAGACACCGATCTCGGGTTTACCCGAGATCGGCACTTAAATGCGCGCAAGTCGGGCATGCCCGACTTGCGTGGATCGTCACGGTCCGTGGCGGTCCCGGATCGGCGGCGCACCGCTCCACTTCGTTTCGCGCTGCACCGCATCCGGGACACCTGGCTAGTTTAGCGCCCATGCGCTTCGCGGGGACGACGGCATACGAGCTTGATGGCTCGGTCTTGCGAGAGTCGGCGTCCGGTTCCGGTCGTGCGTTAGAGGAGCCTGCACTGATTTCGCTCCGCTGCAAAGCGCTGTAAACTTGGACCGATGGCCGAAGGCGCCGCGACCAACCCCAGCGCGCGCGAGCTTGCGATCCTGCGCGAGCTCGAGAAAAAGGTGCTGTGGCTCGCGAGCTGGACCATCCACCACGCCAACCACCAGCGCGAGAACGTCGACGGCGTGAAGGTCGGCGGGCACCAGGCCTCCTCCGCCTCGCTCGCCACCATCATGACCGCACTCTACTTCGACGTGCTGCGCCCGCAGGACCGCGTCGCCGTCAAGCCGCACGCCAGCCCCATCTATCACGCTATCCAATATCTGCTCGGCCGCCAGAGCCGACAGAAGCTCGAGGACTTTCGCGGCTACAAGGGCGCGCAGAGCTATCCCTCGCGCAGCAAGGACGCGGACGACGTCGATTTTTCCACCGGCTCGGTGGGCCTCGGCGTGGCGCAGACGCTGTTCTCCTCGCTCGTGCAGGATTACGTGCGCGCCCACGGCTGGGGAGCGCAGCGGCCCGAAGGCCGCATGATCGCGCTCGTCGGCGACGCGGAACTCGACGAAGGCAATATCTTCGAGGCGATCCTCGAAGGCTGGAAGCAAGGCCTGCGCAATTGCTGGTGGATCATCGACTACAACCGCCAGAGCCTCGACGCGGTGATCCGCGAGGGCCTGTGGGCGCGCTTCGAGGCACTGTTCCAAGCCTTCGGCTGGGACGTGGTCATTCTCAAATACGGCACGCTGCTGCAGCAGGCGTTCCGCGAGCCGGGCGGCGAGCGCCTGCGCCAATGGATCGATAATTGTCCCAACCAGCTCTATTCAGCGCTCGTGTTCCAGGGCGGCGCCGCCTGGCGTCGGCGGCTCCTCGACGAGATCGGCGACCAAGGCGACGTCACGCGGCTGATCGAGGCGCGCTCCGACGAGGAGCTCGCGCGGCTCATGACCAATCTCGCGGGCCATGATCTGCCTTCACTGATCGAGGCGTTCGGCAAGGTCAATCACGACCGGCCGATCTGCTTCATCTGCTACACCATCAAGGGCTTCGGGCTGCCGTTTGCCGGGCATAAGGACAACCACGCCGGCCTGATGACGCCGGCGCAGGCGGAAAGCTTGCGCGCCGCGATGAATATCCGCCCGGGGCATGAGTGGGACAAATTCGAAGGGCTCGAGATCGCCCGGACGGAGCTGGAGCAATTTCTCGACCGGGTGCCGTTCGCCGCCGGAAGCCGCCGTCACGACGCCGCGCGCATCGAAGTGCCGGCGGATTTGCCGGTGACGATCCAGTCGGTGATGTCGACGCAGACCGGATTCGGCGCGCTGCTCAACGAGCTCGGCCGGGGAAAGAACGCCATCGCCGAACGCATCGTCACCGCGTCGCCCGACGTGACCGTCTCGACCAATCTCGGGCCCTGGGTCAACCGGCGGGGGCTGTTTGCGCGCGAGTCGCTCGCCGACACCTTCAAGAGCGAACGCATTCCCTCGACGTTCGCTTGGGATTTTTCCCCCAAGGGCCAACACATCGAGCTCGGCATCGCCGAGATGAATCTGTTCATTCTGCTGTCCGCGCTCGGTCTTTCGCACGCGATCAACGGCGAGCGCCTCATCCCGATCGGCACGCTCTACGATCCCTTCATTCAACGCGGGCTCGATGCGCTCAACTACGCCTGCTACCAGGACGCCCGCTTCATCCTGGTGGCGACGCCCTCGGGCATCACGCTCGCGCCCGAAGGCGGCGCGCACCAGTCGATCGCGACCCCGCTCATCGGCATCGCCCAGGACGGGCTCGCCGCCTTCGAGCCGGCGTTCGTCGACGAGCTGGCGGTCATCCTCGCGTTCGCCTTCGACTACATCCAGCGCGACGCCGAGGCCGAAGCCTCCGAGCGCAACTGGCTGCGCGACGAGACCGGCGGCGCGGTCTACTTGCGTCTTTCGACGCGCCCGATCGAGCAGATCAAGCGGACGATGACGCCGGAGCTGCGCCAGGCGATCGTCGACGGCGCCTATTGGCAACGCCCGCCCGGTCCGAATTGCCAGGTCGTCGTCGCCTATGCCGGCGCGGTGGTGCCGGAGGCGATCCAGGCGGTCGGGCTGATGGCCGAGGACCGCCGCGACGTGGGCTTGCTTGCCGTCACCTCGGCTGACCGGCTCAATGCCGGTTGGACCGCGGCGCAACGCGCGCGCGAGCGCGGCCTCGTGCACGCCCGCTCGCACATCGAAAAGCTATTGGCCGATGTGCCGTCCCACTGCGGGATCGTGTCGGTCATCGACGGCCATCCGGCAACCCTCGCCTGGCTCGGCGCCGTGCACGGCCATCGCGTGCGCGCGCTCGGCGTGGAGCATTTCGGGCAGACGGGCTCGATCCCGGAGCTCTATCGGCACTACGGCATCGACGCCAATGCGATCGTGGCCGCGGCGGCGGCGCTGACGCCGGGCCGTCCGATCCGCCATCTCAAAGCGCTGCCGTAATAGGGCGAGCAACGAGATGAGATCGGTCGTGCATTGGCTCGTCGGTGCCGCGCGACTCGTGCACAGCAGCAAACAGCATCTCTATTCGATCACCTCTGCGGGCGACTCTTCGCCCATTCGGTGTATTTCTTGGCCTTGGCGTGAGTCTCGGCGAAATAGTTGGCGTATTCCTCGCCCACCATGATCTTGATGGCGAGGCCCTGGTTTTCGAGCTTGCTGACGTGCTCGGGGTCCTCCATCGCTTTCTTCAGCACGTCGCGCAGCTTGCTCACAATCGGCTCGGGCATGCCCTTCGGTCCCGCGATCCCGCGGGTCGAGCTCGAGATGACGGTTGGGTAGCCCAATTCCTTCATCGTCGCCACGTCGGGCAGGAACTTGGAGCGCACGTCGTCCATGACAGCGAGCGCGCGGATCTCACCCGACTTCACTCGCGGCGTGATGGTGCCGACATTGTCGAAAGCGACGTCAATATTGCCGGCCATAATTTCCTTGAACTGAGCCGCGCCCCCTTCGAGGTGCACGAGTCGGAAAACGGCGCCAGGCGCCGCCTCCTCCGTCATCAGGATGGCGAGATGATCGTCGGAGAGGATGCCGGTGGTGGCGGCGCGGATGGTGTTGGGCGATTTCTTCGCCGCATCGATCAGGTCTTGAACCGTCTTGTAGGGGCTGTCCGCCCTGACCCAGATCACTCCGGGATCGAGCACCTGATTGATGATTGGTGTGAAGTCCTTCTCCGTGAAGATGGCCTTGCGGTCCGGGTCGAGGATGACCGTGTTGGTGGCCGGCAAGTTGATGAAGCCAAGGTAGTAGCCGTCCGGCCGCTGGCGTACGAGCTCGGTCCAACCGACCTGGCCGCCGGCGCCGCCCTTGTTCACCACGACAATCGGTTGACCCAGCGATTTTTCGGCAATCGCAGCGACGATGCGCGCGGCGATATCGGTCGAGCCGCCGGCCGGGTACGCGACCATGAGCTGCACGGGCTTGGTGGGAAAGTCCTGCTGCGCGCCGGTGCTGCCGGTCGTTGCGGCGAGCGCCAAAATTGCACCGATGGTGGCTGTGACGATCTGAGACATCATTGACGTTCCTCCTTCTGGTTGATTGTCATTTATGCGTTCGATTGACGCACCTCAGGCGGCGACGGGCGCAGCAGCGAGCCAACGAGGACGACGACGGCGGCAAGCAACAGCCCGAGGCATAGAGGCCGCGTGTAGAAGATCGAGAAATCGCCGCCTGACATCTCGAGCGAGGTGCGCAGCGATTTCTCGATGAACGGTCCCAGGATCAACCCGAGAACGAAAGGTGCGAGCGGAAGATCGATCTTGCGCACGCCATAGCCGATGATGCCGCATACGATCATGACGCCGACATCAAACACGCTCTGCTGCAGGCTATAGGCGCCGATGACACAGAACAGCAGCGTCCCGACGCACACGTACTGATAGGGCAGACGCAGCAAGCGGGCCCACAAGCCCACGAACGGCAGGTTCAAGATCAGGAGGATGACGTTGCCGACCATGAAGCTTGCAATCACCGCCCAGACCAGGTCGGGCCGCTCCTTGAAAAGGAAGGGGCCGGGGGTGAGGCCGTTGATGATGAAAGCGCCCATCAGCACCGCGATCGTCGGCGAGCTCGGGATGCCGAGCGTCAGCAAAGGGATCATCGCCGCGTTGGCGTAGGCGTTGTTGGCCGTCTCGGGTGCGGCCACGCCCTCGATGGCGCCGTGGCCGAACTGCTCCGGCGTCTTCGAAAGACGCTTCTCGAAGACATAGGCCACAAAGGTCGGGATGATGGCGCCAACGCCGGGGATCAAGCCGAGGAAGAAGCCGATGCCGGTGCCGCGTGCGATGGCTCCGAACGAGCGGCGCCATTCCTCGCGCGAGGGTAAGAGCGACGTGAGTTTCGTATTGATCGCCTCCCGGTACGGCGCCTCGACCGTGAGCAGGATCTCGGCGATGCCGAAGAGACCCATCACCACCGGAATGAAGCCGACTCCATCATAGAGACTGGGGATGCCAAAGGTGAACCGTGGCGCTCCGCGCACGGGGTCGATGCCGACCATCGCGATCAGTAGCCCGAGCACGGCCATGACGAGACCGGTCAACAGCGACTGTCCGGAGAGACCGGTAATGAGACACAAGCCCACGACCATCAGCGCAAAGAACTCAGGGGGGCCGAAACTCAACGCAATCCGCGCAAGCGGCGGCGCAACTACGATCAGTGCAATAGTGGCGGCGACACCGCCGACGAACGAACCGATGGCGGCAATCCCGAGGGCGGTGCCGCCGCGGCCCTGCTTCGCCATTTGATAGCCGTCAAAAGTAGTGACGACCGAGGCCGCTTCTCCCGGCACATTGATCAGCACCGAGGTGATGGTGCCGCCGTACATGGCCCCATAGTAGATGGCGCTCAGCATGATGAGAGCGCCGATCGGATCGAGCGTAAAGGTAAGCGGGATCAGGATCGCGGTTCCTGCTGCCGGCCCAAGCCCTGGGAGCACGCCGATCAGCGTGCCCAGGAAGCAACCAATCAGCGCGAAGCCGAGGTTTTGCAGGCTTGTTGCCGCCGCCAAGCCCGCCAGGAGATGCTGGAAGGTGTCCACTCTGCATCCCTCTCAGAGTCCGACCGCGCCGATCGGTAGCGGTACCTTGAGCCAGTAGAAGAAGACATGGAAGACGCCGAAGCTTCCCGCCAACGCGGTGAGCAAGATGGCGAACGGCGAGCGCGCGCCAAGCGCAAACAGGAGACCGGCTATGAAGAGCAGCATGGTCAGCCGGAAGCCCAGCGGCTCGAGCAGTGCGGCTGCAGCTCCGAGCGCGATGAGCACGCGGCCGACTTGCCAGGCCGCCTGCCGGCTCGGCAGAATGCTCCCGGTATCAATGTCGTGGCTGCGCGCGGTCTCGGCCAGGATGGCGACCGTCAACGCGGCCCCGAGCAAGCTCAGCCAGAACGGAAAAAAGCCCGGCCCCGGACCCAAGGCATCCGTGAGCGAGTAGTCGAGCGAGGTGACCAGGGCAGCCGCGAAGATGCCCAGCAGGCAGACGCACGCAACGAGGCGCCCGCGTCGCACAGTTCCCCCCATGGATTTGTTGTTGTTGAACGAAGGCTAACACGAGCCGCGCGGATGGGACAATCGATGCCCGCCCACCATCTTGGTCGTGGGCTACCGCGATTTCGCCTTCTCGCCGGCAGTGCGCGCATCGCAGAGCCGGAGATTTCCTGACTCGCAAACCGCATTGGTGCGTCGTTGCAGCGGCTTGATCAGCGAAGCGACTTTGCCAATCATGCAACGAATGGTCGGCGCGGCTCACCCCGACCACGAGGGAGGACGAATATGACCATCAGCCGGCGTAGTTTCCTGACAACCACAGGTGCAGCAGCGCTGTCCATGGTCGGACAAGCTCCGGGCTTCGCGCAGCAGTTTCCCACCCGCGGGATCTTGGTCATCGTACCGTATGCGGCGGGCGGCGGCAGCGACGTGTCCGCGCGGCTGCTCGCCAGGGATCTCGAACCCCTCCTCGGCCAGCCGGTGACGATCGAGAACCGCGCCGGCGGCGGCGGCTGGATCGGTTGGGGCTCGCTCGCCGCCTCGAAGCCCGATGGCTACACGCTGGGATACATCAACGCGCCGAGCATGTTCGCGGGCTATCTCGACCGAGCGCAAGGCGGCGGGCGTAAAGAGAACCTGGAGAGCTTCACGCCGCTGATCAATCACGTCGTCGATCCCAATCTCTGGGCGGTTCGGCCGGACAGCAAGCTCAAGACCGTGAAGGACGTGCTGGACGAAGCCAAGCGCCGCCCGGGCACGATCACGCTCAACGGCGGCGGCCACGGCACTGACGATCACGTCGCGGCGCTGGGCATCGGCGCCAACACCGGCACGAGCTTCCAGATGGTCCACTTCCGCGGCACGCCGGAAGGCAAGACGCAGGTGCTGGCCGGCAACATCGAGGTACTCGCGTGCAACGTCAGCGAGGTCGCCGAGGACATCAAGGCCGGCCAGTTCCGCGTCCTCGGCGTGATGTCTGCAGAACGCTCACCGTTCATTCCCAACGCGCCGACGTTCCGCGAGCAAGGATTCAATGAACTGTGGTCGGTCTCACGCGGCATTGCGGCACCGGCGGGCTTGCCGAAGGACGTGGAGGCGGCGCTGATCGGCTTCCTGGAGAAGGCCATCAGCTCGAAGGAACATAGGGCCAAGGCCGAAGCCTTGGCGCTCGACCCGCAGATCATCAAGGGCGAGGAATACCGCAAATTCCTCAAAGACAACGAACAGGCGACCAAGAAATTGATGGGTTGGTAGCCGTTGCGCGGCCCGCAAACATGCCGGTCGCGCTTTGCCTGGTGGTGCGCCGCGAACGGGCCGATCAGTGCTCTGCCGCGTAGGAGCCGCGCCTTGCGTCCGTTGCCTCGATCGTCGGCATCAGCAGCCGGGCCAGCGTCGGGATCACGAGCAGGCTGCAGATCGGCGACAGCAACATGCCGCCGACAATCACGCAGGCCAGCGGCTGCTGCACCTGGGAACCGATGCCGGTGGAAACCGCGGCCGGTAGCAGGCCGATGCACGCAGAGAATCCGGTCATGAAGACCTGGCGCATGCGGGATCTGCCGGCGCTGATGATCGCCTGCTCGGTTCCCATCCCGTCCTCGAGCGCGCGGCGGATGTAGGACACGAGCAAGATGCCATCCATCGCCGACACGCCGAACAGCGAGATAAATCCAACGGCGGCCGAGACGCTGGCATTGAGGTCAGCGACATAGAGTCCCAAAATTCCGCCGCTGACCGCAAATGGAATACCGGAGAGTGCGATCAGGCTGTCCCGTATGGAATTGAACAAGCCATAGAGCAGCATCATGATCAGCAACAGGCTGAGCGGCACGATCAAGGCCAGCCGCTTCTTGGCATCTACCAACGCGCCGAACTCTCCCGTCCATTCCATCCGGTAGCCCTGCGGCAGCGGCACGGTCTCGGCCAGATGAGCCTGTGCCTGAGCGACCGTGGACCCCAGGTCGCGCTCCCGCACGCTGTATTTCAGCGGAATGAACCGTTGGCTGTTCTCGCGATAGATGTAGGAAGCGCCAGTCTCTACTTTGACCTCGGCGACGTCGCTCAACGCGATATAAGTGGTGGGCGATTTCGGATCGGAATTCGGGACCGCGACCGGGACGGTGCGGATGGCGTCGACGTTGTCGCGATATTGCGGAGCCAATCGGACGGTCAAGGCGAAGTGCATCTCGCCTTCGAAGACACGCGTGATTTCTTGCCCACCGATCGCGGCCTGCACGACCGCGTTGATGTCGCCGACCGAGATGCCGTAACGCGCCGCC
>WNGF01002987.1_pt1 | contig 29523 bp, 27 predicted proteins | sample 5400641 | NCBI WGS metagenome assembly WNGF01 (sample SAMN13153371, study PRJNA577476) | soil metagenome | isolation source: 80 cm soil or saprolite under grassland replicate 2 | place: USA:California | collected 2016-06-15 | reverse complement strand
CACCGTTCCGGCGGCAGTCATCAGCATCGGAAAAAATTTCTGCAGCGCGTTCGCCGCGAGGAGCACGGCTTTGTATCCGGCAACGGTGCTCTGCGACGAGAGCGCGTCCATCATCTGCGCGCGTGTCGTGCGCGGAACGAGTTCCATGCAGCACGCGGAGACGCCGCGCGCGGCGAGCGTCGAGAACCACGTCTGATCGCCCGACGGCTGGAGAAGACCGACAAGCACCGATCCCTCACGGAGGAGGCCCGTTTCTTCCGCCGATGGCCGCTGAACCTTGAGCACCATGTCCGACGCGCGATAAAGGCCCGCCGAATCGTCCGACAGCTCGGCGCCGGCGGCGCGATAGGCGTCATCGGTGAAGCCGGCCCGGATTCCCGCACTCCGCTCTATCCTTACCGTGTGCCCGGCGCGCAATAATTGCGGAATTACTTCGGGGACGAGTGCGACGCGACGCTCCCCGTTGACGATCTCCTTTGGAACACCGATCTGCATTGTGCTTAAATCTCGGCCGCTCGAGGCACGCCCGCTACCGTATGGGAAGTAATATTCAGTCCTTGACACGCCAACTCAAACGCCACTCGGCTTTGCCCGAAGGCCGCGACGGAGCAGATGCGCGAACGAACGCATTGGTCTGACCTGCGCGTCGGACTCATCGGCGCGGCGGTTATCGCCGCGCTCGTTGTGTTCATTCTGCTTTTCGCGCGCGTTGGCGAGATGCACGGCGACAAGGTCACTCTCTACGTGGTGACTTCGGATGCGACCGGCGTGCTGAAAGGCACCGACATATGGCTCGCCGGGCAGAAGATCGGTCAGGTGGAGGCCGTCAGATTTCGTCCGGTAACGAGCGACACTTCAGAGCGGATCGTCATTGAGGCGGAGATCCTCGCCGAGCGTTTGTCTCCAATCCGGCGCGACACCCGCGCGCAGATACGACCTGGCAAAAGCATGATCGGCGTGCCGGTCGTTTATCTGTCGGGAGGATCGGTTGGGTTTCCGGGTCTCCACTCCGGCGACACAATCCGTTCGGTAACCTCCACCGCCGTCACCGACCTGGGCGCCGACATGAGCTCGGCCGCGAAGGACGTGCGCGGGCTCGCAAGCGAGGCAAGAACACTTGCCGGCAATCTCTCGGGCACGCGAGGAACGGTCGGCGCGATGCGCGCCCGTGGAATACCCGGAATGGCGAGCATGGGACGGGAGATGTCATCGCTCGATGCTCATCTCAGCAGCGGCGGAGGCACGCTCGGTCTCGCGATGCGCGGAAATCTCGGCGCCCGTGCTTCGCGCGTAATGGCCGGCATCGACTCGATCCAGCTGCTGATGTCGTCCGACCGTGGCAACATCGGCCGCTTCCGGAAGGACACGACGTTAGTCACGATGATCGGAGGAATAAGGGCCGAAGTCGATTCGTTGTGGATGCTCGCCAGCGATCCGGTCGGCACCATCGCCCGGAATCACTCCGACAGCGTTCTCGTGCGCGATCTCGCGCGCGCGCGCGCGCACCTCGACACGCTCATGCGGGACGTGAAACGCCATCCGCTCAAATACATTTCGCCGTGACTTGACCACTTTTCCCGGCGCAGCTAGCTTCGGGCGTCGGCGCAGTACCCTCCTCTGTACGTTCGTTACCTCCCGCTACAGCAGCCGAGCAGTCCTCGACTTCCCTCGTTTTCCAATCCCGCTCCAACTCCCTTCCCGCTACACGCTCTACAATCCGCGCACCGTGGACATCGCCGAGCTAAAAAGAAAATCGGTGACCGAACTGCAGGAGATGGCCGACGGACTTCGCATCGACGGGTCCGCCGCTCTCCGGAAGCAGGATCTCATCTTCCAGATCGAGCAGAATCTTCTCGACAGCGACGTCGCGCTTCACGGCGACGGCGTCCTCGAGATTCTTCCCGAAGGCTACGGTTTCCTGCGCAGCCAGGATTGGAGCTATCTGCCCGGCCCCGATGACATCTACGTGTCCCCGTCGCAGATCAAGCGGTTCGGTCTGCTGACGGGCGACGCGGTGCGCGGACAGGTACGCCCGCCGAAACCGTGGGAGCGCTATCTGGCGCTTCTCAAGGTGGAGACCGTCAACGGCGAGGAACCGGAGAAAGCCAAGACCCGCGTTCCCTTCGACAATTTGCGACCGCGCTATCCGGACGAGCGTCTTCGCCTGGAGACGGCCGATGGCGATCTCAGCCTGCGTGTCGTCGACATCATGGCTCCGATCGGAAAGGGACAGCGCGGACTGATCGTGTCGCCGCCGCGGGCTGGCAAGACAATCCTCCTCCAGAAGATTGCGAACGCGATCACCGAGAATCACCCGGAAGTCGTGATCATCATGCTGCTCATCGACGAGCGGCCCGAGGAAGTGACCGAGATGATCGCGAGCACGAAGGCGGAAGTCGTCAGCTCGACGTTCGACGAAGGTGCGGCGCGCCACGTGCAGGTCGCGGACATGGTGCTCGAAAAAGCGAAACGCCTGGTCGAGCACGGACGCGACGTAGTGATTCTTCTCGATTCGTTGACCCGGTTCGCGCGCGCACACAACACCGTCGCCCCGCAGTCGGGAAAGATTCTTTCCGGCGGTGTCGACGCCGCCGCGCTCCACAAGCCGAAGAGATTCTTCGGCGCTGCGCGGAAAATCGAGGGAGGCGGGTCGCTGACGATCATCGCCACCGCGCTGACGGAGACCGGCTCGCGGATGGACGACGTCATCTTCGAGGAGTTCAAGGGAACCGGCAACATGGAGCTCGTGCTCGACCGGAAGATCGCCGATCGACGGGTCTATCCGGCGATCGACATTCTGCGCTCGGGAACGCGCAAGGAGGAGCTTCTTCTCACCCAAGCCGAGATCAATCGCGTATTCCTGCTGCGGAATTTTCTCGCCGACATGCCCGAGCCGGAGGCGATCGAGTTCCTGCTGCGGCAAATGGCAAAGTCGAAGAACAACAGGGAATTCTTCCAGCAGATGGCCCAGGGCGGCTGATTGAATCCCGCACTCGCGCGGTATCTGGCCGTGGATTACGGCGAAAAGCGGATCGGTCTGGCGATCAGCGATCCGTCGGGAACGATCGCGACGCCGGCGGGGTTCATTCAACGCCGACGCGGCAAGCGACCACCCATCGGCGAAGTCATAAAAAAGGCGGAGGAGCTCGACGCACGAGGCTTTCTGCTCGGATTACCTCTCGACGGTGAAGGAAACGAGACCGAGCGAAGCGCGACGGTGCGCGAGATTGGCGCTGCGCTTGCTCAGCGAACGGGTCTTCCCGTGCAATATCTGGATGAGCGATTCACTACTGCGACCGCGCTGCGCATCGTGCGCGAGCTCGGCGGCTCGACAAGAAACCGCAAAGGCGACGTCGACGCGATGTCGGCGGCGATCCTCCTTCAGCATGCGCTCAATGTCACCGAGTAAGGCGCGCGCGATCGGCTTGATCGGCCTCGTGGTCGTGTCCGCGTGCGGGCAGCCTCACGGAGCGCCGAGGCGCGTGATTGTCCCTCCGGGAGCCAGCTTCAAGATCGCTACCGACTCGCTCGCCCGCGCCGGACTCGTATCGTGGCCGAAGCTCTTCCGGGCGTATGCGCGCGTCACCGGCGGTGATCGCGACATCAAGCCCGGCACGTATCTGCTGAAGCATGGCACACCCTGGTCGGACATCGTCAGCGCTCTCAACGGCGGACACGGGCTCGTCAACACGATCACCATCCCCGAAGGCTTTTCGCTTCAGCAGATCGTGCCGCTGCTCGCAAGAACGCTCGAAGTTCCGGTAGACTCCGTCGCAACAGCAGTTCGCGACACTGCCTGGCTGGCGCGTCTCGACATTCCCACGCCGACGCTGGAGGGCTACCTCTTCCCGGACACCTATGCATTTCCGGCGGGAACTTCGGCGCGCGTTGCGGTCGGTGAGATGGTGCGAAAGTTCGAGCGCGAGTGGCAGCCGTCGTGGGACGCCCGTCTCTCCGAGCTCAAGATCAACCGCCACGATCTGGTGACGATGGCGGCGATCGTCGAGAAGGAAGCGAAGCTTCCCGAGGAGAGACCCGTCATCGCAGCCGTGTACTACAACCGCCTCCGCGACGGGATGCTGCTCCAGGCGGACCCGACAGTTCAATACGCACTCGGCCATCACGTGGCGCGCGTCTTCTATAAGGACCTCGAGGTCGAGTCGCCGTACAACACTTACAAGCACGCCGGGCTTCCACCCGGCCCGATTGCTTCACCCGGCGCAGCGAGTCTCGGCGCTGCGGCGAATCCTGCGAGCGTGCCTTACAGGTACTTCGTCGCCGCGGCTGACGGGCACCACGAATTTCGCACGACGCTCGACGAGCACTACCAGGCGATCCGCGGCACGCGACCGAAAGCCGCGCCGCTACCGCCGCCAAAAGCGGGGGCGAAATCCGCCCCCGCGAAAAGGGCGGCGACACCGACGAGCCGGCGACATCGCTGACAAGGCGAAACCGATGAGCGATCCGAACGGCGAGACGAAGGATCTCTCGTTTCTCGAGCTGATCGCGATAACGGATAATCTCCGCGACGGCATCGAGGGTCTCCTACAACGCGCGCAAGCAGCCGTAGCCGGCGGCGCGACTTCGATTCAAGTGCGGCTGAAGGATTCCGCTCCGCGCGAGATCGTCGAGGTCGCCGCGCTGATGGGACAGGCGCTCCACGTCCCGATCATCGTCAACGACCGGGCCGACCTTGCCCTCGCAGCACGAGCTGCCGGCGTGCATCTCGGCCCCACCGATCTTCCGGTGAAAGCGGTTCGACGTTTCGTGCCGCGCGCGTTCGTCATCGGCGCATCGTTCGGCGGCGAATCGAAGTTCAGGAATGCGAGTCTCGCCGATTACGTGGGCATCGGCCCCGTCGCCGCGACCAGCTCAAAGACGGACGCGGGTACGCCAATCGGGACCGATGGATTCAGAACTCTCGCCGCCCGCATCACACTTCCCGCAGTCGCGGTCGGAGGAATCGATGCGTCGCGTGCCGCGGATCTCGCCGCCGCGGGAGCCATCGGCGTCGCCGCGATGAGCGCGATTTTTGGCGCCGCTGACCCGGAGAAGGCGGCGGTGGAAATCCTGGCGGCGTTCAGGCGGCACGCAGCTCTGAAAAAATAGCTGCACCTGGAAGCGGTCGACTGACGCTCAGGCGCGCTGACACCCGGCGCAGAAGTACGTCGAGCGCCCGCCCTGCACGATTCGCCGGATCTTTCCGCCGCAGCGCCGGCACGGTTTGCCCTCGCGATCGTAAACGGCGAGACGATGCATGCCCGACTTGTCGGTATAGCGCGTCGGCAGTTTTCCCTTGGGCCCGACAACGAATCTGATCGCGTCAACGAGCTTCTCGAGTCGCTCCCTGGAGATTCGCGCCGCGCTCGTCTTCGGACTGATCCCGGCGATCCACAGCGCTTCCGCGGCGTAAATATTTCCGAGCCCGGCCAGCACGCGCTGATCCATCAGCGCCGGCTTGATCGCGATCTTCCGCCGAGCGAGAGCTTCGCGGAGGTGTTTGGCGGTAAGGTCGGGCGAAGCGGCATCGAGACCCAGCTTCGGAACCGACGACTCTCCCTCGCGATCGATGGTCACGGATGAAAGCGCACGCGAGTCCACGAGAGCTATGCGGGTTCCGTCGGTCAGTTCAATGGCCGCGCGCGTGTACTGGGGAACGGGCTCGTCGCCGCGGCCGATCTCCCAGTCGCCATTCATCCTGAAGTGAATCACGATCGTGTCGCCCTTCTCGAGATGAAGCAGCTGATGCTTGCCCTGCCTCTCGATCGACACAATGCGCTGACCTGTCGCGATTCTGGCGCGCGCGGGAGAAAGCCGCCGCCGCAGCGATGGGTGGAAGATTTTCACAGCAGACACTGTCTTGCCCGCGGCCGCTTTCTGCACTCTCTTCGCCGCGTCCGCGACCTCCGGTAGCTCGGGCATTCGCGCAAATTAACCCTTGCATCAGAGGGGAACGAGTCTACTTTAGACGGCGCGTCGCGCGCGCGACCGTCACACACCGAGTCGTCGGAAGTAAATGCCACAGCACACACCTCGCTCTCTCAAGTACGAATACGAGCTTTTCGTCGAGAACGAGATAGAGAACTACAAGGAATCGGTTTCCCGATCAGCGATACTCATGATCGGCGACGAAGCCGTCTCCGCACTCCGGGCGAATGAGCAATTCGCGATGGATGAACTGCTCCTCTGCGAAGAAGTCGAGCACTGGGGACTTCGCCCGGATGGGATTCTCGCGCGCGAAATTCGTCCGCCGGCGGAATCGAAGGTTCTCGTTGCCGGCGCTGATGAAGGCACTGCCCTTTATCTCGCCGCGCACGGTTGTGATGTCACCGCACTGGGCACGCAGGCGGACGCGCTCGAGCGCGTAATGGCGGCGGCACATGAAGCTGGGCTCACCGATCGCATCGAAGGTCAAGTCGCCGGATTGAGAAGCTGGTCTCCGCAATCGGTGCTCAGCGCCGTCGTGTGCACCCCTTCCGCTTTCGACGGGCTCGATGCGGACGAGCGAGGGCGCGCGATCGAGCTCCTGCAAAGCGCGACACGGGACGGCGGAGTTCATCTTGTCGGAACGATCGTATCGGGCCGGCGCGGGATTTCGCTCACTGAGCTGAGAAAGCGCTACAAGGGCTGGACGATCTCGGTCGAAGAGGAATCCGTCACCGCAAAGAGCTTCCTGGCGCGAAAGATCGCCAGTTAAGCTCGCGTGTCGTTCTGACACGCTGTACTATTTGTGGTGTGTCCTTTCGATACGAAAATCCCCATCCGGCAGTGGGTGCAATGACGCAAGTCATTGATTACCAATGATTTTCATTTAGCGTCCGACCCGGTACAGCGCCTGCCTTCCTTATGGCGCGGGCGATAGCGCCCCCTACACACGGACGCATGGATGAAAAAGGATTCAAAAACAAAACTGCCGACTGAGGCCCTCGGGATCATTATCTCCCAAGGCGATAAGCAAGAGCCGACGCCCGTTTTTTCGGCTTACATCTGGGGTCCTGCCCCGGAAGCCCCCTCCAAGAAAGCGCCTCGGGCTGCCTAATCGCATCTTGAGCCGCCAATAGGCGGCTCACCCAAAGGGTACGCCCCTTGCCCGAACCGGCGTCGTGGACGACCCCGGCCCAAACTGGGAAAGCGAGAGGCACGCGCTGCTCGCTCAGCGCATTTCCGACATCGGCCTCGAGATCAAGGGCACGCTCCTCGAAAAGCTCGTCGACCAGCTTTACTCCGAGCTCGCTCAAAAAGGTCTCGCATTCAAGCCGCCGGTCTACCTGAGCGATCAGTGGGGCTGCCCTGAAGGAACTCCGCTCATCGGCGTCCCCTTCTATCTCGCCGACCAGCGGCTCTCGAAAATTGAGGAAGACTTCGCCGAGTCCGTCGAATCGGAGCAGGACTCGATGCGGTATCTCCGGCACGAAGCGGGACACGCGTTCAACTATGGATTCCGGCTGTACGACCGCGCTGACTGGCGGAAGATCTTCGGCCCATATTCACGTCCATATCGCGACCGCTATCGCGCGGACCCGTTCTCGCGCAATTACGTCCGGCACATACTCGGCTGGTACGCGCAAAAGCACCCGGACGAGGATTTCGCGGAGACGTTTGCAGTCTGGCTAACGCCGAGCATCGACTGGCGCGAGGAATACAACGGATCGGGCGCGCTCACCAAGCTCGAGTACGTCGACCGCGTCATGCGCGAGATCGGCGACAGGATTCCCGAGGTACCTGAGCCGTCACCCGACGATCTCCCTGTCTCGGCGATGACGTACACCGTCGCGGATCACTATCGCGACAGCGCGCGGGCGGTGCCGTTACGTGAACCGCGAATATTCGACGGCGATTTGAAGACGATCTTCGCCGCGGCCACCGACGCACCGGAAGGAGTTTCTGCCGCAGAGTTCATTCATCGTCACCGCCGTGAGATCGTCACGCGCATCTCCTACTGGACTGGCGAAGAGGCGACCGGTGTGCGACAGTTCGTCGACTTTCTCGCCGAGCGCGCGGCAGCCCTGAGGCTGCGCGCCGGCGGACTCGAAGCGTCGACCCTCATCGAGCTCACCGCTTTCGGAACGGCAGTGATGATGAACTACCGATACACCAACGCGATGGGCAAATCGGACCCGGGCGCGTGAAGATAGAGCTGCTTCATACCGACGACGCTCTCGAGCCGCCGGTCGACGCGGTTCTCGATCAACTGGGGGATGCCCTTCGCACACTGGGACACGATGTCGCGCGCTTGTCAGTCGGAAGCGAGGCGGCGCCGCTCGTATCGCGTCTCGTGGAGGCCGCGCCCGAGCTCGTTTTCAATCTCGCCGAGTCGTTTCAGGGGAAGAGCGCGCTTGAATCGAACATCGCCGCGCTGCTCAACCTTTTGAATCTGCGCTACACGGGGTCGAGTCCGGCAGGATTGATGCTCGCCGGCGACAAGACTCTGACAAAGAAAGTTCTCTCCTTTCACGGAATTCTCACGGCGAAGTTCGCCACCGTCTTCCGCGGAGAAGTCGATTGGGCGGGCGACATCAAGTTTCCGCTGCTCGTGAAGCCTCCACAGGAGGACGCCTCGCTCGGCATATCGCAGAAGTCGGTGGTGAATGATGTGAAGGAGCTGCTCGACATGATGGGCACCACGCAGCAGGAGTATCAATCTCCCGTGCTCGTGGAGGAATTCATCGACGGCCGCGAGTTCTATGTCGGAGTACTCGGCAACCACAGCCCGACGGCCCTGCCGATCATCGAGCTCGATTTCTCCAGGTATCCGGCGAACCTTCCGAAGATCGCGAGCTGGGAAGCGAAATGGGGAGAAGACGGCGAGGGGAGCGGTGCCGAGTTTGCCGGCACCAAGTCGATCTTTCCGACGGATCTGTCGGAAGAGCTCAGCGCAAAGATTCAGAGTGTCGCACTGAACGCATTTCAGGCGCTGCGGCTGCGCGATTATGCGCGAATCGATCTTCGTGTGACGTCTGCGGAAGAAGTGTACGTGATCGAAGCGAATCCGAACTGCTATCTCGAGAAGGAGAGCGAGTTCGCGCGCGCGGCGGCGAGCGCGGGGATCGAGTACCCGGTGCTCGTCGCGAAGATCATCGAGCTGGCGATCGGACGCTACTCGCGATAGAAAACAAAAAAGCCGGCGGTTAGCCGGCTTTTTCGTTCGTGCGATCAAGACAGAACTATCTGCGCTTGCGGCCGCCCTTCTTCGCAGCCTTGCGTCCGCCCTTTCTTGCCGCCTTGCGTCCACCCTTCTTGGCAGCCTTGCGTCCGCCCTTCTTCGCAGCCTTGCGTCCGCCTCTCTTCTTTGCAGCCATGTTGTCTCTCCACGATGAAGTGATACTCTCTGCCGGCGCCACGATGGTGTCGGCGAGTACTGCATCGCGTCCTCGACAGGCCCGCGTGGTTACAGTGAAGACGCACGAATGTGCATTGGGTTACGTAACCGAGCGCGAATATAGAAGTCGCTTGTTTTGCACGCAATACTTTTCGGAGCGCGAACATCGGACGCTCTCTTCCAAAAATTGCACGCGCGTGTCACGTTTCGTCGGCGACGATATTCCTCCCGCACCGCACGGAGTCGCATCAAAGTGAAAGCGCTGGTAAAAGAAACAGAAGCGCCGGGATTCAAGCTGAAGGACGTTCCCGAGCCGCAGATGAGAGACGACGAAGTCTTGATTCGCGTGCGCCGAGCAGGTGTCTGCGGCACCGACGTGCACATCTACGATTGGGACGCGTGGGCGAGCGGACGATGCAAGCCGCCATTCGTCGTCGGACATGAATTCGCGGGCGACGTTGTGAAAGTCGGACGACTCGTCTCCGACGTGCACGAAGGCGATCGGGTCACCGCCGAAGGTCACATCGTCGACGGACGCTGCCTGCTCTGCCGCACCGGTAACGCGCACGTCTGCCCCTATACGAAGATCATCGGCGTCGACCGCGACGGCTGCTTCGCCGAATTCATCTCGATGCCGGCGACAAACGTCTGGCACCTCGACGACGCCGTGTCTTACGAGATCGGCGGCATTCACGATCCCATGGGCAACGCATTTCACACCGCGCTCACCGCCGATCTTCCGGGATCGACGGTGCTCGTCACCGGCTGTGGTCCGATCGGAATCTTCGCCGTCGCCATCTGCAAGGCGGCGGGCGCATCGGCGATCATTGCAACCGACGTAAACGAGACGCGACTGGCGCTCGCACGAAAAATGGGCGCGACGAATGCGGTGAAACCGGACCAGGCCGAAAAGATCGTCAGCGCCGCGACCGACGGGCTCGGCGTGGACGTCGTGCTCGAGATGTCAGGCGTGCCGGCGGCGATTCACCAGGCGCTCAAGCTCGTGCGCGTCGGCGGCAGGGTTCAGATGCTCGGCATTCCGGCGCAGAAGGTCGAGTTCGATCTGGCGAAGGAGATCATCTTCAAGGGACTTACGGTTTACGGCGTGGTAGGCCGGCGGATGTATCAGACGTGGCACCAGATGACGCGCTTCCTGCGCGCCGGTTTTGATCCGTCGCCGGTGATAACGCACCGCTTTCCGCTCCACGAAGCCGACGCAGCGATCGCCGCGATCAAATCCGGCGAAGCTGGCAAGGTGATCTTCGAGATCGAGTGATCGCCGAATAACCAGGAAAAGGAAGAGACCAGCTTGGCACTGAATTCCCGGTTCAATGAAGATCTCGCCTCAGCGATCGAAAAGCTGAAGCAGGGCGGCGTCTACAAGCGCCTCAACTACATCGACTCGCCCCAGGACGCGCGGGTTACGATGGAAGGCCGCGGTGAGGTGCTCATCCTCTCGTCCAACAACTATCTCGGCTTGAGCAACGAGCCGAGTGTGATTCGCGCAGGTATTGAAGGCCTCGAGCGGTTCGGCGCGGGAACCGGAAGCGTGCGATTCATCTGCGGCACGTTCACGATTCACCGCGAGCTGGAAAAGGCGCTCGCCGACCTCGTCGGAACCGAGGGCTCGCTGAGCTACGTCTCGGCATGGAACGCGAACGAAGGGCTCACCGCCTCGATCGTCGAAGAAGGTGACTTCGTCGTATCGGACGCGTTGAACCACGCTTCGATCATCGATTCGGTCCGCCTCGCGAAGTCGATCACGAAGTGCACGACCGCCGTCTACAAACATTCCGATCTCGACGACCTGCGGTTCAGGCTGCAGGACGCACGCGGAGCGAGGAGACGTGTGATCTGGACCGATGGAGTCTTCTCGATGGAAGGGAGCATCGCGAAGCTTCCCGACATTCTGCAGCTGGCGAGAGAATTCGACGCCATCGTCGTCGTCGACGACTCACACGGAACAGGCGTGCTCGGCGCGACCGGGCGCGGGACCGCCGAACACTACAATGTCCTCGGCGAAGTAGACGTGATCACGTCGACCCTTGGCAAGGCGCTCGGCGGAGCGGCCGGTGGTTTCGCCGCCGGACCGGCGGCCTTGTGCGACATGCTCACACAGAGATCGCGTCCACAGCTGTTCTCGAACGCGCTTCCTCCGACTGTCGCCGCGAGCGCGCTGCAATCGGTGCGCTATCTCGAGAAACATCCCGAGCTGGTGAGGAAGCTCCACGAAAATGCGCGCTATTTCAGGGCGGCCATCTCCGAGGCGGGGTTCAAGCCGCTGCCCGGGGAGACGCCTATTGTCCCCATTATAGTAGGGGAAACGGCTTCGGCCATCAAAATGAGTGACATGTTGCTCGAGGAAGGCGTCTTTGTGACGGGATTTGGATTCCCGGTAGTGCCTCAGGGGGAGGCGCGCGTCCGGTGCCAGCTCAGCGCTGCGCACACGCGCGATGATCTCGATCAGGCGATCGCCGCGTTCAAGTCCGTGGGAACAAAGCTCGGAATAATCTGAGGACAACCGATGCGCCTACTCAAAGCAGTCACCGTCTGCGCCGCTGCCTGCGCGCTGCTCTCGCAGCCCGCAACCGCTCAGCGCGCCAACACGTTCGATAACTCCTGGTTCTGGGGATTGAAGACCGGAGCCACTTTTTTCTCGACGCCCGGAACGCCGACGACTTCGAGCGGCTCAACGAGCGCGTCGGTGCCGACGTGGGGACTTGACTGGATGATCACGCGGAAACACGGTGGTCTTTACATCTCCGCCGACGAATCCTTCTTCAATCGGACGCTGACGGCGACTGACGCGTCTTCGGCGACGGGAACGCGTCAGATCAAGATCAATGGCTTGCATCACGTGGATTTCGCCGGACTCGTCTTTCCCGCGCGTCACAACGCGATCCGTCCATACGCCGGAATCGGCGCGGCGATCAGTATTCTCGGAAGCGCCGTTGCGCAGGCAGACAGTTTGGGCGGAGCCCCGAGTCGGCGTTTCATCGACGACACCGAAAACAAGCGGAGCCGGGCTTCAGTGCTGATCATGGGGGGAGTTCAGTTCCAGGGCGCGCTCTCGCACACCGCGTTCTTCGTCCAGGAGACAGTGCTGCCGTCAGGTCCGCAGTTTCTGATTAACAGCCCGATGAGTTTCCTCGAAGTCGGTATTCGCTACAATTTCGGCAGCTCGATCGAGAGCGCGCACTAGGTCAGCTCGCCGCGGGCCCTGACACGAAAGGGTTCCCGCGCACGATCCACCGCAGCGGCCAGTCCGCGCATCGTGTGATTCCGATGCGCGGCGTGACCGCGATCTCATCATCGGAATACGCAACTCCGCTTCGGATAACGAGCGGACCGCGCTGAAGCGGCAGCTCGTTCATCACGCCGGTTATACCGAGGGCGGTGCACAGCTTGCCCGGTCCATTGGTTAGATCCCGGTCCTTTGAGACATGCGGCCGGCGTTGGCGCATCAACGCAATTCCATCCAGCGGTTCCAGCGCGCGCACGAGCACCGCGCTCGGCAGTCCTGCTTCCCGGGTGACGGCATTGAAGCACCAGTACATCCCGTAAATGAAATAGACGTACGAAGTGCCGGGAGTGCCGTAGAGGGGAGCGGTCCGCGTGGTACGTCCCGCCACCGCGTGACATGCCTCATCATGCTCGCCGAGGTAGGCTTCCGTCTCGACGATGAGTCCGCTCGCCGTTCCTTCCGGAGTCTTGCACTCGAGCACGCACCCGAGCAGCTCGCGCGCGACGATCTCCGTTTCCCGATCGTAAAACGCGCGGTTAAGAATTCGCCCCGGCTTTAGCCGAGGCGATTCGTTGCTGCTTCGTCCGATGTCAGAGCGTGATGCCCGTGATCTCACTCGGGCTCGGCGGCAGGTGTCCGGGACTTGGCGCCGCGGCGTGAGGGCTTTGCCTCTTCACCCTCGGCAGTTTTTCTCCGCGGTCTGCGCGCGCGCTTCGGTTTGGCTTCGGCGGCCGCCTCGACTTCCTCAGTTTCCTCCGGGACAGTCGCAGTCGAAGAAGACGGGGCATCATCCCAGCTCGCGACGACACCAACCGAGAAAAGATCCGGCGGGAGCTCGCCTCGCTTCGCGCCGATCGAGCCGCGTCCACGCGGCGCCGCTGCGCGCGGCGCCGCGGCAGGAGCTGCCGGGGCGGACGCAGCGAGCTGATCGGCGACCGGGGCGGCGGAAGCTGCGATATCCACTTCGTAATCGTTGCCCCGCTTTCTCAGATCGATGACGTCTGCCTTGTGCGCGTCTTCGAGAATTCGGATGAAATTCCGCTCGCTGAGACTTTCGCTGTCACGGCCGAGGAGATTCCGCGCCGTGACACGCACCGCGGAGGCGCGTGAGGGCTCGCCGTTTCCGGAGAGGCTTTCCACGGCGCGGCGGACAAGATTGAAGGCGTCCTCGCGGGTGAGGCGCAAACCAGTCGACCCGATTTCGGCGGGCGGCTTCTCCGCTGCCGGAGCTTCCGCGACCGCCTCAGCAGCGACTCTTGCGGCAGCCGGTTCGCGATCGCGGCCGCGGCCGCCTCTGCGTCCGCGACGCGGACGTTCGCTGACTTCTTCCTTCGCGGCAGGCGCAGCCACTGCCTCCGCCGGCGTGCCCTCGCCACGCTTCGCTGCGGGGCTAACCTCGAACTGTCCGTTCTCGAGCTTGGTAAGCGTGAGAAGACCGCGATGCGCGGCCTCGGTCACGAAGCGGGAGAATTTCGCCATGCCCAGATCCTTCTCGTCGAACGAGCTGTCGATCTGCTGCATCACCTGTTTGAGCCGGTCGGCGCGCATGACGTCGCCGTTGCGCTGCATGCGCTCGATCGCTTCGGTGACGAGCTCCCACGGATCGCGCTTGACGACTTCTTCTTCGCCGCTCTTGACGAGTCCCGCAAGCGCATTGTAGCTGTAGTACTCGTCACAATTTTGAACGAGCAGGTCGCTCGACGATTCGCGGATGCCGACGCCGATTACGTATTTCCCGTATTCCTTCAGCTTCATCACGAGGCTCGAGAAGTCGGAATCTCCGGAGAGGAGGATGAACGTGCCGATCTCCGGTCTCGTGAACACGAGCTCGATGGCGTCGACGGCGAGGCGGATGTCGGTCGCGTTCTTTTTGGAAGAGCCATACGCGGTCGCCTGGATGGTGTCGATCGAGGACTCGCTGAGCGGAACCATGTACTGCGGATAGCGGCGCCAGTCGGCATACGCGCGCTGGACGGCGACTTTGCCTTTCACGATCGCCGACGACAGCAGGTTTCTCAGCTCCGTCTGAAGGTCGGACCGGATTCCCATCGTAACGTTGTCGAAGTCGATGAGCAGCGCAGCGTTGGGGTGGTGGTGGATCGGCGTTCCGGCGACGGCGTTGACCGATGCCTGCGGACCGCGGTGCACCGGCGCGAGATGAACCGGAGAGTGGACGGACTTTGCCCGCGAGGGCACGTGCCGTGAGGGACGAGGACTCATTTTTTTTCTGTGATTCGAGTACTGGTGGGACGCCGGCATATGCACGGCCCGACACCTTCTGATCCTGCCGCGAACGCGGCAGGCAGTGCGTCTTCAGGTCCAGGCGATCACGTCGGCGCTTTTCGCCACGTGTGCGCCGGATCCTCGAAGTCGCGCCGTAAGCTGTAATTTATCGGGTACGGGTCATGAATCAACTCCGGTTTCGGACGCGTCTAGTCCTGATTCTCTCGCTTTTTGCGATTGTGCCGGCGCTGCTCCTGACTCTGCTGTGGAGCGGGACGGTGAGCACCGCGCTTCCGCTCGTCACCGGCCGCGCCGGCTGGGACAGTGTCGCGACGACCGGGAAGAAGGCGATCACCGCCGTCCGCTCGGCGCCCCTTACCGCGTCACAGAGAGCAGCGCTCGATGCGCACGAGCGTGAGCTGAGGAGCTCAGCCGAGCAGGCGCGTCGCTACAGTTATCTAGCCGCGCGTACAGTGAAGCTCGTGGCAATCGCGGGAATCGTCGCACTCATAATTCTGACGGGCGCAGCGTCACGAGTAGCAGGGCATTTGAGCCGGCAGCTGAGCCGGCCTCTCGACGAGCTCGTCGGATGGACGGATCTCATCGCGCATGGTGAAGCGCTTCCCCCGCCCGCTTCTCCGCCTGGTGCGGACGTGCATTCGTCCACAATCGTCCCGGTGACGACGCGCGTCCGCGGCGCACCGGAATTCGAGAAGCTGCGCCGGAGCATGCGCGCGATGGCCGCGGAAATCGACGAAGGTCGGAAGCGAGCAGTCGAGGCCGAGCGTCTGCGCGCCTTTCGGGAGAGCGCGCGTCGGGTCGCTCACGAGCTCAAGAATCCTCTGACGCCGATCCGGTTCGCCATCGAGAAGCTGCGTCGCGAATCTCCGTACGACATGACGGATACGATTCAGGTGCTCACGACTGAATCAGAGCGGCTGGATCGGATGGCGGCGAGCTTCGCGCAATTCGGGCGCATGCCCGAAGGTCCGCCGTCGGAGATAGATCTCGCGGAGGTGGCGCGATACACCACACGGGCCAGCGTTCCCCAGTCAATGAAATTCGAAGTCAGGGTTGATGACGGGCTGCTGCCGGTCCTTGGAAACCATAACGCTCTCTCGGGGGCGCTGAGCAACATTCTGCTGAATGCCGTCGACGCTTCGAAGCCGGGCGGCGTGATTCGCGTGCACGTCGGAAAATCCCGGCTTGGCGCCCGCGACGCAGTCCGGGTTTCCGTCGGCGATGAGGGATCGGGAATCGATCCGGCGGAGCTGGACCGCATCTGGGATCCGTATGTCACGCACAAGCCCGGCGGCACCGGACTCGGATTGGCGATAGCGAGACAGGCGATCTGGGCGCACAATGGAACCGTCGAGGCAAGGAGTACGTTAGGAAAGGGTACCGAGGTCGCCTTTACCATTCCCACCATCGAAAATCCCACAAGTCGGAGCTAAGCGATGTTCTATTTGAGCCCTTTCAGCATTCCCATAGTCGCCATTGTGATGGTTGGACTGTTCCCGCTGATACGCGCCTACGCGCGGCGCATGGAGGCAAGCGCGCGGTCGTCCACCCCGCCCGACGTCACGGCCAGACTCGAGCGGATCGAAAGATCGCTCGAGGCTGTCGCAATCGAGGTCGAGAGAATCTCGGAAGGCCAGCGCTTCACGACAAAGCTGCTCTCCGAGGGCACGCGCCGAGATCAAAGAATCGCCGCGCCCGCCGAGCAACCGGTCCGCTCAACGTAAGTGCCGACGGTACTCATTGCCGACGATGAGCCGAACATCCGGCGAATGGTCGGCGCGCTTCTCACCTCGGAAGGGTACGACGTCGTAGAAACGTCGAACGGTCCGGACACCGTCGCGAAAGTTAGGGAGAACGAGCCGGACGCGGCGCTGCTCGACCTCATGATGCCCGGCGACACTGACGGCATTGTCGCACTCGAGAAGATCCGGGACATCGCGCCGGAGCTGCCGGTGATCATGATGAGCGGGCGCGCCGGATTGTCCGACGCGGTGAAAGCGACGAAGCTCGGCGCGTTCAACTTTCTCGAGAAGCCACTGACGCCGGATGCCGTCCTGCTCGCCGTCGCGTCGGCGATCGAGCTGCGTCAGGCTCGGCGTACGACGAGAGCGCTGCGCGAGGAGCTGGGACTTGCCGGACGGATGGTGGGCGCGAGCGAGGGGATGCAGGAGGTGCGGAATCTCATCGCGCGCATCGCGCCGACCGATGCGCGAGTGATGATCACCGGCGAATCGGGGACCGGAAAAGAGCTCGTGGCGAGCGCGATCCACGAAGGAAGTGAGCGCCGTGACAAGCCGTTCATACGCGTGAACTGCGCGGCGATTCCGCGCGACCTCGTTGAAAGCGAGATGTTCGGACATGAGCGGGGCGCGTTCACGGGCGCGACGCAAACCCGCGTCGGCCGCTTCGAGCTCGCGCACCGCGGAACGCTGTTTCTTGACGAAGTCGGCGACCTCGGACCGGAGGCCCAGGCGAAGCTGCTGCGCGCGATCGAATCACAGGAGATTCAGCGGGTCGGAGGCAACAAGCTCATCAAGACCGACGTGCGCATCGTGTCGGCGACGAATCACGATCTCACCGCGTCCGTAAGGAATGGGAGTTTTCGCGAGGATCTCTTCTTCCGCCTGAACGTGATTCCGCTCGCGCTGCCGCCACTGCGGGAGCGGCGTGAAGACATCATTCCGCTCGTTCATCATTTCTCGGAGCAATTCTTCCGCAGAACGGGACGCGCGCAGCCGGTGTGGCGCGCCGACGCACTCGGCCTCCTTCAGGATTACGGGTGGCCGGGAAACGTGCGCGAGCTGGCGAACGTCGTCGAGCGGATGGCGATTCTCCATCCGGGAACCGAGATCACCTCGCGTGAGCTGGAGGACGTGCTGCCGCACCGAAACGCTGCGCCAGCGGGTGTGTCGGACACGCCGCGCGCCACCGAGGCAGGCGAGGAGCGAAAGCCGCTCGTGGATGCGCTCGACACATACGAGCGGAACGTCATACGACTCGCGCTCGCCGACTCGAAGGGCAACATCGCCGAAGCCGCGAGAAAGCTCCAAACCGACCGGCCGAATCTTTATCGCCGAATGAGACGACTCGGAATTGACGCGAGCGGGGTATAAACCGGAATGCAAAATCGCTTGATCGTTGCGTTTCTCATCGCCGCCGCCGCGGCATTGCCGGCGTCGGCGCAAAACTCCGACTCGACGAGCGCCGATACCGTGAGGTCGTCGGACATCTGGCAGACGTCCGACTCGCGCACCGGACTGCGAATCACTTCGGGGCGTGCATACAATCGAGTCGAGGGTCTGCCGGTGCTGGTCGGCCCGTGGATCCGCGGCTCGATCGGCGCAACGTCGCTGCGCCTCGACGTGCTCGGGATTATCCGCACCGCCGACAGCTTCCACTGGGACGAGGGAAACGTCGGCCACTCGATCACGCTCGATGCCCGCAATGCCGATCAGGCCGGACGCGGGTGGAGCGCGAACCTGTCGTCGTTCGACGTCGTCGATGCGGTCGAGCCGTGGCAGATGGGCGGCGCCGAGTCCGGGCTCGCAAGCTTCTTTTTCCATCGCGACTATCGCGACTACTTCGGCAAGCACGGCGCGAAAGCCTCCGCATCCCTGCTGATGAGCGCCCATAGCAGCATCACCGCCGAGCTCAGCGACGAACGATGGAAGTCGCGCTCGGCGCGTCAGGTCTTCAGCATCTGGGACAATGGAGCGAGATGGCGGGCGAACCCGAAGCTGGACGAAGGCCGCTTTCACATCGGTGTGCTGCGCGCGCGCCTCGACAGCAGGAACAATCCTGAGACCCCGGCCACCGGCTGGGATCTTCTCGCGGAATACGAGCTCGGCACGGGACGAATCACCGATGCCGGACTGATCTCGGCGTTTGCGCGAAGCTCCGCGCCGCGGCGTGTCACCTATGGCCGCGCTCTCGTCGACGCGCGCGGCTACAACAGGATTTCTCCCGCGAGCCAGCTCAACGCGCGACTCGTGCTCGGCGGGTGGACTAACGGGGATCCGCTCCCCATGGAGCGGCGTCTTTCGGTGGGCGGGCCCGGGACTCTTCCCGGTTACGATTTCCGTGACGCCACGCTGCCCGGTACGGACTTCTTTCAGTGCAACTCCGGCGCGCTGCCGCCGCCGGGTGTTCCGGCGCAGTGCGACCGCGTCGCGCTCGCGCAGCTCGAGTACCGCAGCGAGCTGCACGGAAACTTTTTCGACGCGATCAATGCACGACCGGTCAGGATTCGTGGAATTGGATTCACAGTCAGACCGGCGGCGGTGGCGTTCGTCGATGCGGGGCGCGGCTGGCTCGTGGGTCCGCGCGCGACGGACCTCCGTTATCCGAGCGGCGGCTTTCCCCGCCCGGGCACATTCAGAACCGACGTCGGACTCGGCCTCGATCTCGGACTGATCGGTATTTACGCGGCGAAAGCCGTGTCGGCCGAGAAAGAGCCGGTGAACGTGTCGGTGAGAGTGAGCCGCCGCTTCTGATGCTCGTTCGCTCCTTTGTCGCCGCAGCCTTTGTGCTGTCGTCGGCGGCAACACTCGAGGCGCAGCGCGGGCCCAGAATCGAAGTCAGCCTTCCTCCTGCCGCTTCAGCAACCGAGGACGGGCCGAACATTTCCTCTGGCGGTCTGCTCACCGATGCGACGATGCGAGATCTTCTGACGAACGGATTTCCCGCCCGGCTTCACTACCGTCTCGAGCGGTGGGCAGTCGGTCGATGGTTCGATGATCTCAAGGCCGCCGCCGAATGGGATGTGGTCCTCAAGTTCGATGTACTCGGGAAACGCTACGAGGCTTTCCGGATAGTGAATGACAAACCGTCGCCGCTCGGAACGTTCGACCGTCTCGAGGATGCCGCCGCCGCCGTCGAAAGTCCTTATCGCGTCAGGATCGATTTGCCGAAACGCGGACAGCGGAGCTACTACAATTTGCTGCTGGACGTTGAGACTCTCTCCCTCAGCGATCTCGACGAAGTCGAACGATGGCTGCGCGGCGAGCTCAAGCCGGCTGTGCGTGGAAAAAAGAATCCGGGAACCGCCGTCACTCGCGGCGTGAGGACTCTGGTCGTGCGGCTCCTCGGAGGGGAAAAACGGCACTACGAGGCAAGATCAGGGACGTTTAGGCCGTAGAGAGGATCGGTTCTCCACTCTGGCATCCACACAACTGAAGCAGGGAGCAAAAAAAGCTTGGCAGCAGCTTCGCCGGGAGCTTTCATACTCGCCTTCCCCGCCAAGAGGGTTTTTCAGACCATAAGGCGAATGGAAGAGCTCCCGGCTATGATGCGGTGAAGCTTCCACCCTGCTTCCGTTTTTGTGATCGCGGGAGTCCAGCACGAACCTCCGACGCGCAAGACTAGGAGTGGAGCACCTGCACTGCCGGATGATGTCTGTGCTCGAGCTCCTCGAGGTGGTGCAGTGTTTCTTCGCCGTAGAACATCCGGATGTAGCGCGCCTGCGTCGGAGTCAGGCGGCGCACCGCCCAGCTGAGATGAACGAAGTGTGGCTCAACGGGCTGATGCAGCGGATGCATCCCGATCTCGTGAGGAAGACTGTTCGCCTTGCGCGTGTTGCACGGACTGCAGGCGGTGACGACGTTCGTCCAGTCGTTCGTGCCCCCGCGTGAAAGCGGGATGAGATGATCGCGCGTCATAGATTCGCGCGGCCTCAGATCGAGCTGCGTCCGTCCGCAGTACTGACAGCGGTAGCGGTCGCGCGCGAAAAGGAATGTGTTCGTAACCTGGCGGCGGAAGCGGCGGGGAACGTGAATGAAGCGAGTGAGCCGGATGACCGCGGGACGCGGAATAGTCAGCCGCTCGGAGCGGACGACACGATCGTGGTCGGCCTCGACGATCTCCGCCTTTCCATCTATGACAAGGCGAAGCGCGCGACGAAGCGGTACCATCGTCAACGGCTCAAACGAAGCATTCAGTGCCAGACAACCAACTATCAAGCACACCCCCGGGTGGGACAACCGTTACCAAATATACAGCTCTGTACGGGGCGAACCTATGGGAATTCCAGGTTGACCCGTTCGGACCGTTGACTCATGACTCGTCACTGATGATGGAACGGCCCATGAGTCATGAGTCACGAATCAATACACACCTGCGCCCGTCTACGTTCCCGCTGAGACTGTCGACGGCACCTCGGTGCGCCAACCGTAGCGGTCGGGGAGTGTGCCGGTAGCGAGACCCATGAACTCCTTTTGAATCGCGAGCGCGATCTTCCCGGGACCGCCATTGCCGATTTGGACGTGATCCACTGACCGGATCGGCGTGATCTCCGCGGCGGTCCCGGTGAAGAACAACTCGTCGGAGATGTAAAGCATCTCGCGCGGGATGTTGCCCTCGACGACCTCCAAATCCATGTCGCGAGCGATACGCATCACCGAGTCGCGCGTGATCCCGTGCAGAATTCCGGATCCGACCGTCGGCGTATACAGTCGCCCGTCGCGCACAAGGAAAAGATTCTCTCCGCTGCCCTCTGATACGAAGCCGGTCGTATCGAGCATGATTCCCTCGGCATACCCATCCATCTTCGCTTCCATCTTCGTCAGCGACGAAGTCAGGTAGTTCCCCCCTGCCTTCGCCAGAGCCGGGTTCGTGCCGGGCGCGGGCCGACGCCATGTCGACACGGCTACGTCGACGCCGTTGGTCAGCGCGTCGGCGCCAAGGTACGTGCCCCACGTGCGTGCGATGATGAAAACTTCGATCGGCGTCTGACCCGCGTGCACCGTCATGTCTTCGCCGGTGCGCATCGCGATCGGACGGAGATAACAGTGAGGCAGGGAGTTTTCAGCGACCGTGTCGACGGCGGCCTGCATCATCTCTTCGATCGAATATCGCAGCGGCATCCGATAGATGCGGCACGAATCCTCGAAGCGTCGCATGTGCGCGTCGAGACGGAAGATGGCCGGTCCCGACGGCGTCGCGTAGCAGCGGATTCCCTCGAAGACACTCGACCCGTAATGAACGACGTGACTGACGACGTGAATCGTCGCGTCTTCCCAACTCACGAATCGGCCGTCGCGCCAGATTCGATATCTATTCGCGGTGTTCGTCATTACCCGACGGAAGAGGAAACCATCACCAGCTCGAATCGCGCGCTCCGGATCGCTTTGCGGCGACGCTTGAAAATACCGTTTCGATGGCCGGAATGGCTACCCGACAACTGCGCGCGCCCAATCGTGCAGGGCAGCGGACGCCTTGGCCACCGACGCGTGAAGCGATTCCGGAGAAATCCTTGTTTGTCCGCGCTCGAGAAGCCGGTTTCCGCGTACGGTGACGAGCTCGGCAGCTCGTCCCGACATCGCGAAGACGGCGACAGACTCGGGATCTCCGACGGGAACCGTCCGCGCGGCGTCGAGCTTGAACGCGGCTAGGTCCGCATCCTTCCCCACTTCGAGAGATCCGACGCGCGAATCGATTCCGAGGGCGCGGGCGCCGCCTAGGGTCGCAAGCGTCAACGCGTCACGCGCGCCGAATGCGTCGTGCCGGCGAGTAACGGCGCGATGCATGAGAACCGCGAGCCGCGCTTCATCGAGAAGATCGATACGGTTGTTGCTGGCAACGGAATCCGACCCGATGCCGACGCGAATACCTGCGGCGAGCATCGGTAGGATCGGCGCGACGCCGTGTCCGAACTTGGCGTTCGACGCCGGACAATGGGCGACTGCGCAGCGGTGGTTTGCAATCGTGACGATATCGGCATCATCGACGCGAATGCAATGAATGAGAAGCGAGCGGTCACCAAGAACGCCGAGCTTTTCCAGAAGCGCGATAGGCGACCGCGCACGCTGTGCGACGGCAATCGAGCGACGCTTCCAGCCTTCAGCGAACGGGCCGGATGCTTCAGAGACGATCGAGAACTCGTCGGCGCTCTCAGCGATGTGCATCGCCATCGGAAGACGGCGCGATTTGGCGAACCCGGCCGCCGCCGAGTAAAGAGCGTCGGATACCGTGTACGGCGCGTGCGGAGAGACGCCGACGGTGACGAGATCGGTCTGCTGCGGAGTCAGCTCATTTATGCGGCACTCGAGCTCCGTCATCGCCGCGGCGCACGTGTCCGGGTCGGGGCCGAACGTCTCCTGATACATGATGCCGCGCACGCCTGCTTCCTTCATTGCCCGAAGAACGACGCCGCTGGAACAAGTGTCGGCATAAGTCGTAACGCCGGCGTGGATGCCCTCTAGGATTCCAAGACGCGCGGAGTCGAGCAGCGATTCGGTCGAGAGAACCTCGTTGCGGCTCCGGCGGAGCTTGTCGATCCAATCGCTGAAGCAAAGATCCTCGAGAAATCCGCGCATCACCGTCAGCTCGAGATGCGTGTGTGTGTTGACGAGTCCCGGCATGAGCAGCGAATCGCCGAGGTCGTAATCCTCTCCCGAGGGCGCGCCGCTGCGCGGCCCGATGTATGTGATCAACCCGCCCGATTCGACGACTGTGCCGTTCTCGATCGGGGGCGCCGCGATGGGAAGCACCCAGCGCGCGTGGTAGCGCATCAGCGCGTTCGCGACGGAATCGTATCGCGCTGCGTCGAGCCGGTGTCCGGCGGCGGAGCGGGGGGTGGATTGTCGCGACGACGGCGCGAGCCTGGGCCGGAGGGAAACGCCGGCGGCGTGCTGCTCGCGCGATCGATTGGCATGACGGGCACGGGAGTCGGACGAGGCACGCTCGGACGCGGATTCGGCGGTGGCGGATTTCCCGACATCGGCGGCATGCCCATCGTGTCCGCCGGATTCAGCGTCGGTACGCCAAATCCCATGTCGCCGTAACACTCCTGCGTCGGCTCGGTGCCGGAGATGAAAAACTCCGTGGCGAGCTGCGCGCCAGCGCAGCCAGGCGATGCAAGCAGACCGGTGCGAATATCCACGTCACGCGTCACGATGGTGACCGGCCGCGGCCAGTCCGGCGGCGGCGGCTTCCGCCGATAGACCTCCGTCATGAATGAGGTCCACGCGGGCGCGGCGAGAACTCCACCCTGCGCGTTGCTCTTGATCTTCGCCGGTTTGTCGAGACCCATCCAGACTCCGGCGACGATATCAGCGGTGTAGCCGACCAACCAGCCATTCGTCCCGTCGTTCGTCGTTCCTGTCTTCCCGCCGGCGGGATAATGAAATCCCGCGCCCCAAACGCTCCCCGCGGCTGTGCCCCGTCTGATGACATCCTTCATCATGTCCACCATCAGCCACGCCTGCTCGGTCGACATCACCTGTGTGCGCGCCGGTGTCGGCTGCCAGAGAATCTCCTGCTTCGCGTTCTCGACGCGCAGAATGGCATTCGGCGACGCGCGCACGCCGAGATTCGCGAACGCGCTGTAACCGGAGATGAGCTCCATCGGATAAACGTCAGCCGCTCCGATGTGAATGGACGGATACGGCGGGATGGGTGTGGTGATTCCGAAATTCCGCGCTTCGCTGATCACTGTCTGTTCGCCGAGCTCCATCCCGAGCCGGATCGTGGCGACGTTGCGTGAATCGTAGAGCGCTTTCCGCAGCGGAATCTCACCTAGGAATTTCCCGTCGTAGTTCTGCGGCGTCCAAGTGGGGCCACCCGGCATGTTGACGGTGAGCGGGCTGTCGTTGACGATGTACGACGCTGGCCGCCCCGCCTGGATCGCCGCGGAATACACGATCGGCTTGAACGTCGAGCCGGGCTGCCGGAGCGCCTGGGTAACGCGATTGAATTTGGAGTCGAAAAAATCGCGGCCGCCGACCATCGCGCGAATGGCGCCGTTGCGCGGGTCGAGCGCGAGGAACGCACCCTGGAGATACGGCGAGGTACCGCTCCCCTCTTCTCCTTCCGCGTGGTGCGTCATGTAGTGCTCGAACGTCTCGTGCGGATACGGACCGTAGCGTCCCGCCTCTATCGAGCGCAGCTGCCTCTCGAGCGCGCGCTCGGCTGCGGTCTGCATGTCGAGATCGAGGGTCGTGTAAACCTTGAGTCCCTGTTCATAGAGCTGCTTCCCGAACTGCGCGTCGAGCTGCTCGCGAACCCACTCGACGAAGTATGGCGCGGTTTCGCCCGCTTCTACTTTGGTCGCGAGCTGAAGGGGATATGCTTTCGCCCGGCTGGCGTCGGCGTCGCTAATCTTGCCGTTTTCCCGCAGCAGCTCGATGACCGTATTGCGCCTCTGGATCGCGCGCTCCGGATACCGGCGCGGATTGTATCGCGCCGGCGCTTTCGGAAGAGCGGCGAGCGTCGCCGCTTCGGCGAGATTCACGTCGCGAACCGATTTGCCGAAGTAGCGCTGCGACGCAGTCTCCACGCCGTACGCGCCGTGGCCGAGATCAATCTGGTTCAGGTATAGCTCGAGGATTTTTTTCTTGTCGTACTTCGCTTCGATCTCACGGGCGACCTTGGCCTCCTTGAGCTTTCGGATCGGGCCCTTGATGCCGCTTCTTTCCCTGCTGATCTGCTCGGGGAAGACATTTCGCGCGAGCTGCATCGTGATCGTCGAGAAGCCCTGCGAAAAACCGCGGAACGGGCTGAGCAGAACGACCGTGGTCGCTCTCCGCCAGTCGATGCCGGCGTGCCGGTAGAACCGCTTGTCCTCGGTGACGACGAAAGCGTCCTGAACGATCTGCGGAATCTCGTCGAGCTTGACGAGCGTTCTCTTCTCAAGTCCGAGCTCGGCGATGAAACGGCCGTCGATCGCGTAGAGCTTCGAGGTCTGATGCGGCGTGTAATCGGCGAGCGACTCGATCGACGGGCACTGGCTCCCGCGACACATCAACGCCCAGCTTCCGTACAGGGTGCCGATGAGAACCGAGACGATGAAAGTCGCGCCAAGCAGCAGCGACCGGATGAGAACCGGATGCCGTTTCGCAAAGCTCTGCGAAGTGCTCGAGGGGCGGGGTCGCCGGGCAGGAGGCATGAGAGGAAGAAGTTAACGGTCGTACCCCGCAGGTGACACCTTGCTCCGGCGCACCTATTTTCACCCGATGAAAGAAAGCAACGGTCTCATCGCCGAGCTCACGTGGCGGGGTCTGCTCTATCAGTCGACGAGCGATCTTCCCGGATTTCTCGAAGAGGGCCCGGCGAAAGCGTACTGCGGCTTCGATCCGACCGCGCAGAGTCTCCACGTCGGGAATCTCGTCCCGGTGATGGGACTCGTTCATCTTCAGAGAGCCGGTCACACGCCTATCGCTCTCGTCGGTGGCGGCACAGGGCTAATCGGAGACCCGAGCGGGAAGACGACCGAGCGCCAACTCGCCAGTCCCGAAGTCGTCGCTGAAAATTCGCAGCGGGTGCGGGCGCAGCTCGAGCGTTTTCTAGACTTCGACGGGAAGTCGGCCGCGTTGATGCGCGACAACTCGGAATGGCTGCGTCCCCTCGGAGCGATCGAGCTGCTCCGCGACATTGGAAAGCACTTCACGATCAACGTGATGCTCGCCAAGGAGTCCGTTCAGTCGCGAATCGAGGGAGGAATCTCATTCACCGAGTTCTCCTACATGCTGCTCCAGGCGTACGACTATCTCGAGCTGTACCGCCGCGAGGGCGCCCGGCTCCAGATCGGCGGCAGCGATCAGTGGGGGAACATCACCGCCGGCGTCGATCTCATTCGGAAAGTCGAGCGCGTCCAGGCGCACGCGCTGACACTTCCGCTGGTGACAACTTCGAGCGGAACGAAGTTCGGCAAGACCGAGGCGGGCAGCGTGTGGCTCGATTCCGAGCTAACGTCCCCATACAAGTTCTATCAGTTCTGGATCAACGTCGACGACCGCGACGCAGCGAGATATCTGCGCTACTTCACGCTGCTGCCGCGAAAGGAGATCGAGGCGCTCGATCGTGCGATCGAGACGTCACCGGAGAAACGCGAGGCGCAGCAGGCGCTGGCCGACGACGTCACCACGCGCGTGCATGGTGCAGACGCGGCGCGGATTGCCGCCGAAGTTTCGCGCGTACTCTTCGGAAACGCGGATCCGGAATCGCTCTCCGAGAAAGTTCTCACCGCGCTGGCCAAAGAAGTCGAATTCACCGAGAGCCCGTCGGCACCTTCGGTTGTGGATGCGCTCGTGACGTTGAAGCTGGCGGCGTCGAAGGGAGCAGCGCGACGCGTGGTCGAGCAGGGCGGGGTTTACGTGAACGGAAAGCGCGTCGGCACGGATGCGACGCTCGAATCAATTACGGCGCTGGCCGGTCGCTACTATTTGATCCGGAAAGGCGCCAAAGACTACGGGCTCTTGAGCATCACCCGCTAGGAGCAACTACAACTCAGGACTACCGGCTGGGGGGCTTCGGGCCGAACCGGCTGTGGCCTGCGGGCCTCGCGTAAATTGCACTTGACTCCGATATATCGTCCGATATAGCTTTGTCGTCGAAAGATATATCGCCAGTAGTATCGTTGACTGATACTGGCGTCTCACTGGCTCGATAGATCCAAAACGAGGAGTTCACGATGCACGGCAGAGATTGCGGCCCGGGATTCCGATGGGCGTTCGGCGATGAATCGTCGGGCGGGTACAAGCTGTTTGGCGGCATGTTCGACGGCCGCCAGTGGAAGTCGCGCGGCGGTCCCTTCGGAGGAACTCGCGGCGGACCGTTCGGCGGCGGACGGTTTTTCGAGCAGGGCGACCTTAAGTACGTGATCCTCCGCCTCCTCGAAGAGAAGCCGCGTCACGGCTACGAGATAATCAAGGAAATCGAAGAGCGCTTCGGCGGCATGTACTCGCCGAGCCCGGGAACGGTTTACCCGACTTTGACGATGCTCGAGGACCTCGGCTACGCTCGCGCGAAACCCGAGGAAGACGGCAAGAAGATCTACGAGATCACCGACGAGGGACGCGCATATCTTGCCGAGAACCAGCCGCTGATCGACGACATCTTTTCACGCATCGCCGAGTTCGCGCAGAGCATTTTCGGCGAGCCGATGATGGAAGTTCATCGCGGAATGAAGGAGCTCGGCCGCGCCATCTACATGTCGCAGAACAAGCCGCGGACCGCCGAGCAGATTCGCGCGATCAAGGAAATTCTCGCCCGCGCGAAGAAGGAAATCGAAGAGCTGTAGGCCGGGTGCCGGCGACGCCATGCGTCGCCGGCGTCACTCGGCAGCGGCGATGATGCCCGGTTTGAGCTTCGTGAGCGCTTTTTTCGCCTCGGTCGCGACGCCGCTGTCAGGATAGAGACCGATGAGGCGGCGAAGCTCCCTGAGCGCTCGCCCTTCGTGGCCCGGCCAGCCGAGGTAGAGATCGATCAGCCGATAGGACGCGCGCACGTCCTCCGATTTTTTCGCGGTTTGTGACTGGATCTCCCGATACAGCGCCGCAGCCCCTTCACGGTCGCCTTTTTTTGCGAGAAGCTCGGCTGCATGCAGTCGGGCGTCGAGATCTTCGGGCTGCTCGCTGATTATCTGCCGGTAGGACTCGATTGCGCCGTCGACATCTCCCTTGGCGAGAAGCGCGTCCTGCTGCGAGTAATCTCTTTTGTACTCGCCTTCGGGCTGGATGAACGTCTCGAACCCCTTTCCTATTCCGCGTGACATTCCGAGCTGAAAGAGCGCGCTCGCCGCGGACGCCAGCACCGCGCCGTCAAGTGCCGCGAACACTTCACCTGTGAGCGTAAGCTGATTTCGCTCGGCGAGAGCGATTCCGATTCCCGCGCCGGCGATCGAGAAGAGGGGAAGCCAGCGGAAAATGCTGAGCAGATCCGTCCCCTCGGGGCCGTACTTGTCGAAAAACGATCTCTTATAGTCGGGATCCGGCTTGACGCTGTATGTCATCGCGCGACGATGCGGAAGATGCGCCCGGTCGAATGCGAGACGATGTACATCTCGCCAGCACCGTCGAGCCCGAACGAAGAGGCGCTGCCCAATCTTCCGACGGGCCACTGCCGTTCATCGGTCACCTGGCCGTTCACATACTTGAAGCTCTTCAGCCAGCTGTTGCAGTAATCGGAATAGAAATAGTGACCGTCTATCGCCGGGATCTTCCGCCCGCGATAGACGAATCCGCCGGTGATGCTGCACTCGCCGCGGCCGTGCGCGTAAGTGAGCGCGGGAAGCTGCAATCCGGCGCGATTGCAGTCGGAGCCGCGCAGACACGACGCGCCCTCCATGATGCTCCATCCGTAGTTGACGCCGGCGCGATTTGCGGGAACGACGTCGACTTCCTCGAAACGATCCTGTCCGACGTCGGCGATGTACAGGTTTCCGTCCTTTGCATCGAACGCGTAACGCCACGGGTTACGGAGACCGATCGCCCAGACCTCCCCGCGACCGCCGCCGTGCGCATACGGATTCGCCGCCGGCACAGAGTACGGATCGACGCGATCGACGTTGATGCGAAGGAGCTTTCCGAGAAGTGAATTCGGATTCTGGCCATTGCCGTGTGGATCATACTGACTCCCTCCGTCACCCATTCCGATGTAGAGCATTCCGTCGGGACCGAAGAGATTCATTCCGCCGTTATGATTCGAGTGCGGCTGATCGATTTTCAGGATCACTCGGCCGGTTGCCGGGTCGGCGGCATCGGGATCGCGCGAGACTCTGTACCGCTCGATGTTGGTGTCGCCGCTCTTGTCGGTGTAATTGACGAAGAGGAATCCGTTCGTCCGGTATCGAGGATGAAACGCGACGCTCAGAAGCCCGCGCTCCCCGCCGCTGCCAACCTTGTCGGTGATGTCGAGAAAGGGACGGCCGACGACGCTGCCGTTCCTGATGATGCGGATGCGCCCTTCCTGCTCGACTACGAAGAGACGGGCGTCGCCGTCG
>WNGF01003416.1_pt1 | contig 29548 bp, 35 predicted proteins | sample 5400641 | NCBI WGS metagenome assembly WNGF01 (sample SAMN13153371, study PRJNA577476) | soil metagenome | isolation source: 80 cm soil or saprolite under grassland replicate 2 | place: USA:California | collected 2016-06-15 | reverse complement strand
GTCTTGCTGGGAGTCGGTGCGGTGCCGGGCGTGAGGGCAGCGGTGCCGAGGAAACGAGGTGGGGGCCGTGGATGGTTTCTTGCTCACCTATGACGGCTTTGATCCCGGGTCTGAGGGGCTTCGCGAAGCGCTGACCTCGACCGGCAACGGCTACCTGTGCACGCGTGGCACGGCGGAGTGGGAAGAAGCCGACGGTGTGCATTATCCCGGCACTTACGTGCACGGCGGTTACAACCGCGAGACAACGATCCTGAGCGGCCTGCCCGTGCTCAACGAGGATCTGGTCAACCTGCCGAACTGGCTGGTTCTCCAGCTGCGCGTCGAGGGCGGGGACGCGATCCGGCTCGCCGGCATGGAGTTGCTGGAGTACCGCCACGAACTGGACATCCGGTATGTGGCCGTGATCCGCCGCCTCCGGTTTCGCGACCGCGACGGCCGCGAGACGACGCTGCACAGCCGCCGGTTCGTCAGCATGGCGGACGTACACCACGGCGGGATCGAGTGGATGCTCGTCCCGGAGAACTGGTCGGGGCGTGTCGAGGTGGTCACGGCGATCGACGGCCGGGTGAGCAATGCCGGGGTCGCCCGCTACCGGCAGCTGGAGGGCCGCCACCTGAACCCTGTGGGCCCGCGGACGCTCGGGCCGGAGGTTATCGCGCTGAAGGCCGAGACCCGGCAGTCGAATCTGTACATCAGCCAGGCGGCCCGCACGCGGGTGTTCCGGGGGGATCAGCTTCTCCAGGCCGGGCGGCGGCTCTGCCAGATGGAGGACTATATCCAGCAGCTCCTGGTCTTTGACGTGCACCAGGGCGTGGCGACGCGGGTGGAGAAGCTGGTGACGTTCTTCACGTCGCGGGACCCGGCGGTCAGCGACACGCTGGTGAGGGCGGCCACGTCTGCGGCCCGCCACACCGATGCCGCCGCGACGTTCGAGCGCCATGCCGCGGCTTGGGACGAGCTGTGGCGGGTGTGCGACGTGCGGGTGTCCGGAGACGAGCGGGTGCAGCTGCTGCTGCGGCTGCATATCGCGCACGTCTTGCAGGTCTGCTCCCGAAACACCGCTGACCTCGACGCGGGGCTGCCCGCCCGTGGCCTCAACGGTGAGGCTTATCGGGGGCATGTGTTCTGGGATGAGATCTATGGGTTCCCGTTCTTCAATGTCCGGCTGCCCGAGGTCACCCGCGGGCTGTTGATGTATCGCTACCGGCGGATAGGCGAGGCCCGGGCGGCGGCGCGGGAGGCGGGGTTCCGGGGTGCGATGTTCCCGTGGCAGAGCGGGAGCGAGGGAATTGAGGAGACCCAGCGGGTCCACCTCAACCCGGTTTCGGGCCGCTGGGAGCCGGACCTCAGCCGCAACCAGCGGCACGTCAGCGCGGCGATCTTCTACAACATCTGGCACTACTACCAGACCACCGGCGACCAGGCGTTCCTGCGCGACCACGGCGCGGAGATGATGCTCGAGATCGCGCGCTTTTGGGCATCGATCGCCCACTTCAACCCCGAGCGTGAGCGCTACGAGGTCCACGGCGTGATGGGCCCGGACGAGTTCCACGACAAGTACCCGGACGCGGCGCAGGGCGGGTTGCGCAACAACGCCTACACCAACGTCATGGTGGCGTGGCTGTGCGACATCGCCGGCAAGCTGCTGGCGCTGCTGCCCGCGAACCGCGCGGAGGCGCTGCGCGGGCGGCTGGGCATCGGCGACGACGAGCCGGCGGTATGGCAGGACATGAGCCGCCGGATGTTCGTCCCCTTTCACGGCGACGGGATCATCAGCCAGTTCGAGGGGTATGACGACCTCGACGAGCTGGACTGGGACGCCTACCGGGCGAAGTACGGCAACATCCAGCGGCTCGACCGGATCCTGCGCGCCGAGGGCAAGGACCCCAACCGTTACAAGGTCACCAAACAGGCCGACACGGTGATGCTGTTCTTCCTGTTCAGGAACGAGGAGCTCCGCGAGATCTTCGGGCGGCTCGGGTATGCCTATCATGCCGGCACGGTGACGCGGAACGTCGCGTACTACGACCGGCGCACCTCGCACGGCTCGACGTTGAGCTTTGTCACCCATGCCGGGGTGCTGGCCGCCATCGACCCGGAGAGCTCGTGGGAGCGGTTCCTGGTCGCGCTGCACAGCGACGTTGATGACATCCAGGGCGGCACGACCAAGGAAGGCATCCACGTGGGTGTCATGTCCGGGACGCTCGACCTGGTGCAGCGCTGTTACGCGGGCACCTTCGTCCGCGACGGTGTCCTGTACTTCGATCCCCGGCTCCCGAGCCGGCTCGACAGCCTGTCGTTCCCCATACAGTTCCGGGAGACGTCGATCCAGGTGACACTCACCGGCGATCGCCTGGCCCTGGCCGTCCACCCCGAGGGCGTGAGCCGCCCGGTCCGGGTCGGAGCCTGCGGCGACGTCCGTGAGCTGTGCCCCGGCGAGCGCACCGTGTTCGAGCTCAGCCGGGACCCGGCAGCAGCCACCGGGCCCGCCGCCCGGGATTGAAAGGGAGGCCACGTGCCGAAGTTGCAGGGATCGATCTCCGGCGCCGACGGGGTAGGGGTGCACTCGCCGCACGAGAAGGCGTGGCGCGAGTCACTGCGCGAGCTGATGGAGTCCAGCTGGCGCGGCATCCGCGACCGTGCGACGTGGTCGCCGGACGCGCTCACCTCCCACGTCTACCAGCAGTAGGTCTCCGGCAAGCCGCGCATGAGCGCGCCCGGGCCGCCCTCGGCTACTTCCAGGTGCCCGACGCCGAAAAAGCGCGCCGCCGAGTACGCGCGGCACAAGCAAGAGAGATGGTCGTGCGCCTCATCCAGGCCGGTAACTTCACCGCCTATCCCGACGCCCTGCGCTTCGTCATCGCGGCCAAGGACACCGGCCTGCTCATCGCGGACGCGTCCTGCTCAACGAACGCGGTGTTGTTCCTGCGCCAGATCCGGCTTGACACCTTCGCGCACGAGCATGGGATCTCGTCGCCGACGCTGCGGCCCGGCCTGACACTGCTGGACTACTTCGACGCCGGCCTCTCCCGGGCGCGATGATGAATGACATGAAAAGCCGGGCGAGCCGCAAGGCTGCAGTGCTGGGCCCGATCCCTCGCGACCAGATCGTGACCAATGCCGGTGAGCGGTTCGAGAAGTACGGATGCGTGTTGTATACGGCGGTTGCCCTCTCGGCTCTCCTGGATGCTGGCGACACGATCGTCCCGATCTCACACGTCCGCCAGCAGGACGAGGGCCCGATCAAGGAGATCCTCGGGTCGTTCCCGAATATCGACACCTCGGGTATAACGTCGCCGGCTGACCAGGGGGACGTCGTCGAGCTGCGTTATATCGGGCACAACCGTCGCGTCGAGCGGCAGAGGAGGTTTATGAACCCGATCTTGCCGGCCGATGTCGACAAGGTGCTCGATGCCGACGTGTTTGTCTGTGTCCCGATCACGGACTATGAGGTGGGGCAGCCGACGCTGCGGCACATCAAGGAGCACAGCCGTGCGACCGTGGTGCTGGATGCCCACGGTCCCACGACGACGCTGACCCGCAGCGGCGAGCGCCAGCCAAGGGTGTGGGCTGACCGGGACGTATGGCTTCCGTACGTCGACATCCTGAAGATGAACCTTGAGGAAGCGAGCTCGGCGTGGCTCGGTGAGTCAGCGGAGGTGACGGCTGATCCGCGGAGGCTGAGCACCGAAGAACTGCGCGACCTGGCGCGTCACTGTCTGGACCGCGGTGCCGGGGCGGTATGCGTCACCCTCGACGAGCGTGGCTGCGTGGCCTTCTACCGGGACGGCTCTGGCGGGGTCGCCGGGGAGTGGGTCGATCGCATCGAGGTGGAGCACGTCGTGGACACGACCGGTGCTGGCGACTCGTTCGCCGCGGGATTGGCCTACGGCTACCTCGCGTATCGGGATTACGTCGTGGCCTGCCAGTACGGGAATGCGATGGGCGCTCAGCGCTGTACCGGCTCGGAACTGAACGTTTACCTGTCACGAGAGGAAACGGAGCGGCAGATCCTCGCGACGTACGGCCCTCGATCGTAGTAGGAGAAGTCCCATGAACGCCGCTCTCGACGGTGAGGATTCCCGTTGGCTGATTTGCCCGCGACCTGGAAGCCAACCGCCCGACCGGGGCCACCATCACCCGGCGGCTATCAGTTACGTGGATTCAGGTCCGGAGAGGCGTGATCCGATGATCTGATCTCTCCGGTCAAAGCCATGTGACTGGAGGGAGCCCGGGTGAGCAACTCGGTGCTTGAGGAGAAGTGGCCGATCCTGGCCCGGCATGAGCAGGCTGCCAGGTGGCTGGGGATGTGGGCCGATCTGGGACGGGCGCTGCGGACGATCGCTGCCTACGGGCTGGGGCTGGCCGAGTACATGGAGGTCTGCGAGCGCGAGGGCGTGGATCCGGTGGAGGCCAACCGCGCGCACATCGCCAAGTACGGGCGGGAGCTGTCGAGCCGACTGGGCCAGCGTGGCGCCAACGTGGTGTCGATCGATTCGGGGGCTGGGCTGGCCAACGCTACGCTGCAGCAGCGGCTGGTTCCGGTGCGGCTGCTGTATGACTTCTTGATCGAGGAAGGGCTGCGGGAGTCAAACCCGGTCGGCCGTGGCCGCTACACGCCCGGTCGGAGTGGCGCCGACAGTGGCGCGGTGGTCGCCTTCCTCGCATTCTCCGGTTTGACGGGCCGCTGATGGCATTTGGGGTCTGGCGGTTCCCTGGACTGCGCGCCGCGGTCAGCAGCTGGGTGAGCCGCCGTACCGGCTCCGGAGGGGACGAACAAAACAGCAGCTATCAGCGCAAGCACGCCCGCCAGAAGTACCGACAGGATGAACCGTGCCACGGCCCGACGCGCCTTGAGGGCATGCAGCTCACCTGCCCACTCTTGCACCCGTCGGTCTCGTTCACCGGGTGGCAGCATCGACCCCCGCCTCCAGCTTGCTCACGCGGTGCGCCAGCCCGGCGATCGCTTCTTGAGCAACGGCCAGTGCCGACTCAACTGCTGACAAGCGGCGATCGACAGCGGGTGTCGTGTCCTGCCCGAGCTTCCTTTGACCGTCAGGTCCGTGACCGGCCCGGCGGCACACAAAGCCGAGGCGCGTGAAGACGCGGTTGGCTTCCATCGTCGTGTAGCTCCGTCGATGCCACCCGGTGACTTCCTCAAGCACTTGCTTGGGCGGGAACTCCGTACCGGAGATCTCGACCAGGTGCTCCCTGATCGGCTCGGGTTGCACGTTATGCATCTTGCGGACCACCTCATCCATAGTGAGATCCAGCTCCCGGCCGCCAACGACGAACCTGGCCATATGGGCTCCGCACTTCTAGCAGTTCTAGTACTTCTTTTATACCAGGAACTACTAGAAGCAGCAAGGCTTGCTTGCCCGACTATCGCCGTGGTGCTGCGGGCCTCATACGGCCCGTCAACAGCGGGCAGCTGCCCAGCGCAACTGCTAGCTCGGGACGAAGCCACGACACGCACGGAACGACGCCGCTGGTGTGCTGACAAAGCGAAGAAGGCAAATGCGCCACGCCTAATGTCGGGCCACCCTGTTGGCGTGATCACGGCTGACGACGTGTGGGCAATCTTGGAAAGTGCCCGAGGCCGCTGCGCGCACTGCGGTTCGCTAGCGGTTGAAAAGCGGCCATCCATGCCCAATGGCTCCCCTGCCCGCTGGGAACATGTCGGCCGCCGGATCGGTTCGCTTGGGCACCGAATCAGCCGCTTCCAGGGCGGCACGAACGTGCCGAATACCGGCAGGTCCTCGCCGCCGAGCTGCGCTCACCCGCCATGGCCCTGCCGCCGTCTTCGTAGAAGGTGATCCGCTCCATGATGTTCTCCGGCGTGTCGTGGATGGCCACGGTCACGCCGGGCACGCGCCGGACGACCCGGAGGAAGGCGTCTCGCAGGCCGCTGGGCGGCAGCGCGATCACGCAGTCGGAGTTGGCGGTCGCGATACGGTCCAGCACAACGGCGCATTCCTTCCGGTAGGAGTAACCAGTAAGGAACCAGGCCTGAAGCCGCTCGATGGATGTCCCGAAGTGCCGTTCGATCTCATCGTCGAGGTCGAAGAAGGGCCAGCCCCGCCGGTCAGCGAGGATCCTGCCGATCGTCGTGGTGCCCACACAGCTCACACCGACCAGGCTGACCCTCAACTCAGACTCCTCAGAGCCGCCACGCCGACGACCCGAGGGCGTGCGGGTGCGGTGTCGGCGACATGGGGATGGGGGAACGGTAGATGGCCAGGGTAGCGGATGGCGACGCCGGGGAGCTCGCTGTGGACGCTCGCGCGGGCGCCGCCTGGGCAGATCCAGGCCGGAGCCTGGGCAGCGCGGCCTGACTCCGTACCTGCCGACGCGGATTGCCGCCGTCCCCGTCCGGCGCGGACAGAACGGCTACGCTCGTGGCCGATGACGAGCCGGGCCGAGGAGGAATGAGTAGTGCACCTGAATAGCAGGTGGCGGATCATGGAGATGGACCTGTGGGACCAGGAGGCCATCGACTTGGTGGTGCCCGGCTTCATCGAGTTCGGCGACGACGGGACCGGCGAGTTCGGTTTCATTGCCGTCCGGGGGTGGATGGACTGCCGCCCGGGCGAGCGCGGCGGACGTGCCAGCGTGGAGTTCAGCTGGCAGGGTGATGACGAGGGTGATGAGGTCAGCGGGCGGGGCTGGGCGGTGCTGGCCGATGACGGCTCGCTTCAGGGGCATCTGTACTTCCACCTCGGCGACGACTCCGGCTTCCGCGCCGTGCCCGTCGGGCAGGAATCGGAGATCGCTCCCTCAGCCCGACAGCCTCGATGAGCCGACATCAACCTGAGCATGGAACGGGTGACCCGGTCCGGACGGGACGGCATCGTTCCTCCGGCTCGCACGCAACCACGACGATCGAAGTTCACTCGCGATCGCTGGCCGCCCGGGGTGAGCCGCAGCACTTCTTGAACTTCTTCCCGCTCCCGCAGGGGCAGGCTGCATTGCGTCCCACCTTGGCTGCTCGCACCGATCCCGCAGGAGCCTCAGCCGCCACTGCCCGCATGGTGTCAGGAAGCTGGTCGAGGGGCAGCCCTTCGCCCCCGAAGCTCACCGTCACGGCCTCGCGCACCACGGCGGCCTCGTCATCCTGACCTGCCAGCTCCAGCTTGCGCGACACGGTCATGGGCGGTGGCGGGCGCCTCAACCGCCTGGCCTGCTGCCCGAGTTCCCGGGCCTCGCGGCGGCGGCCTGTTTCGTGGCAAACGATCTGCAGCCACTCCGCGATCGCGTCCCGGTCCCTTACGCCCGGCGTCGAGAATCCCCGGCGCAGGAGTTCCTCGACTCTGCCGTAGTTCTTGGGCCTGTCGGCCCGAAAACCGTGGCAGGCCGCCCAGCCAATCCAGCCGAACCCCCAGCGCGGATCCGCAGCCAGCCACGACTGGAAGAGCTCCTCAGCCTCCTCGGTCTCACCCACCTCGAAGTAGGACTCGGCCAGCGCCCGGCGGCGGTTCTCGGTCATCAGCTGATCTTCGCCGGGGAACCTCCGCAGCGCCTCCTCGCAGACCGCGATCCTGGCCAGAAGCATCGCCCACCTGTTTCCCGGTCCGGACACAATGCTCGGCCGCCTGGTCGCGAGCGCCGGGCATTGCCGGTGCGAGCTGCCAGGCGACGCCGGCGTTCTGGAGCGCATCGGGCAGACGGTTCCGGGCAATGCGCTGGAGAGCCTCGTTGTCGCCGGGGCGGTGCCGTGCTGAGACGTCCTTCGGGTATGGCGGACGGCTCTGCCGGCGCTCGCCGGGCTCTGCAGGAGCGGTGCGGCTTCCGTTCTTGGTGGGTCGCCGGAGAAGAGCGTGGCTTAACGTCCCGCCCCCGAGCCGTTCAGCCTCCGAGGTCGAAACTGAGCTTGGATCGCCGCTCCTCGAACGCGGCCAGCGAGGTCCGGAGGCGTCTGATCTCGCGGTTCGCGTCGATCGCGTCGTAGGACGTCCGGGTCCCCTCGTGCTCCTGCTTTCGCCGAGCGCGCCGTACCGCTGGGGGTCCCAGCCCTGAGCTCGTTCATGCCGACCGTCTGCGCCGTCGCTCCGTTGTGCTCGCTGATTCTGTCGGCCTGGGTTTGTAGTGTCGGCGGCAACCGACCGGTGAGGTGTTATGGGCCGCGCGAGCAACCGCAAGAAGGCACGCCGCCAGGCTGGGTACAAAACGCAGCGGGCTGGGCAAAGCTCCCGCGCCGGTACCGCGCCGCAGCAAGCGATGCTCCCGCTTGTCGCTGGCCTGCAGGCGCTGAACCAGGATCTGGGTGCGCGGGGCGAGCAGCAGGCACCTGCCTATCGGGCGTGGTGCGGCGGCAGGGAGCCCGTTCCGGCTGAGGGACCTCGATGGGCGGAGGGCTCGCTCCGCGACCGGCTCTTCTCCGGCACCCACCTGGCCAGGGCACGGAACGCGCCGTGCTTGCTGACTGCGGAAGTTCCGGACGCCACGATGATCGCCGCCGATCCGGCGCACTGGAGTGTGGCGGCCAGCGTCCTGGTTCGCGCGGTTGTCTTCGACGGTCTGCGGGTCGACCACCCAGCGGTGAGCATGCGTATCGACGTGCTCGCCCCCATCGCCGAGGCCGAGCTGGCGTATGACGGGGCCATCGAGGAGCGGCTGGTCTCAGGATGGGATGAGGACAAGCCGGAGTTCCCCGACCTGGACGGGCCAGCGTTCCTGATCGGCACGTGCGCGCTCGTGGACGCGACCTGCGCTGTGGTTGGTGAGGATCCGCTCAGCGAGGTACTCGCCGTGTTGTCGCCTGCCATGGACGGCACCGTTCCGGGTGTGGCAGGCCGGGTTGTGGCTGACGCACTGATCGGTGCCTTTGCCACGCATTACCGATGCGAGCTGCCCGGCGATGCCGATGTACTGAAGCGCATCAGGCACGTGGACGCCGACGCCGGGTTGCCGGGGCTCGTTGCCGCCGGGGAGGTGTCGCCCAGAGACGTCGTTCGGGTCGGGCTGACGATTCTGTCCGTGCTCGCTGAACTCTGCAAGAGCGGTTCCGCTTCGATCCTTCGGCGAGCCGGGTAAGCGAGACCGCGGGGCCGTCAATGGTGACCACGCCGAACTCGGCGGCCAGCCGCAGGAACGCCGCAGTGGGGTCACCGTACCTGGCCGTCCACGCCGACCACCGCAGGCTGCCGGAGGAGGGCGTCATCCCTTCGGTGGCCCCTCGCCGATTTCTGCCGAGAGAATCTCCGCGGTTGCGGTGCCGTGCTGCTCGAGAAGCTTGAGGATCGGGTAGTTGCCGATGCCGGCGAAGTCCAGCGGTGCCGGATCGGCTCCCGGGGGCAGCGCGTCCTCCACGCCGTGCGCGAACAGGGCATCGAGCGCACGGCACCAGTCGGCAATGATCTCCGTGTCTGTGCGCTCGGCGGCGTCGCAGAGCGTTCCGGCCCTGCGTATCAGCTCGTGGTCTTCGCTCGCGGGCTGCCCTGCTGGCCAGGGCGCCGAGCGCGGCAGCGGACCCCGTCGTGAGACCAGATCCGGAGCGGGCGCACGATCACGTGGTTGCTGACCGGCCATACCGCTGGGCGCCAGTGCCACTCGACCGGCGCCTTCTCCAGCTCCAGCAAATGCGGTAGGCCCGAGCACGAGGTGGGCCGGGCGCACCACGTCAGTTCCTCGGCTGGGTGGTTGAGCACGAGCGCCACCTGCACCGCATCAAGCTGGTCCGGCCCATCAAGCACATGACCGAACGCGTAAGCGCCAATCAGCGGAGGTGCCTCGCCCACAGGCCGCTGACCCGCTGGCACCGCTCGGCGATCATTTCCAGCCGCTACACCGCTCGGCCGTACTGCATGGCCCCATTCTCAGCCGTGTCAGGGTCCCATGCGGCGCGTTCAGGTCCGCAAGGACGGTAACGCTTCCAGCAGGCCGACAAGGCCGCGGCCTGCTCATCGTCATCAGACGAGGGGAAGGCCACGAAACGGCGCTCCGCCCGCAGAGTGGACCGTTAGCCTCATGGCGTGAGCAAGCTGAGTAAGGCTGAACTCGACGCGCTCGTCGGGGAGGCCATGGTCGACTGTTACGACCGCGAGGAACAGGCCGCTGGCCTTTACTCAATGATTCAAGACAGCCTGGCAACACCGTTTCAGACGCAGGTTCTTGGCCTGGATGTCGTCGTCAAGGATGTCGATCTGAGAGATGACGCTGGCGTGGTAGCCATCTGCACCCGCGGCGCGTTCCGCCAGGCCGTCCCGATCCTCGACCTCCCGCTCCCGGTGCCGCGTCCAGAGGGCGCGGAGTGGATCGACGCCTACCGTCACTGGCTGGCCTGATTAGCGTGAGCAGGAAACCACCGGTCCTCCCGCCGAAGCTGCAGGCCTGGGAAGACGCGCGCCGACGGCACCGGCTCTCTCATGCCCAGGTTCAGATGGCGCGTGAGCTCGGCCTGAACCCCAGGAAGCTCGGCAAGCTCGACAACCACGGCCAAGAGCCCTGGAAGCAGCCGCTTCCCCAGTTCATCGAGCACCTGTACGGCAAGAGATTCGGCCGCGACCGGCCCGGAGTTGTGACGCCGATCGAGGAGCAGGCGCGGCAGCTCGCGCAGGACAGGGCCGGACGCAAAGCGCGCCGGGCGGTGTGTGCACAGACGACGAAGACCCGTGATCATGAGCGAGTATCAGTACTACGAGTTCCTGGCGATAGACCACCCGCTGGACGAGCGGCAGCGCGCCGAGCTTCGTGCGCTGTCAACGCGGGCGCGGATCACCGCGACGAGCTTCGTCAACGAATACCACTGGGGTGACTTCCGCGGGAACCCTGACGCACTGATGGAGCGGTACTTCGATGCCTTCCTCTACCTCGCCAACTGGGGAACGCGCCGGCTGATGATCCGGCTGCCGCGGGGCCTGCTGGACCTTGGCGTGGCCGAGCGCTACTGCACAGGGGACGCCGCGTCGGCGTGGGCGGCCGACGGCCACGTGATCTTGAGCCTGTCGTCGGAGGATGAGGACGAGTACTGGGAGGAGGGCGAGGGGCGGCTGGCCTCGATCGCCCTCGTGCGTTCCGAGCTGGCAGCGGGTGACCTGCGCCTGCTCTACTTGGAATGGCTGCTCTCGGTACAGGCAGAGGAGGTCGGCGACGAGGAGGCCGAGCCGCCCGTGCCACCGGGCCTGCGGGCCTTGAGCGCGCCATTGCGCGCGGTCGCAGACTTCCTGCGCCTCGATGAGGACCTGCTCACGGCGGCAGCGGCAGCCAGCGCTGAGGTACAGACGGTCGCTGAGTCAGCAGGCGAGCTGGCCCGCTGGATCGAAGATCTGCCCGGTGCGGAGAAGGATGCCCTGCTCCTGCAGGCGGCGCGGGGGGAAGGCAGCCAGGTGCAGGCGGTTCTGCAGCGTCGCTTCCGGGCTGAACGGTCCCCGGGCAGCACGCCTTCCGATGCCGGAACGCGTACGCAGCAAGAAACCGCGCGAATACGACGCGGCAGTCGCCGTCCTGCTGGACCTGCAGGCACTTGCCGAACGCGACGGCGACGGCAACGCGTTCAGCCAGCGATTCCGGCAACTTCGTGAACAGCACCTCCGCAAGCCCAGCCTGATCCAGCGTTTCGACAACGCAGGGCTGGGGCTGAAGCCCAGCGGAGCGGCATGACTCGGGTCTGACCGCTGGCATCTGTGCCCCATGGCCGGGAAGATTGGATCATCTGTGATGGCTTCAAGCCAGTACGGTTCCGAACGTTTCCGTACGGTTTATGTGGTACCCTAGCGGCATGACCACGATTAGGGCAGAGGAAGTCCGGATCCCCCGCCGTGCCCGGGAGGCCGTCGCCCGTCATGAGCAGGTAGTAGTGGTCAACCGCGAGCGGCCGGCCTACGTCATCGTTCACCCAGACGATCGTGCCGCGATCTCTCGCCCTGCCCGCCGCGGAAGGCCGCTGCGGGAGGCACTGGGGCTGCTGGCCAGCGCGGCGCTGCCCGATCCTGGGTTCGCCGAGGACATGGAGGCCGTCCTCGGCGAAGTCGGACCTTCCCCGGGCAATCCATGGGCACCCTCCTAGACACCACCGTTTTCATCGAGCTAGAGCGCGGCATCCGCCGCCTGCCCGCAGCGAGCGCGATGGACGAGGTCAGCAAGCGCCTGGAAGAGCAACTCGGGCCCACCGAAGAGGTAGGGATCGCTACCATTACGGCGTCGGAACTGCTGCATGGAGTGCAGCGGGCAACGCCGGAGCACCGCGCACGCCGGGAAGCCTTCGTCGAGGGGGTCCTGGCCGCGTTTCCGCCGTTCGCCTTCGATCTGCTGGCAGCGCGCGCACACGCGCGGCTTTGGGCAGGGCTGGCCTTGGAGGGGGTAGACGTAGGGGCTCACGACCGGCTCGTCGCGGCCACCGCCATCACCGCTGGATGGCGCGTCGGAACAGCCAACATCCGGCACTTCGACCGCATCTCTGGCCTGGACGTTGTGGTCATCAACATGACGAACTGACGTCGGACCGGTTCCCAACCCGTGGGGCTTCAAGGGTGGCCGCGACGGCGCGCGGAGCGCCACCGCAGGACGCTCGGGATCTGGCGGCACCATCCGTCGATCACCCGGTGGGAGACGTTTGGGACACGATCTTGTTCCGGAACGTCTCTCAACGGCTCCCAACGGAACTCAAAGGGAGCTTCTGTCCTGCGGCCATGCCTTCCTGGTCGACTTCATGGAATCGGTGCACCAGATGCGGAAGATCAAGCAGCCCGGCGAGACCATCAGCCCAGCCTTCCGCGCTGGCATCATCTCCACCATCGCGGTGTTCTTCCGCTACGCCGCGCTGTTCGAGTGGGACGACGTCCCGGCCCGGCCGCTGATCACCCACGCTGATATGCCGCGCCGCATCCAGCGGGTCCCCGGTTCATCCCCGGCCACCAGCTGGATCCGGTGATGGACCGCATCCGGGTGCTGGAATGCCCGCTGCAGCGCTGCGCGCTGCTGACCGCCCGGTGGAGCGGGGGGCGCCGCAGCGAGATCCGCAAACTCCTGCTCGACTGCCTGGACGCCTACCCCGATGGCACGCCCCGGCTGCGCCTGGCGGCAGGCAAGGCGCTGAGGGAACGCACCGTGCCCGTGCACGAAGAGGCCGCGGAGGCGATCCGCGACCTGGTGAAGCTGCGCGAAACCCAGCCCGACCAGGGGATCTTCGATCCCGACCTGGGACGGACGGTGCGCTACCTGTTCCTGCGCAACGGCGTCCTGGCCCACCCCGATTACCTGTTCGCCGGCCCGCTCTTCCAGATCTGCGAGGACCTGGCGATCGTCAACGGCGACGGCAAGCCCGCCCTCCACGCCCACCGGTTCCGCCGCACCCTGGGCACCCAGCTGGCCGAGAAAGGCGCCCGCACGCAGACGATCATGAAAATTTTGGGCCACAAGAGCGCTGGCATGTCGCTTACCTACGCGAACATCTCCGACCCGGTCGTCCTGGCCGACTACGACTTTCCGCAGGCGTTTCTCCTCGGTGGAGCTTAGAGTGACTGCTGGCTTCGTGCCAAATTCCAGTGCCTTCAGCACCGACTCCATGTTGGGCGTCACGTACGGCTTCTGGCGCCTCGCGTTGATCTCTTTGACCGCAGCCTCCAACGCCTTCTTCGTCAGTCCGTCCCGGCGGCGCCCTAGCCGCGTGAGCTTGCAGCAGTGCATGGCACAGCGAAGAGATGCGACCCACTCGACCGGGCGGAAGGTACCCCAGTAGCCCTCGAAGCACGCGAATCGCCTCGAAGGCGAACGCCTGGGTCAGCATCGTCAGCACGGCAACCGCGATGACGAGCAGCACCGCCCCACTGACACCGATCCTTCCCATGCCAGCCACAGCCACCCCGGTGATGTCGGCCGGGTTGTGCGGCTGGGAGCCTGAGTCGAGTACCGCGCCGAGATGGAAGGTGAAATCGAGCAGCAGGACCAAGGCGGCGGAGGGCAGCCAGGCACTCAGCGACAACTGGTCGAGCACCCGGGCGACGAACTGGGACAGCGTCTGGGTGGCGCTTGCCACAGGGCTCGCGGCTTCCGCACCACCCTCCTGAGTCGCCATACGCCAGTCCTATCGGATCTGTCCTGCAAACCGCGGATGTCGCCCCATCACCCGACTGACGTGTCGCAAGCGACCCGCGGTTATGCCAGATCAGGCATTTGCTTGGTCTTAGCTCTCCGGTCAACACTCGGCGCCATTCACACCGCGGCGAGTGGCAGCGTTGAGGAATACAGGCACTCAGGGTCGACCAGCAGGATGTTCGGGTGCGGCGAACGCGCCCTTGGCGGCGTACGGTGAGGTCTGAGGTTCGGCGGCTAGGGTCGCCGGTACCGGCTGCCGCCGCGCCTTCAGCCAGTCGCGATGGCCGCCAGGACCTGCCCGGAGGCACTGGCGTCCGCGGCGCGGCGCATCAGCAGCTCATACGCCGCGATCAGCGAACGACGGTCACGCCGCGATCACCCGCCCCGCGTCGGCTGGGCAACAGCCACGTTAGCAGCCAGGCTCGCCACGCTGCCCACCGCCAGCAGCGCCCGCGGCAGGGCCCGCCGCGGCCGCCGGACCGGGAGTCGGCGATCAGCGCCAGCATCGCGACGCACCCGATCGTAACCCGGGTGATCCACCGGTCCCCCGGCCGGTCACGCCTACCGCCGATCGCGAACTCACCCGTCAGCACGCATTGGCTTTTCGGCGCGCTCGCTCCACGGACACAGCCGACACCTTGAATCTGGGCCGGACATTAGTACCGTCCGGCGGGTATAGCTGGCCGGCTCACGTTTCCGTAAATGCTACGGTCGCTCGGGCCATCCGCGGCTCGGTCCGGTGATGGTCGGCGAACTCACCCGCCAGGCCTGCCTCCTTGACGAGCCGACCCCAGCGCTCGTGCCGGCCGAATTTGCCGGCAATGGCCTTGCCGCTGAGAAGCGATCCGTCGTTCTCACGATGCGCAAGCGCCCACTCCCACGCTTGCCCGCGCAATTGCCGCCCGCGAGAGGAGGTGCCAGACGGGAGGGCACCACGCTTCGGTAGGGCTCGGCCTGGTGACGCACCGTTGGAGCCGGACTCACAGCGGGGGCATCACCTGACCGAGCGGGAGGTCTATGAGTTCATGGCCCGGGTGCCGGCAGGCGAACTGGCCGCCGAGATCATCGGCCGGGTCCGGCTGACCCTGCACTGGGTGAAGGAGGAGGGGCGCGGGTAGCGCGGCTGGGCCCGGAGCCGTTGGCACAGCAGTTCGAAGAGTTGCCGGTAGCGGTGAGCGACGCATCCACCGCCCAGATCAGCCCCGGCAACGTCTTGGCGCCAGAGGGACCGGACACGGGTCATGCGAGCAGGTCCGCCACTAACAACCTGACCTGAGGCCCCATTGCGTGTTCGCCAGGCCCGCGGACTTGCCTGGCGCCCGGTTCTGGTTAACGGACGAAGATCGGTGCAGGAGGCGATCGTGCTGGCCAGGGGTGCGGCGACCGGTCCCAGCCGAGATCCTCGAAGGCCCACAAAACGGCTTGATCGTCAGCTATGGTTCCGTCGTATGACCTGGCAGGCGTAAGTCAACCGAGCCGATGGCGGGTTGACGATCCGGCCAGATCCAATCCGACCGGCCGTTGCCTCGGCCCCACGAGACCGCCAAAGTGTTGCGCGACCTTTGTGCGCATGGGGTTATCTGGAAACGTCCACGGTGGCATAACGTCAGATGTACTGGGGAATCGGGGATAGGAGCGATTTTATTGAGCTCGAGCGCGACGCCTCTCCTCAGCATTGTCCTGCCCGCCTACAACGTCCAGGCGTACCTCCACCACTGTCTGGATTCCATCCTCAGTCAGGCCGGGGCCGATATCGAAATCGTGGCTGTGGATGACTGCTCACCCGACGCATCCGCGGAAATCCTCGATGAGTGCGCTTCCCGCGATCCACGCGTGCGCGTACTCCATCTCGAGCAGAACGTTGGACTGGGACCGGCCAGGAACGCTGGGCTCGAGCAAGCCCGCGGACAATACGTCTGGTTCGTGGACAGCGATGACTGGGTCTCCGACGGCGCAATCGCTTCGATCACCGCCCGGCTGCGCGAGACGCAGCCCGACGTTCTCATCTTTGATTACGCACGCGCTTACTGGAATTATAAAATCGAACGGAACACGTGGAACTACCTGTTTCGTGAACCGCCTCCGCCAAAGGTTTTCAATCTCCATGATCGCCCCTCCGTGTTGTCCACGATGATGACGGCCTGGAACAAGGCGATCCGGCGCGACTTTCTGCTTGAGTTAGGCGTTCGTTTCGGACAGGGATACTACGAGGATATTCCCGTTACTTACCCGATCCTGATGGCCGCCGAGCGGATCAGCATGCTCGACCGGGTGTGCTACATCTACCGGCAGCGCCGGCGTGGTTCCATTACCCGGACCACCGACTCAAGGCACCTCGGCGTATTTCCTCAGTACGAGAAGGTCTTCTCTTTCATGGATCAGCGAGGACCTGCTGTAGACGAGTTTCGGCCGCCGATGTTCGACCGGATGATATGGCATTACGCCATCATCCTCGGGCTGGGAGACCGGGTATCACCACATGATCGTCGGCGCTTCTTCGGCAAGATGAACGAGCACTACCGGCGTTTTCGGCCCACTGCCGGTTACGCCACGCCGGGAGGCCAGCTCGGGATCAGGTATCGCCTCATCGCCCGCAATGCCTACATGTCATTCATGACACTAAAAGTCGCCAACACCACGCAGAAGGCGATGCGTCGCCGACTACGCGCGACGATGGCCGGCGGTCGGCGCGTCGCCGGTCGAATCCTTTCGACGGCGCTTCGTGGCTACTATCGCATGCAGTTGCACCTGCCTCTCAACGAGAACCTTGCCGTCTACGCCGCCTACTGGTACCGCGCTTACTCATGCAACCCGGCGGCCATTTATGAAGCGGCCCGCGGACTCGTGCCATCGGTGCACGGCGTGTGGATCGTACAACGAGGCGCGGAGGAATCCATGCCCGAGGGCGTGGACTACGTTTATCCGGGTACGATGCGCTATTTCCGGGTGTTGGCCCGGAGCAAATACTTGATCAACAATGTCAACTTCCCCGATGACATCATCAAACGCACTCGGTCAATCCATCTGCAGACCCAACACGGCACACCACTTAAGAAGATGGGCCTCGACCTTCAGGACTATCCAGTCGGCGCGAATGGGATGAGCTTCAAGAAACTGCTCGAGCGCTGCGACCGGTGGGACTTTAGCCTGTCTTCCAACCGGTTCTCCACGCTGATTTGGGAACGCGTCTATCCTTGTTCCTTTGAGTCCCTGGAGACCGGCTATCCCCGCAACGACCGGCTGTGCAACGCCACCGATAGCGATGTGCAACTGGCCAGAACAGCGCTGGGCATCCGCCCCGGCCAGACAGTCGTGCTGTATGCCCCGACCTTCCGCGACTACCAACGTGGGCTCCGGCCGATGCTGGATATCACCCGGCTCGCTCGGGAGCTAGGGCCAGACACTGTTCTTCTAGCCCGGGCACACTACTACTTCAAGGATTCCCTCGTGGCGAGTGATGAGGCGCTCGAGTTGGTGGAGAGCGGGCGGATCTTCGATGTCTCGAAACAGCCCTCGGTCGAAGAACTGTTTCTGGCTGCGGACGTGCTATTGACAGACTATTCGTCGGTAATATTCGACTATGCGATTCTAGACCGGCCGATCGTCATTTACGCAAACGACTGGGAGACGTATGCCGACTGCCGCGGCGTATATTTCGACATTACGAAGGATCCGCCGGGATTGGTCGCCACGACAGAGGAAGAGCTGGTACAGGCATTCCGTTGCGGTGCCGTCTGGGGCCCAGCGGCGAGCGCCGCCCGGGCCCGCTTTCGCCAGCGCTTTCGTCAGTTCGACGACGGCCTGGCGGCGGAACGAGTGGTTCGGCGAGTGTTCCTCGGCGAGCCCGTGACGTCCGCAACTCCCGATGCTGGCCAGGCGGCGTCCGGCGGCGCCAACGGGGCACCCCAGGCACCCGGCGAAGAAGTCGCGACGCCACCCACGTCGGCGCATTCCGGAGCGGGCGGTGCACGCGGGACCAGGATAAATGGAGAACCCTCGCCAGTGTCGCATTAGGGACGGTCTCGTCATTTTCGCCGCGCCCAGGAGGCCGCGAGAGGATCGACCTGCTGACCCAGGAAGACGCGGCGCACCACCCGCTCGGCCGCGCGCCCGTCGTCGAACTCACAGAACCGACGGCGGAACAGCGCGCGTACCTTTGCCGCCTCGCTGCTCCACGCCGCACCCGACCGAAAGACTTCGCTCAACTCCTTCTCGGTCGTGGCGACCGCCCCGGGTGGCTCGGCCAGCACGTCGAAGTAGACCCCTCGGGTGCGTTTGTAGATCTCCCAGTCGGGGGCGTAGATGACGATGGGCCGGTCGAGGTTGGCGTAATCGAACATGATCGACGAGTAGTCGGTGAGCAGGACGTCGGAGGCGAGGCAGAGGTCCTCGACCGACGGGTGGCCCGACACGTCGACCATGTGTCCTTTGCGCTGTGCCTCCCGGAGTTCCTCGGCGTCTTCGTAGATGTGGTCGATGTCTTTGTGGAAGTAGTGCGCCCGCACGAGGAGCACGTAGTCCGGGCCTAGCTCCCGGGAGAGCCTGGCGAGGTCGAGCAGCGGCTCGAATCCCTGCTGGTAGTCGCGAAACGTTGGGGCGTATAGCACCGCTGTCCGCATTTCGTGGATGCCGAACTGGGCGCGGACCCGGGCGACATCGCCATCGGTGGCGTTGCACAGCCGGTCGTTGCGGGGATAGCCGCTCTCTAGGATCTCGTAGTCGCACGGGAAGGCCCGTTCCCACACCTCCGTCGAGTAGCGGTTCGACGAGATGTTGAAGTCCCAACGGTCACTCCGCGCCAGCAGCTTCGTGAAGCTCATCCGGTTCGCGCCGACGGGGTAAGGCAGCAGGTCGAGCCCCATCCTCTTGAGCGGCGTGCCGTGCTGCGTCTGCACGTGCACGGTGCCCTTGCGCTTCACCAGGTCGTCGGGGAAGTTCACGTTGTTGATCAAGAAGTTGGCACGGGCGAGGACGCGGTAGTAACGCCGCGTGCCCTGCACGACATAGTCGACGCCGCGCGGGAACGCCGACGCCACCTCGGACTTCCTGACGACCCACACCCCGCGCACCGAGGGGACTAGCTCACACTGCTTCTCATAGATCGCCCGCGGGTTGCATGAATAGCCGCGGTACCAGTAGGCGGCGTAGACGGCGAGGTTCTCGTCGATGGGCCGCCGCAACTGGACTCGGTAGTAGAGGCGGCGCCCCCGAGCCCGGACCGTGCGCGCCACCCGGCGTGCCTGCTTGACGGCCCGGCCCCGCACGGCCCTGCCTTCCTTGCTGAGCATGACCAGCGCTGCGAAAGTCCGGTAGGCATCGTGCACAAGGAGCCAGCGCTTGACGCGCCGCCCGACACCCATCTCGCGGGGTAGGCCACTGTACCTCTCCGCCGGCCGAAACCGGCGGGCCTCCGCCGCGGCTTGATGGAAGAACTCGGCCCTCGCCGACGGCGGGATCCGGTATGGGCTCTGCAGGATGGCCAGGAAGTGGTCCACCATGCGCCCTAAAAGGAAGGGGCGCCACTCCGCGAGCTCCGGGTGGGCGTCGGCGAAGGCGAACACGCGCTGGTACTGCCCGAAAACGTCGAAATGCTTGCGGCTACAGGAGAGGAGGATGCTGCCCTGGTGACGCTGCCGGTACAGTACGCAGACCCGGTCGAGCACGGCGATCCGCTCGGCGGCGAAGAGCACGGGGTAGGTCCACGCGGTGTCCTCGTAGTACCCGGGCGGAAAACGGAAGTCATGCCCTTCGATGAACTGCCGCCGGTACGCCTTGTTCCACACCACCATGAGCAGAGTCAGCAGCTCCGGCCGCTCCTTGATCGAGAATACCTGCGGCCCGTTCTCTTCGAGCAGGCCGCCCAGCATATTGCGCTCGACCTTGCCCGACCATTGGCAGCGGGCGTAATCGAACACGAGAACGTCGGGACAGCCCGTCTTGTCGAGGCGGGCGGAAATGGCCGCTAGTGAGCCAGGGCTCAGCGTGTCGTCGCCGTCGACGAACAGAACGTACTCACCAGTGGCGACAACCAGTGCGGCCTGGCGGGCCGGGCCAAGGCCGACGTTCCGTTCCAGGTGCAGCACCCGTACCCGCTGGTCGCGAAGGGCGTACTCGTCAAGGATCTCGCCGCAACCGTCTGGTGAGCAGTCGTCGATGGCGATCAGCTCCAGGTCGGCGAACGACTGGTCGAGGATCGAGTCCATGCACTCACGGACGTACGCGCGAACCTTGTGCACGGGCACGATGACGCTAAATCTGCTCATTTCCGCCACCGGCTAGCCGCTATCCCTGACCCCTACCTGACCGTCTCTTTCCTGACTCGAACGCTCTCGTCCAGGTATCCCCAAGCCACACAAATGTCACGCAGCGCTTCCGGAACCGCCTCCGCGCCCGGAAGGGCCCGCGCGGGGTGCACGCGGCCGGACTTGATCCTGGCCCCCCAGTCGCCCAACCCTGCCTCGAACCTCCCCGGGTCACGCTTTCCGTACTCAAGCATCTCCGGCTCCCAGTCGAGGCCGAGGAACTCGCAAACACGCTTGGTTTCCGTCTCAGGGCTGGCGGTCAGCCGTTCGTAGCGCACTGTGAGCCCAGGCAGCTCGTGGCGAGCCTGCTCCACGGCGTTCAGGTACCTCAAGGTGGCGGTCGTCGCTTCCTCCACGCTCCAGAACGACCGAACCGCATGCCATGAGTTGAGGACCGCCAGCGGGTGACGCAGAAGGAAGATGAACCGTGCATCGGGCCAGCACGCCACTATGCGGTCGCGGATGAAGATGTCGTTCGGTGTCTTATTGACGAAGATCCGCTTGCCGCTCTTCTCTAACTCACGGTACAGCAGGTGGTCCCAGAGCAGCTGCTCGAGCTCCTCCCGGTTCAGCCCGAGCGCTGCCATGGCCCGCTCCGAGTAATCGGACAGGTCGACCCTGACGTCGCACAGATGGAGCTCGTGGGGCGCATGGAGCTGAGAGTGGCTGTTGAGCAGCACCCGCATGAGGGTGGACCCCGAGCGTACCGGGGAAAGGATGAACACCGGCGCGGACAATAACCTGTCGCCGCGCGGCTTGGCCCTCGCCTCGGCGGCACGGCGGGCAACCGCCGGGCTGAGCTCTGGAGCAGGGCTCACATAAGCCCGTCTGAGCTCGAGACCAGCTATCCGCCTGAGGGTCCGGTTGACCCTCTCTTTCCATCTCATGGCCTTGGACCGTAGCAGAGGTTGCCAGGTGCAACCGGATGGTCGGCCAGGCCATCCCCTTTCCGCGGCGGCCGATCGTCTGTCTCGACAAACTGGGATAGAGGCGGACGATACATCTGCCATCCTGGGGCGGTGGCGCAGGCCAGCTCTACGGAAAGACTCTCGGCCGAGATCGAACTCGCCCTACCCGGGAAGCCGCGACCCAGGCGGCACTGGGCGCACGGGCTGATCGGCGCGGCGTTGTTGTGCACGCACTACTATCTCCACCTCGTCCTCGCCGTCGCGCGGCTGCTGACATCACTGTTTGACCGCTGGCACCTGCCGCGGCGCGGTGCCTGGTGTCGGCGTGTAGCCGTGGTCGGCGTGGCCACGGTGCTGTCCTCGGTCTACCGGACGCCGGAGAACCTCCGGTGGTTACAGAGGTACGCCTACCCGCCCGGCGCTAGCGTGATGGAGTTCCGCCCGGCCGAGTGCGACGCCTACGTGCTCTTGGCCGGATCACCGCCGCTGAACCTCGTACGGCTGGCGTTGCGCGGCTCGCTGCGTTGGGTCAGCCCCGCGATCCGGACGACGGCGCGCCGGACCTTCACGGTGGTGCCGCTGGTCTACTACCACCTCCAGAAACGGCTGCCCAGGGACGACAACCTCGCCGTCTACGCCGCGTACTGGTACCGCGGTTACGCGTGCAACCCGCGGGCGATCTACGAGAAGGCCCGCGAGCTGGTGCCGTGGGTGCACGGGGTGTGGGTGGTACGGAAGGATGTCGCGGGTTTGCTGCCAGCCGGGGTCGACTACGTCGTCGAAGGGTCGGCGCGCTACCTGCGGGTCATGGCGCGCGCTAAGTACCTGATCAACAACGTCAACTTCCCGCACGCGATGTCCAAACGCAGCGGGTCGGTCCACGTGCAGACGCAGCACGGGACCCCGCTAAAGACCATGGGACTAGATCTGCAGTGCCACCCGGTGGCCGCGCAGGGCATGAATTTCGCAAGACTGCGCGACCACTGCGCGCGGTGGGACTTCGCCATCTCCGCGAATCCAATGTCCTCACACGTGTGGCGACGGGTCTACCCCGGCAATTACGAGATGCTGGAGATCGGATACCCCCGCAACGACCGCTTCTTCCGGGTGACCGATGAGGAGGTCGCGCGAATCCGCGCCGGACTCGGCATCGCACCTGAGCAGACGGCAATCCTGTACGCACCAACCCACCGCGAGTACCAGAGCGACTTCCTGCCGCTGCTTGGCGTCTCGCGGATTGCCGCCGCGCTCGGGCGCGGCTATGTGCTGCTGGCTCGCGCGCACTATTTCTCCGGTGCCGACGCCTATCGGGCGCCCGACACCGAGGAAGAGGCGCGCGTGGTCGACGTGTCGGAGCACCCGTCCGTCGAGGACCTCTGCCTCGCCTCCGACGTCCTGCTCACCGACTACTCGTCGATTATGTTCGATTACGCCAACCTCGACCGGCCCATCGTCATCTACGCCCCCGACTGGGAGATCTACAAACGCACCCGAGGGGTCTACTTCGACTTGCTGGCCGAGCCACCTGGGGCGGCCGCCATGACCGAGGACGAACTCATCGCGCACTTCCAAACTGGCGAGGTCTGCAGCTCCGCATCGGCCAAGGCGCGCGCGGAGTTCCGCCGCCACTTCTGCGTGTACGACGATGGACATGCGGCCGAACGGGTGGTGCGCCGCGTCTTCCTTAGCGAACCGCTCGCCCCGGGGGGTCTGTCAAGCGGGCGGCACCGTGGCCCGACAACATACGCGCGGCGATCACGGCCGAAGAGCAGCGGCGGCGGCGAATGGCCAAACACCGATAGCTCAGACTGCGCGCAGCAGATGGCCCGGCCCGGCGAGTGAGGCCTCACGAGTGGCTTCGATCGCCGTGCGGATGCAGGCGCCGACTGCTCGTGCCACCGGCGGCGGGAAGGCGTTGCCTATCTGGCGGTAAGCCGCTGTCTTGCGTCCCGCGAACACCCAGGTCGCTGGGAAGCCTTGTATAGCGGCCGCCATCTGCAGTGTGAGCCTCGGAATGTGGTCTATCGGGTCGCTCCGCTGCGGCGGCGCGTCGGCTAGGCCCTTGCCATCGACGTGTAGCTTGAGCCACGCCTCGCGGGCCCGCGTTGGGCCAAGATCAGGCCCGCCATGCTTGCGGGAGCCCCCGACCAGTGTCGGGCCGATGCCGTTCGCCTTCCGTGCCCAGGCATCAGCACCTTCCCAACCGTCTGCAGCCATGAGATCACGAAGGGCCTGTCCGACTGTCGGAGGCTTCGTGGTGGCCGTTGGCCACTCGAAGTACCTGTAGGCAGATGGCTTCATAGCCACCAAGATGAAGCGTGGCCGCAGTTGCGGTACATCGAAGTCGCAGGCGTTCAGCACTTGCCACCCGGTTTTGTAGCCAAGCCCGTGCAGCCGACCCAGGACCTGATGGCGGTAACCCGCAAAGCGGGCAGTTGACAGGCCGAAGACATTCTCGAGCATGACCGCCGTCGGCTCGCACCGCTCGACAAGACGCAGCGCCCGCGGGAACAAATCACGCTCGTCGTCGGCGCCAAGCCGCTTGCCGGCGATCGAGAACGGCGGGCAGGGGACACCACCGGCGAGAAGATCAACACCATGGTAACTATCAGCGTTGAAGTGGTGAATGTCCCGTCTGATCACGTTCCAGTTGCGCCGGTTCAGCTGGAGCGTCTCACAGGCATCGAGGTCGATCTCAACGGCCGCTGCGTGGGCGAAGCCCGCCTGTTCTAGGCCAAGCGACTGGCCGCCCGCGCCAGCACAGATCTCCAGGCAAGTCAGCTCAGGCACGGAGCCTCTCTCGTCTTAAGAGCGAACGCGACCAGGCACGCGCCGAACATTCGTTCGATTGATCGATCGTGTCACAGGCGTCCCATGTATTGCGAGCAGGCGCACCGATCACGGCCTGACTTTAGCGGGCAGGGAAGGCGACGCGTGGGAGCGACGTGCCCTTTGTGTGGCACACGCTCAACAGGGCCTTGGTTGTAACTCTCGTGGCACATATCCCACCGGCGGGCCTCATGTGACATTGCGGAAGTCAGTCACATCGGTAAAGAGGTCGCTATTTGGAGCCTGCGCCCCGGTAGCGTGGCCGCATGGCGCGTGATCGGCACTCGGATGAGACTCCTGTCGGCATGGCCGGAGAGATGGATGCCGTCATGGCAGCCATCCGTGGCATGGACCGTCGGGATCTCCAGAGTCTGCTACAACGTCTGCTCGCCGCCGGGGCCGTTGCTGAGGGCCTGCTTGAAGGGGCGCGGCCACCCTCGCGGCGGCGCCCGCGCCGCCCTGACGTCGTGACGTACCGGGTTCGAATCGATCTCAAGGGCACCAAGCCGCCGGTGTGCTGGCCGAGGTTGGCGACAAGCTGCACTACGTCTACGACTTCGGTGATGACTGGCAGCACATCATCAAGCTTGAAGCCGTGCTGAGCCGCGACGACCGGGCGCCGGGCGCGGTTTGCGCGCGCGGGCGCCGATCGGGACCGGCCGAAGACTGCGGAGGCGTCTACGCCTACGAGCTGATCGCTGCGGCCACCGACCTGGACGATCCAGACCACCCCGAGGCGGCCGCTGCATTCGACCGGTGCTACGGCAACGAAGTCGACCCAAAGGTATTCAGCACCACACCCTTCGACATGGACGAGATCAACAGCGCGCTGGCCAGTCTCGGCTTCGCCAGGCCGCGACCGGTCCGCGGATAGCGACTGCCAGGCAGCCGGTGAAGTACGACGCGGCAGTTCGCGCAGGCCAAGGCCAGACGCAAAAGTGCACCGGGCGGCACAGGCACAGACCACGGAGAACCTCCGATTTCTACCTCGCGTGGCTGCTCTCGGTACAGGCAGAGGAGGTCGGCGACGAGGAGGCCGACCCGCCCGTGCCGCCGGGCCTGCGAACCTTGAGCGCGCCGTTGCATGCGGTCGCCGACGTCCTGGAGCAAGGCGTCGAGGAGTGCGATCGGAGGAGTTATGCGTCATCTGGGCGGACGGCTCGGATGTAGCGCAGCATGGGCAGGTCGCCGCGTGCCTGGACGTGGAATCCGGCCGCCGTGGCTAGGTCGTCGAGCAGGTCGACATTGTGGTGGCGCATCGCGTGGCCGACGCGGTGCAAAGCGCGTCCTATGCCTGACGGGCGGAAGTCGGCGATCAGCAGCCGACCGCCCGCGCGCGTCACGCGGTACATCTCGCGGAACGCGGCCGATCGCGCCGCGTCGGGGATGTGGTGAACGGCGAGCGTCGAGGTCACCACGTCGAACGAGCTGTCCGGCAGGTCGAGGTCTTGGGCCACGCCTACGGCGAACGAGCAGTTGCCCGGATCTCGCCGCCTGGCGTAGTTGATCGCCGGGCTGGACGGGTCGACGCCGGTCACCCGGCCGTCCGGCCCGACGGCGGCGGCCAGCAGACGGGCTAGGTAGCCGCCGCCGCAGCCGACGTCCAGGGCCCGATCCCCGGGTGGGCGCCGCTGAGGGCGACGATGCGGGCAAACACCCGACGGCGGCGGCCCAGGAAAGCGATCTTGCTGAATGTCTCGTACATGCGGACGCGTTCGATCGTTTCGCCTTGAGGATGTGAGTGGCCTTGCGCGATTCGCTGGAACACACGCCTCTCCTTACTTAGTTACAACTAAGTTAAGGCACAACTTAGCCGCTGCTAAGTTGTCTGGCAAGAGGGCTACGATGCAGGCGTGGACGAGAAAGCGCCGGTCAGGCGAACCCGGCTAACCGCCGAGCAGCGGCGAGAGTCGATCTTGAAGGCGGCAGTGGAGGTGTTCACCGCGACCGGCTACCGCGCCGGGAAGGTGTCCGACGTGGCGGCCAGGGTCGGGGTGAGCGAGCCGGTGATCTTCCAGAACTTCGGCTCGAAGGCCGCGTTGTTCGCCGCCGTGCTCCACCGTGTGGCCGGCGACGTCCGTGCCGAACTGCAGACGCTGGTCGAGCATTTCGGCTCGGTCTCCGACCTGCTCGCCCATGCGCTCAGCCCGTCCCATGCCGGAGGGCCGCACCCTCCAGGGTCACATGGGGTACTCTTCGCCGACGCGGCCACGTTGACCGCCGAGCCCGATCTCACCGAGCCGGCCAGGGGCGCGGTCCGCACGGTCGCCGGCCACCTGGCGGACTTGCTCCGGCGCGGCCAGGCCGACGGCGACATCCGCACCGACCTGGACCCCGAGGCGGCCGCCTGGCTGCTGCTGTCGGTCCTGTCCGCGCGGCCCTTGCATGCCGCCGCCATGCCGGATCGAGACCGCCTTGAGGGCGCCGTGGCCGCCCTCGCCCTCCGGGCGCTGGTCTCGCCCGCTCCGGCAGCCCTGCCCATCAGGCATGAAGATCACGACCAGGCTTACCACGGATAGGACTGTTAGTCGGCGGTACCCAAATCGTCGCCCACGCCGCTGGCGGCGCATTGCGGGCCGCCGACGCCTGCGCGTCCGGGCCCTGGGGGTGTTCCACGTATGGGAGCCTCCCCTTCCTCTTGTGGCCACATGCCGCACGGCTCGGGCCCGAGGCGGGCGAAGGCGCCGTGTATCACAATGCCGAACGGCTGCGCGAGGCGCGGGTCACCTGATGTGCGGGCAGCTGCGCGCGGCAGCCGTTCAGAAGCTGCGGCGCGACTACCGACGTAGCTCAACGAACCCGTGAAGGAGGACCTTGGCCGTGCCCGTGACGATATTCCACCAAGCCGCACGCGACGGGCACGGCCGCCCTATCGGCTTCGGCGGATACCACCCAGGACCGCCTTGTGCCCGTGTTCGCCTGGGACGTGGACATCTGTAGTCGGCATCGGCGCTGGAGTCATGGGCTGTTTTCGGCGAGGACGGCGCAGAGCCGGGCGAGGGCCGTGGTGAAGGTATGGTCCGGTGGCCGCCCGTAGCCGACGACGAGTGCCGGGTTGTGGCCGTTACCTGTCGCGCTGTAGCTCGCGAGCCCTTCGAGGGCGAGGCCGCGCGCGGCCGCGCGGGCGATGACCTCCTCTTCACGGTGGTTTGCGGGAAGCTCTACCAGGGCGTGCAGGCCGGCGGCGATCCCCGTGACGCGGACATGGGGGGCGTGGCGGTGCAGCGCGGCGGCCAGGCGATCGCGGCGCCGCCGGTAGGCGAGCCGGGCGTGGCGGACTTGCCGATCGTAGCCCCCGGAGGTGATGAACTCCGCGAGCGTGAGCTGCTCGAGACTGCCGCCATGCCCGCCTGCCGACTCTTTCGCCGCCACCACCTCGTCGATCAGATGGCCGGGCAGCACGAGCCAGCCGAGCCGCAGGCCTGGTGCGAGGCTCTTGCTCGCGGTACCGCCGTAGATGATGTGGTCGGGTGCGAGCGCTTGCATGGCGCCTATGGGTTTGCGGTCGTAGCGGAATTCCCCGTCGTAGTCGTCCTCAATGATCAGTCCGGCCGTGCGGACGGCCCAGTGGGCAATGGCTCTGCGGCGCTGTGGATGCAAGGTCACACCGAGGGGGAACTGGTGGGCGGGTGTGAGCAGCACGGCGTCCGCCTCGCCCAAGTCGTCGGGCACGACGCCGTCGGCGTCAACAGAAAGTGGTGCCGGGTGGAGCCCGTGGGCCGCGGCGATTCTGCGGTGGGCGTGATGGCCGTAGGCCTCGATGGCGATGACGCGGCTACCGCGTGCCCGCAGCACCTGGCACAGCAGCGCGAGCCCGTGTGCGTAGCCCGAGCAGATCACGATCCGCGAGGGGCTGGCGGTGACGCCTCGTACGCGCGCAAGGTAGTCGGCGAGGACCATTCGCAGTTGCGGGAGGCCGCGCGGGTCGGGGTAGCCCAGGACGTGCTTCGGAGCGGTACTTAAGGCCTTGCGCGCTGCCGCCAGCCACGCCCGATGCGGGAACATGGCCAGGTCGGGCACCCCGGGGCGCAGGTCGTAACGCGGTTGCGTAGCCTCGGCTAGGGCAGCTCCGGGTGATTGCTTGACGGGGGCCGGGTGTTCGGCAACCCACGTTCCTGAGCCGGTCCGGGCCGCCAGCCATCCCTCCGCCACGAGCTGGCCATAGACCTCCGCGACCGTGTTGCGGGCGATCCCGAGATCCACTGCGAGAGCGCGTGACGCAGGCAGCCGGGTGCCAGGGTTCAGCCGCCCCGTCCGTATTGCTTCCCGCAGCGCTGCCTCAAGCCCGGCCCGCACCAGGGGACCGGGGTCAAGGTGCAGATCGATCCCGTAATTGGCCCATGTTTCTGCCACGAGTATGGACCTTAACCTGGGCAGGCCGTCGCCCGTAAGGTCGTGGCATGACGACAGCCGACAGCACCGTACAGATCCCGGTCCGCCTCGACTTCGACGCCTGCGCGCCCGGCTTCTCCAGGGCGATGGCCCACCTCGACCAGGCCGCCACCAAAGAGCTGGACAAGGCCGACTTCGACCCACGGCTTCGTGAGCTGGTGCGGATCCGCGCCTCGCAGCTGAACGGCTGCGCGTACTGCATCGACATGCACACCAAGGACGCCCGGGCGATAGGGGAGACCGAGCAGCGGATCTACGCGCTCCCGGCCTGGCGGGACACTCCCTACTTCACCAGCCGCGAGCGCGCCGCCCTCGCCTTCACCGAGGCGGTGACGCTCCTCGCCAGCACCCACGTCCCAGAGTCGGCCTACCACGAAGTGGCGGCGGAGTTCACCGAGAAGGAGATCGCCGCCCTGGTCAGCCTGATCGTAGCCATCAACGCATGGAACGCGATCAGTGTCAGCACCCGGGCCTGGATACCCGGGTCTTACCAGCCGTAACGAAAGGACGTGCCACTGGGTCCAGGGCCCCGTGTACTCAACGGCTGCGCGAGTCCGCGGCGCCTTTGTGGTACGGATGTGTCGCACCTGGAGCCGATGATTTGCACCTTCGATACAGTGCGGCGGATGGCCGACTTTCCTCCCTGCGACGATATCTGCGGCACGCTGGAAGGGCACGTGCGCCGGTTTTTTTACGGCAGAGACATCGACGCCTGGACCTGGCCGGTCGGCCCGATCTTCCAGCAGAACCCGCACTTTCGGGCGCTGCGCGTCGCCCCTGAACACGTCGGCGGACCATGGACCTACGTGTCCACCGGCGGGTGGGCCGCCACCGCTGACTCAGGCACAGGTTTGGAGTTCATCCTGTGCACACCGGCACCCGCGGCGCGTGCGCAGACCTCCACGGATCGCCCGTGACCCGCAGGGGGCCTCCACGGGTCGCCCGTGACCCGCAGAGGGCCTCCACGGGTCGCCCGTGACCCGCAGAGCGCCTCCACGGGTCACTGTTCCGGCCCCACGGACGGGCATGACTAGGGCCAGAAGTCCCCTCCAAGCGGTTGACGACATAGCTGGTTGGGAAGACGCT
>WNGF01001955.1_pt1 | contig 29577 bp, 38 predicted proteins | sample 5400641 | NCBI WGS metagenome assembly WNGF01 (sample SAMN13153371, study PRJNA577476) | soil metagenome | isolation source: 80 cm soil or saprolite under grassland replicate 2 | place: USA:California | collected 2016-06-15 | reverse complement strand
CCGCCGGAAGCGGTTCGCCGACGAGCCGCCCTTCTTGTGCTTGCCCTTGACGAAGCGTGAGCCGACCTTCGAGGCGACCAGGCGCTCGCCCTCCAAGACCCCGACCGCGTAGCCGCCGAGCCGCACGAGCAGCGCCGCGACGAGGTGGTCGGCAGCGAGCGCCTCGAAGAGCGGCGCCAGCTGCACCGTTTCGTACTCGCGCGCGTGCGCGAGGCCGAACGGCGGCTTGACGACGATCGTCTCGTCCGGGAGCTCGATCCGCACCGCTCCCTCGGCGTAGACGGTGCGGCCGGGCTCGCCGGCCAGCGGAGCCAGGCGCTTGCGCACGTTGTCGCGACCGACGAAGCGGGCCATCCGGCCAGACTAGGCTCCCGCGGATGACCACGGCGACCGCGACAGTCGATCTGGCCGCCCAGCACCGGCGCGGGCGCCTCTACGTCGCGCTGGCTGCGGTGGCCTGGTCGACCGCCGGGCTCTTCCAGCGAGAGCTCTCGGTGAACATCGCCACTCAGCTTGCAGGGCGCGCCTTCTTCGCGGTGCTGGGACTGCTCGCCTTCGTGGCGATCGCCGAGCGGGGAGCCGTGCCGAGGGCCTTCCTCGCGATCGGCCGCGCCGGCCTGGCGATGGCGGCCCTGCTGGCGGTCTCGTCGGGTGCCTTCATCATGGCGCTGAACTACACCTCCGTCGCGAACGTCCTCTTCATGCAAGCGCTCGCCCCGATCCTGGCGGCCGTTCTCGGGACGCTCGTCGGCGAGCCGGTCGGCCGCCGCACGTGGCTGGCGATGGCGGTCGCGCTGGCCGGGGTCGGGTTGATGGTCGGCGGCCCGAGCCATCCGAGCGCGCTCGGCCTGAGCCTGTCGCTGCTGATGTCGGTGGGGTTCGCCGCGACGATCGTGATCACGCGCCATCAGCGCCAGGTCTCGATGGCGCCGGCGACCTGCCTTTCGCAGCTGCTCGTGCTCCTGGCGGCGGCGCCCTTCGCCAGACCGGGAACGATCGACCGCCGCGATCTCCTTCTGCTGGCCGCGCTCGGGATCGGCCAGATCGGGCTCGGCCTGATCTTCCTCACGCTGGGCGCGCGCTTGATCCCGGCGGCCGAGGTGGCGCTGATCACGCTGCTCGAGATCGTGCTCGGCCCGATCTGGGTCTGGGTCGCGCTCGGGGAGCAGCCCGGCGCCAGCACGCTCGCCGGCGGCGCGATCGTGCTCGGGGCGGTGCTGATCCAGGCGCTCGGGGCTCCGAACGAGTCCCCGGTCTCGGTGCCGCCCTAGGAGGGATTGGCGAAATAACGCCTCTCTGACAGAAATAGGGCCTATAACGAGCGTCTTAGCGGGGTCGAACTCAAGATCGAACGCGCGAGGTCACGCCACACAAGATCGACGCCATCGAGGTCTTCGCGTGGGCTTGACGCGGTAGGCATGATCAGATGGTGAGAACGACCCTGCCCGTCATTGCCTGCTCTTTGTCTGGCGAGGGCCAATTCGAGCGGCTGAGCGAGTGGAAATCCCTGCTTGCCCTCGCCGAGTCTCGGCAGGGGTCGGCGAGGGGCATGCGCTTCCGATTCCGTCGCGACCTCGCGGAGCGTGTTCGCTCGCTCTCCACCGCTGAGCACGAGTGCTGCTCTTTCCTCCGCTTTGATCTCGTAGAAGCCGGGGACGACTTCGTAATGACCGTCGAGACCGAGGAAAGCGGGCAAGAGGCGCTCGGTCTCATCTTCGGATAGCCCGAAATAGTGGCGGTCGCTATTCACCGCGGTGGCCCTCTATTTCGTACAACCTTCCTAGTCTCGAACAAAGAGAAAGGACGACCTGCCAGTCGTCCTTTCGAGGTGCGCGTCCCGTTCGTCTCTGCGGCCCAGGCGTCCGGTTTCGCGCAGACGCATCCTCGGCGGAGAGGGCGCTCCGAGCGACCCCCTGATGGGGGATATCTCCAGACAACACAAAGCGGGGCCGCCGCCCGGCCCGCTTTGAGTCTCCCCTGAGAGAGAGCCGCAGTAATCCCGTTAGGCCCTCGCCGCATGGAGGCCCTTCGTATGAGGCTTCCGAGGCGCCCCCGCCGCATCGGGGCGCGTCACTCGGTCGCAGGCCAAGTATCGGACATGACGGGTCGCTTGATCCATCACCCATCTACGGTTGACTGCCCTGGTTCACTTAGAGCTCGTTTCAGAGTGAGCCGGCCCCATCGAGCACCTCTCGCGATGGTCTTCGTTCTCGTACACAGCCCGCTCGTCGGCCCCGGCACCTGGTCGCCGGTCGCCCGCGAGCTGGAGCGGCGAAGACATCAAGCAGTAGTCCCCTCGCTGCTTGGACCGGCCGGAGCGCCGCCACGCCACTGGCGCGACTGCGTCGAGGCCGCCCGCGATGCGGTTGGGACGCCGTCAGACCCGATCGTCCTCGTCGGCCACAGCGGCGGCGGCCTGTTGCTGCCGGTCATTGCCGACGCTGTCGCCGCACCCGTCTCCCGGCTGATCTTCGTCGACTCCGGGGTACCGGCGAGCACAGGCGAGACGCCGCTCGTTCCCCCACCCTTCCTCGATCAGCTCCGCACGCTGGCCGTCGGCGGCATGCTGCCTCCCTGGTCGACCTGGTGGGGCGAGGACGAGCTGCGGGGCCTTGTGCCGGACGAGGCGCTGCGTGCTGCGCTCGCGCGGGAGATGCTGTCGCTTCCGCTCGCCTTCTTTGAGCAGCGCGTCCCGAGCCCCGCCGGCTGGGATCGCGTTCCGTGCGCCTACCTTCTCATTTCGGACGCCTACAGGGAGGCGGCCACCGAGGCGGGGGAGCGGGGGTGGCGCGTCGAGGAGATCACCGGAGCGCAGCACCTCCACATCGCGGTGGCCCCCGAAGCGGTCACCGACGTGGTCATCCGGCTAGCCGCCGCCTGACACGGGCCGAACCCCGCTGGAACTTCGTGGAGCCAGTTCTTAAGAAACGATGGTACACGTCTCGTGTCATTTCGTGCTACCGTCGGCGTATGGCTCGCGAGAGCAATCGTCTGAATGTCACTCTCGACCCCGAGCGCGCGGCGAAGCTCGCGCTCCTCGCCGAGCGCACGCACACCCAGGAAGGGACGCTCGCCCGCTCTCTCCTTTCGCACGCGATCGACGAGGCGGACGTGGACGCCCGTCATGCGGTCGAGCTCCTCGACGGGATCCCCGGCGCCTTCGAGCGCGCCCAGCTCGGGCTCGAGCAGGCTCGATCCGGGAAAACGATCCCGTTCGACAAGCTCTAGCTCGTGGCCCAGGTCGAGCTCGCCGCGGCAGCCGCCGAGGATCTCGACCGCCTGATCCTCACTCACAGCCTGCCGGCGAACACCAATGCGCGCGTGCAGCGCACGCTGCAGCCGCTCCTGCGCTTTCCGCTCCTGGGAGCCGGACTGGTCGGACGCTGGCAGGACTTCCGCTTCGTCCTCGGTCCGTGGCGGTGGATGGTGATCGTGTATGCCTCTCTCGAAGACGAGGATCGAGTCGTTGCCGTGACGATCCAGGACGGCTCCTCCGCCGCTCGGACCGTTTCACGCTGAGGCGCGCTGGGGCAGCGCACCTACGAGTTCTGGGGTCGCACGGTCGAGCTGACGAGCTGCTGCACACGCTGGTAGGAGAGATCGAGAAGCTCGCCGGCGTCTCGGAGTCCGAGATCGAGCTCCTCGACGAGCAGTTGGGCCGCCCATGCGGTCGCCGCCTGAGCGCTTCGGCGTTGGCGATCCGCCGCGTGGCGCGCCGTCTTGCTCTCGCGAATGGCCGCGCGGGCCGGAGCCGGCAGGCGAATCTCTTCCTCGAGCTCAGCGGTGTCTGCATCTTCGGCCCAGAGCGCCAGCGCCTCCCGAGCTCGACCGTGCCGACAACCGTGATGGCACCGACGCGCGGCTAGACAGACGCTCTCGTCAGCCCGCCGCTTCCCCGATCGGACGTCGTCCTCCAGCTGGCGAAGCCACTCGACGTCGCTCGAGGCCACCTGACGATAGAAGCATCCGCGCTGTCACGCGTGTGCATCAGGGCTGTGACGAAATCGCACCTTGCTCATGCCCCAGCTCCGCGAAGCGGCAAGGGCATTGACGAGGCGTATGTCCTCGATGTTGCTAGGCGTCGCGCACGACGGTCTCAGGACCGACGCGAACGACGCGCTCCCAGGGAATGACGGGATGGCCGTGCACCTGCGCCTGGCCCGCACCGCCGCTGCCGGCGGTGCCGACGCCGTAGTGCTCGAGGAAGCCGAGCGTCCCGGCGCAGAGGCCGGTCACCCGCAGCCGCCCTCCCTCGAGCTCGCCGCGCACGTCGTGGACCCGGCCGAGAGGCAGGCCGGACTCGCTCACCACCTTGCGCCCGAGGAGCTCCGAGAAGCGCATCAGGCTCCCGGCAGCTTCCCGACGAGCCTCGCCCAGCGAACGTCGCCGCGGTTGAGGCGCAGCTCCTCCGCCGTCCGCTTCAGCTTCACGACCGAGGTGACCGACTCGACCTCCGACCAGGGCACGTGCACGGCGTCTCCCGCAAAGCGCGCCAGCAGCCGCCCGAGGAAGCCGCGCGTGCGCCACGCGTTGCCGCCGACGAGGATCTCCACCACCTCTGCAGAGTCCCCGTCGAGGCCGGTCACCTCGAGCTCGTCGACCTTGCCGCAGTTCACGCCGTTCACGTCCACGAGCTGGTGGTCGAGGATGCCGAGCGCGATGTCGACCTCGATGCGCTCCGTCAACCCTGCCCCCCGTTCGTGATCAGCATCAGGGGAATGGCCGTGACGGCGATCGCCAGGATGATCGCGAAGTAGATGACGCCGAAGACGTTGGCCAGTCTCCCGTTCGTCTGCGAGCCCATGTAGGTGCGGTCGTTGGCGACGAGCAGGATGGGCAGGTAGGTCAGGGGCAGTGCCACCACGGAGAAGATGACCGAATACTCCGTCAGCTTTACCGGGTCGTACCCGCTCATCACGACCAGCATGGCGAGCGCGAAGATCACGAGCCACGAGAGCGTGAAGCGCGAGGCCGCGGTCGGCCGCTCCCGCTTTCCCCACCTCCAGCCGAAAAACTGCGCCAGGTTGTAGGCGCCCGAGAAGCAGGTCTCGATCGCCGCGCCGCCAACCGCGAAGAGGATCCCGATAAGCGCCAGCAACAGGCCCACCTGGCCCAGCACATGCTCGGCCGCGAGCGGCGGCGTCCCCAGGAACTGCGGGTCGATCCCCAACGGGAGGAAGAGCGTCCCGGCCACGATCATCAGCGCGAACGAGAGGAAGCCGCCGAGCCCGTAGCCGATCATTGCCGTCACTTTGTTCAACCTGAGCTCCCTCATGCCCCAGCCGTCCTCGACGGCGCCCGAGGAGTAGAAGTAGACCTCGTAGGGAGTCATCGCCGCCCCGAGCAGGCCGACAACGAAGTAGAGGTAGACCGACAGGCTCCCGCCCGTGTGCGAGCCGGGTACGAAGCCGTGGGCGACCTGGCTCCAGTCCGGATGGAGCTTGATCGCCGCGACCGCGAAGACGAGCAGGCCGAGGCCGAGGTAGCCGAAGACGCGCTCGATCCACTCGAACGGGAGCGTCCAGCAGGCGACGACGAGCGCGACGACCGCCAGCGGGATCAACAGCCGGTAGGGAAGGCCCGCCAGGAGCTGGAGGCAGATCGCCACGCCGCCGACCTCGGCCGCGCAGGTCATCAGGTTCACGACCTCGGATGCGATCAGTGTGAAGAGCCCCGCGCTTAAGCCGGCCCGCTCACGGACGAGGTCGAAGACCGGCCGCTTGGCGACCGCCGCGACGCGGCCGCACATCTCGGAGTAGACGATGATCCCGACGACCCCGACCACGACCACCCAGAGCAGCTGGTAGCCGAATGTCGCCCCGGCCTGGGTGTTGAAGACGAGGTCGCCGATGTCGACGAACCCGCCAATCGCGGAGAGAATCCCGAGCGCGACGGCGAGAATGTTCTTGAGGCTCAGTCGAGCTCCTTGGCCGCCGCGGCCAGCCGGCGGGCGAGAGCGCGCTGCTCGGCTTTCGACGCGTGGCCAAGCCGCTTCAGATCAGCGCTGACCTTCTGGGCGAGGGTCGAGATGCGGTGCAGCTCCGGCTCGAGCTTGGGCTGGGTCGTGGCCGTCCGCAACGAGGACGCCGACTGAGAGGCAGCCTTGTGCAGGTACTCGGAGTGCACACGCGTGTAGATGCGGGTCGACTTGCCGGCGGCGGCGTCCTGGGCGAGGAGCGAGCCTTCGGCAGCCTCGGAGCTGAGCGACTTGGCCTCCTGCGAGAGCGCCTTGGCGCTGAGGGTGCCGCCGCTACCGCAGCCAACCGCGAGCAGAGCCAGTGCGAGTGCGAGAGCGCTTCCAGTCAGGTAGCGGAGAGTCGTTGCCGGCACGGCTCGTCGTTCTTGCCCTCCGCGCGGAACTCTGGAACGTGGCGTCCTGAGCGTTCGAGCGCCGCGAGCTGGTTACCGAAACAAAAAGCGGGACCGCCGCCCGGTCCCGCTTTGAGTCTCTCGTGAGAGCCGCAGTAATCCCGTCAGACCTCGCCGCACGTTCACTTCGCAGGCGACGTTCCCGCTCGTAACAAGAGCGAACAGGTCGATGTCGCCGTCCACGCCCTCGTCGACGTCTGGTTCCAGCCTAAAAGGCACACCGACGGCAGAACGGAAGAGCATCTGGACCGAGATGCCACCGCCGCCACGGCACGAGGCTGGAACCTCACACGAAAGAACAGCGTGATCCCGCAGCAGACGCTTAAGCGCTGCACTTGTTGTTGTGAATGGTTGCGGTTCGAGGACTTCCCGAAGCACAAGCGGATGCACAACGGCCTTAGTTCTCACTGCCGCAAGTGCCACCGCGCCGCTACGCAGGACTGACGCGAGCGCAATCGGGACGAGATCAACCGCGCTCGGCGTGAGGCCTACGGCGCCCTCAAGCCTCATCGCTACCCCAAGACCCGAGCCTCACCCAGAAGAGCTGCCTGAACTGACCTAGGCTCCTTCATCGCCGCGCAAGCGAAGGCGCCCGGCGTCCTACACGGCCGAGTTGAGGCAGAACCTGGAGGCCGCCACCGAGGCCGCCGCGGCTCATCGCAGGGATTCCGCCAAACCGGCGTCGTCTCTTGATGAGTACTTCGGTCAGTCATCGGTATGCGGCCAAACTCAACTCACGAGCTCGTCCAGGGGAGCAAACGCACCCCGAGCAAGGGAGACCGGATAGAGCTCCTGTTGCCGCGCCTGGGCGTCCACCTACGCGGCACGCTGTTCTATGTCGATGAGCTGCAAATCCTCGTGAAGTGGGACAACGGTTGCTCCGAAAGTCTGCGGCCGAGAGTGGCCGACCGCTTCCGGATCATCGACCCTGAGTAGACGAGCATCCTGGCGTGGACCACGTACAATTTCCGGTGCGTCCGGTGCTGCGGCGGGGGCTAAGGGCCGCATCCCTCGACCCTGATAGCCGCCCCTAGCTGATCCCTCTCCCCGGCCCGGGGCACGCGGCCTCCGCCAGCCGGGCGTTCGGCTCGCCGCCCCGGCTCTTTGTTGCCGCCCGCGCGGACGTTAGACCACGCGCTCTGCTCTCAGCTGACGCAGAAGTCGCAGCGGGTGAACGTCCACGAGGCGTAGTCCGCTGCGTTTGAGAAGTAGCTGTTCGACCAGCGCGGCGTCACGTAGACGCCGGCGATCTGGGTGAACAGCGGCCAGATCTGCTCGCCGCTCATGGCCGTGAGGGCGCTCGAGACTCCCTGTTGTGCGACGGCGAGCTTGCCGCGCGCGTCGTCGCGCTGCACCGTCAGCTTGCGGATCTTCTGCTGCAGGGCGCGGTTCTGGCGTTGCAGCTTCGTGAGCTGGCTTTTGCAGCTACTGGGGCTCGTGGGTGAGGCGGCGGCAGGCGTCGTCAGGAGCGCAAGCAGCGCGATAGTCAGGGCCTAGACCTTCATCGGAATCCCTCCTCGGTGGGTCTGTACATCCTCTCAGGCGGCCGCCGGTTGACCACTTTGGGTCGAGTGGACAGAACCAGCCGGGCATTAACGCTCGAGCCAGCCGGGGCGCCGGAGGCAGGTCGGCGCGATTGCCGCATGCGCCCGGCCATGCTGCGCCCCGGCCTCCACTAGCGGCGAGGACCAGGCCGGGTCTTGGGAAGGGTCCTAGGCGTTCTGCTCGCCGCCCGGCCCACGATTACCGATCGGCGTGCAAGCTCAACCGCTGCCACACCGCATGAGGCAGACTTACGCCGAGGCGGGCGAACGCTGCCCAAACGCGGCAAGTGGGAAAGGACAAGGCATGGCGAACCCGCCGAGAACAGGGAAGTTTCTGTGGACACCGTATGACTGGCGCCGCCCGACATTCGCGCGGGTAAAGAGCCGCTGGTGGAACCCTGGCGATCCTCGCCTCTTCACACCCAAGTCGTTCGGCTGGGGCTGGGACATCAACTTGGCGCGACTACTCGGCCGCAAACCAGCTCGCTAAGACGCGCTCAGGTGTCACGGGGTCTCGCGCCCTGCTAGCGGCCGCGTCCGCGGGGGGTCGGAGGGAGGCCCACCGGGCCAAACCCCACACCGCAGGACACGGGCGCGGCCACTTGACCAGATGTCACGGTGTGGTCTGTTCTTGCGCTCAGCTCTTGTCGTATGCTCGCGATGCCGTTCGGTCCCAGCCGACAACGGAAGGGAGAACCGAATGGGAGGGTTTCTGTTCAAGCTCGAGAGAGCAGACGGCGAGCCGGCGCAGCCGTCGTCGTTCAGTAGCGCGGTGCCGAACTGGGGTCCGGGTGAGACGATCCACTTCGGGCACAAGACGCTGCGCGTTGTTCGCGTTCGCGATAACGACGCCGACCAGCCGCCGGTGCTGGTCGTTGAGGACGTGGCCGAGTGAGCCACTAGCTGCTGAGCTCCGACGTCTCGTAGGTTCGATAGAGGGCCGGGTCGTGGGAAGCGTCCTAGGGGTTCGGCTCGCCCGCCCGGCCTCCTTGCCCCTGCATGAGCGGAGGCACACACTGCGTGGGACGACGCCATGCTCACGAGATTGAGGAACTGGATTCAAGGATCTCGTCAGAGGAAGCGGGACCCGTGGGAGCCTGACCGCGGCCACCTGAGCGAGCAAGAAAAACACGTGGTCGATGCGGGGCAGGTGCCACCCGCATACTCGACTTAAGAGCTTTGATGAGCAAAGCCGCGCGAAGCCTAGGAAGTAACCGCGACGAGAGCCGCGACGAGAAGGGCACTGCGCTCAGGTCGATCACCCGCGCCATGCCGCCATTGTCCTCGCTCGGGAGGGCGACAATGCCCGTTGTGTCCGTGCTTCGGGTGAGTCTCCGGCGTTCGCTGATCAGGGCCATGAGCAAGACCCACCTGGTCGTCCATCGGCTGAGCCGGGGCCGATTCCTCGGCAGGGTGGCCGGGATGCCGGTGCTCTTGCTCACGACGACGGGCCGCCGGTCGGGCAAGGCGCGCACCACACCGCTCACGTTCTTCCGGGACGGAGCCGACCTCGTGGTGATCGCGTCGAATGGCGGCGCGGATCGACCTCCCGACTGGTCGCTCAACGTGGAGCAGAACCCGCGCGCAGTCGTGAAGATCGGCACGGACGAGCTGACCGTCCAGGTCAGAACCGCGTCCCCCGAGGAGCGGGAGCGCCTCTGGGTCGAGATTACCGCTGCCTACTCAGGTTACGCCCGCTACCAGAAGAAGACGGGGCGCCAGATACCCGTGCTGATCCTCACACCCGACCGCGAGCCCGAGCGTCGATAAAAGCACGGGCTGGACGGAAGCGGCAGGCCCTCAGGCGGCGAGTAGCCGGTGTGTGTAGTCAGGTTGGGGGTGGGAGCCAGCACGCTGGAGCCAATGGACTCGGCCCACAAGCGCATCCTTGCCTGGCTCTCCGCGCAGAAGCTGGTCGAGGGCCTCGACGAAGCGGCCAATCGTCGCCTTCGCCCGAGGAAAGCTCTCGGGTGACGTGAAGACGACGCCTGCGTGCTCGCGGCCCGCGCCGGCTGCTTGGCGCACGAGCACTGCGAAGTCGGCGACGTTGTCGGTCACGATCACCCGCCGCTCCGAGGCCATGAGCTCGAACAGCTGTGCGTCGCCGAGCCCGACAAGCTCGTCTCGCTCTTTCGCCGAGACGACGTCGTGCCCGCGTTCCTCGCGAAGCTGCCGGGCGATCTCCTTCGAATAGTGCTCGTCGAGCAGGAACCTCAAGCGAGGACGGCCTGCTCGCGCTTCCAGGCCTCCTCTTCGCGCGCGGCGATCTCGTGGATTCGCTCGATCCATTCGTCGACCTCGCCCTTGAAAGCGGCGTAGTAGTGGACCGCGATCCGAGCCCTCGCAGCCGGCACGTCGAGATACTCCGCCGCCTCTTCGACGGAGTTGTTCGACGCCTTCAGCGTCTCGATGACCTCCCAGACGTCGAGACCGCTTCCCGCCAGCGCCGGCCGCCGTCCGGCGGAGCCGTCCACGAAGACGATGCCTGGGTGCTCGTCAATGCGAATACCTTCCTCGATGTAGCGCTCGGCGAGACTCGTCCGAGTCTCCCCCAATTCGTGCGCGCGCGCCTCGAGGCGCTCGGCAGTCGCCGAATCGAATCTAAACGAGCGGCTCACGCGTGGCATGCTGTATTACAATGTATCACAGCGTGGTACGAGAAGATCATTCGGTAGCAACTGGCTACGGGCGAGAGGTGACACGGGACAGGTCAGTGGCGACTGTAACCAGAGAGCTGGGACGCACGTCCGTCGTCGGCGGGAGTCTGAGGTTGCCCTGCTCGAGGCGTTCCTGCGGCGCGACGACGCTCCGCGGGCTCTTGTGCTCGTCGGCGGGGCCGGGATCGGCAAGACCACGCTCTGGGAAACCGGGTCGCGCTCGCCAAGGCGCAGGGGCTCTGCGTGCTCCCCGCCCGGCCGACCGATGCCGAGGCGCAGTTCTCGTTCGGCGCGCTCGTCGACCTCCTGGACGAGGTCGACACCGCGCGCTGAAGAAACCGCCGGCGCCGCAACGCCACGCCCTCGACGTTGCGCTCCTGCGCGCCGAGTCCACGGGGGAACACCCCGAGCCGCAGACGATCGCCGTGGCTTTGCTCAACGCCCTGCGTGCGCTGGCCGCTCGCGGGCCGCTTCTCGCCGCCGTCGACGACGTGCAGTGGCTCGATCCGTCTTCTGCCGCCGCGCTCACATTTGCCGCGCGCCGGCTCGGAGACGAGGCCGTCACCTTCCTGCTCTCGAGGCGCTCCGGTCACCCGTCCGACCTCGTGCAGCGGCCGCGCCTGGATGAGCTCGAAGTCGGCCCGCTCAGCCTGGGAGCGATGCGCCGCCTCCTCTCGGAGCGCCACGGGTTGAGCCTGTCGCGGCACCGTCTTCGCCGGCTCGTCGAGGCCATTCTCGGCAATCCGTTGTTCGCACTCGAGGTCGGGCGCACCATGGCCGAGCAGGGAGCCTCCGCGACCGGCGATGAGCTGCCGGTGCCCTCGGCCGGCGCCGGTTTCCGGATGCCTCACCTTCGCGGGCGTCGACCCGGCCAGCAGGGGGCAGTAATACGATCGCCCGATGCGAGGGCGGCCGGCGCGGATCGAACGACTTCCCGAGCAGTACTTCGGCGGGCTGCTCGCGCGGGTCACGAGATACGCGCCCGAGGGCGAGCCGCTCGTCGACCTCGGGCGGGGCAACCCGGAGACCGGGCCGCCCGCCCACGTCGTGGACGCGCTCGGTGAGGCCGCCGGGCTGGAGACCGCGCACGGCTACGCGCCGTTCCGCAGCCTGCCGGAGCTGCGAGCCGCCCTGGCCGAGCGGTACCGGTCGCACTACAGGGTTCAGCTCGATCCCGACGCCGAGGTGGCGGTCGTTCCGGGCACCAAGACCGCGATCGTCGAGCTCTGTCTAGCACTCGCCGAAGAGGGCCAGACCGTCGTGCTGCCCGATCCCTACTACCCGGACTACCCATCGGGGCCGGCGCTCGCCGGGGCGGACATCGCCTATGTGCCACTCGATCCGGGGAACGGGTGGCCGCCCGACTTCACCCAGGCGCCGGCTGACGATGTTGCGGCCCTGTACCTCAACTTCCCCTCCAACCCGGCTGCCGTCGCGGTGCCCGACGGCGCCTTTGAGGACGCGGTCGCCTACGCCGAGGCGACCGGAGCCGCCGTCGTGCACGACTTCGCCTACGGCGACCTCGTCTTCGACGGGCGCGAGCCGAAGAGCTTTCTCGCCACCCCGGGCGCGAAGGACGTCGGAGTGGAGATGTTCTCGATGTCCAAGTCCTACGGCATGGCCGGCTGGCGCGTCGGCTTCGTCGTCGGGAACGCGGAGATCGTCGAGCGGATCAACCTGCTCAACGATCACTGCCGGGTCGGGATTTTCCGGCCGATTCAGGAGGCCTCGATCGCGGCGCTGACCGGGCCGCAGGACTCCGTCGCCAAGCGGCGCGACACCTACCAGCGCCGGCGAGACCGCGTGATCGAGGTGCTCGGGCCGCTGACCTGCGAGGGCACCTTCTACATCTGGCTCGAGCTGCCCGAGGGCGTCACCGCCGAGAGCCTGCTCGCTGAGCACCGCGTCGCGGTCGCGCCCGGCGAGGGGTTCGGCTCGCAGGGCGAGGGCTTCGTGCGCCTGAGCCTCGCGGTCAGCGACGAGACGCTCGAGCTCGGGCTCGAGCGCCTCGCCCAAGCGTTCGACCTGATCTAGAGCCGGCCCGAGTCCGTCTGCTCGAGCTGCTCGACCTGGATCGACGACTCGTCTACGCCGCCGCGGCCCATGGCCTCCCGCAGGTCGGAGCGCTCCATGAACTCGTTCGCCGCTTCGCCCGACTCGAATTCGTGCTCGATCACGACGAGGTTCGGGTCCTCTTCCGAGCGCCAGACGCGATGCGAACGAACGCCGGCTTCGCGCTGCATGCCCTCGACGCCGTCGTAGACCTGCTTCCAGGCGTCGTAGTCGGCGACGCGGTGGTGGATGAGCAGTGTGGTCATCCTCTTCTCCTCTCGGTGACGCCTGCCCCTAGACGCGCGCTCCCTCCAGCTCGACTACCGGGGCCTCGTAGAGATCCGCCGACTCGACCGTTAGGCCGACTCCGCTGGCCAGCTGCTTGCGTCGCTCCGCGAGCTCCTTCTCGGCCTCCTCGGCCGCCTCCTCGCTCTCCCAGAGCAGGACGGCCTTCGCGCGCCGGTTGCCTGCGTCGTAGAGGGCGATGTAGCCCGCGAAGCCGTCGTACCCGCGCAGCATCGGGATCACGGTCCCGCGGATCGTCTCGATCGCCTTCTCACGCTTGTCCGGGTCGGCACCTGAAAACTCGATCAGCCTTGCGTACATCTCCTCCTCCTTCGGGTGGCGGTCACCGTCGATCCTACGACCCTTCGCTCCCTCGGTTCAAGGCGGCCGGGCCGACCAGCCGCTACCTTGTGGGAGCACGCGCGAAAGGAGGCTCAGCATGTGCTGGTCGAAGCAAGAGCGCGAGCAGTGGGAGCGGCTCGAGCACGAGCGCGAAGCCGAGCGACTCCGCTTCATCTCTACGACCGAGCCCAGGCCGGAGGAGCCTGAGCCGGAGGTCGAGATCGAGGAGCGCGAGGCCGAGCTTGTCCGCAGCTAAGTGCGGGGAGAGACCCGACGGCCGCCCGCTGCAAGCGGGCGGCCGTCTCGATTAGGCAGGCTCAGCCGGCGGGCAGCGTGAGCGACTGGCCGTAGATGTTCTGGTCGAGCCCATGCGCGTTCGGGCAGGTATCCAGCGCGGGGGCCGCGGGCGTGCGGCACTGGAACACGTCGAAGCCGTCGACGTAGTCGGTCTCCCGGATGTCCGTGCCCGCGAGCACGTCCCGGTTGTCCGTCCAGCCCATGTAGCCGAAGAGCGACCTCGCGCCGTCGAACGCCAGTGCAATCCAGTTGTAGTCGCCCTGGAATGGGATCTGGCGGTTGCCGAACATTTCGTACGACGGCTGGTGCGTCGCCGAGGACATCTCTCCCAGCGGGCTGAACGAGGCTCCGTCGTCGGAAACCGATGCGTATGTGCCGACGACATCGGTGCCGGACGAAACCGGCCGGCTCTGCGCATCGAGGGTGTTCCCGATCGGCAGCTGGACGCTGTAGGCGTCGTCGGTGCGGTTGTCCTGCCAGATCGCCACCAGCTTGCCTCCCAGCGCGTCGATATCCGGGAAGAACTGGTGCCCGACTCCGCCCGCCTGGTCGACCTTGACGGGCGCGCCGAAGCTCGCACCGTCGTTCAGCGAGCGGATGACGTAGACGAGGGAGCGGCCGACGAAGCCGGAGTTCGCCCCGGCCGAGCTATAGGACGAGGTGCTCGGCACCACGGTCGCCGGATCGACAGCGTTGTAGGTGGCGAAGACGCCCGGCAGCATGCCGCTCTGGTCGGCGGTGATCCGCGGCTCGAGCGGCACCCGGAAGAACACGAACTCGCTCGGGCACAGGAACGCACCGTCGCCGCAGTCGCGCGCGCCGTCGGACGGGAAGTAGCGGGTGAAGGTTGCGATCTGATGGGCGGGCTGGAAGCTCGCGCCGCCGTTGGTGGAGCGGGCGATGGCAAGGCCCTGCGCGTCGATCGCGGCCGGCGTGTTCCGCGTGCCCCAGGCCACGTAGACGTCGCCGTCGTGCTCGATCGCGATGTCGCATCCCTGCACGTCCTTGCCGAAGGACAGCTCGATCGGCGTCGAGAAGGTCTGCCCCGAGTCCGTCGAGCGGCTGAAGGAGATCTTCGTCCGGCCGTTGAAGCCGACGAACCGCGACCAGCAGGCGTAGACGTTGCCGTCGAACTCGCCCCCGGTGCGGTCGACCTCCAGCGAGGGCTTGTCCTCGAAGATGCCGTTCAGGGCCGGCGTTCCTTGACCGACCACGACCGTCCGCAGGTAATCCTTCGGATAGCCGCTCGGGCCTGCGTGGTTGGCGTAGGTGGCCACCCACATGTCTCCGTTCTGCGGGTTGACCCGGTTGAAGGCGATCCCGCCGGCGAAGAGGCGCCCGTCGTTGTCGAAGGCGAGCAGCGGATCGCCGGCCTCGGCCTGCCGGCCGTGCAGCGGCGAGGCCATGCCTTCCGTGGAGGTGTCGCTCGGGTAGCCGGGGATCTTCGAGGGCGTCCAGGTCTCGCCACTGTTTGTGGAGAACGCGAGGCCCTGCCAGCCGCCGCCGAGGTCGGTGTCGCAGTAGTCGTTCCAGCTGGCGAAGACGAGCTCCGGGTTCGTCGGGTCGATCGCGACCGAGGGCTCGTTGCCCTGCCGGAACGCGCCGCCGTCGTTCGAGTCGGAGTCACCGTCGCCCGGAGTGTCGGGCGCGGTACTGGACGAGGTGTCAGAACATTGTTGGATGGCACGATCGGTGCCGCCGTCGTGCCGAACATAGGGCGTCGCGACCGACACCCGGTCGTCTTGCTCAGGTGGTGCCGCGGTCGAGGTCTGGGCAATTGAGACGAGACCCGCTACGACGAGTCCCGCCATGGCAACGAACACGAATCGTCGCATGTCTCTCTCCCCTCCGATTGCTTGGAGCGCATTCTTCCAGACCGCGGCCGCGGTTCCTTTACGCCGTACACCCAGCGCTCGGGCTCGCCGCAGGAAGAACCGTTGACGGAGGGGCCCCGCACTTGCGGCGAGGCCCTCCTCTACACTGTCACCGCCGCGCCTTCCCCTTGCGCTTCGGCTCGACCCGCAGCGCTCCCGCCGCAGGGCTGAGGATGCTCTCGTGGCCGTCGTCCCAGTGGATACGGGCGCGGAGCGGTTGCTCCTGGAGGACCTCCTCGATCACTCCGTGCCGCGCTGCCCGCGTCGTCCGCTCAGCCTCGACCACCACACGGTCTCCGACTTTCGCGTTCACTACTCCTCCTTGCAGATGTCGACGCCTCTTGCCTCTTGCATCTTGCCTCTTGCCGCTAGCCTTGCTCGCGCTGGTGAGCTGCCGCGAGCTCCGTCAGCGCGGACTCCTCGATCGCCTCCGGCGGAATTACCACCACCCGGGCCCTAGTCGTCGCCCACAGCGAAGCCGTTCGCTTTCCGCCCTCAAGCAGCGCGCGCTCGCCGAGGAGCGCACCGGGGCCGATCTCGGCCACCTCGTCGCCGTCCACCTCGACGTCGATGAGGCCGTCCAGGAGCAGGAACAGCTCACGGCCCTCCTCGCCTTGCTTCACGAGCGCCTCCCCGGCGTCGAGCTCCCGGCGCTCGAGCTTCGCGCCGCTGCGCATGATCGACGCCGACAGCTCGCGCTCGAGCTCCGACTCGACTGCCATCACGAACGCAGGCGAGTCCTCTTCGCCCCACGGCGTGTTCACCCCGTGCGACTCGCGGTACCACTTCTCGAAGTCGACCGTGCCGGACTTCTCGACGAGCCGGCCGTCCTTGTCGTAGATCCAGTGCCGCGGGAACGGGCTCGCGCCGACGAGCGAGTGCTTCGAGGTGCCGTCGGCGTAGATGATCAGCTGCAGCGTCGTCCAGGCGGAGGCGGACTTGATGCGCATGAACGGCTTACCCCTCACCCGGCGCGGCGCGGGCAGGCCCATGTGGCCGCCCGCCGACTGGACGAACTTGACCCAACCGTCGCCGATTTCGGGATCGGCCTGGATCAGCGGGTACAGCACCGCGGCGAAGGTCAGCTCGCGGCGGCCCAGCTTGATCCGGGTGACGCCGATTCGGCCCTTGCCTGAGTAGCCCTGGTCGACGATCTCGCCGTCGTCGACCTCGATCCAGGCCTTGAGCTCGTTCGCCTCGCGGAAGAGGTCGTTCTCGTGCAGCGCCTCGAGGTCGTCGATGCGGTCGGGCGGGGGCTCGTCGTAGTGAGCGATCCCCATCTCGAACGGCATCTTGGGCATGCCCGAAATCGCCTCGGACGGAATCCAGGTGATCGACGTGACGGCTGACTCGACGCGCATTGGACCTCTCTCTCCTCCGGGTTTCCGGGCAACGCTGAACCGGAGTCGGCCAGCGGTCTAGTCGGAAGCGCTGGTGCTCTCGTCGCCAGCGCGGCGCTTGCGCCAGAAGGTCAAGGCGCCTGCGAGGCCGGCGATGCCGATTGCGAGCATCGGCTTGTTCGGGCGGCCGCCTTCGACCGACGGCGTCGCGCCCTTCCCCTTGAGCTTCGCAGAGCGCTTCGCGACCTGCCAGACGCCCCAGCCGAGAACGGCGTTCCTGCGATTGACGATTCCCATCGCAGGGTGTTCTAGCAGCTAAGAGGGCTCGACGAAACATCGACTGTGCCCTCGGGCCGCCCTGCCCGCCCCGATGCTGCGTCCTCAGTCGCACCGATAGCTGCGGCTATCGGCGCTCCCTGCGTCCTCGCCTCGGAACGAGCAGCGCACCCCGAGGACGAGCGAGGTTCCGCCAAGCCCTCCTAGTGAGCGCTCTTGCCGTGAACGTCGGCCGGGGCCGGCGGCTCGGGCGCCTCGGGAGGCTTCTTCTTGCCCGTCGGCTTCTCCGGCTTGTGTCCGTTCGCGGTTCCCTGGCCCTGACCGTGGTTTCTCTCGGCCTTGGGCGGTGTCGCCTTCTTCGGCGGCTTCTGGACGTGCTCGCGTGACGGCGGCAACGGGCTCACCTCGCGGTGCACCGGCTTCGTCGCCAGGCGCTCCGGCTTCACGACTGCGCTCCGGCCGGCGTTCTCGCGGTGCATGCGGCGGGCCTTCACCGACGCGGGCCTAAACGGCTTCTGGTCGTGTCGTGCCTCCTGCGCCGGAGCGACGACGGAGGCGGCGTTGACGACCGGATTGACCCGCGGGCCAGGCGCAGGCTTCGCCTGATGCACGGCCGCCCCGCGCGTGGCCGACGGCGGCTCCCAGATCCCGTGCTTGACGCCTTCGTAGCCGACGCCGGTCGCGAGCACCGCGCCCGCGCCGAGCGCTGCGGCCTTGATCGCGATGCCACTCCCGAGAGCGGCCCCGCCCGCTCCCGCTCCCCCGCTTCCGAAGAGGCCGACGAGCGACTGGGGCAGCGGAATCAATGCGAGCGACTTGAGCGCGCCGCGCTGGGCCCGCTGGCTGCGGGCGAAGCCTGCGCACTCCTCGCACTCGCGCAGGTGCGCGCGCAGCGGGCTGCGCTCCTTGCGGGACAGGCGCCCGTCGAGCTGGCGCGAGATCGCGAGCTCCGCCTCACGGCAGGTGATGCCGTCTTCGAGCTGTTCGCGCAGCGCACGGCGGGCGCGGAAGATCAGCGTTTCGACAGCGCTTACGGAGACGCCGAGGATCTCGGAGATCTCCTGGTAACTGCGCCCCTCGAGCTCGCGCATCACGATCGCGGCCCGCTGATTGAAGGCGAGGTGCCCGAGCGCGCGCCGGATGTCCTCGGCCGAGATGTCGCTCTCGTCGGCCGGGGCCTCGGCAAGCTCCTCCTCGAAGGCGACCTCGTTGGGCCGGCGCTGCGACTGGCGGAAGCGCTGCCGGCAGACGTTGTGCGCGATCGCGATCAGCCAGTTCTGCGGCGTGCGCGGGCGCTCGCCCTTCTCAATGGCGCGGTAGGCGTTGAGGAAGGTCGTCTGGGTGACGTCCTCGGCGTCGGCCTCGTTGCGCAGGACGACCAGCGCGTAGCGATAGACGTCGCCCGCGTGCTTGCGGTAGAGGCGCTCGAAAGAGCGGTCCGTGCCGAGGCGTTGCGCAAGGATGGGCGTCACACCCAAAAGATGCCCTATTTTCGCCGATCTTGCACCCCGCGGACGGGTTATTTGATGGGTGGAGGCGGCAGAGTTGGCGTGGTTACGGTGATTGGGGGCGGTGGAAGCGGCGGCGGCGTCACGTGAACGGGCGGCGGCGGGACGATTTTCGGGACGGTGACGGGCGGCACGGGCACGGTCGCGACGAGCGGCACGGTCGAGACGAGCGGCAGAGTCGAGAGGAGCGGCAGCGGGGGCGTAGGCGCTGCCGAGGGCTGCGGCGCGTTGCTCGGCCCGGCCGGCGGGACGGAACGGGTCGGAGCTGCACGGCGCCTCGTTTGGCGTCTCACGACGACGCCCTCGCGAAGCGGCTGAGCCCGGCCGGCGGAGGCGACGCGGTGCTGCCTGGGCGGTGCCGGCCGCACCTTTGCCGCAGGCGCGCCGGAGCCCGTGATCGCCTGGACGCTCTGGTAGCCGGCGCCCGCGGTCACCGCTCCTGCCACGACGACAGCCGCTGCCTTGAGCACGGCACCGCCGCCGACGGCGACGGCGCCTCCTCCCCCTCCGAAGAACGACGTCAGCGAGCCGGGCAGCGGAGCGGTGCTCAGGATGCCGAGGGCATCGCGCTCGAGCTTGAGCCGGCGGCGGGCGCGGAAGAGAAGCGCCTCGACCGCGCTGCTGGAGACGCCGAGGACGCCGGCGATCTCCTGGTAGCTGCGCCCTTCGAGCTCGCGCATGACCAGGGCGGCGCGCTGGTTGAACGAGAGTCGGGCGAGCGCGCTCAGCACCGCGTCGAGGTTCGGGCGCTCGTGGTCGAGCGCGACCGGCTCGGGCGCCTCGTCGAGCGCAACCTCACGCGGCCGGCTGCCGGCCTGGCGCCAGCGCATCCGGCAGACGTTGTGGGTGATCGTGATCAGCCAGTTGTGCGGCTTCTGCGGGCGCTCGCCGCGCCGGAAGGCGCGGTAGGCGTTGAGGAAGGTCGTCTGGGTGGCGTCTTCGGCGTCAGCAGGGTTCGTCAGCAGCGCGAGCGCGTACTGGTAGACCTCGCGCGAGTGGGTGCGGTAGAGCTGCTCGAAGGCAGGGTCTGCAGGCCGCTTGTGCCGGAGTGGGGCCAGCTGCCGCAGAGACTTCCGTGATCGCGGCCGTGCTCCCGCACGGGACGCCTCCATGCGGGTAGAACGTTCGCGTTGTCAGTTTGGTTACGGCCTGCGTTCAGGCCTGGGCGGCCGCGCGCTTCCTGTTCGGCAGGTGGATCGCGCGGCCGAGCGCGACGAGCCCGGCTTCCTTGATCGCCTCGGAGAGCGTCGGGTGGGCCGCCATGCCGTCGGCGACGGTCTCGATCGTCGCTTCGGCGTCGAGGGCAACCGTGCCCGCCTCGATCAGGTCGGTCACGTGCGGGCCGACCATGACCAGGCCAAGGAACTCGCCGTAGCGCGTCTCGTGGATCGACTTGACCCAGCCGACGGTCTCGTTCTGCATAACGGCGCGGGCGTTCGCGACCCAGGGGAACATGCCGACCGCCACGTCGTCGCCGTACTGCTCGCGGGCCTCGGCCTCGGTCAGGCCGACGCCGGCGATCTCCGGGTCGGTGTAGATCGGGCGCGGGACGCCGCGGTTGTCGACGACGGCGTCGTGGCCCATGGCGTTCTCCGCGGCGACCTCGCCCTCGCGGAAGGCGGTGTGGGCGAGCTGCCAGTAGCCGGCGCAGTCGCCGACGGCGTAGATGTGCTCCTGGGTGGTGCGGCGGCGCTCGTCGGCGGCGATGCCCTTGCGCCGGTCGAACTCGACGCCGATCTCCTCGAGGCCGAGGTTCTCCACGGTCGGGCCGCGCCCGGTGGCGACGAGCATCAGGTCTGCCTCGGTCGCGTCGCCGCCGTGGTGGACCCGCAGCCCGCTGCCGGTGTCCTCGACCCGGTCGCACGTGGTCTCCAGGTAGATGGTGATGCCGCGCCTGCCGAACTGCTTGGCGAGCTCCTTGGCCGCGTCTGCGTCCTCCTGCGGGATCAGGCTCGGCAGCATCTCGATGATCGTCACCTCGGAGCCGAAGCGCCGGAAGATCGAGGCGAACTCGCAGCCGATGATGCCGCCGCCGAGGACGACGAGCCGGGGCGGAACCTGGGTCTGGGCGAGGAGCCCCGTCGACTCGACGCAGCGAGGCGAGGCGAGCCCGGCGATCGGCGGACGCAGCGGGAACGAGCCGGTGGCGATCACGGCGTGCTTGAAGGTCACGTCCTCCCCGCCTTCGACCACGATCGTGTGCGCGTCCCTGAAGCGGCCGGCGCCCTTGACCCACTCGACGCCGTTGGCCTTGAAGAGGGTCGCGACCCCGCTGGTCATCTGCTTGACGACCCCGTCCTTCCACTGGTTGGCCGTGGCGAAGTCGAGGGTCGGCGGGCCGACCTGGACGCCGAGCTTGCCGAAGGTCTCCTCGGCCTCCTTCAGCGCGAAGGCGGTCTGCACCCAGGCCTTGGTCGGGATGCAGCCGACGCGCAGGCAGGTGCCGCCGAGCTCGGGCTCCTTGTCGATGCAGACGGCCTTGGCGCCGAGCTGCGCGGCGCGAATCGCTGCCGTGTAGCCGCCCGGGCCGCCGCCGAGGACGGCAACGTCACATTCCATCGTCTCTTGCTCCTCGCTTGGGTTCGGGCGCGATCCTAGCGAGGGCGGCTTGGGTCGGGCGCCGGGGTTCGTTGTCGCAGTTTCGGCACGAGCCCGTCACACACGCGCGCGGATTTCGCGGTTACCCTCAAGAGCGGGGGCAAGGGCCGTAGGCCCCGGGGGGAAGAGGTTCACGCGAGGGTGGCCTTCATCGTCACCGCGCCGTCGTCCTCCTCGACGTGCTCGAAGCCGTGGCGCTCGTAGAGGCCGACCGCGGGGCTGTCCTTTTCGACGCTGAGGCTGATCGCGGCGTAGCCCTCGGCCCGGGCGCGGTCGAGCAGCGCGTCCAGCAGATCGGAGCCAAGTCCGGTGCCGCGCTTGCTCGGGACGATCGCGATCGAGAGCTCTGGCGTCTGTTCGTCCACGAAGCCGTAGCCGCGGTTGTCCCCCTTGAAGAGCCTGTACCAGGCCGCACCGACCCGCTGGAAGTCCTGGATCGCGATCAGCGCCGTGTCGCCGGGCCGTCCCCAGCGCTCAACGTAGCGCTGCACCGGCGGCTCGCCCGATTCGGAGACGCTGTTCACGCGCCAGTAATAGGCATGGCGCAGCATGTCGCGCATGAACGGCACGTCCTGCGGGCCGGCCGTGCGGATCACGACAGGTCCTCGGCGAGCTGGAGGCGGTTTCCGTCCGGGTCGTAGACGTCGAGCAGCCGCATCGTGCCGTGGAGCTCGAGCACCGTGCCGACCTCGACCTGGGCCTGGGCGAGCCGCTCCCGCTCGGCCTTGACGTCATCTACGTCGATCGTCGCGACCGCGCCTTCCTCGCCGGCGTCCGGCTCGCCCTCGCCGATCGCGATCTCGGTGGCACCGCGGTCGAGCGCGACCCAGCCTTCGTCCTCGTCCACGAAGGTCTCGGTCAAGCCCATCACCTCCGTGTAGAAGGCCCGCGCGGCCCGGAGGTCGCGGACTCGGTACCAGATGCGCACTAGTGGTCACCTTGCGGCCAGATCGTGCTCTCGGGCCGTGAAAAGCAAGCCTCGCAAGGACGCAGGGAGCGTTCGTAGCCGGAGGCTACGGGCGCGACTGAGGACGCCGCGAGGCGCCGCTTTGCAGCGGATCCGAGAGTGCGAGATGGGCGGAAGGGGGCCACCCTAAAGCATCAGGCCGGGCTCCTCCAGGAACGACTTCACCGTCCGGAGGAAGTCCGAGGCGGTCGCGCCGTCGAGGGCGCGATGGTCGCTGGTCAGGGTCATGGTCATCATCGGCCGCACCACGAGCTCTCCCTCGCGCGCGACGGGCCGCTCCTCGACGGTGCCGACCGCGAGGATCGCGGCCTGCGGCGGGTTGAGCACCGCGACGAACTGCTCGACGCCGTACATGCCGAGGTTGGAGATCGTGAAGGTGCCGCCCTCGAGGTCTTCCTGCTTGAGCCGACCGCCGCGCGCGCGCTCGACCAGATCCATCCGAGCGGCCGCGATCTCCGCGATCGTGCGCCGGTCGCTGTCCCGGATCACGGGCACCACGAGCCCGTCGGGAATCGCGACGGCGAGGCCGATGTCGGCACTCGGGTAGCGCTCGATCGCCTCGCCCGTGAAGCGCGCGTTGACGGCGCGGTGGCGCATCAGCGCGGCGGCGCTCGCCTTCGTGAGGATGTCGGTTAGCGTCGGCTTCGGCCCTTCGCCCGCGAGCTCGGCCAGGCGCGCGTGCAGCTCCTTCGCCCGCGTCATGTCAGCCGACATCGAGATCTGGAAGGCGGGCGCCTGCCAGGCCTCGGTCAGGCGCCGGGCGATCGTGCGCCGCAACGAGGAGAGCTGCTCGACCTCCGGCTTCGCTTCTTGGTCACTGCGATACGTGACTCCAGGAGCGATAGCTGCAGGACCGATAGCTGCAGGAGCGATAGCTGCAGGAGCGATAGCTGGGGCGCCCACCTCGGCGCGCTCGACGTCCTCGGCCACGATCCGCCCCTCCGGCCCGGTGCCCGAGAGGGCCGCCAGGTCGATCCCGCGCTCGCGCGCGATCCGGCGAGCCAGCGGCGAAGCCTTGACCCGGCCTCCGTCGCGCGTCGGTTGCCGCAGCTCCGCGACCTGCTCGGGGGCCTCACGTCCGCGCTCGCGCTCTTCTTCGCGCGCCGGCGCAGGCGTCCCCTCCTCCTTCGACTCTTCCTCGACCTCCTTCGCGGCCGACCCGTTGTCGCTGCTCAGCTCCGGCGTCTCCTCACCTTCCTCGCCGATCACAGCGATCGTCTCGCCCACCGGCACCTCGCCCTCCTGCACCGCGATCTTCAGCAGCACCCCGGAGGCCTCGGCCTCGACCTCCTGGGTGACCTTGTCGGTGTCGAGCTCGTAGAGCGGCTCGCCCTTCTCGACTCGGTCGCCCTCGGACTTGAGCCACTTGACGATCGTGCCGGACTCCATGCCCTGGCCCAGCCGCGGCAGCTTGACCTCGTCAGCCACGGCCCACCGTCCGGCGGATCGCCGCGAGCACGTCGGCCTGGTGCGGCACGACGAACTCCTCCATCACGGGTGCGAAGGGCAGCGGCGCGAACTTCGCGCCTACGCGCTCGACCGGTGCATCGAGCCAGTCGAAGGCTTTCTCCTGCACCACCGCCACGACCTCGGCGCCGAAGCCCATGCGTGTGACGGCCTCATGCGCCACCACCGCGCGGTTGGTCTTCTTCACCGAGGCGATCAGCCCGTCCTCGTCGAGCGGCAGCAGCGTGCGCGGGTCGAAGACCTCGACCGAGACCCCTTCCTGCTCGGCCTCCTCGGCCGCGGCGAGCGCCTCGTGCACGAGCCGGCCGGTCGCCACGACGGTCACGTCCTCGCCCTCGCGGTGCACGCGGCCCTGCCCGAGAGGAATCGGCTCGAGCTCCTCGGCCACCTCCTCCTTCAGACCGTAGAGCGTGCGGTGCTCGAAGAACATCACCGGGTTGTCGTCGTAGATCGCCGACCAGAGCAGGCCGCGGACGTCGGTGGGCGTCGAGGCGAACACGACCTTCAGGCCCGGCACGTGGACGAACCAGGCTTCGACCTGCTGTGCGTGCTGGGCGCCCGGAGACCAGCCGGCGCCGCCCTGGGTACGAATCGTGAGCGGCACCTTCAGCTGGCCGCCCGACATCGAGCGGTGCTTGGCCGCCTGGTTGACGATCTGCTCCATGGCGAGGGTGGTGAAGTCCTCGTACATGACCTCGACCACGGGCCGCATGCCCTGAATCGCCGCGCCGATCCCGGCGCCGACGATCGCCATCTCGGAGATCGGCGTGTTGCGCACGCGGTCGGCGCCGAACTCGTCGAGCATGCCGGCGGTGACGCCCATCGAGCCGCCCATCTCGGCGATGTCCTCGCCCATGATGAACACGTCGTCGTCGGCCCTCATGGCTTGCGAGAGGGCGTCGCGGACCGCCTCGCGGTAGCTCAACTCAGGCACCCTGGCGCTCCTGAGGCGACGCTGGCGGTGCGGCGCCGGAGGGGACAGTGCGTGAGCACGGCCCCGGAGAGCGACGTGCTGTCAGCGTCGGCAGGCCGGCGCAGAGGCCGGCTCTGCCGGCCGTGAGCGGTGGCCGGTCAGGGGCGTCAGGCATAGACGTTCTTCAGCGCATCTTCCGGCTTGGGATCGGTTCCGGCCTTCGCGAACTCGACCGAGGTCTCGACCAGCTCGTGGGCCTCGCGGTCGAGCTCCTCGAAGTCGGCCTCCGAGATGCCGATCCGCTCGCGCAGCAACTCGATCGGATCCTGCGTCTCGCGGAGCTTGCGAATCTCCTCCTTGTCGCGGTAGACCTGCGGGTCGCCGATGTAGTGGCCGACCAGGCGGTAGGTGTTCGCGAGCAGGAAGACCGGCCCCTTGCCGTCGCGCGCGTGCTTGAGCGCGCGGCTCGCGGCCTTGTGCACCGCCTCCACGTCCTGGCCGTCGACGGTGATCGAGTGCATCCCGAAGGCCACCGCCCGCTTGCTCAGGTCCTCGATCGGCAACTGCTGGTGCGCGGGCGTGGACTCGGCCCAGCGGTTGTTCTCGCAGACGAAGACCGCGGGTACCTGCCAGAGTTGCGCCAGGTTCAGCGACTCGTGGAAGGTGCCGATGTTGGTCGCCCCGTCGCCGAAGAAGGCGACCGCGACGCGCGGCTCGCCGCGCAGCTTGAAGGCGAGAGCCGCACCCGTGATCGCCGGGAGCCCGCCGCCGACGACGGCGTTCGCGCCCAGGTTCCCGCGCTCGACGTCGTAGAGGTGCATCGAGCCGCCATAGCCGTGCGAGCAGCCCTCGATCTTCCCATACAGCTCCGCCATGACCGCGTTCGGGTGAGTCCCACGCGCGAGCGTGTGCCCGTGCGCGCGGTGGGTCGAGGCGAAGACGTCGCCGTCGTCCAGCGCCTGGCAGACAGCAACCGCGACCGCTTCCTGGCCGATCCCCACGTGCAGGAATCCGGGCAACTCGCCGGCGCGGAAGCGCTCCTCGACCTTCTCCTCGAAGCGCCTGATCAGGAGCATCTCGCGCAGGAAATCGCGCAGCCGCTCCTCCGAGAGGCTCCCTTTGCCCTTGCGCTCGACCTTCGCCATTCGCCTGAGTTTATGCTCAGCCTCGTGGCACTCGTCGTGCAATGGTGGGCGATCGAGCGGAGCCTGCCGAAGGGCTGGGGCGAGGTGCGCCTGCGGCTGACCGTCCAGGACGAAGCGCAGGCCGCCCGGGCGGCCGCGCTGCTCGGGCCGGCGAATCCCGCTCGGCACGGGAAGGTGATCTGGCTCTACGTCTCGCGGGTCGGCGGCGGGACCGGGCCGGAGCTCATCGACCGGCTCCTGAGGCGACTCCACCGCGAGCGGATCGACGGCGAGCTCGAGCTCGTGGAGGTGACCGAGGCGGCTGCCGAGGCACCGGCCCCTGCCCCTGCGCGAGGGCAGCTGCCGCTCGCCGAACAGTGGGCCCTCCAACTCCAGGAGCTACCGGGCGACTGGAGCGACCTCTGGGCCGAGGTCGAGCTGACCTCGAGCGACCACCTGGAGCGTGCGGCGCTCCTGCTCGCGCCCACCAACCCGGCGCGGGCGGGCCAGCGGCTCGCCTACCGTTTCCGGGTCTCGTCCCGGTTCGGCTACGGCGCCTCGGCGGGAATGATGCACCGCTGCCTGGAACGGCTCGACGAGGAAGGGTTCAAGGGCGAGCTGCGAATCCTTCACGCGCTCTCCGACACGAAGCCGGTCGCCACGCAGGGCCCGGTCTGGTACGTCGGCGGGAAGACGGTCTAGGCGTGGCCGAGCCGGTTTCCTGGTTCCTGATCGAGAAGGGGTGGAAGGTCGTGGGCGCCGACGGGACCGAGATCGGCAAGGTCGAGGAGGTCGAGGGCGACTCGAACCACGACATCTTCAACGGCCTCGCGGTCTCAACGGGACTGCTGCACCCGCCGCGCTACGTGCCGGCGGAGCTGGTAGCCGAGATCGTCGAGGGCACCGTCCGCCTCTCGATCGGTAAGGACGAGCTCAAGCGGCTTGCCGCGCACGCGGCTAAGGCGGGCGGCTAGCTCATCGCTGCACGGAGCTCGCGCGCGACGGCGCGGGCCTCGCGCGGGCCGTTCGTGATCACGAGGCAGGTGTCGTCGCCCGCGAGGGTGCCAACGATCTTCGGGTGCTCGAGGCGATCGAGCGCGCGAGCGATCGCCGGGGCCGAGCCGAGCTCCGACTGAACGACGACGATGTTCTGCGCCGCGGTCGCGCGCATCCCGAATTGGCGCAGCACCCCAGCCAGTGCCTCGCGCGGGTCGCGCCGCGGGGCGCCCGGAAGCACGTAGCGCGGGCGGCCGAGGGCGTCGCTCGTCTTCTCCAGGCGGAGCTCGCGGATGTCGCGGGAGATCGTCGCCTGGGTGACCGCGCAACCGGCCTTGGCGAGCGCCTCCGCCAGCTCGTGCTGGCTGCCGACGCGGCGGCGCGAGACGACGCTCGCGATCAGCCGCTGCCGCTCGGCCTTGGCGAGCGGGCGCGCCTCGAGGTCCACGCAGTTACAGTAACTCCCAGGTTTGGGCGCGTCACCGTCAGGCAACGAACCGGGGATGCTTCGCAAGCTTCTCTGGTCCGCTCTGTACGCAGGTCTCGCCGCCGGCGCGACGATGGCAGCCCGCATCGCCGCGACGAGGATCTGGCACGCCGCCACGGGCGAGACCCCACCGGTAAAGGGCAAGCGATGAGCAAGGCCGATCTCGCCGTCGAGAAGGGCGCGAAGCGCCTGCAACAGCTCGCCGACCGCGCCGCTTCGCGCGGCGACGGCGTCGGTGAGTGGCTGGCCGAGGAGCTGGCCAGCGACGCCGCGTTCCTACGCAAGCTGAAGCCGAGCCTGATCGCCGCGCGTGTGCGCGGCCAGGCGCCGGCGAACCAGGAGCAGCCGAGCGCTCCCTCGAGCCCGCAGCTCGGGCTGCGACCGAAGAAGCGCAAGCGGGGCGGAAAAGCTCCGACGCGGCTGTTGATCGTCGGGGCCGCGCTCGTCGCCGGAGTGCTGGCGGCCAAGGTGATCGACTGGAGGGGCCATGCACACCCAAGAGACTGAGCACGAGGCCCACGGCCTCGGCTCTGCGGCCAAGCAGCTCGCCGAGCGGGCGAGCGCCCTCGTCCGACTCGAGCTCGAGCTCGCCGCCGTGGAGCTCAAGGGCAAGGCCACGCTGCTCGCGAGGGGGATCGTCCTCGCTCTGGTGGCCGCGGTGCTCCTGTTCTACGCGCTCGGCTTCCTCCTGGCGGGCGCGGCGGCCGGAATCGCGACCGTGACCTCGGTCTGGGCAGCGCTCCTGATCGTGACGGGCGGGCTCGTCCTGATCGCCGCCGTGCTCGGGGCGTTCGCCGTGCAGGCGATCAAGAAGGCCACGCCGCCGATGCCCGAGCAGGCGGTGCGAGAGGCAAAGCTGACCACGGAGGCGCTGAAGCACGATGGCCACGTCTAACGGCCGCACCGCCGAGCAGGTTCGCCGCGAAATCGAAGCCGAGCGCGAGGGCCTCGCCCACGCCGTGGACGAGGTGCGCGCCGGGCTGGACGTGAACGCGAAGCTGAAGGGCAAGGTTCCGGTCGCGGCCGTCGCCGCGCTCGGGCTCGGCTTCGTCTTGTCGGGTGGGATCGGGGCGACCATGCGCCTGCTGATGCGGCGCGGCCGGGAGAGCAGGACGAAAGCACGCTTCGGCCCGTTCTCCCTTGTCGACCGCGACTAGGAGGGCTTGGCGGAACATCGCTGACGATGTTTCGTCGAGCTCTCCTGCCAGCACCGAGCGCGGGCGGGCGCCCGCGAGCCCGTTCCGGCTGTCCTGGCGCGAGTGGCTGGAGGCGTTCAAGCGGGCGGGCAAGCAGTTCCTGGAGGACGACTGCACGGGACTGGCACAGCAGGTCGCGTTCAGCTCGCTGCTGGCGTTCCTGCCGACGGTGGTCCTGCTGATCGGCCTGCTCGGGCTCTTCGGCACGGGCGCCTTCGACTCGCTCGAGCATTTCGTCGGCACGGTCGCGCCGAGCGGCGTCACCGACATGATCAAGCTGGCGAAGGAGGACGCGGCGCGGAGCAAGACAGGCTCGGCGATCGCCTTCGTGATCGGTTCCTTCGTCGCGCTCTGGGCCGCGAGCGGCGCCATGGGTGCGGTCATAAAAGCCGTCAACCGCGCCTACGACCGCCTCGAGACGCGCCCGTTCTGGAAGCTCCGCGTGATCGCGGTCGTGCTCATCGTCGCCACCGGCCTCGTCACGGCCGGCATGTTCCTGCTGATCGTCTTCGGCGGCAGTCTCGGCGACGCGATCGTCTCGCGCACGGGCCTGGGCGGCGGCTTCAGGCTGTTCTGGGACCTCGCCCGCTGGCCGATCGCCTTCACCGCCGTGCTGGTCTTCTTCTCGCTCGTCTACAACCTCGCGCCCAACGTCGAGCACCGCAACTGGCGCTGGCTCTCGCCCGGCTCGCTCGTCGGGTCGCTGCTCTGGCTCGCGCTCTCGGGTCTATTCGCCCTCTACACCAGCTTTGCCGGCTCGTATGACAGGACCTACGGCTCGGTCGCCGGGGCGATCGTGCTGCTGCTGTGGCTCAACTACAGCGCGTGGGCGATTCTCTTCGGCGCGGAGCTGAACGCCGAGCTCGACCGGCAGGCGGACATCCGCGCGGCCGGCGGGCCAAAGGCGGGGCTGGTCAAGCCGGCCCGCCGGGCGAGCTAGGTGTACCCGGCCAGGACGTTGGTGTCTACTGTGGGTGCACACAGGAGCCAGCGTGAGTAGGGGGAGACCATGACCACACTCGAGAACCGGCCGAACACCGCACTCCTCGTCGTCGACGTGCAGAACGGCGTCGTCGAGGGGGTTCACGAGCGCGACGCGGTCGTCGCGAACGTCGGCAGCCTTGTCGAAAAAGCGCGGCGGGAACCGGTCCCCGTTGTCTGGGTCCAGCACTCCGACGAGCAGCTTGCGAGGGGGAGCGACGACTGGCGGATCGTCCCCGAGCTGACTCCGGGCGACGCCGAGCCGCTCGTCGAGAAGAACTACGGCGACTCCTTCGAGGACACC
>WNGF01003158.1_pt1 | contig 29579 bp, 21 predicted proteins | sample 5400641 | NCBI WGS metagenome assembly WNGF01 (sample SAMN13153371, study PRJNA577476) | soil metagenome | isolation source: 80 cm soil or saprolite under grassland replicate 2 | place: USA:California | collected 2016-06-15 | reverse complement strand
CTGCCGAGTTCCGCCTGCGTGAGTGCCAACGCGCATGCGCTGGCGCGGTACGCTTCCCTTTGTCAAGAGCAGGAGCTTGTGCCGATCGTCGAGCCGGAAGTGCTCATGGACGGATCGCACACGATCGAGCGCTGCGAGGAGGTCACCGGGAGCGTTCTTCACGCGGTGTTCCACGCACTCTTTGAGCAAGGTGTCGCGCTCGAGGGGATACTGCTCAAGCCCAACATGGTCCTCGCCGGCAAGCAGTGCGCCCGCCAGGCCTCTATTGAGGAGGTCGCAATCGCGACCTTGCGCTGCTTGCGCCGGCACGCGCCTGCCGCGGTGCCTGGCATCGTGTTCCTGTCGGGCGGCCAAAACGCACGCCTGGCGACCGCCCATCTGAACGCGATCAATCGACTGCCAGGCCCGAAGCCTTGGAAGATCAGTTTCTCCTACGGGCGGGCGCTCCAGGATCCGGCTCTGGAGGCCTGGCATGGACGGGACGAGAATCTGGCGGCCGGCCAGCAGGCCCTCTACCGCCGGGCCAGATCCAACGGGGCGGCGAGCGTCGGGACGTACACGGATGAGATGGAGATGGCATCGCCAAGCGCCGATGATCCGCCGCATCGCCGCGACTGGCGCGACGACTGATACGCACGACCATTCCACTGCGTCGGCGCATTCCATGACACGAATCAGGAGGCAATAATGGCAAACGCCTTGTCCAACAAAGAGCGGGCATTGATGGATGCGTACTGGCGGGCTGCCAACTACCTGGCGGTGGGTCAGATCTATCTCTACGACAACCCGCTGCTTAAGCAACCGCTCACAAAGGAACACATCAAGCCGCGGCTCCTCGGCCACTGGGGGACCACACCCGGTTTGAACTTCATCTACGTTCACCTGAACCGGCTGATCAAGAAGCACGACCTCGACATGATCTACATCACCGGCCCCGGGCATGGCGGTCCCGGTCTGGTCGCGAACGCCTACCTCGAGGGGACCTACAGCGAGGTCTATCCGAACATTTCTCCCGATGAAGAGGGCATGAAGCGCCTCTTCACCCAATTCTCGTTCCCTGGGGGTATCCCGAGCCACGTTGCACCGGAGACGCCCGGTTCAATTCACGAAGGCGGCGAACTCGGCTACGCCCTCTCGCATGCCTACGGCGCGGCCTTCGACAACCCCGATTTGATCGTTGCCTGTGTCGTCGGCGACGGCGAAGCGGAGACTGGACCGCTGGCAACGAGCTGGCATTCCAACAAGTTCCTGGACCCGGCGACCGACGGGGTGGTTTTGCCGATCCTCCACCTGAACGGCTACAAGATTGCCAATCCCTGCGTTCTCGCCCGTATCAGTCATGAGGAGCTGGATCACTTATTCCGCGGCTATGGCTACACGCCGTATTTCGTCGAGGGGCATGAGCCGGAAAAGATGCACGAGCTGATGGCCGCGACCCTGGATAAGATCGTCGGCGAAATCCAGCACATCAAGGCGGATGCACGTCGAGATGGTTTTAAGGAACGCCCTCGCTGGCCGATGATCGTGCTCCGCACGCCCAAGGGCTGGACGTGCCCGAAAGAAATCGATGGCAAGCGCACTGAGGACTACTGGCGCTCGCACCAAGTGCCGATGGGCGAGATGCACGAGAACGCGGCGCATGTACGCATTCTCGAAGAGTGGATGAAGAGCTACCGTCCTGCGGAGCTCTTCGACGGCAACGGCCGGCTCCAACCCGAGTTATCCGAGCTTGCCCCTCGAGGCACCCGCCGCATGAGCGCCAACCCGCACACCAATGGCGGGTTGCTCCTGCGTGAACTGCGGCTGCCGAATTTCCGCGATTACGCTGTCGAGGTGACCGCACCCGGCGCCGTAACGGCCGAATCCACGCGAGTCATGGGTCGGTTCCTACGCGATGTGATGAAGCTGAATATGGAGGAACGAAATTTCCGGCTCTTCAGTCCGGACGAGAACAACTCGAACCGCTGGCAGGATGCGCTCGAGGTCACCAATCGCGCCTGGGTGGCGGAAACCTATCCCTGGGATGATCATCTGGCGCCTGACGGGCGGGTAATGGAGATGCTCAGCGAGCACCAATGCCAGGGCTGGCTCGAGGGCTATCTCCTGACCGGCCGGCATGGCTTCTTCTCTTGCTACGAGGCCTTCATCCACATCATCGATTCGATGTTCAATCAGCACGCCAAGTGGCTGAAGGTGTGCAATCACATTCCCTGGCGGCGGCCTATCGGCTCGCTGAACTACCTCTTGTCGAGCCATGTTTGGCGCCAGGACCACAACGGCTTCAGCCATCAGGACCCGGGGTTCATCGACCATGTCGTCAACAAGAAAGCCGAGGTCATCCGCGTCTATCTGCCGCCCGACGCTAACTGCTTGCTCTCGGTCACTGACCATTGCCTGCGCAGCCGGAACTACGTCAACGTCGTTGTCGCGGGCAAGCAGCCTGCTCCTCAGTGGCTGACGATGGAAGAGGCGGTCAAGCACTGCGAGGCCGGGCTCGGGATCTGGGAGTGGGCCAGCAACGACCGGGGCGGCGAGCCCGATGTCGTGATGGCCTGTTGTGGCGACGTGCCGACTTTGGAGACGCTGGCTGCCGTCGACCTCCTGCGCCGTCACGCACCCGAGCTAAAGATACGCGTCATCAACGTAGTCAATCTCATGACGCTGCAACCCTCGAGCGAGCACCCGCATGGCCTCTCGGATCACGATTTCGACGCGTTGTTCACCGCCGACAAGCCGATCATCTTTGCCTTCCATGGCTACCCGTGGCTGATTCACCGACTGACCTACCGGCGCACCGGTCACGATAACATCCATGTGCGTGGCTACAAGGAAGAGGGCACCACCACGACGCCGTTCGACATGTGCGTGCTGAATGATCTCGATCGCTTCCACCTGGTGAGCGACGTGATCGACCGCGTGCCGGGGCTCGGACCGCGGGCCGCTTACGCCAAGCAGGCGATCCGCGACAAGCTCATCGACCATAAGGAGTTCATCACCCGATACGGCGACGATATGCCCGAGATCACCGGTTGGAGGTGGGGACAGGAAGCGGCTTTCGCCGGGGTCCGTTCGACAGAGGCCGACAACGTTTGACCTCGGGGCGAACGTGAACGTGTTCGCGATCAGGCACGGGGAAACGGCGTGGAGCCTCAGTGGCCAGCACACGGGGACGACGGACATTCCGTTGACCGATAATGGCCGCCGGCTTGCGCAGCGGATGCGGCCGGTACTCGCCGCGAATGCATTTGGGCTCGTTCTCTGCAGCCCGATGCAGCGGGCACGAGAGACCTGCGAGTTGGCGGGCCTCGGCGATAAGGCGGTGATCGACGCCGACCTGGTCGAGTGGAACTACGGCGAGTACGAGGGGCTGACGCCCGAGCAGATTGACGAGGTCGCGCCGGGCTGGCTGCTCTTCCGGGATGGATGCCCGGGCGGCGAAGCGCCGGAACAAGTGGGCGCGCGCGTGGACCGGGTGATCGCCCGCTCGCGCGCGGTCGACGGCGAGATCGCGCTGTTCGCGCACGGACACGTGCTGCGCGTCCTCGCGGCGCGCTGGATCGGGCTCCCCGCGAGCGGCGGTCAACACTTTCTGCTGAATACGGGCACCCTGTGTGTACTCGGCTACTACCACGAGATACCCGCTGTGCGAATCTGGAACGGGCCTCTCCTCGACTAGAGCCGTGATCGAGCAAATCAGAAGCTGGAGGCGTGCGACGAGCAAATCAAAGGAAGTACTTGCCGACTACTGCACGAACCCGGAAGCTCGAACAGTACGGCTGCGGTTCGATCCAGTTCTGTGGCACCGCTTGCCTCCGGCCGCTGCCGGGCCACACGAGCGGTTCAGGCGGTTACCCGGTCAGTAAGGGATATCTTTGGTAAACAGGAGAGCGATCGATGCGACAGCCCAAGAGCAGGCGCGTAATCAATCGCGACCAGTACGACGCCGTTCTTTTTGACCTCGACGGCGTGATAACGGACACCGCCAACCTGCACGCGGCGTGCTGGAAACAGATGTTCGACGAATACCTTCAGAAGCGTGCCACGCAGAGAGGCGAAGCATTTCGTCCCTTCGATCTTGCAACGGACTACCGGCTCTATGTGGATGGGAAACCCCGCTTCGACGGCGTTCGCGACTTCCTCACATCACGCGGTATCCAACTCCCCGAGGGAAGCCCGGACGACCCCCCGCAGCTCGAAACAGTGGGCGGGCTCGGGAACCGCAAGAACGACTTGGTCAACGGGCTCATTGAAGAAAGAGGGGTGGAGCCTTACGAGGGAAGCGTCCAATTGATCCATCAGCTCCGCCGTAACGGGTTCAAAATCGCCGTCGTCACCTCCAGTCAAAACTGCGATGCCGTCCTGAGGGCCGCCAAGTTAGACGACGTCTTCGGGGTGCGGGTCGATGGGAATGTGATCCAAGCGCAGCGACTTGCCGGGAAGCCGGCCCCGGATACGTTGCCGGCCCCGGATACGTTCTTGATGGCGGCAAAGCTGCTCGGCGTTGAGCCGAAACGGACGGTGGTCATCGAGGATGCCATCTCCGGAGTCGAGGCCGGCTCTAATGGGAAGTTCGGGCTTGTGATCGGCGTCGCGCGCAAGAGCAATGCCGAGGAGCTTCGGCAACATGGCGCGCATCTGGTGGTGAACGATCTGGGCGAACTGATTGACTGACCAACACCTCGCGCTGTCGTGGGAGAAACAGCCTATGCTGCATCACGAACGCCTCAGACCCCCATCCCATGATTATCCGGCCGACGAGTGGAACGTCATCGAAAAAGCGTTTCACCCCGAATTCCTGGCCCAGTTGGAAACGATGCTCGCGCTCGGCAACGGATATCTCGGCATGCGGGGATGCCCGGAGGAAGGCGGCCCGAATGCCGAAAATACCACCCTCATTAATGGGTTCTATGAAACGCGGCCAATCGTCTACGGAGAAGAAGCTTACGGTTTCGCGAAAACTGGCCAGACCATCTGCAACGTGACCGACAGCAAGATCATTAAACTCTTCGTCGATGACGAGCCCTTCTGGTTGCCCGATGCGAACCTCTTAAGGTACGACCGGCGGCTCAACATGAAGTCCGGCACGCTTGACCGCGAGATCCTCTGGGAGACTCCCGCGGGCAAACAGGTGTTGATCACATCACGGCGTTTGGTCTCGTTCGACAATAGGCACGTGGCAGCCATCTCTTATTGTGTGACACTTCTCAATGCGAACGCCTTCATCGTGATCTCTTCGGAGATGGCGACGAATGAACCGAGCGCCCGAATCAACGGTGATGATCCGCGGCAGGCCAAAGCCTTTTCAGGTCGGGTTCTCCATCCGCGGACCAGCTATTCTAAAGGCCGTCGCATCGTGCTGTGCCATGCGACCGAAAAGAGTCGCTTGACTGTGGCATGTGCCACTGACCATGCGCTAGAGACCTCGTGCTCGCATACCGAGAAGGCTGTCCACACCGAGGACTTCGGCCAGGTTGCCTTCACAATCGAGGCCCGGCCGGGCTGTCCGATCCAGCTCACCAAATACATGGTCTATCATACCTCCCAGGCGGCTTCGGCTAAGGAGCTCTGCGGCCGTGCTGAGTGGACTATGGATCGCGTAACGGCCCAGGGATTCCAACAGCTGCTGACCGCTCAAGAGCAGTACATGAACGATTTCTGGCGCCGCAGCGATGTACGGATCAGGGATGTCCGGGAAGACCGTACGAACCGCAGTACCGTGGAGATCCAGCAAGCGATCCGCTTCAACCTTTTTCACATGTTGCAGGCCTCAGCGCGTGCGGAAGAAGCGGGCGTGCCGGCCAAAGGTCTTACCGGAAAAGCGTATGAGGGACATTACTTTTGGGATACCGAGATCTATGTGCTGCCTTTTCTGACGTATACCTCTCCCCGGATTGCCAGGAATCTGCTGACCTTCCGCTACAAGATGCTGGCGCACGCGCGAGCGCGCGCGAAACAATTGGGCCATCGGGGAGCCATGTTCCCGTGGCGCACCATCAGTGGGGAAGAAGCATCCGCATACTATGCGGCGGGAACCGCACAGTACCACATCAACGCAGACATCATGTACGCGCTGCGCAAATATGTGCAAGCAACGGGAGACGAACTATTCCTGCGGGACTACGGTGCGGAGATGCTCGTCGAAACGGCGCGCCTGTGGCTGGACCTAGGTTTTTACTCGGAGGCAAAAGGTGGGAAATTCTGCATTAATGGCGTCACCGGGCCCGATGAATACAACGCGGTCGTCAACAACAACGCGTACACCAACTTGATGGCCCGAGAAAATCTGCGCTACGCAATCCAGACGGTCAAATCTCTGCAGACAACGGAACCGGATGCGTATAACTCGCTCGTACACAAAACGGCGCTCGAGTCCTCTGAGGTGGGAACATGGATCCGCGCAGCGGAGAACATGTACGTGCCGTACGATGAGAACCTGAAAATAATTCCGCAGGATGACAGCTTTCTAGACAAAGAGCCATGGGACTTCCGGAACACACCGCCCGAACACTATCCGCTACTGTTATTTTACCATCCGCTCAACATCTACCGAAAGCAAGTGATCAAACAGGCGGACGTAGTCTTGGCCATGTTCCTGTTGGGCGATGTTTTTTCGCCGGAGGAGAAGAAACGTAATTTTGACTTCTACGACCCCTTGACCACAGGCGACTCCTCGTTGTCCTCGTGCGTCGAGGCGATCATAGCCGCACAAATCGGCGACATTGATAAAGCGATTCGGTACGGGATGGCAGCACTGCTGATGGACCTGGCCGACGTGGGCGGAAACGTCAAGGACGGCTGTCATATCGCCTCGATGGGCGGCACCTGGATGATGCTCACCTACGGGTTGGGCGGGATGCGGGACAATGATGGGACGTTGTCATTCTGGCCACGTCGTGCGCCTGAGGACAACGCTATCCTTCGATTTCCCTTGACCTATCGGGGCCAGCTACTGGAAGTGGAAATCGGTCTGGACGAGGTGAAGTACGCGCTGCGCGAGGGCGAACGCCTTGTGATCCGCCATGAAACGGAAGAACTTCAGCTGACTCCCCAAGATCCGGTGGCAGTCCGGCCGGTCAGCAGGATGTGAGACGGCTACCCCGGGCCCGGTCTTGGAAGGCCGGCCGAGTGCGGAACCCGCCAACCTGGGACATGGCTGGGTCGGCTTCGATTTGGCCGCAGCCTTCGGTCGTCCCGTAAAGGTCGTCAATGACGCTGCCATGCAGGCTATCGGCAGCTACAAGGGCGGCAAGATGCTGTTTCTGGGCCTGGGAACGGGACTCGGTACCGCCCTGATCGTCAATGGCGAGTTGGAGCCTATGGAGCTCGGTCATCTGCCGTACAAGAAACGCACCTATGAGAGCTAGGTCGGACGCGCCGGATTGGAACGTGACGGTAAGAAGAGGTGGCGACGGCGCGTGGTCGATGTCGTGGAGCGTCTCACCGCCGCGCTGCAGCCCGATGAGACGGTGATCGGGGGAGGCAACGTAAATAGGCTCGACGCACTACCTCCACGCTGTCGCGCGGGCCACAATGCCAACGCCTTCCGCGGTGGTTTTCGGCTGTGGACAAAAGACAGTCTTGTCCCGCCGGATCTGCCCCCCGGCCGCGCTCGCACCGGGCGAAAGACCTGAGGACTGGAACGGACGCGGCAGATTGCTGCACGATCGGAGAACTCGCCGACTTGCGATAAAGGGCAAACTCACGGCATGGCGGCCCTCCAGGATCTTCGCAGATGATGCGCCGTCATGGGCCGGGATGCCGGGGGACGAACCAATTGATGGGGAGGAGGACGTATGGCATCCGGAGTCGCCACTGAATCCCAAGCCAGGGCACGCAAGGCGGATGGCTCTCACAACATTCGCACCGGACTCGGAGCGGATGCGATCGCCACGGCCCTGATCGAGAACCTGCACTGCCTTCAGGGAAAACTGCCACTGCACGCGACGCGCAACGACTGGTACATGGCCCTCGCTTACACCGTTCGCGACCGCATGATGGAGCGCTATGTAGCGACCCTCGCGTCGATTGCCGAAACACACACGGACGCCGAAGTCGTCGCGTATCTTTCAGCGGAGTTCTTGACCGGCCCGCACCTGGGCAACGGCCTGATCAATCTCGGGATCTGGCACGCCGTGGAGGAGGCGCTGTCGCGAGTGGGACAGGAGCTGTCCGATCTCTTGGAGCAGGAGGAGGAGCCGGGGTTGGGCAATGGCGGCCTGGGTCGCTTGGCGGCGTGTTACATGGACTCCCTAGCGACACTCAACGTTCCTGCCATCGGCTACGGCATTCGTTACGAGTTCGGAATCTTCGATCAGACGATTCGTGACGGCTGGCAGGTCGAGCGGACGGACAAGTGGCTGCGCTTTGGTAACCCGTGGGAGATCGTGCGTTCGGAAATCACTTTCGATGTGAAGCTTGGCGGGCATACCGAAACCTACCACGACGAGAAGGGCCGCTATCGCGTGCGCTGGCTTCCCCAGAAGCTGGTGAAGGGCGTCGCCTATGACACTCCTGTTCCAGGTTACCTGACGCCCACCACAAACCTGCTGCGGCTGTGGAAGGCCGAAGCCACGGAATCCTTCGATTTCGCAGCGTTCAATGTCGGAGACTATTACGGGGCGGTGGACGAGAAGGTCGCCTCGGAAACCATTTCGAAGGTGCTTTATCCCAACGACGAGCCTGAAGCAGGGAAGGAGCTGCGGCTCGAACAGCAGTACTTTTTCGTGTCCTGTTCGCTCCAGGACATGATCAGATTGCTTCTGATGCGCGGCAAGTCATTGGGCGAACTCCATTCATACTGGGCCGCGCAGTTGAACGACACGCATCCCTCCATCGCCGTCGCCGAATTGATGCGGCTGCTTGTGGATGAGCACGGCATGGAGTGGGATCAAGCCTGGGCTATCACGCAGCAAACGTGCGGCTACACGAATCACACGCTCCTTGCCGAAGCGCTGGAGCGATGGCCGCTACCGCTGTTCGCCAGGCTGCTGCCGCGCCATCTGGAGATCATCTACGAGATCAATCGCCGTTTTCTCGATCATCTCCGGCTACGTTATCCGAATGACGATCAGCTACTTCGGCGGCTTTCGCTCATTGATGAAGCGGGAGATAAATTCGTACGCATGGCGCATCTTGCCAGCGTAGGCAGCCACGCGATCAACGGCGTCGCGGCTCTCCATACTGAGCTTCTAAAGCAGACGGTGCTTGGCGACTTTTACAGGGTGGCCCCCGAGAAGTTTTTCAACATCACGAACGGTGTAACGCCGCGGCGCTGGATCGCGTTGAGCAATCCGAAATTGAGCGTGCTCATCTCTCGGCACATCGGCGACCGATGGATAGCGAATCTGGAAGACGAGCTCGGAAGACTGGAGCCGCTGGCCCTCGACATCGACTTCCAAAGAGACTGGCAAACCGTAAAGGCCGACAACAAGCGCGCCCTGGCCGATCTTATCAAGGAGCGAACGGGCGTCGTCGTGGATCCGCATTCCCTGTTCGACATCCAGGTGAAGCGGCTGCACGAGTACAAGCGCCAGCACCTGAACGTGTTGTACCTGGTCACTCTTTATAACCGGCTTAGGCGTGTCTCCGCCGCCGCGGGCACACCCCGTACCGTCATCTTCGGTGGCAAGGCCGCTCCCGGATACCGTATGGCCAAGCTGATCATCAAGCTGATCAACTCCGTCGCCGCGGCCATCAATCAAGACCCGGTCGTCTCTCAGGCTCTCAAGGTGGTGTTCCTGCCGGACTTCAACGTCAAGAGCAGCCAGCGCGTGTATCCCGCCGCCGATCTGTCGGAACAGATCTCCACGGCAGGCAAGGAGGCGTCGGGTACGGGTAACATGAAATTCGCCATGAATGGGGCGTTGACCATCGGCACGTTGGACGGTGCCAACATCGAGATCCGAGATGCGGTGGGCCACGAGAACTTCTTCTTGTTCGGGCTGACGGCTGATGAGGTCGCTCAACGCAAGGCTGAGGGCTACACGCCGCGCAGCATCTACGAGTCAAACCCGGAGCTGCGCGAGGCGATCGATCTCATCGATTCCGGATTCTTCTCGGGCGGTGATCGCGGGCTCTTTCACCCGCTCGTCGAATCGCTGCTCACCCGCGACGACTACATGCTCCTGGCAGACTATCAGGCCTATGTGGACTGCCAACAGCGTGTGAGCGACGCGTACTCCGATCAGAACAACTGGACGCGCATGTCGATTCTCAACAGCGCGCGGGTCGGTCGTTTCTCGTCCGACCGCTCGATCCGGGAGTATTGCCGCGACATCTGGAAGGTCACGCCGATCGTCCCTGACCAAAGACGAGCATGATGCGGACCGTGAGCACCCGCGATGTCACATCGGGTGCGAGCGCTCCTCTCGGCGCGACGGTCCTGCCGGGTGGCGTCAACTTCAGCGTGTTCTCGAAGAGTGCGGTCCTGATGGAACTGCTCCTGTTCGACGACGCGAATGCCCTCCAGCCCGCAAGGGTTATCCCTCTCAAAGCCGATCAGCACCGCACCTATCACTACTGGCATGTCTTTGTGCCAGACCTCCAGCCGGGCCAGGTGTATGCCTACCGGGCCCACGGGCCCTTCGCACCGGAACGTGGATCTCGGTTCGACGCCGAGAAGGTGCTCCTCGACCCTTACGGTCTCGCCGTAGCGGTCCCAGAGAGATACGACCGCTGGGCCGCCGCGCGGCCCGGTGACAATGCCACCGCGGCCATGAAAAGCGTGGTAGCCGATCCGGATCGGTACGATTGGCAAGGCGATCTGCCGCTCAAGCGGCCCTTTGCCGAGACGGTGATTTACGAGCTGCATGTGGCTGGGTTCACTCGCCATCCCAGCTCGGGTGTCCAGTCCGCAAAGCGCGGTACTTACGCTGGACTGATCCAGAAGATCCCCTACCTCAAAGATTTGGGCGTCACCACCCTGGAACTCTTGCCCGTGTTTCAGTTCGACCCTCAGGACGCTCCAGCAGGCCGCGTGAACTATTGGGGATACCAGCCGGTTTCATTCTTCGCGCCGCATCACGCGTACAGCTCGCAGAAGAACCCGCTAGCAGTCCTCGATGAATTTCGGGACATGGTCAAAGCGCTCCACCGCGCGGGACTCGAAGTCATTCTCGATGTCGTCTTCAATCACACGACAGAAGGCGGCCTGACCGGGCCGACGTTGTGCTATCGCGGTCTGGCCAATGACGTCTATTACATTCTCGAGAAGGACAAGTCCCGTTACGCCGACTACACCGGTTGTGGCAACACGCTCAACGCCAACCAGCCGATCGTGCGCCGCCTGATCCAGGACAGCCTGCGTTATTGGGTGACTCAGATGCATGTGGACGGCTTCCGGTTCGATCTCGCGTCGATCCTGTCGCGCGACGAGGAGGGCCGCCCGTTGCCGAACCCGCCCGTTCTCTGGGATATCGAGACGGATCCCTTGCTGGCCGGTACCAAGCTGATTGCGGAGGCGTGGGATGCCGCAGGACTTTATCAGGTGGGGAGCTTCATCGGCGATAGGTGGCAGGAGTGGAACGGCCGGTTCCGCGACGATGTGCGGCGTTTCCTGAAAGGCGACAACGGCTCCGTGCCGGGCGTGGCCACACGGATGTTGGGCAGCCCGGACCTTTACGGTCACGAGGAGCGCGAGGCCGAACAAAGCATCAATTTCGTGACCTGCCACGACGGCTTCACCCTCAACGACCTGGTTTCGTACAACCACAAGCACAATGAGGCCAACGGCGAGAACAACCGCGACGGCTCCGATGACAATTTGAGTTGGAACTGCGGCGTGGAGGGGCCGACCGACGATCCAACGGTCGAAGCGTTGCGCAACCGCCAAGTCAAGAACTTCTTCGTATTGGAGCTGTTATCGGCCGGCACGCCGATGCTGCTCATGGGCGACGAGGTGCGCCGAACCCAAAGAGGCAACAACAACGGTTACTGCCAGGACTCCGATATCAGCTGGTTCGACTGGAGTCTCCTGGAGCGGCATGCCGACATCCATCGATTCGTGAAAGCGCTCAACAGATTTCACCAACGCCGTGATGTCGTGGCGGAAGCGACCGTACTCAGCCTCAATCAACTGCTTCGTCGGGCGCGCATCGAGTGGCACGGAGTTGCGCTCAAACATCCGGACTGGAGCGACCAGTCGCACTGCCTGGCCTTCACTCTGCGGAGTTTGCGCGCCCGTTTTCTGTTCCACGGGATGCTCAATGCCTATTGGGAACCGCTGACGTTCGAGTTACCACCGGTGCCCGCCGAGCGTCAGGAGGGGTGGCGGCGCTGTATCGATACCGCGCTCGACTCACCCGATGACATTTGCCCCTGGGAGACCGCGCCTGTCGTAAGGCGGGCGACGTATGTGGCGCAGCCGCGGTCCGTGGTGCTTCTCGCGCTGGCGCTCGAAGGATCGCCGGGAAGCGTTCCAGAAGTGGAATGATATCAATGACGATCCATCCGCTCGCCGGTAAGCCTCCTCCGAAGGACCTGCTCATAGATCCCGACAATCTCCGGCGGGAATACTACACACGCAAGCCTGACTTCACGGATCGCGCGCAACGAGTCAGTTTCGGCACCAGCGGCCATCGCGGATCTTCCCTGCGTGGCTCGTTTAATGAGTGGCACGTCCTAGCGATCACGCAGGCGATCTGCGATTACCGCAGCAGCCAGGGCATCAACGGCCCCCTGTACATCGGAAAAGACACGCACGCGCTGTCCGAGCCAGCGTTCACAACTGCCCTCGAGGTGCTCGCAGCAAATGGCGTAGAGACCATGATCGATAGCAATGGCGGCTATACGCCTACGCCGGCGGTCTCCCACGCCATCCTCACCTTTAACCTCGGGCGAACGACAGGTCTCGCGGACGGCATCGTTATCACGCCCTCGCACAATCCGCCGGAAGATGGCGGCTTCAAGTACAACCCGCCGAGCGGCGGACCCGCCGATACAGTCGTGACGAGCTGGATCGAGGACAGAGCCAACCACCTGATATCGAGTGATCTCAGAGCCATGGCCAGAATGGCCTACAACGAGGCTCATCGTGCAGCCACTACCCACGCGCACGACTATATCGGGACGTACGTGGCGGACCTGGGTTCGGTTGTAGACATGGAGGTCATCGCCGGCGCCCAGCTCAAGATCGGCGTCGATCCGCTTGGCGGAGCAAGCGTAGCGTTCTGGAGCCCGACCGCCGAGCGGTTCGGGCTTCACGTGGAGGTCGCGAACGACAGAGTGGATCCGACGTTCCGCTTCATGTCGTTGGACTGGGACGGCCAGATTCGTATGGACTGTTCGTCATCCTACGCCATGGCGAAGCTGATCGGGCTCAAAGATCGCTTTGATATCGCCTTTGGCAATGACACCGACGCCGACCGACACGGCATCGTGACGCGCAGCGCCGGCCTGATGAATCCCAACCATTACCTTGCGGCGGCGATTTTCTATCTCTGTACCCATCGTCCGGGCTGGCGACCCGAGGCAGCGATTGGCAAGACCATCGTGAGCAGCAGCATCATCGATCGCGTCGCCGCCAAGGTCGGGCGCACGCTGGTCGAGGTACCGGTCGGATTCAAGTGGTTCGGGCCGGGCCTCCTCGATGGATCACTCGGGTTCGGTGGCGAAGAGAGTGCGGGCGCGTCGCTTCTCCGGCGTAACGGCAGCGTCTGGACGACGGATAAGGACGGGATCATCATGGGCCTGCTGGCCGCGGAACTCATGGCGCGTATTGGCCGTGATCCGTCCGAGCTGTACGCCGAGTTGACCCGTGAGCTGGGCGCACCGGCTTACGCGCGTGTCGACGCGCCCGCCACCGCGCAAGAAAAGGCGGTTCTTCTCAACCTTTCGCCGGGAGCCGTCAGGGCCTCCGAGCTTGGCGGTTACCCAATCGAGGCTGTGCTGACGACGGCGCCGGGGAACGGCGCGCCTATCGGGGGCATTAAGGTCGTCACCGCTCAAGGATGGTTTGCGGTGCGTCCGTCCGGCACGGAAGACGTCTACAAGCTCTACGCGGAGAGCTTTCGTGGGAGCGATCACTTGCGGCGCATCCAGGAGGAAGCGCAAGCGATCACCAGCACGGCCTTGGCGGGAAGCATCGAATGAGAACTGCGTCAAGAATCCCAGTCGTCGACGAAAGACATTGATGTCGCCTTGTTGAAGACCGTCGGATGCGGCACGCTCATCGCCCGTCCCGACGAGTGATCGAATAATGCTGGCCGTTTCCGAAATAACCACTTCGATATCCTCCGATTCGGCGCTGCTTGATCGGAAACCGAATGCATTCCACGAACAATAATTAAGCGAACCTGATTCCATGAAACCCTCCATTCATTGGCTCTTCGTTTTCATTCCGATCACCCTGATTCTCGATCACGCCGGCACGGTGCCGCCCCCGGTGATCTTCTTTTCCGCGGCGTTGGCCATCGTACCGGTCGCGTCACTGATTGTGCGCTCAACCGAACAGCTCGCCACGCGGACCGGCGACGCCGTGGGCGGTTTGCTCAACGCCACCTTCGGCAATGCGCCGGAGCTGATCATCGCGCTGGTTGCTCTCAAGGCCGGTTATGCGGACATGGTGCGCGCTTCGATCATCGGCTCCATCCTCGCGAACCTGCTCCTGGCCTTGGGTATGGCGTTTTTTCTCGGCGGGCTTCGCCACCTGGACCAGAAATACAATCCGGCTGCCGCACGCCTATACAGCTCGATGATGCTATTGGCCGCGGCCAGTCTCGCCGTGCCGAGCGCGTTCAGCCGCTACTTCGCACCGGAAGGCACGATACGGCAAGAAGAGCTGCTCAATCTCGGAATCGCCGGCGTGTTGTTGCTGACGTACGGACTTTACCTGTTATTTTCCCTCAAGACGCATCGCGCCGCGTTCGCGAGCGTCGGGGGAGACGAGGACGAATCGCACGATGGCGGCAAACGCTGGAGCATGCCGCTCGCCATCTTCGCCCTCGCCGGCGCATCGGTACTGGCGGCTTGGATGAGCGAAATTCTGGTGGGCGTTGCCGAAGCCACGGGTAAAGCGCTGGGCATGTCGCAAATTTTCATCGGCATCGTGTTCCTGGCGATCATCGGCAGCGCCGCGGAGAGTGGATCTGCCATCGCCGTAGCGCGGAAGGACAAAATGGATTTGTCCGTGGGTATAGCACTTGGAAGCTCGATTCAGATTGCGTTGTTCGTTGCACCGGTGCTCGTGTTCGCGAGTTACCTGATTGGGCCGCAGCCGCTGGAACTTTCATTCGGCCGCGCGGAGGTAGGCTCGCTCTTCATCGGTGTATTCATCGGCACGATCGTTTGCGGGGACGGCCATTCCAATTGGTTTAAGGGCGTCCAGCTTGTGACGGTCTACATCATCATCGCGACGATGTTCTATTTCCTGCCGGAACTGCATCAGTGAGCTGAGGTGTCGGCGCTGCCATCAGGCTCGAACCGCATGCACTCGCGGCCACGCTCTTGACGCCTCGTCAGTACGTTTCCCGAACGAAATTTCTCCCCTTCAGCGTCGATTGATCGTCATACCTGCCTTTGCCCGATCGCTTGGGCAGCTTGACCTTGGTGTGCGGGACTCTCTTGTACGGAATCGACCTCAGGAGGTGCGAGATGCAATTGAGGCGTCCGCGCCGTTTTTCGTCGGACCGCACGATATGCCACGGTGCGTGCTTGCTGTCAGTCTTCTCCAACATCATGTCGCGTGCGCGGGAGAAATCGTACCACCGGCGGTACGATTCGAGGTCCATTGGACTCAACTTCCACTGCCGGATCTGATCGTCGATTCGCGCGGTAAACCGTCTCTCCTGCTCGTCCTTTCCGACCTCCAGCCAGATTTTGATCAACAAGATGCCGGCGTCGGTGATGTATTTCTCGATTTGCGGGCAGAGCTCCAGGAAACGTCGATGGTCCTGTTCGGTGCAAAAACCCATCACGTATTCGACGCCGGCGCGGTTGTACCAGCTGCGGTCAAAGATCACGATCTCGCCCGCTGCTGGAAATTGTCGAACGTAACGCTGCATGAACATCTGCGTTTTTTCCCGATCCGACGGCGCCGGAAGCGCTACCACTCGAAACACGCGTGGGCTCACGCGTTCGGTGATGGCCTTGATGGTTCCCCCCTTGCCGGCGGCGTCGCGTCCTTCGAACACGACGATGATTCGGGCTCCTGCGGCCTTAACCCAATCCTGCAGATGACAAAGCTCGACCTGAAGCTTGCGCAGCTCCCTCTCGTAAGTTTTGCGTTTCATTTTGGCGGTGTCGCCCGCCGCTCGGTTCGGTGCCATCAGTTCACCATTTCCTCGGAGTCGCGGAGTGGAAGCGATACCATTTCTCAAGTCGCCTCTTCAGGTCGACGTAGCTTTAGTCGATGATGTGGTAGCCGCCGTCGATGTAAAGCGTTTCGCCGGTGATGAGGCGGGCTGCGTCGTGCGCCAGGAAGGCAGTGGCGACGCCAACGTCCTCGATACTGACGAGGCTGCGCGCCGGCGCCTTCGCTTTGGCCTTGTCGAGCAATGCGTCAAACTCAGGTATGCCCGAAGCCGCCCGCGTCGCCAACGGTCCCGGAGAGATGGCATGCACACGGATGCCCTTCGGACCGAGCTCGGCGGCGATATAGCGGACCGCGCTCTCGAGCGCTGCCTTGGCGACGCCCATGATGTTGTAGTTCTTAACGACCATCTGGCTGCCGTAATAAGTCATTGTGAAGAGTGTCCCGCCTTTGCGCATCAGCGGCTCTGCCAGATGCGCCATGCGAATGAAGGTCCAGCACGAGACATCCATGGTGGTGAGAAAACCCTCGCGCGACACATCGACGACGCGGCCCTGCAGCGCGTCCTTCGGCGAGAAAGCAATGGAGTGCACGACAAAATCCAGTTTGCCCCAATCCTTGGCGATGCGTTCGAAAACTGCCTCCATTTGGCCGGGTTCGCGCGCGTCGAGCGGCATCATGATCGGCGCCTCGAGCTCGCGGGCGAGCGGTTCGACGTATTTCTTTGCCTTGTCGTTGAGATAGGTCACGGCGAGCTCAGCTCCGAACGCCCGGAACGCCTTGGCGCAGCCCCAAGCGATTGAATTTTCATTGGCAATGCCGACGATGAGGCCTTTCTTGCCTTCGAGCAACTTGGCTTTTACGACAGGGATCATGGAGGGCTTCCTCTTGCTATCGGACTTCGAGGCAGTCCACCCCGCCGTCTTCGAGGCCAATCTGGCCAGCTACCAGCGGAACCCGCGAGCACCCTTGATCACGGAAGCCGCTCTACTGTCGCAGTCTAGTCGGTGCTGAATGGCCCGGCCGACACATAATCTCGTTCTTGCGGCGGCAAGGTCCTCACCGCCAGCTCCAGACGCCGCGTTCCAGTCCGATCCAGCGCAATTTGCGGATCAGTTTCGCCACTCCCGCGATGATCGTTGATTGACGCAAATCTTCCTGTCAGCTTGTTGCGTCCATTCGGGCAGTGGCTTCGATTTCAAGTGCTTGCGAGCGGCCGTCCGTTGGACGGTGGCCGCGTGATCGTTTGCATCACCTTTTGATAGTCATCGGAGAGTCGCTGCCAATCTTCCGCGGCCATTTGCATCCGCTGTGCGACGCATTCCTGATAAGCCCCCAGGGCTTCCGGAGCGGATTGGGTCCTTGCCAGCTTGGCGGCCAGCTCTGACCAGAGGTCTACTTCTGACTTGACGCGGGCAAGCCAAGCACGGCTCGCTTGCTCACACGCCTCAAGCAGCTCCTTTTGCATACCCAGCATAGCCTCTGTTTGCTCCTTCCCCAATTTGGGAAAAGGCGTCGAAGAGTCTGTCGGCTTAGCGGTCATGACATACCTCCCAATATGATTACTTATGTTGAACCTTCCCCGACAGGTCATCTATTATATCATCTTAGTTGCACCAGCGAGACATTGTGATCCACTGCGACGCAGACGTCCTATCTTGCGATGCGGAGGAGGATGGGACATGGCGAACAAGCCCGACGAGCTGCTGCCCAGCGCAAGCGATATCATGAAGAAGCTCGCGCTCGCGGAGGCTGAAGAAGCATCCAAGCAGGCGCGGCAGTTCGCCGAGGCGGAGGCCGAGAAGCAGGCGCTGCTCGACCGGTTCAAGAAGCCATCGGGCCTTTCCGACGAAGAGGCCATTCAGCGCGCCGTCAAGATCATCGAGCGCGCGGTGAGCAACGGGAAGACCGAGGTCCAGGTCCATCGCTTCCCCAATCAGCTGTGCACGGATAAGGGGCGCGCCATCAATCAGCAGGAGCCGGGCTGGGAAAACACGCTCACCGGCGTGCCAAAGGAGATCTATCAACTTTGGGCGAAGTACTTCCGTCCCCGCGGATACAAGCTCAAGGTCGAAATCATAAACTTTCCCGGCGGGATGCCGGGAGACATCGCAATGACATTGAAGTGGGGTTAAACCACTTCGGACACCGCCCCGAGGCGGTATGGCGGTAGCGGGACGAACCGCCCGGAACTTGACAAGAATCAAAACGGGCCCGTCGGGCATGTGGTGACTGGCTTCAGGCAGATGCTGCGAGGGCGCGCCATTCATGGGTGCGCCCGGGAACGAGACCATCGGGCCTGACGCAAGCGCCTGATGACGCCGTCGAGCACGTCGCGACAGGCGTTTTGTCCTTTGCGTGTCGAGCTGACGAGGAAGCAGGAGCATGACCATGCTACCGGACCAGAAGCAGCCGGCTTCGATCGGCGCATTTACAGCCCCGCTCGGCATATTTGCCCCGGCCATGGAATATATGGTCGATGCCGCGCAGCGCAGCGTGTTGTTCTGGGACGTCATGCGCCAGCGCGGCAATCAGTATCGCCAACATTTGGCCGAGACCGCCCCGCACGTGCTCGACTACGAGGTGGAGTTGGTGCTCGACGGCCGAACCTTCGATCGGCCGGTCAACTATGCTCTCGTAAGGGTCGTTCCGCCGCCGGGCATCGAACTCGACTCCACGCGACGGCCGTTCGTCATCGTCGACCCGCGCGCGGGGCACGGCCCTGGGATCGGCGGATTCAAGGCTGACAGCGAAATCGGCGTGGCGTTCAAAGCGGGACATCCCTGCTATTTCGTGGGATTCCTGCCCGATCCTATGCCCGGCCAGACCATCGAGGACATCGCGCGCGCCGAGGCGGTTTTTCTCGAGAAGGTTGCCGCGCTGCACCCCGAGGCGGATGCAAAACCGTGCGTCATCGGTAATTGCCAAGCGGGTTGGGCTGTCATGATGCTCGCCGCCGTTCGCCCCGAGCTGTTCGGGCCGATCATCATCGCCGGCTCGCCGCTGTCGTACTGGGCCGGCGTGCACGGCAAGAACCCGATGCGCTACAGCGGCGGGCTCCTCGGCGGCAGCTGGCTGACCGCGCTCACGAGCGACCTCGGCCACGGCAAGTTCGACGGCGCCTGGCTGGTGCAGAATTTCGAGAACCAGAACCCCGCCAACACGCTGTGGACCAAGCAGTACAACCTCTATTCCAAGATCGATACTGAAGCTCCTCGCTATCTGGGGTTCGAGCGCTGGTGGGGCGGCCACGTCAACCTGAACGCGGAGGAGATCCAGTTCATCGTCGACGAGCTGTTCATCGGCAACAACCTCGCCGCGGGACGGATCCAGACGTCGGACGGCACCGCCATCGACCTTCGCAACATCCGCTCCCCCATCGTCGCGTTCTGCTCGAAGGGCGACAACGTCACGCCGCCGCAGCAGGCGCTCGGGTGGATTCTCGACCTGTACGAGAGCGTCGACGAAATCAGGTCCTACGGGCAAACGATCGTCTATACGATCCACGAGACCGTCGGCCATCTCGGCATCTTCGTTTCCGGCGGCGTTGCCAAGAAAGAGCACGGCGAATTTTCCAGCAATATCGACCTGATCGATACGCTGCCGCCCGGCCTCTACGAGGCGGTGTTCGAAGCCAAGAGCGAAGAGACCGCTAATCCCGACCTCGCGAGCGGCGCCTGGGTGATGCGCTGCGAGGAACGCACCTTGGACGACATTCGGGCGCTCGGCGGCAACGACGCGGCCGACGAGCGGCGATTCGCAACCGCCGCCCGAGTGTCCGAGACCAACCTCGCGCTCTATCGCACGGACGTGCAGCCGATCGTTCGCGCGCTCGTCAGCTCTCCGCTGGCGGAATGGATGCAGCAGCTGCATCCATTGCGCCTGCAGTACGAGTTTTTCTCCAATGCCAATCCGATGATGGCGCCGGTCGCCGCCTGGGCCGAGCAGGTTCGCAAGGACCGAAGGCCCGCGGCCGCCGACAATCCGTTCCTCGCGCTGCAGGAGAACGCATCGCGCCAGATCGTCGCGGCGCTCGACGCGTGGCGGGATATGACCGAGACGCTGGCGGAGCGCACATTCCTGGCGGTGTACGGCCTGCCGACGCTCCAGGCCGCCGTCGGCGTCGATCCTGCCGGGACGCGTCCGTTGCGGAAGGCGGCGAAGAGCCCGCTGCATCGCGAGCTGCTGCAGGCCCGCATCGCCGAGCTCAAGTCGCGCGTCCCGGTCGGCGGCGTGCGCGAAGCCGTGATCCGCGGGATGCTCTATGTCGGCATGGCGCGGGCCGGCGTCGACGAGCGCGGCTTCGAGGCGGTGCGGTGCATTCGCCGCACGCACGGCGACATCCCGCTGTCGGTCTTCAAGGCGCTGGTGCGCGAGCAATTCAACATGCTGCTCATCGACACCGATGCTGCGCTCGCCGCGATCCCGTCCATGCTTCCGCCCGATGCTGAGACCCGGCGTGAGGCATTCGGCCTCATCAGGCAGGCGCTGGGCGCGATCGGCGAATTCTCCGCCGAGGACAAGAAGCGTTTGGATGCGGTCGCGCGCCTGTTCGGCGTCGATGAGGCATCGACCGCGGCGCCAAACCTGACGGTTATCGCGTCTGCTCGGCAGGAGCCACAGGCGAAAGCATCATGAGTGAGCGTCGCGGCCGGGAGATGTGTTTCTGCTGATCGAGGAAGGGTCATGTTGAAGGACAGCGAGATCGCTAACATCGCGGCGATCGGCCCGCTCGGCGATCCGCCCGCTTCGAAATACGAGCGGTTGATCGCCAGGGCCAAGCAGGTACCCGCGGCGACGACCGTCGTCGTTCACCCCTGCGAAGAGACGGCGCTACGCGGCCCCATCCAAGCGGCGGAAGCGGGCATCATCAAACCGATCCTCGTGGGACCGGCCGCCAAGATTGCCGGCGTCGCCCGCGAGCATGGTCTCGATATCGACCGCTTCGAGATCGTCGACGTGCCCCACAGCGACGCCGCGGCGGCAAAAGCGGTCGAGCTGATCCACGAGTCCAAAGGCGAGCTCCTGATGAAGGGCAGCCTGCACACGGACGAGCTCATGCGCGAGGTGACCTCGAGCAAGACCGGCCTGCGCACGGCGCGTCGGATCAGCCATGTCTTCATCATGGATGTGCCGGGCTATTCCGAGACGCTGTTCATCACCGATGCCGCGATCAACATCTTTCCCGACCTCGATGCCAAGCGCGATATCGTGCAGAACGCGATCGATTTGTTTACGCAGGTTGGTCTGGGCACGCCGCGCGTCGCAATCCTTTCCGCAGTGGAGACCGTAACTTCGAAGATACCCTCCACCATCGAGGCGGCCGCACTTTGCAAGATGGCCGAACGTGGGCAAATAACAGGCGGTATCCTCGATGGCCCTCTCGCTTTCGATAACGCGATCGATCCCGAAGCAGCGAGAATCAAGGGCATCAAGTCCGAGGTGGCGGGGCGCGCACAGATCCTGGTCGTTCCGGATCTGGAAGCGGGGAATATGCTGGCCAAGAATCTTGCATTTATGGCCAAGGCAGATACGGCAGGCCTCGTGCTTGGCGCGCGCGTGCCGATCATCCTGACATCGCGCGCGGATTCCGTGCGTTCGCGCATGGCCTCCTGCGCGGCAGCCGTCCTCTATGCCGACGCACGCCGACGTGCTGCGGCGTTGCCGAAGGCCTGATCGCGATGGATGCGATACTCGTCGTCAACGCTGGTTCTTCGAGCGTCAAGTTCCAAATATTCGGCAATGAGGAAGCCGGTGCGCTGCCGCGCCTGATCAAGGGCCAGATCGACGGCATCGGCACGCGGCCCCGCTTGTCCGCTGAGGGAAGCGATAGGTCATCGCTGATCGACAGAACCTATGCGTCGGACAAAGTCCCCGACGTTCCTGCGGCGATTGCTGTAGTCGCATCCTGGCTGCGCGAGACCCAGAGCTTCAACCTTGTCGCGGTCGGCCACCGGGTGGTTCATGGCGGGCCTAAATATGACCGGCCCGTCGTCATCGACCAAGCAGTGGTGGCGAATCTCGAGCAATACGTTTCACTCGCACCGCTGCACCAGCCAAACAATCTCGCGCCGATCCGTACCCTGATGAAGACTCGTCCCGAGGTGCTTCAGGTTGCCTGCTTCGACACCGCCTTTCATCGCGGCCACAGTGCCGTCGCGGACCATTTCGCGATTCCAGAGCGTTTCTACGCCGAGGGCGTCAGACGCTACGGGTTCCATGGGCTCTCCTATGAATATGTCGCCGCGCCCTTGCGCGAGATCGCTCCAACTGTGGCAGCGGGGCGAGTCATCGTCGCGCATCTCGGCAGCGGCGCGTCGATGTGCGCCATGGCAGACGGCCGCAGCGTGGAAAGCACGATGGGTTTCACAGCTCTCGACGGCGTACCTATGGGCACTCGTCCGGGCCAAATCGATCCCGGAGTCCTGCTTTACTTGCTCACCGAAAAAGGCATGGACCCGATGGCCGTCCAGGATCTGCTCTATCGTGACAGCGGTCTTAAAGGCCTGTCCGGCATCAGCAATGACATGCGAGATCTCCAATCGAGTTCTGATCCCCGCGCAAAACTCGCGGTCGATTATTTTGTCTACCGCGTCGGGCTGAACGCCGGGATGCTGGCAGCCGCGCTGGGCGGGCTCGATGCCTTCGTGTTCACGGCCGGCATTGGTGAGAATTCACCGTCGATTCGCGCCCGCATCGCCGAGAAGCTTGCATGGCTTGGCGTCGTTCTTGATCCGGCCGCTAATGCAGATGGGAAATCGCTCATCTCGCGGCCGGAGAGCCGGGTTGTACTCTTGGTCGTACCGACTGATGAGGAGTTGATGATCGCGCGGCATACCCTTGCGCTGCTGCCGAAAGATACCGCACGGAAAGTAGCTCGCGAAAGCCTTGGCGGTCTTCATGCTCGTGGCTAACTCGTCGAGTTTGGTCGGCTGCTAAACACGCATCGCCAAATCAGCACAAATCCTTCGCTGTCAAAATCATTGTAATTCTTAGCGCGGTCCACTCTCGGGCGGAACCGCGGCGGTCACCCGCCGCCAAGTGTTATCCGGGTCAAAACTCGTGATGCCCGAGGCGATCGCGGCCGTGCGCCAGCCGAGGTCCTTCTCGTAAATATTACCCTCATGATTGACGAGAAACGTCATCACCCCGGAATTGCCGTAATGCGCCGGATAAGCCACGAGCGCGAACCCGCCGACCATTTTGCCGCCCACCACGTAGTCGATTTGGCCGCCAGGCGCATTCGGCCCTTGCCGGATGAGAATCCTATAATAGTAACCCCGATAGGGACTGCGCTGAGGGCCGACGGGGTATCCCTGCGCCGCACGGGCGGCGGCGAACTCACCCAGCGGGCTCTCGTCCTCGTCGGATAGTACCGGCCAATAGAGGCCATCCTTTTCTCCCGATCGGCTGACGAAACGTTGTGCGTAGACGCCCTTACCCGCAGAACCCTTCTCGGCATATTCCTGCTGGGCGCCGACGTAGGTGAGACAGGTTTGGATCGCACTCAGCTCGTTGCGGCCTGTGCGGCGGCGGACGATCTCCCGGCGGCCGGCCTGTGCATCAAATCGCCAGGTATTGTTCTGGCGCACCAGCGGAATGGGGAACGGAACGTTTTCTTGCCCGATGACCAGCACAGCCAGGTCTTGGTGCTCGAGCATGATCTGATGTTGGGCGTTGTAGGCGTCGAGGACCTGCGTGCGCGTGGCTGCATCGGCAACCGGGTCACCGGACAACACGATCTCCTCGCTGCCTGGACCCAGCACCTGCATCAATTGCTCCGAAGAGCCAGCCCGCGCCGCGTCGATCAGGGCCGTGACCGCATCGTCGGGAGTGTTGTACCGCTTCTGTGCAAAGGCGCTATTCGCAATCGCGAGGAACGCCGTCGCCGCGGCCAGGCATGCGAACCACCACGGCAATGAGGGAAAGGAGAAGGGTCGGGAAAACGACCGACGTTTGATCATGATATCCTGGGTCATCTGAGTATCCCATCGCGACACTCACGAGTTTGCACGCACGTGCAAACTGGGTCCGGCGATCGCACTTTACTCCTGGCCGAACGGCCGTGTACATCGCGCCGGTGACACATCCGTGACGCGCACAAATACAGTTTCCTCGATGTCGGAGCTGGGTCAACAGTCGATTTCGCAATGTTAACGCATCCGAGACAAAGTCCAGGCTCCAACGCACGATAATAATCAGGGGCCTCTCGGAACGGGATTCCTCTCAACGGTGTTGTTGTCTTCGTGCACCCAGACGACAATCAGCGTCCAGGCAACCGCCAGAATGATCGGACCGACAAATAGCCCAGCGAGTCCATATGCTATTAAACCTCCCATGACGCCGATCAAGATTACCGGCATCGGCGTAGTGAGGCCACGCGCCATTACGATAGGTCTCAAAACGTTGTCCACCAGGTTGACCGGGACCATGTAGGCGGTGAACATCAGGGCGCTCGTCGCCTCCATGGTCATCCAGCTCCAGATTACAATTGGTACCAGCAGGAGCGTTGGTCCGACCTGAACAATTCCCAGCAGCAGCACAAGGAAGGTGAGGAGGCCAGCAGCGGGAATACCGGCGACTAGGAAACCTACCCCGGCGAGGAACGATTGCACCAGCGCGACGCCGATCACACCGTGCGACACGTTGCGTATGGTGCTACCCGCCAGCTGCACCATCTCCTCGCCGCGGTGGCTAACGATGATACGGCGCAGAAAAACCCTGATCGCATCGACCACTCGTGGGGCAGGGGTGTACAGGAATCCAGCGATCACAATCGACGCGACAAACTCTAGAAGGCCGAGTACCACGCTTTGGGTTGTCTCGAGCAGTTTACCACCGACGGGTTTGAGATTCGGCGCCAGTTCGAGTAGAAGCGCTTTCGTGTTGTTAGCGGCAAGGCTCCAAAGCTGATGCACGCGCTCGCCGATTAACGGCCAGTTTTTCACCGATTCAGCGGGCAACGGAATCGAAAGCAGCCCAGCGTCGAATGCCCTGACCAGGTGTCCAACGTCGCTGATTAGGACGAATCCGAGCCACGTCACTGGCCCGACGACGATCGTTAGGCACAGCAATGTGATCAGCGTCGCGGCCAGCCGGCGGTTGCCTAACCGACGCGCCAGCCAATCGAACAACGGATAGAGTGCGACCGTGAGTATTGCGCTCCACAGCGCGACGGTTAAGAAGGGACCGATCACCTTCCATGACAAGTATCCGATCAGAGCCAGAAGGCCGATACGGATCGCAATGTCGATGTTTGAAGGTTGAAGTGAAGCCGGAGTAGAAGCCTCGTTCATGCGGTGAATTCACAGTACCAATTCAAATAAATTAAGGCACACCCTCACGAGCCGTTCAGCGTCACGGCGTGCCGGTCGAGGGGCTTGAATTTAAGCTGGCCACAGGCCGATTTGAATTCGGGGAACGGCAATGGTTGAGATTTACCGTTGGATGGAGGCGATGCGCTTCGCCTCCTAGCGACTTCTTGCCGCCGTTTCAGTTGCTCGACGTCGATACAAACAACCCCACAGCTGCGGTCATGGTCATGCATTTTCGCCCGGTCCCGGGCGCGTAGCTTTGAGCAGTTTGCATTGGTCCCCGTTCCGGCGGTTGAGAGAGCTGTGCGAGATATGTTCGGCTCACGCCCAATTTCGTTCGGGGCCCCGCTTGTCTCGGATACCAGACGCACTTCATTAATTTGTGCAACGCGCTGGAACCTCGGACTGGAGAGTCCGTTGCCCGACAGAGGTCGCGGCGGCAGGTCACCAAGCGCCGCTTAAACAGCAATCCAATGCCGCTAACAGCACTCGAATACCGATAACCCCGCAGTCAAAGGGGGAGAGTGATATGGCCAAGGGTTCAACGACGAATTTCCCTGAGCAAAACGTCGAACGTGCAATGCTCGCAGCAAACTACGAAATGGACTGGATGCGGGAGATTGCAGAACAAGCCTCAACCAGGGTAGGACCATCTTCGAAGAATTTCTCACAACTGGCCGCACGACGGTCGACATTGTCGACCGCCAAGCATGCAAAATCCGCGAGCGGTCGATGTCGCTTGCAGCAGAAACGCTCTACCGCAATCATCTGAGAAGGGCGGCTGATTTCGCGGGCAGGTCGAGGCCGGCGCGGCGGGGCTGCGAGTGCCCCTCGCTGCCGGCACCGCGCGAAATCGTAATGGGAGACGAATTGGGAGACGGCCATGATGACCCGGTTCTCGCGACTGACCATGATTGCCCTGCTCTGGTCCGTCCCGCTCGGCGCGATGGCCCAGCAGCCTGCGACGGCGCCAACGCAGCCGCTGCTCAAGCCGGCGGAACTCGACCAGTTGCTGGCGCCGATCGCGCTTCATCCAGATCCGCTGTTGTCCGAAGTCCTGATCGCCTCGACCTATCCGCTCGAGGTCGTGCAGGCGGACCGCTGGGCCAAGTCCAACAAGGCTCTTAAGGGCGATGCGCTCACTGCCGCGCTTGCCAAACAGAGCTGGGACGACAGTGTGAAATCACTGGTCCAGGTTCCGAGCGTGCTGACCATGATGAGCGAACAGCTCGATTGGACGCAGAAGCTCGGCGACGCCGTGCTCGCCCAGCAGGCGGACGTCATGGACGCGACATTCCCGGCGCTGCGCTCGCCACGGGCGTCGCATTCGCAGCTGGCGTTGCCGTTCGCCATGCCTTCTGGGGCAACTGCGACTGGGGCCGCGGCAACATCAACGTCGTCGCCAACCGGTCCGTCGGCATCGCGAACATCAATCGCGGGAAGTGGGAACACAACGCAGATCACCGTCAGGGTGTGAAGTACAACAACGTCGACGTGCGCCAGAAATTCGCCAAGACCGACATCCAGGCCGGGAAGGCGGCGCGGCAGGATTTTCGCGGCAAGGACGGCCAGAAGGTGCTCGAGCCCGATCGCGACCGCCCGGGTACAGGCGACCGTGAGCGGGCTGCTGCAGGCGACCGTGACCGGCCCGGTGCGGGCGATCGCGATCGGCCACAAGCTCGCGACACTGGCGGCCGCCAGGACGCAGGCAAAGGGGGAGCTGACAAGGCGAGCCGGCAACCGGGCCAGAAGGTTAGTTCGAAGGCAGGCCAGAAGGCGAGCGGGCAGCCAAGTCAGAAAGCGAGCCCGCGGCCGAGCAAGCCGCAGCGCGACACCGCTTTTGCAAATGTCCAATCAGGCCCCAAGACTCACGCTCAAGCCAATCGCGGCCGCCAGAGCGTCGGCGGTGGCGGAGGAGCGCCCCGTATGGCCGCGCCCGGTGGCGGAGGACGAGGCGGCGGTGGCCGGCGGTCCGATGCTACGCTTAAGCACGACATCACCCTTCTCGGCCGTCTGAACAACGGCCTTGGGTTCTATCGCTTCAGCTATAACGGCAGCAACCAAGCCTATGTCGGCGTAATGGCGCAGGAAGCGCAAACGATCATGCCGGAGGCGGTCGTGCGCGGCCGGGACGGCTATCTTGAGGTCTTCTACGACAAGCTCGGCCTGAAGTTCCAGACCTACGAGCAGTGGATCGCGTCGGGCGCAACAGGTCCCTACCATCACCCCGATCCGGCATTGACGCCCTGGAGAGCTAGCTGTGGTGAACGTTGCGGTGATCGCAGTGCTCGCACCAGCGTCGATGTTCGGTATGAGAAACACTGAACGCGAGATTCAGATGCGACCGAGGATCCCATGATCACGATTCTCTCGTTGACCAATCCCACCCCATCCCTGGCAAGACTGGCCTCGTTGACCGCGGCGGTGTTCGCGTTAACGATCGCGTCGGTGGCAAACGCTCAACAGTCCTTCAAGACCGCAGAAGAGGCCGTCGATGCCCTCGTGAGCGCGGCCAGGACCGGCGACCGGAAAGGCGTTCTGACTGTGTTGGGCCGAGATGGCGCCGACATCGTGTCCTCCGGCGACGCGATCGCCGATGCGTCGGCGCGCAATCGCGTTGTCGAGGCGTACGACGCCAAGCATCAGGTGGTAATGGAGGGCACGGATAAGGCCGTGCTGATCATCGGCCGGGAAGATTGGCCGTTCCCGATCCCACTCGTGCGCAAGGACAGCACCTGGCGGTTCGACACCACCGCCGGCCGCGAAGAGATCCTTTATCGCCGCATCGGCCGCAACGAGCTGAGCGCGATCCAGGCCTGTCTGGCCTACGTCGACGCGCAGCAAACGCATTGTCAGCCGGCCGGGCAACAAGGACGGTCTCTATTGGCCGGCACAATCCAGCGAGGACGAGAGCCCACTCGGCGAGCTCGCCGCCAGTGCCGCCACGGAGGGCTATCGCGTCGGCCAGCAGCGCACGCCCTATCACGGCTACTACTACAAGGCTCTCACCAGGCAGGGACCGAACGCGTCCGGCGGCGCGCTGGACTATGTCGTGCGCGGCAGGATGATCGGCGGCTTCGCGCTGGTGGCCTATCCGGCGGAGTACAGGAACTCGGGCGTAATGACGTTTCTCGTTAATCACCAAGGGAACGTCTACGAAAAGGATCTGGGCCCGAACACCGCCCGGATCGCTGCGGGCATGACGGCGTTTAATCCGGACAATACCTGGCGGCGGGTAGCCGATGCGGCTCAGCCTTCCACCGGAGCAAAATGAAAAAGTATGAGCGAGACATTCTGAGATGGTACGAGCGCCGTGCGCTCATGACCCAGCAAACTAGACCGTGTACTCATAAATCGGACCGGCCTGATCTGACCATGAGTGGGCTGCCATCAAGCCGATGCTGCCCAACAAGCCGCGCGGTGTCCCACGGGTGAATGGCTTAGCTGGATTAATCCCCGTCGTTCCAACTTTGCAGGCCGTCGCGTTCGGACAGTGCGCGATGAAGGCTATTTGGGCGGCGAAACCACCATCTCCTTGCCACATCGGCCACAGCGCGCGCTTGTCCCCACGATCTCGCAAGCGGGATCGCCCGAGACGATGTCGCGCCGGCATTTCGGACAGGTATATCCAGCGACTGCCGGGGCGAAGTCATACTGTGGACCGACATAGGCGCACATCATGTGATGAAGCACCGGAAAAATCTCCAGCCCTTCGGCACCGCAAGCCGGGCACACCGATTGATCCCCTTCAATCTGCATCGTGTGGCGCTCCGCGCGACATCCGCGGCATCATGTTCAATAAAGCCCGAAGAGATGGACCAGCACGTTGCCGACGCGGGCGGAGAAGTCGCTGTAGTGCATGCGAACGTCGACCGTAGAATTCAGCGGCGGCGGCAACGCGTCCGCATCGAAGCGGATGCGCGCGATTTGCGTCGCAGGACGACTACCCGCCAACAGCTGCTGCGCCCCGGCGTACACCCCTGAGACCGGCAAGATTTGGGCGATCTTTGCGGGAATGC
>WNGF01005580.1_pt1 | contig 29617 bp, 26 predicted proteins | sample 5400641 | NCBI WGS metagenome assembly WNGF01 (sample SAMN13153371, study PRJNA577476) | soil metagenome | isolation source: 80 cm soil or saprolite under grassland replicate 2 | place: USA:California | collected 2016-06-15 | reverse complement strand
GACAGCGCTGCTCGCTGGACATTGTGGAGTAACTTGAGCGCGCGGACGGAATGAGCGAAGCATCCGGCGCCGGCGCGTTCATCACCATCGCGCGGGTGCTGAAGGTGCAGGGACGGCGAGGCGAGGTCCTCACCGAGCTGCACACCGACTTTCCCGAGCGCTTCGAGCAGCGGCGCACGCTGTACGCGTGGCCGGAAAAGGGCGAGCGCCGGCAGTTGCACCTCGAGGCGTACTGGCCGCACAAGGGCGGCATGGTGCTGAAGTTCGAGGGGGTGGACTCGATCGAGGCGGCGGAAGAGCTGCTGCGCGCCGAGATCCAGATTTCCGCGGCAGAGCGCGCCGAGCTGGAAGAGGGCGCGTTCTACATCAGCGACCTCACCGGCTGCGCGGTGCTTGAAAGCGGGCGCGAGATCGGCCGCGTGGCGGATGTAAATTTCGGGGCGGGAACGGCCCCGCTGCTCATCGTGCGAAACGAGAGCGGCAAAGAGTTCATGGTCCCCTTCGTGGAGAGCTTTGTTCGAGAGCTCGACTTGCAGGCGAAGCGGATCGAGATGCAGTTGCCGGAAGGAATGCTGGAGCTGGACGCCCCTGTGCGATCGGTGCAGAAGAAGTCCGGTACGGGAAAAAAGGCGAGCGCGGCGAAGCAGCGCAGGCCGGCAACTAGATAGTTAGGATAGTGGCCCACATTTGCTTCTGTTGCGGGGTCCCCGGCAAGCCTTGTAGTTGGCTTGCTGGGGCGAAAATGTGGGGGACCAAAGCAGGACACAAGAAGGGTCAGGAAGTGCGGTTCGAGATTGTTACCATCTTTCCGGACTTCTTCCGTGGTCCTCTGGATTACGGCATTGTGCGCCGGGCGCGCAACGCCAGGCTCATTGACATTGGGATTCACGACCTGCGGAGCTTCACCGCGGACCGTCATCGCACGGTGGACGACCGGCCGTTCGGCGGCGGCGAGGGAATGCTGCTGAAGCCCGAGCCGCTCTTTGCATGCGTCGAGTCGCTCGGGGTTGCGCCACGCGCCGAGCGCGTAAGCGGCGCGGCGCGCGAGTCGGTGGTGCTGCTCTCGGCCTCGGGCCGGATGTGGACGCAGGCGATGGCGCACGAGCTGGCGGCGCTCGACCGCGTTGTGCTCATCTGCGGCCGGTACGAAGGCGTGGACGAGCGCGTGACCGAATGCCTTGCAGACCGCGAGGTATCGGTGGGCGACTTTGTGATGAGCGGCGGCGAGTTGGGTGCTGCGCTCATCGTGGATTGCGTGACGCGTCTGCTGCCGGGTGCGCTGGGCAATGAGGCTTCGGCCAGGACGGAGAGCTTCAGCGGCGTGGAAGCCGGCGCCAGGCGCGACGAGCTCGGCAGGTTGGAGCCGGATTCGACCGCGGCCGCCGGCGGATTACTGGATTATCCGCACTACACGCGCCCAGCGGAGTTTCGCGGCATCGCGGTCCCCGATGTGCTGTTGGAGGGGAACCACGAAGAGATCCGGCGTTGGCGGCGTCGCCGCGCATTGGAAAAGACGCTGAGAAATCGCCCGGACCTTCTCGAGAAGGCGGCGCTCAGCGCGGAAGACAGGGCGGTGCTTGGCGAGTTGCAGCGCGAAGCGAAAAAGATCTAGAGATTCAATACGGGACGCCCGGCAATTTGCCCGCAGTCCCGAGAAGAGAAGAGGAAATCGTCATGTCGTCATCTCCCATCATTACCCGGATGCTTGCCAAGGTGAAGCGTACGGACCTGCCTGAGTTTGCGGTCGGCGACACCCTCAGGGTGCACGTGAAGATCAAGGAAGGCGATAAAGAGCGCATCCAGATCTTTGAAGGCATCGTGATCAAGAAGGGCGGTGGGCAGCAGCCGAGCTTCACGGTGCGCAAGATGAGCTTCGGACAGGGTGTGGAGCGCATCTTCCCGCTGGGCAGCCGGATCATCGAGAAGCTGGAAGTGGTGCGCTCGGCCAAGGTGCGCCGCGCCAAGCTCTATTACCTGCGCGCGCTGCGCGGCAAGGCCGCCCGCCTGAAGGAAGTGGAGCGGACGCGGTAGTTCGCGCTGTCACGCAAAAATTGACGTGCAAAGGGCGAGGTGTATCCTCGCCCTTTTTTGTCACTGAATTTTTCAGATCGATACTTAAGTCAGCTCACTCGCGCTAGTCTCCAATTCCAAAGTGCCTCCTGATAGCGATGCTAGAATCGTAGGCTCGGCGCTGGAGCAGCGCGTTGAGAGGGCGTAATGAGTACCGTGCTAACCCCGCAGCAGGCCAATCACCCCGGGCTTACCGCGGAGCCGGAAGTTCCGTTGACCACCGCTGAAAACGCAGCGGCCAGGCCATTTGTCAACGAGCCCCACCTGGACTTTACCCGCCCGGAGAACCGCCGGGCGATGCAGCACGCTCTTGAGAAAATTGGGCGGGAGCTCGGCCGCGAGTGCGAGAACGCCATCGCGGGACGTCGCGTGCGCACCACGGCAAAGCTGCGGTCGATCAATCCTTCGCATCCCGAGCAGGTGGTCGGCGTCTTTCAGAGCGCCGGCCCCGAAGATGCCGCGCCGGCGGTGGAGGCTGCGCAGAGTGCATTCGAGAGCTGGAAGCGCACCTCGGCGGCGCAGCGGGCCGAGCTGCTCTTCCGCGTTGCGCACTCGGTGCGGCAGCACAAATTCGAGTGGTGCGCGTGGCTGGTCTATGAGGTGGGAAAGAACTGGGCCGAGGCCGACGCCGACATCTCCGAGGCCATCGACTTCGCGGAGTTCTACGGGCGCGAGGCGATGCGCCTGGACAAATCCACGCCGCCGATCCAGTATCTGGGCGAGCGCGACGAGCTGCACTACATACCGCTCGGTGTGGGCGCGGTGATCCCGCCCTGGAACTTCCCTCTCGCCATTATGGCCGGCATGACGATGGCCGCGATCGTGACTGGCAACACGGTGGTGCTGAAGCCGAGCGGCGATGCCATGACGATTGCCGCACACTTCTTCCATACTCTCGAGGAGTGCGGGATGCCGGACGGGGTGGTGAACTTCGTCACCGGCAGCGGGAGCAGCTTCGGCGAGGCGCTGGTGCGTCATCCCAAGGTGCGCTTCATCGCCTTCACCGGATCGAAGGATGTCGGCCTGCGCATCAACGAACTGGCGGCCAAGCCGCAGCCGGGGCAGATTTGGATCAAGCGCGCGATCCTGGAGATGGGCGGCAAAAACGCGATCATTGTAGACGCCGACGCCGACCTCGACGATGCCGTGAATGGCGTCGTTGCCTCGGCCTTCGGCTTCAGCGGCCAGAAGTGCTCGGCCTGCTCGCGGGCCATTGTGGATGAGCGAATCTATGAAAAATTTGTGGAGCGGCTCAGGCAGCGGACGCAGCAACTCACGGTGTCGGGCGCGGAGGAGAACCCATCGCTCGGCCCGGTAATCAACGAGGGCGCGCGCAGCTCGATCCTGAAGTTCATCGAGGAGGCGCTGCGCCAAGGCGGCCGCCTCGTTACAGGCGGACACGCCGTGGAGGGCCGGGACGGCTTTTTCATCGAGCCGACCGTCATCAGCGACGTGAAGCCGGGCGACACCCTGGAGCAGAAAGAGGTCTTCGGCCCGGTGCTGGCCGTCTTGCGCTGCGGCGACTTCAACGAGGCGCTGCGGATCGCCAATGACACCGAGTACGGCCTGACCGGCGGTGTCTACACACAATCGGAGGAGCGCATCGAGCAGGCGCGCCGCGACTTCCACGTGGGGAATCTCTACATCAACCGCAAATGTACGGGGGCCATGGTGGGTGCGCATCCGTTCGGCGGCTTCAGTATGTCCGGCACGGACTCCAAGGCCGGCGGGCCAGACTACCTGCTGCTCTTCACGCAGGCAAAATCCATTGCACGGAAGCTGTGACGGAATTTGTGACCCAGGGGCGTATTCGCACTATACTAGTCGCACCTGATCTCAGCGACCACCGGCTATCACCCCAGCGGGCCAATAACAGGTTTGGCGGCTGCCCCGGAGGCTTGCTGGGCCCCCCGACGAAGAGAGCCCATGGCGCGAATACTCTGTGTGGATGACGAAGCCAATATAGCGAACTTAAAGTGCGCGATCCTGGAGCATGCCGGACACACGGCAACGCCCGCCACCTCGGCCCGCGAGGCGATCGAGCTCATGGAGAACCAGGAATTTGACGCCGTGGTGACGGACTGGCGGCTGGGCTCGGCCAGCGGCCACAGCGTGGTTATGGCGGCGCACCGCTCGTCGACCCCTGTGGTGGTCGTCTCCGGCTATATCAGCGACGCCTATCAGGCGGCCAAGCCGCTGGCAGATCTATATCTGGAGAAGCCGGCCAATCCCGAGGAACTGGTGACTATCGTCAATGAGCTGCTGAAGGCAAACGAGCGCCCATCGAATTCGCCCAGCTAGATCGAACCGCTCCCGTACATTCTTCGCGTTCACCGGCGCCAGCTCGCCCACGGTGAAGCTGTCGGCTGAGATGAACCTGTCGCCGTCCAGCCGGTACATCGTTGCCCGCAGCTTGCCTCCGTCGCTCGCGAACTTCACGTAGTGGAAGACGGGAAAGATGTTCTCCTGATAGAGGTCGCTGGGCGAGCGGGCGACGCGGTACGGCCTGGCGCCGCCGCCGCCGCTCACCAGGTAGTCCACGCCGCCGCGCTGGAAGCGCTCATAGTTGTGGATATGTCCCGCGACCACGACGATCTTCGCCTTGATCTGCTTCGCCGCTGCCTCTAACTGTTGCGCCAGGGCCTCCTCATTCGGACGCGCACTGTGCGAGTCCTTAAGGTACACCGGATCTGCGATCGGCGGGTGGTGCAGCGAGATGAATACATATCGGATGTCGCTGGGCAGTTCCTGGAGTTGCCGCGCCAGCCACTGGCCTTGCGCGCTGCCCGCATAGAGGTCGAGATTGCTGTCGAGCGTGAGGATGTAAGCCTCGCCGAAGCGCACCGAGTACCAGCGCCGGCCGCGCAGTTCGGGAAAGGTCTTCCACCAGTTCTCAAGACAGGTGCCGCAACCGTTTCGATCTCGCGGGTCGTAAAGCTCGTGATTGCCCAGGGCAGGAAAGACGCGGATCCCGGCCTGGCGCCAGGGCTCGGTCTCCGCGTGGTAAACGACGTAATCGTTCCCATCGCCGCCATGAAATGGCAGGTCGCCGCTGAGCAACAGCACACTGGGCTTCTCCTCGGCGATCTTGCGCACCAGCGCCTGCCGGGCCATCGGATTGCTGTTCACGCGGTCGGCTGGGTCGGTGAATCGCGTGTCGCCGTAGGCGATCAGCGTCCAGGAGCCCTTGGGAGGAGACACCGTGAATGCCGGCCCCGAATCGCTCGACTTGGAAGGGGCCGCCTGCGCCAAGCCCACCAGGCAGATGAAGAAGGCCGCCAGGAAACCATCTCGAAGGCTCCAGCGCCTTTCGCTTCCGCTTACGTTCGATTGCCGCGTCATCGATCCCATATTTTGATTCGCATCCGGCGGTACGGTCAATGGAACCGCCCTCTCGTAAGAGAGTTTGCCCTGCTTGAGATTAGGTCTGGGAAAAACAGAAAAAATCTCAAGCCGCCGCGGATGGCCCACTTATTTCCCCGAGCGATAGGAGCCCAGGACGCGCAGTTCCACCGTTCGGTTCTTGAGCTCGTCCAGAACTCTGGTCATGCGCGGGTCCGACGCGGCGGCGGCGACCTCAAAAAAGAAGCGATAGTGCCACGGAGTTCCCACCAGCGGACGGCTGACCAGGCTCATCAGGTCGACCGAGTTTGCGGCGAAGGGCTCCAGCGAGCGGAAGAGCGCGCCGGGCTGATTGGTGACGGTGAGCACCAGCGTGGTGGCGTCCGCATCGGAGTTCGAGCTGGCTTTCACCGCCGATTGCGGCTGCAGCAGCGCGAAGCGGGTGAAATTGTTGGGATCGTCCTCCACGCCGGCGGCCAGGATCACGGCGCCGTACTGCTGGGCGGCGTGCTCGCCCGCGATGGCGCCGACCGTGGGATCGAAGCTGTCCATGATCTGGCGCACACTGCCGGCGGTATCTTCGGCAACAGCCTTCGCAATGCCGGGATGCGCGGCGAAGAAGCGCTCGCATTGCGCCAACGCCACCGGATGCGATTGAACGCGCCGCAGGCCCTCGAGCGTTGCGCCGGGGCAGCCGATGACGCAATGGCTGATGCGCAGCACCACCTCGCCTATCATGGTCAAGGGCTCTTCCGAAGATGCGCTCTGGTAGAGCAGGTCGTAGCAGCGCAGCACCGGCCCAGCGAGCGTGTTCTCCAGCGGAGCGAGGATGAGGTCGGCGCGGCCCTCGTCGATGGACGAGAAGAGCGATTCAAAAGTTGGGCAGGCCACGGTGCGTATGCGCGCGCCGAGCAGCTTGCGGGCGGCGATCTCGCTGAAGGCCCCCGGCTCTCCCTGGAACGCCACGCGCGCGGTGGGATCAATCCTGTGCATCGTCCGCTCCGTTTCACCCCGGCACGCCAACAGCAGGCGCGCTGGGACCCCGTTGTAATGGAAGTGAGTTGAAGCTGTCAAACCGCGGGCAGAACGAAAAAGTTCAAGAGCAAAACCTAAAGCTAAAGGCCCCACCCTAACAGGATGGGGCACCCTGAAATTCTTTCTAGTACGGTCGCGGCCGCGCTTCGTACTGCGAGATGGAGTTCTCCTTCTGCAGCGTGATTCCGATCTGGTCCAATCCGTTGAGCAGGCAATGCTGGCGGAAGGGATCCAGCGGGAACTGCGCGCTCCAGCCGTCGTCGTCGGTGACCGTGAGGTTCTCGACATTGACCGTGAGCTGGTAGTTGCGCTCGGACTTGGCCTCCGCGAACAGTTCCGCCATCTTGTCTTCCGGCAGCTCCACCGTGAGCAGGCCGTTGTTGGCGGCGTTGGAGTGGAAGATGTCGGCAAAAGACGGCGCAATCACCACCTGTATGCCGAAGTTGATCAGGGCCCAGGCGGCGTGCTCGCGCGAGGAGCCGCAGCCGAAATTCTTGCCGGCCAGCAGAATGCTCCCCTTGTCATACGGCTCCTGGTTGAGGACAAAGTCCGGATTGGGATCGCCCTCCGCGTTGTAGCGCCAGTCGTTGAACAGGAATGGCCCGTACCCCGTGCGTTCAATGCGCTTGAGGAACTGCTTGGGAATGATCTGGTCGGTATCGACATTGGCGCGGTCGAGCGGTATGACCTGGCCGCGATGAGTGCGCATCGGCTCCATTCGGCTACTCCTTGAAGTCCCACTGACGGATGTCGCTGAAGTGCCCGGTAACGGCCGCTGCTGCGGCCATCGCGGGACTGACGAGGTGGGTGCGGCCGCCCCGTCCCTGGCGTCCTTCGAAGTTACGGTTGCTGGTGGAGGCGCAGCGCTGGCCGGGCAGCAGGATGTCCGGGTTCATCGCCAGGCACATCGAGCACCCTGGTTCGCGCCACTCGGCTCCGGCCTCGCGGAAGATGCGGTCGAGGCCCTCGGCCTCAGCCAGGCGCTTCACCGTCGCTGAGCCGGGCACCACCATCATGTGCACCCTGGGGCTCACGTGGTGGCCTTTGATCACGCGGGCGGCTTCGCGCAGGTCCTCGATGCGGCCGTTAGTGCAGGAGCCGATGAAGACGCGGTCGATGGGAAGCGAGGTCATCGGCTGACCGGGTTCAATGCCCATGTACTCAAGCGCGCGCTCGATCGAGAGCTTCTCGATCTCGTTCTTGGCCTCTTCCGGGCGCGGGACACTGCCGCTGATCGGCGCCGACATCCCCGGCGAGGTGCCCCAGGTGACCCACGGCTGGAGCTTCGAGGCGTCGAATTCGACCACGCGGTCGAACTTGGCGTCGGGGTCGCTGGGCAGCGTGCGCCAGTAGGCAACGGCGCGCTCCCACTGCTCGCCCTTGGGCGCGTGCGGACGCCCCTTCAGATAGGCATAGGTGGTCTCGTCGGGCGCAACCATGCCGGCGCGCGCGCCACTTTCAATGGCCATGTTGCATAGCGTCATGCGGCCTTCCATCGAGAGCGAGCGGATGGCCTCGCCGGCATACTCGATGACGTACCCGGTGCCGCCGTCGGTGCCGATCTGATGGATGATTGCCAGCGCGACGTCTTTGGCGGTGAGGCCCTTGGGTACTGCACCGTTGACCTTGACCAGCATCGACTTCGGGCGCTTCTGCTGCAGGGTCTGCGTGGCCAGCACGTGCTCGACTTCGCTGGTGCCGATGCCGAAGGCCAGCGCACCGAACGCGCCATGCGTGCTGGTGTGGCTGTCTCCGCAGACAATCGTTTTGCCTGGCAGAGTGGCGCCAACCTCCGGACCGATGACGTGGACGATGCCGGTCTCGGGCGAATCGATGTCGGCCAGATGAATGCCGAAATCCTTGCAGTTCTGGCGAAGCGTGTTGATCTGCTGCGCGGAGATGGGATCGAGAATGTGGAAGCGCTCTTCCGTGGTGGTGGGCACGTTGTGGTCGATGGTGCCGAAGGTGAGGTCGGGACGTCGCACCTTGCGGCCAGCCAGGCGCAAACCTTCGAAGGCCTGCGGCGAGGTCACCTCGTGCACCATGTGCAGATCAATGTAGATCAGCGCGGGCTGCGGAGGCTCGTGCGAGACGACGTGCGCGTCCCACAGTTTTTCAAACAGACTGCGGGGCGGACCGGATGGCTGCGTGGACTGCGGCGCGGAAGAAGACACGGTAGATGATTGCGTGGTCACGGTAAACCTCAGACAACTAGTATGCCGGCGCGCGTTGCACGCCTGCTAAACGGGATGCCCAATTTTCTGGGGCGGGGCGCAGAGACCCACTTCTGCTCACTACGGCAGAAGTGGGGCACCAAGACGTCGGCGGTCCTCATTCCAAACCAAGTGGAAGGACCGCTGCTTACTTCTGCTGCGCCGTCACCAGATTCGGCGCGTCACCCACTGAACCGCGATGGATGTTGACCATCGAGATCAGGTCCTGATCGTATACCTTCTTCTTGCGGTCGGCCAACTCGGTGAACTTGGTGTACAGCGCGTCCAGTTCATCGTGGCTCAACTCGATGCCAAGCTGCTTGAGGCGATACACCAGCGCGTGCCGTCCCGAATGCTTGCCCAGCACGATGCGGTCGGCCGGCATGCCCACCGACTCCGGCGTCATGATCTCGTAGCAGAGCGGATTGCTGAGCACACCATGCTGGTGAATGCCGGCCTCATGGGCAAAAGCATTGCGTCCGACAATCGCCTTGTTCGGCTGCACGCCGAAACCCAGCGTCTGCGTGAGCAGTTCGCTGGTGGCGTGGAGCTGCGCGCGGTCGATGCCGCACTCGTACGGATAGATGTCGTTGCGGACGTATATGCCCATCACGACCTCTTCCATCGCGGCATTGCCGGCGCGTTCGCCGATTCCGTTCACCGTGCACTCCACCTGGCGCGCCCCTGCTCCAACCGCGGCCAGCGAATTAGCCACCGCCAGGCCAAGATCGTTGTGGCAGTGGCAGGAGATGGTCAGGTCCTTGCCCTTCACGGTCTGCTTGATCTTGCGGATCAGCCGCCCGTATTCCTCGGGCATCGTATAGCCCACCGTGTCCGGAATGTTCAGCGTGGTAGCGCCGCTGTCGGCGGCCACCTGCAGCACCTCGCAGAGGAAATCCGGCTCCGAGCGGGTGGAGTCCTCGGACGAAAACTCAACATCCTCGCACAGCGAACGCGCGTGGGAGACATAATCGCGCACATTGCGCAGGCAGTCCTGGCGGGACATCTTCAACTTGTATTGCAGATGAATGTCGCTGGTAGCAAGGAAGGTGTGAATGCGGGGACGCGCCGCCTCTTTCAGGGCCTCCCAGGCGGTGTCGATGTCCTTGCGGGTGCAGCGGCACAAACCCGCTACCCGGACGCCGCCGATCTCGCGCGCTACGCGCTGTACGGCCTCGAAATCGCCATGCGAGGCGATGGGAAAGCCGGCCTCAATGATGTCCACACCGAGCCGCTCCAACTGCCGGGCCAGCACCAGTTTCTCTTCGGTGTTCATGCTGCAGCCGGGCGACTGCTCGCCGTCGCGCAGGGTCGTGTCAAAGATGAGGATCTTCTCTGGTTGCGCCTTCACGTCGGTGTCCATCTCTCTACCTTCGATGCTGCAATGACATTAGTCAAACTACTTTTCTTACAACATGAATAAGGTATAATGATTGAATAAGCTTTCCTAATTATCAACCTTGGATCCCTTAATACATGGACCTATATCAACTCGAAGCCTTTGTTGCCGTTGCGCAGGAACGCAGCTTTTCGCGTGCGGCTTTGCGTCTCCATCGAACCCAATCCGCCGTAAGCCAAACTATTGGCAAGCTTGAGGACACTCTGGGAGAAAAGGTGTTTGAGCGCTCCTCGCGCGACGGCACCCTGACCGCCGCGGGAAAAGTCCTGCTGGAATACGCCGAGGAGCTGCTGAACCTTCGCGAGCGCGCCACCGACGCCATCACCGAGCTGCGCAGCCTGCACGAGGGCAAGCTGACGGTGGCGGCCAACGAGTTCACCTCGCTGTGCCTGCTGCCGGCTTTGCACCTCTATCACCGGATGCACCCCTCGATCAAAATTCAAGTGCAGCGCTCGCTTGCGGGCGACATTCCGCGCCAGATATTGATGCATCAGGTCGAATTCGGGGTTCTGTCGTTCAAGCCGGAGGACGACCAGCTCAGCTCAACTGTCTTCTATCGCGACGAGCTCGTCTTCGTGGTCTATCCAGGACACTCGCTGGCCTCGGCCGGCAACGTGAGCATTCACGACCTTGGCGCCGAGTCGTTCGTGGCGCACAACGTGACCTCGCCGCTGCGGATCAAAGTCATCGAGGCCTTCAAGAAGACGCGCACCACGCTGCACATGGACGTGGAGCTGCCAACGCTCTCGAGCGTGAAGGAGTTCGTGCGCATGGGCAACGGCGTGGCGCTGATGCCGCGCATGAGCGTGGAAGGCGAGCTGCAGCGCGGCGAGCTGGTCGCAGTCAGCGTAGACGAGCTGCGCCTCGAGCGCACCCTGCGCCTGGTGACGCGCAAGGGCGCAACCCTCTCGCACGCCGGCGTGGCCTTCATGAACATCTGCCGCAACATGGCCGCCGACCCGAAGTACCGCGCAGTGTTTGAGCCCGAGGGAGAGATGGTGGGACGGCGCAAGGCGAAGGGGTAATGACTGAAAGCGCGGTCCAGGCGAGGTCATTCCAACTCTTCACCACTCACGAGGGTGCCCCGTTCAACCTTCTTTTGGTTGGGCGGGGCTGTTTTTTCGCGCCACGGCAGCGGGATTCCGGCCGGCTTCTCTGCGCCGCGCCGTCCAGTGCGACTCGATCTGAACGGTCCCCTCTTCGCCCGATCGATAGTGACGAAAGCTGCTCCACGGCCAGTCCTGAGGCTCGGCGCACAGCCCGCGTGTCACCGGGTTGCGGTGAATGTAGCGCAGCTTCTCGATCCGCTTGCGTTCGCTCCACACATTAAAGTCGTAATAGCGCTCCTGCCAGAAAGACTCGCCGGAAGATGCCAATCGGCGGGAAACGGATTGCTTGATCGCTTGGATTACCTGCCAAAGCTGGCCGCGTTCGGGCTCGCTGATCAGCAGATGCATATGTTCCGGCATGATTACGTAGCCTGTAACAAAGAAATCCCATCGGCGGCGCGACTGCTCCAGAGCTCGCTCCGCGAGGTTGCGGGCATGCGGACCGCTTAGAAGTGGGAGTCGGTGATAACAACTGAAGGTGATGAAGTGAAGATGGCCGGATTGCTGGAAGCGCTTCAGTCCCCAAGGCACCAAATGAGTGTAGACTCGTCCGGAGGAACGCCAAAGAGGAAAGTCCAAAACAGAATCAAAAGCCCCGCCCAACCAAAAGAAGGTTGAACGGGGCACCCCGTCAGGTCCAACGGTATCACGGTATCAGCCAACAGTTCCCTGGTACCGGTCGCTCTATTTCGATGCGCGCACTGCGCTGTGTCGAGCGGCTGTGAGCGTCACGTCCAGTTCCTGATTAAAGCCCGCCACGAAGTTGCGATAGAGCGCAAAAGCACTCACCGCTGATAGCGCCAGCAGAACCGCTCCCTGCACCGGTTGCCGCAGTAGCAGTTTGCCTGTTCCGAAGAGACACAAGTACACCATCGCGCACCCGAGCAGCCAGGCAGTGAGATTGCGGCCGAGGTCGCGCGTGGGCGCAAATGCTTCTGCGCCCGCTTCAATCCTGCGCGCGATCGGCCGCCATCCGCGCACATCGGGCCGCACCTTGCGGTAGAAATCTTCCAGCGTCGATTCCGGCTCGGGTGGCGTGAGCAGCGTCACCGCCAGCCACACCAGGGTGGTAATCGCCGTTGTGGTCAGCGCGGTCTTGGCGAAGACGACCGGCGAGTTGCCGCTGAACGGATTGAGTGCATTGAGCGCCGCCGTCACGGCAAGCGAGCAAGCCATGGCGGAGATCTCCGACCAGGCGTTGATGCGCCACCAGTACCAGCGCAGCAGGTAGACTGCTCCGGTGCCCGCGCCCACCTCCATCACCACCTGCCAGCCGCGCGCGATCGACTCCAGGTGCACCGATACCCACGCCGACGCAATCACCAGCAGAATGGTCGCCAGCCTCGAGACCATCACGTAGTGCCGGTCGCTGGCCCCGGTGCGCAGGAAGCGCCGGTAGAAATCCGAAACCAGATAGGACGCGCCCCAGTTGAGCTGCGTGGCGACCGTGGACATGAACGCCGCCAAGAATCCGGCGATGGCCAGCCCGCGCATCGAGTGCGGCAGGTAGTGGTTCATCACCAGCATAAAGCCGATCTCGGGCTGCTGCAGTCCGGGATAGAGTACGATGACGGCCAACGCGGTGAGGATCCACGGCCATGGGCGAATCGCATAGTGCGCGACGTTGAACCACAGCACGGAGAGCAGCCCCTGGCGCTCGTCGCGCGCGCTGAAGATGCGCTGCGCGATGTAGCCTCCGCCGCCGGGCTCGGCGCCCGGATACCAGAAGGCCCACCATTGAAGTCCGATGTTGACCAGAAAGGTCGCCACCGGAATCGTCCACAGCATCTCCATGGTGAGCCCGGCGGAAAGGTTCGGGGAAAACGCGAGCGGGTCGCCGGTGGCGGTCGAGCGGCTGGCCTCCGCTCGCATAAGGCCAAGGCGCGCAATCAGCGCGGGCATTCCTCCAACGGCGCGTACCGCGTAGAACGCTATCGCAATGACGATCGACATCTTCAGGACAAACTGGAAGAGGTCGGTCCACAGCACTCCCCACAGCCCGCCCAGCGAGACATAAAGCCCGGTGAACGGGATGAGAAAGAGCACACAGATCGCGAGCGCGGCGCCATCCGGGCCGGCCCAGATGCCTCCCAGCGGCGCGACCCAGCGGCCCACCGTGAGCAGCAGCGGCGTGCCTCCAAGCGTGGTGGCGACGATGCTGGTCATTGCCTTGGTGACCCAGCCCAGGATGACGCAGTTCATCAGCAGCCCGAGATAGACCGCGCGGAAGCCTCGCAGGAATGCGGCGGGGCGCCCACTGTAGCGCAGCTCGGCAAACTGCACATCGGTGAGCAGGCCGCTGCGCCGCCAAAGGCGGGCAAAGAGGAAGACGGTCATCATGCCGGAGAGGAGCGAGCCCCACCACAGCCAGTTGCCGCTGATTCCCTGCGCGTAGACCAGACCGGTGACGACCAGCGGAGTATCGGCGGCAAAGGTCGTGGCAACCATTGAGGTCCCGGCCAGCCACCAGTTCACGCTCTGACGAAGTAATCGTCCACGCTCTGCGCCGAGCGCTTGCGAAACCAGAAGCCGAGCAGCAGTGTGATCGCGAGATAGCCGGCGATGGCCAGCCAATCCAGTAGGGAGAGGGTCATAGGATTTTTTCGGGTACTGCGATCGGCCCCCAGCGCGCCCGCAGTTGGCGTGCTGGGGTGAACGGAAGGCTACCATGAAGCCGGAAAGCTGAAAAAGTGACGAATGGGCTTCCGATGCTGCTGGGCTTCCGATACTGCGGGCCTGCAGCGGCCGACTCGGCCTTCTCAACGACCTTGACCTGCAAAGCGCAAGGAGGAACTTACGGCAGCCACTCACATGCCTGCGACTCGTCTACACCTGCTGCGACTCGCCTACAACAATCAGCAGCGCGGAGGCGCCCAAAGGCATCCGATTAAGTGAATAGCGGTTGGATTCCAGCACAGGAGAGGAACCATGAGCGAAGCACGCGAGGAGAAGCAGGCTCCCAAGGCCGGATCGGATGAGCGCGACGAGAGCCAGGAGAAGGGCCAGCAGGGCGGCATCCGCCCCGGCACACCAGCATCGAGCACGCCGGGGATCTCAGCCGAACTGCGGCGGATCCGGGAAGAGGCCCTGGACAGGACCATTGAAGACACATTCCCCAGCAGCGACCCGCCATCGAGCATTCCCGACCCCGGCGAGGAAGACCCCCGGGCTGCCTGAACCAGAGGACCCGGCAACGATCATTTGGCCCAATTGCGAGAAGGTGTGCGCGGGCATGAGCAGGTTCGCGCTGGATCGCCCTGAAACTCGCGAACAGGGCCAAACTGCTTACTCCCGCCACCCTCCGGCCTCCGAGAGCGCAATCCTGAAGCGCGCAATCCTTCATGGCCCTCGCTTCATCTTAGGATTAGACTGAAGCACTATGGCTGTTAAGCCGCTAGTCAAACCGGAATTCTTCCTGAACCGCAGCCTGTCCTGGCTGGCCTTTAACCGGCGCGTGCTGGAGGAGGCCGAAGACGAGCGCAATCCCTTGTTAGAACGGGTCAAGTACCTGGCAATTACGGCCAGCAACCTGGATGAGTTCTTCGAAATCCGCGTCGCCGGGCTGCTGCAGCATCTGGAAGACGGCCTCGTCGAGCCAGGTCCCGACGGCCTGACGCCGATGGATGAGCAGGATCTGGTGGCCGAGGCGACCCATGGCTTCGTGCGCGCGCAGTATGAGTGCTGGAACCAAAAGCTTCTGCCTGCTCTGGCCGAGCACGGCATCCGGGTACATTCACTGGCCAACCTGACCGACGAGCAGCGCGAGGTGGTCGACAATTACTGCCGCACTGAGCTTGACGCGCTGCTGACGCCGGTGACGGTCGATCCCGCGCATCCTTTCCCGCGGGTGCTCCACAAGGCGCTCTGCCAGGCGCTGCTGCTCAGGCGCCGGCGCCGCTCCACGGCAAATGCGACCTATATGGGCGTGGTCACGGTGCCGCGCGCTCTGCCGCGGCTGGTCCGGCTGCCGGACCCGAACGGCTATTCCTTCATCGCGCTGGCCGACCTGGTCGGCCTGCACGCAGGGCGCATGTACCGCGGCTACGAAATCCTGAGCGAGGGCGCCTTCCGCATTACGCGCAACAGCAATCTTTATCTCCAGGAAGAAGAGTCGCGCAGCGTGCTGGAGTCGGTGCGCACCGAGTTGCACAACCGGCGCAAGGGCGACGCGGTGCGCCTGGAGATCGAATCCGATGCCAGCGAGGAAATCGTCTCCCGGCTGCAGGCGGTATTCGAGCTGCAGGACTGGCAGGTCTATCACACGCAAGGGCCGGTGAATCTCTCCCGTCTCGCGCACCTCTACAGCGCAGTGAACCGTCCCGACTTGAAGTTCAAACCCTTCCAGCCGCGCGAGTGGTCGCTGCCCAAAGGAACGCGCGACATCTGGGGAGCGCTGCGGCAGAGAGATGTCCTGCTTCACCATCCCTTCGATAGCTACAACAGCGTGGTCAGCTTCATAGAGGCCGCGGCGCAGGACCCGGCCGTGCTCTCCATCAAGCAGACGCTCTACCGCACCAACGAGGACTCGCCGATCGTAGAGGCGCTGCTGCAGGCCGCGGCGCGCAAAGAGGTGACCGTCGTTGTAGAGGTGAAGGCGCGCTTCGACGAGGCCTCAAACATTCGCTGGGCGCGCGAGTTGGAGGACGCGGGCGTGCAGGTCTTCCACGGACTGGTGGGGCTGAAGACCCACTGCAAGCTGACACTGGTGGCGCGCAAGGAACCCGACGGAGCGATCCGCCGCTACGCGCATCTGGGCACGGGCAACTACAATCCAGCAACGGCGGCGTTCTATACCGACTTCAGCCTGCTCACTGCCAACCCGGAGATGACCTTCGCGGTGCACAACGTCTTTAACTTCCTGACGGCCTACTCCGAGCAGCCCAACTACAACCCGCTGCTGGTGGCTCCGGTAGACCTGGCCGAGCGGCTGGCCAATTTGATTGCGCGCGAGGCGGATCATGCGCGCGCGGGAAAGCCGGCGCGCATCATCGTCAAGCTGAACTCGCTGCTGGACAAAGACGTGGTGCAGGAGCTCTATCGCGCCTCGCAGGCCGGGGTGCAGATCGAGATGATCGTGCGCGGCATCTGCTCGCTCAATCCCGGCATTCGCGGCGTCAGCGACAACATCCGTGTGCGCAGCATTGTGGGTCGCTTCCTTGAGCACAGCCGCATCTGCTATTTCCAGAACGGCGGCGACGAAGAGATTTACATCGGCAGCGCCGACTGGATGCCGCGCAACTTGCACGAGCGGGTGGAGGTGGTGTTCCCCCTGCGCGATCCGCTTCTGCGCGACCGGATCAAGAATGAAGTGCTGGCGGCCTATCTAGCCGATAACGTGAAGGCGCGCGTTGTGAAGCGCGGCGGCAGCTACGTTCGCGAGAACCCCCTGGGCAAGGCGGCGCCGTTCAACTCGCAGGAGTTCCTGATCGACGTGGCCGAAGGACGGCGCAATGCATCTTCGATTCCCGCGCCGGCGGCTCCCAAGCCGCAGCGCAGGACGAGGTCGCATGCCCCAAGGGCGCGCGTTTCCAGGGCGCACGCCAAGGTGGTCTAGACGATGGTCTGCCGGAGAAAGGTTCGCTGAGCGATGATCATCTATTTTCTGCGCCATGCCAGCGCCGGACAGAAACGCGCAAATGCGCAGCATGATGACAAGCGCCCTCTCGACAAGGAAGGAATCGAGCAATGCCGCTATGTGGGCAGGCTGCTCAATTCGCTGGATACACACGTGGACGTGATCCTCTCCAGTCCGCTGAAGCGCGCCACGCAATCGGCCTCGCTCGTGGGAAACGAGATTGCCTATGAGCAAAAGATCGAGTTGGCTCCGGCGCTGAAGCCCACAGCGGACTACCAGGCCTTTCGCGACCTGCTGCGTTCGCTGCGAAAGATGGAGTCGGTGATGGTGGTGGGCCACAATCCAAACTTCAGCCAATTTCTCTCGTTGCTGGTGACCAACGGGGCCGACGATGCTGCCATCGATATGAAGAAGGGGAGCGTGGCCCGAGTAGAGACAGGCCCCAAACGCGCCATGCTTCACTGGATGATTACGCCGCGCCTCGTCAAGAGCGCCTACACCTCCGCGCAGGCCAGCTCTCTGCCGAAGACCTCCAAGAAATAGCCGCGCTCACGCTCCAGCGCCCACATTTCCAGCTCTGCTCCGCTGGGCCGGGTGACCAGCGTGAGGCGCACGCTCCTGGGCTCCAGCTTGGCGCGCACGCTCAGCACCGCGCCGCGCCTGCCCTGCTCGATGGCGCGTGCAAGACGCAGCAGCACCACCATTCGCGGAAGCAGAGGGCGATCAGCCGGCGCCAATAGCCGAACGGCGGGGTTGGCAAGTGTGATCTTCGATTTCCCAACATAGCGCGCAGTGGCGGCGATCAGGCGCCGCTGCGGCGGGCTGAAGCCCAACAGCTCCGAGTGCGCCAGGATGTAGTGCGCATGGCGCCGCCGGCCGGCGCGGCTGATGAACGAACCTACTTCATGCAACGTGGCGGCCGCGTGGAGCAGGCTGCCGTATTCCTTCGGCAGCCGGTGCATCGGGGTCAGCAGCTTGAACAGGCGCCCGGCATGTTCGGCGACCCGGCTTGAGAAGCGCAGGTCCACCGCATAGTGGGTGGCGAGGCTGAAGATCGAGTTCCGCCGCTCGTTCTCCAGCTGTGTGCTCAGGCCGATGTCCTCGGTATCGGCAGCCATCTGCGCCAGGATGCCGTCGCGCAAGCCGAATGGCAGATAGCGGAAGCTGGTCAACTGCAGCTCGGTGAGAAGCTCGGAGAAGACATGCGCGCCGGCGATGATGATCTCGGCGCGGCGCGGGCCAATCCCTTCCAGGGAGCGGCGCTGCTCCACATTCAGCACGGAAAGCTTCTTGGTCAACCGCACGAGGCCGGCGCGGGGCACCACGGAGACCGGGCCCGGCTGGCCTGCGGCCCATAGCTCGCTGAGCGCGGCCGGAGTGCCGGATGTGGCCACCGTGAGATTGATCTTGTGCGCGGTCAAATTCCGGCGGATGCGGCCTACCTCCTCGGAGATGAGGCCGCGCATCTGCCCGATCTCGGTCTCGGTGGGCGGATCATGCTGCAGAAATTCGCGCGTGAGGCGAACGGCGCCCAGCGGCAGACTGTACAGGGTCTCGATTTGTCCCTTTTGCGAGACGATCAGTTCGCAGCTGCCCCCGCCGAGATCGATCAGCAAAAGGCGGCCGCCGATGCGGGTGTTGGTGGTGACGCCAAGATGAATCAGGCGGCCCTCCTCCACGCCGCTGATCACCTCGACATGCCAGCCGATGGCCGCGTGCACCCAGTGCACAAATGCCGAGCCGTTGTTGGCGTCGCGCAGCGCGCTGGTGGCCACCACGCGCACCTGCGTCGCCTCATGGGCCTGCACGGCCTTCTGGAAGCGGCGCAGCACGCGCACGGTCTGCTCCATCGCAGCCGGGTCCAGCGCGCCGGTGCGGAAGACACTCTCGCCCAGGCGCACCACCTCGCGGTCCTCATGCAGCACCTGCAGCCGCCTGCGCACCACGCGAGCAATCTTCAACCGCACCGAGTTCGCGCCGATGTCTACGGCGGCCAGTGTTGCCATCTTGCTCTTTATCCTGCCTTATGTACGAGTCTTGGGCCGGCGCCGGCAGGGGAAGGGGCCTTCCTGGCCGGCAGCGACGTTTTACCCTGAGCGCCCGTGGACGTTGTAGTCGCGCTCCCGGTCATCCAGCTTCTCACACTCTCGGCGCTGCGGCGCGCCTTGCGATACTCGCGTTCCACTCGCGCATGCAGCGCGTGGAGCACCGGCGCGGCCCGGGAGTCCTTTGAAGCCGAGCCTTTCGAATCGAAGCATTGCTCTGCGATTTCCGCCAGGGTCGCCCAGTCGTGCCACTGCCCGATGGTGTCCTGCACCTGCTTGAATTTTTTCGCCAGCGCGACGGCCTCTTCGCAGTTTTGCAGCGGTTCCATCGCATAGCGCAGCTTTTTGGCGTTGATTCGTAACTGATGCAGGCGCTGCGCATCGTCGGGAATGTTGCGCGTCCACCGCACAAATTGCCGGCGGGCGCGGCCGGCCCGCTGCCGCGATTCCTCCAATGTGATGTTGCGCTCAGAGCACTTTTCAACCAGGGTGGGCAGTTGCGCCTCGAGCAGCGGCGTGGAGTCTTTTACCAGTGTGCGCAGCGCGTTGCTCCTGCGCTTCCGCTGCTTCTGCAGCGTGCCCTGCAGCTTCTCCTGATATCGCGTCTCGGGCGAGTCGGAGGCCCTTCGGCCCCGGACCGGCAGCAGCGGCGGCTCCAGCAGGCCGAGATGCACATCGATGTCGCGCACCTCGCCTGCTTTTTTGCGCAGTTTTTTCAGCGATTTCGCGATTCGGGGGGGCGGCGTTCCGAGCTGCACCTCCAGGCGGCGCACAGTCGTGCGCAGGCGGTGCACGACTCCTTGGTTGGCACGCTGCGAGGCCTTTGCCAACAAGGCCAGCAGCCGGATGCCCGTTGTGGCCGGATTGATCTCGCTTGGGTTTGCTCTCGCCACGGCGAAAACGATACGCCATTCTTCCCGGTGGGAGCAATACTCGCTTGATAAAAGCAGACCAACTGCGAGAGCAAAGTCAGCTACCCCACCCTACGCAAAGACGAGTAGGATGGGGCACCCGCGCTGCGAATTGGATTGGAGAAGCAATCTAGGTGTGCGCCGGATGAAGCGACGCCGCTGCCTCGGCCTTCGCACGGTGAAGGCGGAGAAACTCCTTCGCGCCCTCCTTGCCGAGATAGCGCCCCAGCAGCTCCGGCTTTGCCTGCCGCAGGTCGACCAGCAGCAGGCCGTCGAGCACGTTTGAGAACTTGGCGTCGACGTTGAAGCCCAGGAACTTCCCGCCAAGCTTCATGTAGTGCTTCACCAGCACGGGCACGCCCTTGCCGTCGCTCTCAAACATGCTGACCAAATCGGAGATGTCGTCGAGGGTGAACACCCGCGAGAAGATCTCCTTCTCCTGCACGTTCTCGGCGGCGGCGCGCGGCGGATGCTTGGGCCGGATCATCTTCAGCAGCTCGGCATCGACGGTGTGCGCGCTGAGGAAGCTGGTCAACACCTCGCGCGACGCCATGGAGTAGTCCGCGCTGATGCTGACGGCACCGAACAGGATGGGGGTCTCGGGATGGCGGACGAGATAGCTGCCGATTCCCTTCCACAGCACCAGCAGTGGCGCGTACTGGCGCTGGTAGTCGAGACTGACGAAGGAGCGCCCCAGCTCCAGTGCAGGCCCAACCTTGCCAAAGAACTTCGGCTGGAAGCGGAAGAGCGTGGCGGTGTAGAGCCCGCGCAGCCCGTAGCGATGAAGCACTTGCTGCACATTGCAGATGCGATAGGAGCCGGCGATCTCGCGCCGCTTCGTGTTCCACAGCACAAGATGCGTGTAGTAGGCGTCAAAACGGTCCAGGTCGCGCGCTTTGCCGGTCCCTTCGCCTGAGGCACGGAAGGTGAGCTCGCGCAGCCGTCCGATCTCGCGCACGATGCGCGGCGCCTGGCGCGAACTGAGGGCGTAGACCTGCATCTCGCCCGTGGTCTCCAGCAGAGCATCGGAGGGAAGCGATTCCAGCTCACGCTGCAGCGCCACCGGGTCCTCGGCGGGCGCCACGGCGTGGCGAGGCTGCCAGCTCCCCTGGAAGAAGCGGGTGCGGGGCGAGCCGATGCGGTCGCGCAAAGCCAGCAGCGAGCTGTTCCAGCGCAGCAGATCGATCGCCTTGTCGTCGTCCTTGATCGCCTTCAGGGTTTCGCCCTCGACCGGGGCGCCGAGCCTGACCTCCATGCGGCGTCCACACTTGTTGACCAGCTCGTGCGGCAGGAAGAGGGTCCGTAGCCGGGGATTGATCATCCCGGCCAGATGAAATCCAACGCTGTTGGCGCCGGAGATGAAGGCCGGAATGCTTTTGGCGCCGGTCACGCGCGCCATGCGCGCCATGTTGCGGTTCCACTGCGGGTCGAGCACGCGGCGGTGATGGCGGCTCCAGGAGGCGACTTCGCCCGCCGGAAAGACGACCAGCAGGTGTCCCTGCCTCACCCACTCCAGCGCCTCGCGAATTCCCTTCCGGTTGGCGGCCTCGTGGCCCTCGCCCATCATGTTGTCCACCAGGATGTAGTAGGGCGCCAGCTCAGACATGCAGCCCAGCAGTTGATTGGCCAGCAGCTTGACGTCGGGACGAAGCCGCAGAAAAAGGCTGGCCATGAGGAGGCCATCCAGCATGCCGAAGGGATGATTGGCAAAGACGATCGCCGGGCCTTCTTGCGGCACATGCTTCAGGTCGGACTCGCGCACCGAGTACTCGACCCGCATCTCGCGCAGGATGCTGTCAATGACGTTTTCCTGCGCGCCCTGGCGCTCCAGTGCGTTGGCATAGATGCGGTCCAGGCGGCGGATGGGCATGAATGGGCGCGCGGCCCAGGGAACATTCTTCCCAAGTTTGGTAAACGGCGCTGGGGAGTTCTTCTTGATCGGGCGGCGGCGCATGATGTTACAACTTTGCCCCTATCTTCTTGCCGGGCTGTGAAGCTAGTGTAAATCTTTGATGAATGAACGGATAGTGCCAAAAGTCCGCTGTACCGGATACACACCTCTAGATAATGGCGTTGGAGCTAGGGTCGTTAAGTGCAGCCCGGATGGTGCAGATTTCACCGAAGATTCACGCAGAGTTGATTGCGGCGTAACCCCGCTCAGGCACCATGGGAGCGTTATGGCAGATCAGGATATGAACACTCTGATCCTCTCCGACGTGCACCTTGGCAGTGAGGTGAGCCGGGCGCGCGAAGCCACGACCCTTCTTGCGGAGACCAACTTCCGCCGCCTCGTCCTGCTGGGCGACATCTTCAGCGACCTAAACTTCCGGCGGCTGACCAGCGACCATTGGAAGTTCCTCTCCCGCATCCGCAAGCTCTCCAACCCCAAGCGCAAGGTTGAGGTCGTCTGGGTCGAAGGCAATCACGACCATGGATTGTCGCAGATCATGTCGCACCTGGTGGGCGTGCCGGTCTATCAGCGCTATGTCTGGGAGTTCCAGGGCAAGCGCCACGTCGCGGTGCACGGGCACCAGTTCGACTGCTTCACCCACAAGAACGAGTTCCTGAGCCGCTTCGGCGAGCGGATCTTCTACGAACTGCAAAAGCTGGACGGCGAGCGCAAGCGCCTCTCGCGCTTTATCGACCGGGTAAACACGCGCTGGCTGCGGATGGAATCCAGGGTCGCCGAGGGCGCCTTCCTCTATGCGCGCGCCGGACGGGCCGACCGGATCTTCTGCGGACATACCCACGTCGCCACCCACGAGAGCCGCCACGGGATCGACTACTACAACAGCGGAGGCTGGATCGGCGCGCACCCGACCTACCTGGCGATCGACGAAGAAGGCGTCCGGATCTGCGAGTACCAGTGCCCAGCGCTCGAGTTCGAGCCGGCGCTGGAGTTCGACGCGCAACCGCGACTCCTCGATCTGTACGATCCGGTCAGCCTGCAGGCCCTGGGAAGCTACGACAGCGTGCGCTGCTAGGTCGCCGGCGCACTCATCTCCGGTGCGTTCTTCCAAAGCTCCAGCGTCTCCCGGCGGATCCCGCCGTCGGCGATGATCTGGCGGTAGAGCTCGGCGCTGTGCCGTGGACGGCGCTCGCCAGTCATGCGGTCCAATTCGAACAACCCGAAGCACAGGTGCCAGCCCTCGCTCCACTCGAAGTTGTCCACCAGGCTCCAGTGGAAGTATCCGCGCACGTCGTAGCCCTGCTGCCACATGCGGCGCAGCTCCTTCAGCGAGTTCACCAGCAGCCAGGGACGGATGCGATCCGCGCTGTCCGGCACGCCATTCTCCATCACGTACATGGGGCGATTCAGCACGGCGTAGGTGCGGATGGCGGCCGAGACCACCTGCGGATAGGCTTCGCCATACGGGGCCGCCACACCGTGGTCTCCCTGCGGCAGATGCCCGGGAACGTGCAGCCCGCCCTTGCTGAAGTTTTCGCCCCAAGGGGCGCGCACGTGCAGGCGGTTGTAAACGTTCAGCCCAATGAAGTCCGACTTGCCGATGCACTGCGGGGCGCTGGGCGCCATCATCGCGAAGGGCAGCGGCAGCGGCTCGCCCTGCAGATAGTTGAGCGCGCCGCGGTTGAAGAGCGAATCATAGGCCGAGGCGAGTTGGCGGTCGAGCACGTTGTCGCGCGCCGGCTCGAAGACCACGTAGTTTACGGCCAAGCCGACGCTCGCCGAGGGCTGCTCGCGATGCATCACGTCGTAAGCCGCGGCGTGGGCACGCATCATGCCCGCGAAGACGCTGAGCGCCGAGTTCAGCTCATTCATGCGCCCGGGCGGAAATTCACCGAAGAGATAGCCGAAGGCGGCATATACATTGGGCTCGTTGAAGGTGACCCAGTCGCCGACCAGGTCGCCCAGCGCGCGCACGGCGCGCTTGGCATAGTGGCGGAAGAGCTGCGGCGCCTGCGCATCCAGAAATCCCCCGCGCGCCTCAAACCAGCGCGGGTGCGTGAAGTGATGCAGGCTGACGAAGACCCGCATGCCGCGCCGCTGCGCTTCGGCAATGATCTGGCGATAGCGCAAAATGGCCTCCTCGCTCCAGTGGTTGAAGGCCGGCTCCATGCGGCTCCACTCCTGCGAGATGCGCAGGGCGTTGAGGCCGAGCTGGCTGCAGAGGTCCAGGTCGCGCTCCGCATTTCGCCACCAGTCGCAGGCGTCGCCGGAAGGCGCCCCGCTGCGAATGCGGCCGGCGCGCTCCCAGTCGTGCCACTGGTTCAGCGTGTTGCCTCCCTCAAACTGGTGCGAGGAGGTCGAGACGCCCCATAGAAAATTGTTGGGAAAAGAGACCGGAATCACGCGCATAAGCAGCTTCAGGCGTTCCCAACAGGCTCGATTTTGGCCTGCTGGAACAGTGATGCAAGCCGTAGCATAACCGATGAACAGCCCGGTCCAGGTCGCATTATCTTCTGCTTCGAGGTTGCTACGGTGGCACTTCTCCCGGCAGCGGTTCCTGAGATGCCGGCATGGCCAGCGGTTTTCCGTGCGGTAGCCCTACCCCATCCTGCAAGAGTAATGCTTCATAGACCGGAGTGTGACGCCAGTGTCGGGCGAGAGCATAGGCGCTCATGTTGGCGATCATTAACGGAAGGACAAGACCATAGCCGCTGGTCATCTCGAAGATGATGAGAACGGATGTCATGGGCGCGCGGACGATGCCGGCAAAGACCGCTCCCATACCGACGAGCGCGAATGCCCCAACCGAATCCGAAGAATTATGCAGCAGATATACGTCCACGTATCCGACAGCGCCACCAAGCATTCCGCCTATGAAAAGCGCGGGGGCAAATATTCCGCCCGCGCCACCGCTGCTGTAGGAGCAGACCGTTGCCGCGAGTTTGAGGATGCAGAGCACGGCCATGGCTTTCATCGGCAGGGAACCCGCAAGTGCCAGGGACAAAGTGCGGTAGCCTCCGCCGTTGATACCGTCCAACCGCAGCCAGAGCAGGCCGGCAACTGCGAGCCCGCCCGTCAAAGCACCGCCGATTGCGGGATGCACCCATTTGGGGACGATGCTGAAGCGCTTGAATCTTGCGCGCAGCCCGAGCAGCGAGTCCGTAAAGGCTACAGAAACCACGGCTGCGAGCAGGCCAAGAACGGCGTAAAAGAGCAGTTCCTTTGCAGAGCCGAGCGAGTAGCTGCGGGAAAGTTCAAAAACAGGGTGTTGACCCAGAATGCCGCGCTCAACCGCTGCGGCCACAGCCGCCGCTACGATGATCCCCGACAACATCGTCTGATCGAGATCGCCGACAATCTCTTCGAGGGTAAAAGTCACCGCCGCAATGGGGGCGTTGAATGCTGCCGCAATCCCCGCCGCGACACCTACCGCACACATCCTTCGCTGCCCCTGCAACGAAATACCAGCTCGTCGAGAGAGGAAACTCGCCACGCCCGCGCAAATCTGTACCGTCGGCCCTTCGCGTCCCAATGAAGCCCCGGAACCAATCTGAAGTATGCCCAAACAGAATTTCCCGATCGCATCCCGAAGGGGAACTAAACCGGAATGCGTCGCGTACGCGTATTTCACCTGGGGGATTCCGCTGCCCACCGCACCAGGGACCAAATAGTGCAGACACAGGCCCACGGTGAGTCCACCCAGTGCCGGAATCAGGATCCCAAGAAAGATCCACTGGTGATTGGGAGCCGCAAGCGCACGTTCAATCAGCAGGCCCTCGGCTTTCGCAATGCCGACGTGAAAAGCCACGGCGGCCAGCCCGCAAAGGCCCCCGCTCAAAAGCGTGAGCACCAGAAGCCGTTGTCGCTCAGTAGGCGTGAGCCGCCTGAAGAGCGAAGAGATCCTCTCTCGCAGACTTGAAACTTTCGTCGGCGCTGGCAGCAGCGACACCGGCTTCTCCTTCCCCAGCACGCTCGCAATACGCCGCAGCGCTGACAACACTGAACCGCTACTTTATACTGATAGGGCTTCAGAAGGCTGGGCTGGACCGAGCCAAAAACCGAGAAGACCAGCGATTCTGAGTAGGAAAGATTAGATCTTGAAGCAATAAAGTTACAAACGGAACAGATTACTTTCCCAGCCGGGATGGCGGAACTGGCAGACGCAGCGGACTCAAAATCCGCCGAGGGCAACCTCATGGGGGTTCGATTCCCCCTCCCGGCACCAAAGCTAAAGGCATATTCATCTCTCAGTTAGGCGCAGCGGTTCCCTTTGCCGAATCCTTCGATACAGCCTCACTATGATCGAAACCATGCATGTTCTGAAGTTTCTGGACAGCATCGGCTATATCGCTCTGGGCAACGATGGCGTAACGCTCAAACACTGAGCGGGTTTTCCATCCGCCAATCTTCATAATGACGCCTTCGGCAACACCTGCCCTTCTCAGGTTGCGCGCTGCGGTCCTACGCAGATCATGGAAGATCAGCCCCCGATAGACGGGCTTCTTCTCGCTTTTGGAACACTGGCAAGCTTTTGGGATCACCGCTCCGCAAGCCTTACAGATCACTTGCCCCACACCAGCAGCAACGCAAGCCTTCGCCCATGCACCTCTGAAATCCTTAACTGGGCTTCCGTCTGAACGCGTAAAGACGTGTTGATCTGGGCTCTTTGCGTATGCACAGCGGCTGAGAAGTTGATAAACCGCATCTGTCATCGTGACCTCTCGGCCCTCCCGGTTCTTTGTAGTCCCCGGCTCAAGGCGAATCGTCCGCGCCAGCAAATCCAACTGGCCCACCTTCAACTTGAGCAGTTCACCGATGCGCCAACCGTAGGTTCGTCCCACGTCTACGATTGCTTGAAACCAAAGATCGGGACAGGACTGCACCAGCTTCTTGTATTGCGCGTCTTCGAGGAATCCTTGACGGGCATTGTCCTCGGCTAATCGGGGAAACGCCGGAACTCGAATGACCTTTGGCGGGGTGCATCTATAGCCCAAATAGAACATTCGTTTCAGTGCTGCCAGTTCCCGGTTGATTGTCGCGTTTGCTGCCTTCTGAAACTGTCGATTGTCGATGTAACGGGCCAGAAGATCACTCGATACTTCTACGGCTCTCAGCGAACCAAAGAACGGCTGTAGATGCAGTTTCCAGCGCGCCTCTACATCGTCCAGTGAGCGTTTCCCGTTGACGCGATAGTCTCTGAGGAAATCCGCCGCAAGTTCATCCAGTTGAATTCGCTCAGTCTTTGGCCCATAGAAATTGCCAGTGACAATTTCTCCCATCCGTTTACGCAAGAACTGTCCAGCTTCGCGGTAGTCAGTGGTTCGCGTCGATTCCCGATACTGCTTGCCGCCTCTGTAGTAGCTGACCCACCAGACTGCGCTTTGAGGCTGTTGTAGACGCTTCCGGAACCTCTTGAGCGTGCCATTCGTCTTTCCTCCGACATTCATAGTTTGTGCATAGAGCACCTGCAACCCGCATAAACACGCTGCCAAACGCAACGCGGCGGATTGACAATCAGAGGTGCAAGGCAAAGGCCATTTGCCAAGTGCTTGAATAATCAGGTCGGCTATGGGTGGAGATTTTCTGGCGGAGTTTAAGCTTCCCGGTCCTGGGTGCCACTTTCCATCACACTAGGGTCGGTTCTGACAGAATGTGAAATTTGAAAATGGCCAGCGCGACTAGGAGGGGGCTTTTGGGGGCTAATGGATGGCGGAACTGGCAGACGCAGCGGACTCCTTCTAACCGCTACAACTTGGAAAACAGCCGAGATAGAGAGACTTCAAGCCCCTCCGCAATCGCTCTGAGGTTAAGAATTGAGATGTTTCGCGTGCCCGATTCGACCTCAGCCAGGAAGCTGCGATCTATGCCAACCCTCTCCGCCATGACGACCTGCGTCCAACCCCGCTCTTTGCGGAGCCTACGAATCCTTTCGCCGAGTCGGATGAGGAAAGCATCAGCCATCCTCCCGATCATCGGATGTCGGATTAAAGCGACAAAACGGGTTTACCAGACATTTTCGCTTGATTGCTTGCTGTGACGGGATGAAAATAGCTTGGCTGGAGTGCAGGACAACAAAACCGCAATCGTTTTGTACAGCTCCTCGATTAGCCAGTCTGAGTTGTCAATTCCCGTTGGTTCGGAGGCACTCACATGCGCATTCACCGATTCCACGCTGCTGCAATCTTCTTGCTTTCCTCTTTTCTTGTAGCCCAGCAACAACCACAATATTTGACCCCGGTAGCTGGTGCAGGGCAAAAGCGTTCTGGGCAGGCAGCGGCAAACGATGGTTCTTTCGGATTCATGGCTAACAAGTCACCCGATGGCTTTGTGGTCACAGTCGTTGTGCCTGGAAGCCCCGCTGGGAGAAGCGGCCTTAAACAAGGTGATGTGATAGCGAAGTTGAATGGAAAACCCGCTTCTGACCTGTCCCAGATGGATTTCTTCAGCGAGTCGAATAGAAGACCCGGAGAGTCACTTCAGCTTGTTCTCACAAAGGGCGGTCCAGGATCGACGCTTGAACTGACTGCCGAGCCGAGAAGCAAAGTTTATCCTCACGAAGCGAATACTCCGTCTTCTGTCGCCCAACTGATCCTCGATGCACATGCCAACATTAGAGCAATTCTTTCGCAGGATGGCCCACAGCGAGTGTATTTGTGGCTCATGGTGTCGAACCTCGATTTAGCTTCCCTGACGCTGGATGATGCAAGGTTCTTCGTGCTTGACGGGCAGCGCCAGCAATTGCATCGCATTACTCTCCCTGAAATTCAGTATTCAATCCAAACGTCAGTTGCGCAGAATATGCGGGCGGGCTCCTACACGCCGCCACCTCCGCCGACTCCGCAACGGCAATACACGATCACCGGCACAGAGAATGGGAATTACACACTCAACAGCAATAACGGCAACGCAGCTACGATGTCTGGCACCTCCACGAGCACTTACACGGTCACGCCTCAGCCAGACTACAATCAGCTCGGATACTCACTAGGGCTGGCAATCCGTCAAGCGCGGGATAGAAAGCACGACCAAAAGCTAATCGAGGAAGCCCAGAAGACGATTAACCAGTGGAACGCAACTTACCTCAAGGTAGATTCGCCAATGATTCCCGGGGAAAACAGGACTGGCGCGATTACGTACTGGTCCTCTCAGGGTACGAAAGGGCCATACAGGGTGGTGTTGTTTATCGCCGATCCAAACACAAAGAAAGAGCAGTCAGTCGCGTTTGATTTCCAGTGATTAATCGCGAGCACAGAAGCTCAAACAAGAGTCTATTGAGCGTCTGGCTGCGCTCTCGCTAAAACCTCTGCAAGCGGCCATAGGTAAGCTTCACAAACCGCAGAAGATAGGGAGAACCAGGGATACAGTGCTGTCTTCACTGTAAACAGCTTACACTGTAGGAGTTCTCGCCTCCATACGTGACAAGTTTTGTCACGGTTAAGTGGCAGATTTTGACCCGTGCAAGTGCATCCGCCAAAAGAAAAAGCCCCACCTTTCCAGGCAGGGCTTCGGGGTGAACAGGGTGAACTGTTCATTTCTATTGTTGTTTAGAAATCAGACAATTAATTAAGAAGAATAGGGACCGGCGGTTCGGGCTGTTCACCTGTTCGGAGAATTGGCGTGTTTGCGTTGGCTCGCTGTGCGGCTTTAGTCTCAGGCCTGCCCAACTGCGCACCCGAGCTTTTCCGCACTGTTTGTTCTGAAACCCATGAAGTCGCATCTGTTCATTGAATCGAGGTACATTCAGCAGAACTTGTGCGGTTTTTTCAGCCCATTGAACATAATGCTTTTGGCAACTTGGTTTGGCCCACTTTGGCGGTTTAATCTGGCCCACCCCCTGGGAAGTTAAGGTTTAAGACGATAGAGTTCCGTTGTAAGCGTAGACGGATGGCCGTCTGGACGTGAGTCCATGGAATAGGCAAGCTCTTCTTGTGGCGGCGGCGCAGAGGCGCGGCAGCGGGAGAGTTCGAATGCATGGGTCGGACGGTGCGGTTTGCACGAGTGGCAAGCGG
>WNGF01007204.1_pt1 | contig 29631 bp, 29 predicted proteins | sample 5400641 | NCBI WGS metagenome assembly WNGF01 (sample SAMN13153371, study PRJNA577476) | soil metagenome | isolation source: 80 cm soil or saprolite under grassland replicate 2 | place: USA:California | collected 2016-06-15 | reverse complement strand
TAGTGCAAATTTGTCACTAGTGCAAATTTGTCACACTAAGTACTACGTACATAGACGTGTGTTTTGTTTCTTCGCCGAGGTCCACCGCCCACGTTCCAGCTGTTAGATGTAAGCCCCAACCCACAAGATCCGGTTCAAGATTGCCTCAAGGGCCGCTCAGCACCTAGGACTCTTACAATCTGGTCCGCAGAAATTAGGGTTACCCCTCTCTTGTGGGCGGTTTTGCAATCGGTAATAGTGACAAATTTGCACTACTACCGTTTGTCGGGTCGAGTTTTCAAAAGAAAGGCGAAATAGCCTAATGGATATACAAGAGCAACAAAGCGACTTCATACGGGCGACAAAACCCGCATCGATGTCACACGCGGCGTTTGCCGTAATGGTCGTTCTGATGAACGAAGCACAAAGTGGCCCAGTGTGGTTGTCAGAAGGCACTTTGTCAGAAAGGACAGGTATTAACCGTCGCACAGTAGTTCGAGCGGTTGCAGAACTGGTGGTCACGCTAAAGTGGGTCAAAAAGCACAGTGGAAAACGTCGGTTCAATTCTAACCTTTACGAAATTCTCCGCGCCAATCTGCCAGTTTACGTACCAGAAAAGCCCCTGGTCATTACTGATCAGGCAAAGCGTCTCGCAAAGTGGTACCAGGACATATACCTGGCACATTTCATTGTGTACGCGAACAAGAAGGGCAGAAAGTGTCGACGACGGTTGCGCCCCGATTGGGAGAAGCGCTGGTCGCCGGTATTTCAACGGGTACTGAATGCTCATGGGTATAGCGCAGTCGGATCAACGCTTGATGGAGTCGTAAGACGCGCACTGGACGGGGATAAAGCAGCGCTTCAGCAGTTTGTAGCAGGCCCACAGGGAATAACGTGGCCGGAAAAGGAGGGCCAATGACAATCGAAAACCGCGTGGGCAAAAACTGGACAGTGGACGAACTTGAATCGGTGAGTGCTGAATACATCGCAAGCATGCCGGTTATAGAAATAGCAAAACAGCATGGCCGTAGCTACATGGCGATTGTCACGCGTCTCCAACGACTAGGTCTCATGAAAGATGGAAAGCGAGTGGTAAATGTAAACCACGCGTCCGCGGAGGGCTCCCGATGAACCGTATCCTCGAAATTAAAAGCAATTCCGAACCACTCACGGCTGAATACTGGGCCCATTCCGTGGACCCTGGTGGTCGCATCGTGTATTTTCACAAAACGACCGATCTCTGCCATGATCACAAACTGAATCAGTATGAGCTCAGGACCAAGGTGAAAGCCACAGTCACACTCAACGGCCAGTGCGGGCGCTGTGAGAGAGACCTAATAGTGACGGTACTTGAAGCGTCTAGAACGAGTGTCAATCAAACATTAAGTAGACATTATCAGGAGTACTGCTGGGAGAACAGTGCTTGGTGCTGTGCTGAATGCAAAGAAATACTCAAAGCAGAGCAAGGGGTAAGGCAGCAAGCGTATGCAGCAGAAGCCGCGGAACACCAGAAAAACGCCACAGCCGCAGCAGAGCAGCGCCGCGCGAAGCGCAGAGTCGCCATTCAGGTGGAGTATGGAAAAAGATTCATTTCTGACTGCCCGAGTTGTGACACAGGGTTTCTAGTGGTGAAGCTAAACGCCAGGGCGATGCGACCCTTCATCGGGTGTACGTCCTATAACCCGCAATGGAAGAGCTGCGATCATACCCAGCCATTGGCGATTGAGCTGCACCGAGAGATGTTGGACCTCTTCGAGGAGAGACTGGTTCACAGCAAAAGTTTCCTCAAGTCGTTACCAGAGACAAAACAAGAATCTACTCAGGCGACCGCGGAGGTCATAGTATGAACGCCGACGATCAAAGAGAGCTTAACGAGATCCTCTGGGATATGGCATGTCCCCCGGCGCCGTCCCTAGCCGTACCGTCTTCGCAGACGAATCTCACCCAACTGTTGACAGAGATCAAGACCTTGGCAAGGCTCTGGCGAAACGGTGTGGCAGCAGAGATCAATCCAAGGACTATTCTCCTGTGGAGGGCTAAATATCCGGCACAGACAATCAAGCGCGCTATGCGGGCCGTCTTCTCGCGCCACGCGGAAGAACCCTTAAGTGCCGAGTACATGGTTTTCTATGCCGACGTTATGCTGGAAGTAGAAGAGGAGCTGCGGTTGGTGAGGCAATATGACCAGCGCTGAGAAGTTCATAGCAGAGCGCGGCGCGGAGATCCTCGAAGAGGGCATTGCCAATCACAAAGGCCAGTGCGCTGCTTGTTTTTCTCCCATTCTGAAGGGCACCGGTTTCATTAGAGTGAAGTATTTCTCGTTGGGCGCAGCGTGCTGGCAGAAAGCAAGACTGCATAGAGATGGCTGTACGCCGGCCGAGCGGGCAGCATTCTTTTCGCGTAGCGGATACCGCCTCTCCGCATAAAGACTCCGCTCCCTCTGAGCGGTGCGCGGGATGCCATGTGGACGGACATTCACTTGGTATTCCGCTACAAATCAAAACATCGCAGCGCAACAGTAACTGCAGCTGCTTCGATAAACAGCGCACGACGGGCCTAATGCCCGTTTCGATGTGCTGCGGAAGCCACTCGTAACCGAGTGGTCCACACGCACTGCGTGGGGAAGGCGCTTGGAACCACGGTTCCACAACGAAGCGACCGATTAGAAACCGCGCAGTGTTTTATCAGAAAGGAACTCAGTGAGAAATCGGATGAGATGTTTCGCTCTGTGGCTGCAAAGTCGCGTTAAGGCATGGGTCAGCCGGTGTGCCGTCTGCGGCCGGCGCGGTGCTGAGACCAATTCTCTTTTGTTTCCTCAGCGTCACTGTACTCCGTGTGCGATGCAGGAAAATGCGAAATTCTTCTCTGCGCGCAGAGTTGCTTAGCAAATCAACTCTGAGCCTTTGCTATTCCTAGCCTCAAAGAAAGGAAATCAATGTCAAGTCCTCTAGGCTGCATATATCCGTATGTCGCGCCTTCAGTAACACCAAGGTTTTATGAGCCCGCAGAGTGTACGCCGAGCAAGCCTCGGTGTCCACGTTGTGGAAGTCGAGCAGCACATTTCAGCACCTGTGCAATCCTTCTGCAGAATCAGCGCGAACTCAATGAAGCAGACCACAATTCTCTGTCACGTGATGCGGACACCCTGGAGATTCTCAACAGAACAGTTGTCAGCGAAGCAGTGAACGCAGAATGTATCTTGGAGTTGGCCGCGGCTGCAGCGAGGAACTACCGGTGCAGAAACTAAGTGGCGCCGCCCAGCAACACAAGGAGATCTTCGAGACCTGCCACGCGCTTTGGTCACAATACCGTCATGTAGACGGGCGTACACTGAGAGTGTTCGGCCGCATGACCAACGGGAGCCCCGAGGTTCTGCCGGTTGATTATGTGTGTGATTTCGAATCTACGATTAAACGCACCGTAGGAGCTCAGAGATATGCGGAAGTGATGAGGTTATGCCAAATAGACCCAGAGTTAATCGGTGAACCCCTACAGGCTGCTCTCGGCGAAGCCTTCATGGATGCCAACCTGGATTCAGACTACGCAGTACTCTTCTTTCGCGCTAAGCAATCGATAGAAACAGCACAGCGTGATCCTGAACCAGCTAGCGTGGAACTCCCAGACGGAGCAGATCTAGAGGCACTGTCCCCTGAGCCTTTGGATGTCGAAGGCCTCTTTGAGGATACCGATACATCCTTGAATTACTTCGGGGAAGCCCAGTTATAGCCTCCTTGTAAGGCTCACAATACCCAACTAACCCCTCCTAGGATGCCCAGAGGAAGGCGCCAGGGCGCTTTCCTGCTCTTTGTAGTCCCCGGGTGGGCCCAGAAGTACCCCAGAGGGCTACGGATGCGCCCTGCAAGCCTTGTGAATAACCGAGAACTCACCTACAAGAAAGGCGGTAATGAACGACCCAGTTAGTTCCATAGTGCCTGTATCGGAATTGTTGAAGTACATAGGACCGCATGTCTACATATGGGAGCGCGATGGTGCTCCTCTGTACGTTGGTAGCAGCTGTCATGTTCTAAGCAGATTAGATAGCCATGAAGTGGTTGGTAAAAAAGAGCCGTTTCAAATACAGGACAGAATCGAACTAATACCCTGTAGTAGCAAAGAAGAAATGTGTAGCGTGGAGATTCGCTTAATTCAAAGACACGAGCCGATACACAACAGAGCGTATAACCCACAATATAAACTCAATAAAGCTAAAGACAGGGCACCTCGCACCCTGAAGACGCATGCAGAGCTATCCGCGATTGCGGTTAAGAAGTGGGCAAAGAAAAGAGTGCAACGTTCCGCACGGCGCCTCGCATCGCAGCATGAGCGCACAACAATTCAGAATAGTTAATAGAGGCACTGGCGACCTCTCAATAAACGCCTGGTACCAAAAAAGAAAGACTCACAATTATGGCAAGCGATTCAGGAGCACTCGGCATTCTCGACGCAGCAACAGCAGTCGTAGAAGCCCCAGCAGTAGACACAACAGAAGTTGGGACAGAAGTAGAAACCCCAACCGAAGGCGCAGAATCCGAATTGAACGAAGATGGCACCGAGAAAACAGAAGAGCAAAAAACAGAAGCAGGCAAGAACCAAACCCCAGAACAAAAAGCGGCTGCGGAGAAAGTACTGCCCGCAAAAGTGAGAAATGCCCTCAAAGAAATGCGCGATGCCTCTCCAGAGAATGCTGGAGTTGTTAAAGAGCTACATGGCGCTTACGAGCGTTGGAATGCAGCAAAGGCTATTTTTCCTAAGGGCATTTCCGAAATGAAAGATGCCGCCGGATTCCTAAAGGAACTGGGTGGGCGTGAGGGCTACGCTGGGATGCAGTAAACAGTGGAATCCATCAAAGAATCATACTCTCTTCTATACGCCGGCGACCCGAAGCTGATGGAGAACATTGTTGCTGATCTGAAAAGTGAGGGGAGGATCGACGCCCTAGCCAAGTTGGCGCCTGCATTTCTCTCTTCTCTTAAAGAAAATGATTCAGCCGGATACTACAAAAGCTTCGCTCCGCACTTCCTGTCAGGTCTGAAGGAGTCTGGGGTGCACACTGCGATCAACGAGATTCACCGAGCGCTTGCTGCGGGTGACACGGATACTGCCAAGGGTCTCGTTCAAGGAATGGCAACGTGGTACAACGATCTTCAGAAAAAAGAAGCTGCGAGTAAAGCCGAGGCCAGCCCTGAGCAGAAGGCTTTTCAAAAAGAGAAATCCGACTGGGAAACCACAAAGGCCACCGAGCGAAAAACTGAGATCGCAAAGATTGCAGACACACACAACAACAAGACTTTGGGCACCGCTCTTCGGACTTACTTGCAGACCCCATTTTTCAAGGGTCTAGGTCGTCCAGCCCTCGTGGCCTTAGGTAATCAGATCAAATCAGATCTCTATGCGGCATTGAAGTCTGACAAAGTCTACAAAAGCAGCATGGATGGCCTCTGGAATGCGAAGTCCGGCGCAGATAAAGACAAAATCAGTAACCTGCACCAGTCCACCGTGGACGCCAAGCTGGCGGAGAGAATTGTTCGGAATGCTGTGCAGGCGATGTACCCAGGCCATGCCAAGGGCGGGGCTGCCGCGGGGCGTATTGCCGCTGTGACCACGAAGAAGGCCGCTGAGACCAAAGCGAATGCAACTGCGGTTGCTACAGGGAAACCCGTGTACGTTCCCCAGAAGCCAAAGTGGGACGCTATTGATTGGGACAAAGACCCTAAGCAACTTCTGTACATCGGTGGCAAAGCATACCTGAAAGGCAGCGGGCGTCTCGTTACTTGGAGGCGTAGTTAATGCATACTGGGGCGTGAACTCAGCACGCCCTAGCACAAACTCAGAGAGGATCAAATGGAAACAGAAACACAACGCAGGATCCGTGAAGAGAATGCACGGCTCGTAGAGGAAGAAGAGCGCATTTTTAGAGAGCGTAGGGCACGCGTGGGCATTTTACCAGCCCCCGTTGCAATTCCTACCGAAACCCTCTCATATGCCGAGCGTCAAGCGGCTCTGAGACGCGCAGATGAAGAGCGAGTCGCGGAAGCAGAGAATATTCGCGCAGAGCTTATCGCCAAAAACAAAGCAAAGCAGGAAAAGGCTGTGGACGATCAGAAAGCGATTGCCGACAGAGTCAAGGCTGATGCCATCGCAAAAGAAGAAAGGCAGCGCGAACTCGAAAGACGCCGTCCCGAACTTGAAGCAGAAGAGCGGGCAAAGAATCTAAATTTGTCTCGTACTCAGACGGTGTGTCCTGTGTGCAGAACAACGGTCCACCTCGTAGACGGAAAGTTGCCTCGGCAGCATTCGTACAAACTACGTGACATGCAGTCTTTCGCAATGGAGGAACGGATCTGTCACCCGTACGGTCTTGAACAGGGCGTTGTCGTCGGGCATCCAATGCTCCGGTCGATCTAACCATCACCCAACAACTAAATAAATATCTCAGACACTGATCAGTCTGGGCTAGCGTACGGGTCTGCCCTAAACAGACCCTGCGCGACTTTTTAGGGAAGGAAGCATAGAAACACACAGCGCCCGTACAGTTTACGGAAAGCGCAGAAGGAAGAGCCATGCCACCGATTACAGCTTTAAACGCCCTAAAATTATTGGGCCTCGATGGAGACGAGCAAGAACAAGATTTACAGAGTGCATCAGCACCTGCGAAAGACAACTCCGACACTCCTGCTAATGATTCCGATACGGCTAAGCCCGGTTTTGGAAGTGCCCTGTCATCCCCGGAGGAAACCAGCTCAGAAGCACAGCCCAAAGCAGGCGAAACAACCTCGGCCCCATCCGGCTTCGGCAAAGCAATTCCAGAGCTCGGACCGTACGGGACAGCTATGCCCAAATATGTCGGCCCTGGAAAGTCTGTTGAGGCCGGCCAGCTCATCCCCGAAAAAGACGCGGCCCACGACGAATTACAGCTGCAGCGCAACGAAATTAAGAAGCGAAAGCTGGATGCAACTAGCAAGGGTGACCTTGTTGGTTATGGTAGCGCCATTCTGCAGGAGCATGAACTCAATGCACAGAACCCCTACGGATCCGCGGCGAATCACCCCGGACTGCTTGGGAAGATTGAGCACGGGTTGGCAAAGGTCGGCAACATCGCTGGAGACATCGTAGCTCCCGGCGCCATGTCACTGATCCCCGGTACCGATCTCAATCATGCGGAGCAAGAGGAGCACGGCCTTGGTCTTATAGAAACAGGGACCGAAAACAATCTCAAGAACGCCAAGGCGGAAGCGAGCCGCGCCGCAGCGAAATACGCGGGTAATAAGACGCCGGCCGAGCAGACCTATAACGCGTTGATGACAAGCGGTCCCAACGGCGGGCCGCGTACAAACCCAGACACAAACGCACCTTATACGGAAGTGGAAGCCTTGCAGGCTTCACAGGGCCTGGGGAAGAGCCCTGAGGAACTGACGCTGCACAGCTTAATGACCGGCAACGCAGGCAAGCCACAGATCAATCCAGACACCAAAGTACCTTACACATACCCTGAGGCTTATGAGCATGTGAAAGAGCTGGGTCAGAAAGATAACCCTGGCAACCAGCCCATTGGCAACACTGCCAATTTACAGGCGGGCTTACTACGCCGCTATCAAGTTATGCACCCCAAAGCGACTGAGCTTCCAAGTAATTATGCAATACCTGCAGGCGCCAACAAAGGTGATTACGACAGAATTGATAAAGCCCTGGAGTCTGAGGAAAAGGCCTACCAAGGACTGCAGGCGCATGGGGATGTCGAGGATGATAAACGGCGTGCCGAGCGCGACCAAAGCTACAAATTCAACCAAAGTAGGTTGGACAAGCTTCGCGGACCTGTGGATACAAGCGTTGCTCGTCTTGATCGCCTACAGTCTACGTTGAATCAGAACTCTCCCCAAGCGGATGCTCTGGTTGCTCCAGAGTTGCTGACCGTCATGGCCGGAGGTCAGGGTTCGGGTCTCCGTATGACGGAAGCTGAAATCTCCCGCGTAATTGGAGGCCGTTCAAAATGGGAAGACCTCAAAGCAGCTGCCAACAAGTGGAATACAGATCCTAAATCAGCTACGAGTATCACGCAGGAGCAGCGCAACGAAATTCATGCGCTTGTGGATGTAGTCGGAGATAAGCTGCGTAGAAAACAAGGGATCTTATCAGGTGCAGACACCAATCTCATCGGTGCCAAGTCGGAGGATGAGCATCGACGGATAGTAGCCGATACCCAAGCCAAACTCAATAGAGTGGACTCGGGGAAAGTCTTGATGCAGGCACCAAATGGCAAAACAAAAGAAGTGAATGCAGACGAAGCAGAGCACTATCGTCAATTAGGTGCGAAAGAGGTGGAGTAGTATGTCCGACTGGTTTGATGATAACGCTCCTGACAAACAGGAGACCAAAGAAAAGTCCCGGGCGACTGACCAAGTGATAACTGCAGCACAACCCCGGGGAAAAGCACAAGCAGCGCAAAACGGGGATTGGTTCGAGCAAAATAAGCCCGCCACAAAAGACCAATCCAGTGGGCACGGAGCAGGGGGAAGCTGGGATGATGAGCCGACCAAAGTAGGCACTATGCCTCGCGCAAGCGAAGTCTGGAGTGCCGTGAATGAGCCTCTCATACCTGAAGGGCAATCTGAAAAGGAAGCGCGTATCGCTTCTGAATCTGCCCCTAGTAAGTTTGATATGGATCACCCTTACTTGGCAGGAGCCAAGAAAGGAATGCTCGGGGCCTACGCCGATTCAGAGAGTTTTGCACGTGGCTTAACTTCTCCTTTGGGGATAGCCACTATGGGCCTCGGAGAAGTAGGAGAGGCCCCAGGAGCTCTCGGTCGTATCGCCAAAGCAAGCTCACGAATTGCGGGAACATTATTCGGTGTGCAAGGGACGAAGCAGGGCTACGAAGGCACGAAGGACATCATAGAGAACGGCGTAACGCCGGAGAATCTCAACAAAACGCTGCAAGGGGCCGGAGTTAAGAAAGTAGCAACAGCACCCGTGCGTGCTGTGAGCAAAGCGTATAACTACGTGCTTGAGCATCCGACCGCTGTGAAGGGAAGTCTGATCGCCACGGGCGTTCTTTCTGGAGGACACAATCCCCTCGGTCCGATTGGCGGCGCCGCTGAGGGTGCACTTGTTGGAAGCATACTGGACAAAATGCCACGAGCATCCCAGAGGTGGACAGAGGCTGGCTTATCCGACTTTGACAAGACTGTTAACGCTACAAAAGAGCTTAAGAGCACATACGATGAAGCTCAGAAGGAGTACAACGGCTTACATAGGCAGATGAGTAGGTATGAGCGCACTGGCGCATCGGCCCCCGAAGAATTAGGTGACGCCTACTTAACCGCACAAGACAAACTGCAGCAAGCAAGAGGTGCGTGGGAACACGGACAAGCAACTCAGCAGTTTCAGAAGTTCATAATAGATAAGCTGAAAGATTCTTCTCTACCCTCTGAGGTGCGTGCCAAACTGTCGGACCCGGACTTTGTAGAGAATAGTTTTAATAGTTACCTCTCAAAGCGAGTCCAGCCTCTGATCCCAGAGGAGAAACCCGCCACTGGCAATCTGGGCAGCGCTGTGCCTAGCAAGGCCTCAGAGAGTGCTACGGCACCAGATTTAGTGGGCAATGGTTATCTACCCGAAACGGGTAACTTAATCCCGACGGAGGAAAAGCCCTCGGGTCCTCTTGGTAGCGCTATAAGCGCCCTGCCAGTTAAAGGGCAAGTCGCAAGAATATCTGACCTAGTGCAGGAAGGCACTGGAGGAAGACCACTGAAACCAGGCGTTCCTCTTCGTGACCAAGGCAACGTAGTAGCAGAGGAGCCTGCACTTTCCTCAAGACCTGACAAAGCTGTGCTGCAGAAGGCCGGCGCAAATGAAGCTCAGTTAAATAAACTGTTGCCAATAAACAGGGTTCAGCTTAGCAAACTCGCAGAGCACTTCGATATTGATCTGGGAGATAAAGCCATAGGTCGAGGCAAGGCTGACCTAGCGGCCGGCACTCATTTGACGAGAGAACAAACATTCGAGCGCATCCTTAAAGATCACAGCATAGACGAGGTTGAGAAAGCAATCGACGAAGGCCAGCACCTGCCTCCTGTGGGAGGGGGCTCCCAAGGTGCCAATGAAGAAAATGGCATCTCATCTCAGCGTGAGGCGCTAAAGAAGCAATTCACTAGGGGTGGAGATCTAAACCCACACTCGAAGTCTGCTGCGTCTGAGCCTGAGCTCATCCCTGAGGGTGATTCCCTTGGGGACACCGCACAGCGATACCTGCGTTCACTTAAACCAAGTGAAGGCACCGTAGAAGAAGTGAATGGCGCCAATGTGGTCGGTCCGCATACAGTAAATATCGCTGGCCGCACTATGGATGCACAAGGTGTGCGGCGGCCGACTGACCTAATACCGGTAGAAGAGGTTAATTCGGAGGCGAGCAAATATCTCGGCAAAGCATTTCCTGGGCAAAGCAGCGCGGTGATCCCTGAACGAAGCACAGGCCCCATTTCAAGTGAAGAGCTTAACACCCAGTCTAAAAAGTACCTTGGCGATATTCGTCGTACGTCTGAAAACCAGCTGGATGATCAGATCAATCAAGTAGCGGACGTGCGGAAACGTTTAGGCCTCAAGCCTTCATACTCTCCAGTATCAGAGGAAGCAGCCAAAACAAGTGGCCGACAACCGACTTCTGAAGAGCTTGATCGTCTTCGTGTCCGCTCGGGAATCTCCTATACGTACGAGGAAAAGCCTGGAGAAGTTCTCAACACCCACAAAGTCACTGCGTCGGACCCCAAAAGCAACAACGCGGCCACTGTGTCGGCCACCAGCGAACCTGGAAGTGACGAGTGGACTGTCAGAATGTCTCACAGCGATCTCGGCAACAACATTGGGCGTGATGCCTACGCCCGTTTGCTATTAGAGGCACAGAAAACCGCTGAGAGAACTGGGAAACCCATTGTTGTTCGCTCGGATGCCTCTGTTAGTGATGCTGCGATGAAAACATGGCAGAAGCTACGGGACCAGTACGGCTTTGATGTCAAGATGGGGGAACGGCCCTTCGTTGAGTTCACACCCAAGGCGTCTGCTGTACGCTCCGCGGCGGTTCCTGATCTGATCTCTAACGAAAAGCCCGAGGGATTTCTGGGCAGCGCTCTACGTCGCGCTGGGGTCGAGTCAAACACTGACACCGATAGGGCTGCAATGGGGAAAGGCCGTCCGCAACAATTTATGGATCGAGCTCTTGAAGAGCCCTTTAGCGCAGAAGATATTACGCCTGCCAAGGAAGCGCCGAAGCTAGGTAGCCTCACCGAAAGGGTCATGCGCGCGATGGGTTTAAGTGATAAGGCCAAGAATAGTTTGCGGAACTTAGTCCACATGGGCGCTGTTTCTGAAGACAATCTACTCAGTACTATTGTGAAATCGTCGCCTGCCGAGCTCCATGCCAAGTATGGCGGCGAGTAGCTAAACCGACAACAATTCAATCAACATGCGTGTCCTTGCAAAGCACGACAGAGCGGGCGTCTGCCTCTAAACAGGCGCCCCTCGACTTCCTTCCTGGAGTTTCGCTCCAGCAACAAAATCTGTTTTCAACACAGAAGAAAGATTTCCCCGATGTCAATAAATGTGCGCCAAGCAACTAACACCAACGATCCCACCGGCTTTACAATTCCCGGGCTCCTAACGCCAATGCTGTGCGGCAGCCTTTTGGTTGTGGGCGTGAATTCCGTAGGGAGCCCTGGAGCAGATCCCGGCACGATCAATTCCATTATTTCGGATAAGGGAGATGTCTTTCTTAACATTTCGGGCTATTTTACTCAGCTACTAGGTCCCGATCCGTCAAGCGAAACAACGCGATCCAGCGTGTGGGCATGTCTGTCATCCCAGAGTGGGGCCACGCGCATCGACATCTCGACGAATCTGGCGCTCGGGGTTAGCTTTTCATTCTGGGAAGTCACTTCGTCCCTCGGGGCCTTCGCCGTGGATGACATTCAAGGCGTAGTGGTAGATACGTCAGGATATCCGATAGTTGGCCCAAGTCTCGCAAGTTCGGGCAATGCGTTATATGTCTCGGTGTTGTCTGCGTCGTTGTATAACCTTATCCCTACAAACTTCCCCCCTTGGGCGGCAAATGACATCGGGCCTCATACTTTGAGCGGATGGCTGGTCGGTACTGGCACTCAGCAAATGATCGCGGGGAACGCTCTGGCAATTGCCGATGCGTACTCGGGCGCGGGTGTGGCCTTCAAAGAGATTGTCGCAGCGTTTCCTGATTTATCCCGAAGCCCTACTGCTTTAGACTTCAGTGGTTCAGGCTCGCAGAACGTTGGTGTCTCCAACCTTGGAGGCGGAACGCTAGACTTCACTGCTTCCGTTGATAAACCCTGGGCTAGCGTATTGCCTACGTCAGGCACAGCGCCTGCTACGCTCACGGTTACAGTAAATCAGTCATTGGCTCCTGCCCCTCAGCCCTTATTGAACGGAGATTTCGAGACCGGAACGTTAGCCGGATGGGCCTCTAACTTTCCCGTGGGGGGTGTAGCACCCTCAGCAACAGCGGCTCACCCGGAATCAGGAGATTATTCAGCGGTAATGGGAGTGCCGAGCGATCCCGAGCAAGTGAATGGGGGCTACACAGTCTCACAGGATTTCGATGTCGCCCCCGGAGCCGTACTGAGTCTCTGGTATTGGCTGTATTCCGACTTTAACGGCTGGGATGATAACCAGCGTATTGAAATTCGGGATACATCTGATGTGCTTCTACACACGCTGCTTTTCACTTGGGATGACATCGAATCGTGGACACACATCACATATAACCTGTCGGCCTATGCGGGGCAGACGATTCGACTTTGGATGAACGTTCATAGCGATGGCTCCCACAGTTCTCATGGCGCAACGCTCATGTACGTGGACAACATTACTGTGCTGCCTGCTGCTACTGCGGTCTATGCGAACTTAACGGTCACAGGAGATGACTGCGTCACGCAGAATTCTCCCGCACTAGTTCCTATATCGCTGACTGCGAGTTCGGTGGATGCAACGTTGTCCTCAGTAGTCGCTTCGCCAACTACGGCGCTAGCGGGAACAGTTTCTACAGTCAAGGTGACCCTGCTTTCGAGCAGTGGCATCCCAGTGCCTGGGAAAGCTGTGTCCCTCAGCGGCACTGGAGCGGCCACTATCGGGCCGGCTTCGGGAGTCAGCGACAGCAATGGTATTGTTACGTTCGCCGTTAGCTCTACAGCAGTAGAGCTAGATGTGTTCACTGCGACCGATTCCACCGATTCTGTAGTTCTGACCCAAACGGCCGCGGTGCAGTTCACTGGCTATGTTTCAAATCTAACCGTATTTTCTCCGCAAGGCCCGTGCATATCAAACGCACACATCTACGTACTGAACAATCGCACGGGAATTGTTCCCTCTCCTAAAGATGCAGAGAACCCTGTGCAGTGGTCCCTCGCGCCCATCTTTGATTCCAGCGGATCCCCACTGGCTCAACCGGTGCTATCCAATGGGCTTGGCATGGCTAGCTATTATGCCTCTCAAGGGCTCGTCACAGTCGTTGTGTGCAACCAAGCGACGGTGATGCTTGTTCTTCCCGATCAGCGGATCCCGCAGTAACACCACAAATAATTTGGCCAGAATCCCAGAGGTCCTTCCTCTGGGCTAGAGCGGAAGTCTGCCTCGACAGGCTCCCTGCTCGAACTTCGAGGAGTAAATCAATGGGAGCATTTAAAGATTTGACCGGAAAGAAATTCACACGATGGACAGTTATTCAGCTTGACGGCAGGAACGCACAACAACAGCTAATGTGGCGGTGCATATGCGAATGTGGAGAGATACGTCTAGTCCTTGGAGGCAATCTTTGCAGCGGGGATACGCGAAGTTGTGGTTGTCTCAACAATGAGCACACTAGAGAACGCAGCTTTCGACACGGACAAGCTTGTAGAGGAGCACTCACTCCTGAGTACAGATCTTTTGTATCCGCCAAAGAGCGCTGTAGTAATCGTAATAAACCCAGTTGGAAGGACTATGGAGGCCGCGGCATCAAGTTTCTGTTTGATTCGTTCGAGCAGTTCTACACTGAGTTAGGGCCGCGACCCGAGGGATTCACGCTTGACCGCAAAGACAACGATGGGAACTATGAATCAGGCAACGTTCGCTGGGCTACGATCACGGAACAAAACACAAATCAACGAATCCGTAGGGATAACACTTCGGGCATAAAAGGTGTGAGTTGTAGAAAAGATTCCACGAAGTGGCAGGCGCGGATACAGCTGAATGGAATACGCATTCACCTAGGTCTATTCGACACCAAAGAAGAGGCTGCCCTAGCGTATGACGCAGCAGCAATCAAATACTACGGACCCAATGCGGTCACCAACGCATCCCTTGGTCTTCGGCCAAGCACAGCCCAGAGGAGAGCAGCATAATGGCGTCACTCTTAAGGTTCGACGGATGGTGTAAGTCCGCGACGGGTCCAGCAGTCCCTGGGAGTCAAGTCTTCGTGTGTCAGCAGCCGGCCAATTTAGTTCCTACACTCAAAAACGGTCCTCCGAGTCCCCTCGTGCCAATTTACGCTGGCCCTGAGGGTGATCCCGGTCAGCTGATTGCCCAACCGATCATATCAAATACGTTTGGTCTTTTTAGTTTCTACGTAACGGCCGGCGTTTACACTGTCCTGGTATACCTCAACGGTGCTCTGCAGCAGTCCTACCCCGACACGAGCATCGGCGGGACCCCGACGTACACCAGAAAGAACGTGTGGATAAAAAATGCCCTTGGCGTGGCTCAGGTCGGCGCGCGTGTAATCGTAGCCTCTCAACCTGCTCAGGTCCCTGCGTCTATTGACATAAACAATTTCCCGAGTCCCTTGGCTAGCACGTATCGAGATCCCAACGGGTTGGTGCCAATTTCCCAATCGGTATCCCTGGATGCCCAAGGGAACACCGTGTTTCAATCTCTCACGACGGACGGGAATGGATTCACCAACTTTTACATGGCATCGGGAAGTGTCGTGACAATCGCCGTATATTCTGCGGCTGGCCGTCTGCTTTATTTTTTGCCGGACCAAATGATCTAGAAGAAAGGAACACAGACAGCTACATGTCTATTTTACGTAAGCAGCACAGTGCACTCAGGTTTGGGCAACGACACAGGGATCAACATTTGACAGAACAGCAATTTGTAGAGTGCCTCCAAGCGGAATTCAGCGCGCGCCTCGGCACTGACTGGACTCTCTACCCAGAGGAAGCCGCAGAGTTGCTTTCAGCATACCCAGCCGAGGTAGTTTTGGAAACTCTGCGTCAGCTCGGCAAGCATCTCGCAAGAGAAATAAAGCGCAATCATAGATACCAGCAGGAGGAGATCATGCAAATGGTCAATAAGTACGTGCACACAGAAAATGAGGGCACCACTAGACGCTTGACCGCAGCGAGACGACTGCAAGGTAAATCTGACAGCCTCGACACGGAGCTCGCCTCTGCCTTCGAGCTGGATTAAATGACTCAAGAAAGGACTCACGACAATGAATGCAGAGCAAATCAGAACTCAGTTTGATTCGATGTACTCGGACAACCCTGAGCATGCCCGCGTATGGCTCAGAGATATCGCTCGTGAATTATTTGAAACCATGGCCGGTAACAGCACCGATGAAGATGCTGTGTGCGCGGCGGAAATTATCACCGACTTATTAGAGAGCACTGAGACCGCGCCAGCGTTTACTTTAGAACCCAGCGGCCTTGCGCGATTCCTGCCGGTTCAACAGCGCGCACGCGCTGTGATCAGCCGCATGCTTTTTGGGAGGCTGCATGACGACAGAAGATAAAGCCGAGGTCAAAGCTGCGCTCAAACCTGATAGCGCCGAGCAGCAGCCAGGAGAATCTCTAGCAGTGATCACGGGAGACCATGGCAAGACTTGGAAAATGATAAGAGGCGCCGATGGAAAGTTCAGAAAATCTGCGAATACTCAGCGTGTTATCGAGAAATCAATAAAGAAGCACGACAGGGTTCTTTTTGGAAAAGCTGAGGGCAAAACTCAGTATCGACTCAGCGAGTTGATGGAGAAGCTTTACACTTTATCAATGAATGAGTCAAACGCGGATAACCTCAATGCTATTGTCAAAGCCGTGGATCTTTTACTCACTAGATCCAGCGCTGGCAAGGTCGCTACAAAGGTAGAGGATAATCGCACACCTGTGACAATGGTGATCGTTCCAGCTCCAACTCTCATGCATCCAGAAATTATGGAGGAACGCCCTCGAAGGCCGCTAGAACCTTGTTTCGCGGAGCAGGTAGCTGTAGAGGATCGTGGTCAACCGCTCGCCGGAGAATACGTTAAGGAATAAACACGATGGAGCAAACCGTAACCTGTACGCCATCTCCAAGCTTGTTTCCTGAGCTTGAGGAACGCCAAGCTGCAATGCGACAGCGTATTGCTGCGCGCTCAAAGCCCAAAGCAAGTGTCAAACGAAAACCTAAGGTTAGGATTAGTCGCAAAGTTAAAAGCAGAACAAGAAACGTACGGTGTAAACTCCGTGCCAAATACAAGAAATTAGCAGGTAGCTGTACCGGTCTCAGCGTAACGGGCAACACGGGCTCCCTCATCACGTACAAAGCCACGGCCGTGGAGGGCACGGGGAAATTTAGCATCTCCCGGGGACGCATCCTCCGTGGTGGAGCATTTGCCGGAACTTTCACAGAGAGCGTGCAGATGGCGCTGACTTACACCCAGCAAAGTCTCAGTGTGAAACTGTCAGGCAAAGACATAAGCGTGGTTGTTTCAGTCGAAGCCGAAAGCATAATAGACGGTCCCTCTGCCGGCCTTGCGGTTGCCACGGCATTAGCTTCGGCGATCACAGGGCGCCCAGTTCGGCCTTTTTTGGCATTTACGGGAGAAATCACAGCGAACGGTGACGTTCTGAAAATAGGCAGTGTAGTCCCAAAACTTCTTGCTGCGCGCAAATATAAGTTGCATGAGGTAATACTGCCCGCGACGAACAGGGCGGAGGTGGAAGCAGGTCTGACCCCGTATCAACTCCAGGATTTAACTCTGCATTATGTGGATAGCATTGCGCAAGCGCTAGACTTGGCCCTGGTTGACGTTGAGACGATGCTCTCAAATGATGAGCTGCGTAAAAGCCTAGTGAGAAGTCGTAAGAGCAAAGCTCAGCTTCGGCTAAACAGGCGCAAAGCAAAAGCCGCTCGCAGTGCAGCCTGGGCTGCTAAGCGCGCGGCCGTTACGGCACGTCGAGCTGCGATTGCTGAGCGGAAGACTGCACGGGAAGCCAAGCTTAAACAGGATGAACAGTTCAGACGGGAGTTGCAGATTGTCAAGCCGAAAACCAAGCAGCAACTAAGCATTGAACAGCGCATTGCGGCCGCGTTTGCAGAGGGCTTTCAACTAGGCAAACGATTCATGGCCGAAACACCAGCAAATAGTTAAAACACAAATCTCAGATCTTGATCAGTCTGGGCCAGTGCAGGGGTGTGCCTTTGACGCACCCCCGCCTCCGCCGCCCGCGCAACCTGCTCGCCCAGACGCGCGAAATCCGCCGGACAATATTGAGGGTGCTAGCTCTATCAACCTGGGACTCTTGGGAAAGAATTGCTAGGGGAATTCTAACATGGGGGATGGATAGCTCCCACTTGGGGGTCTTTTCGGCTGCCACAAAGGGCGGGGTACCCGCCTCTATCCGTGGGCATTGACTCACCTATCGGTGACACGAAGATTGCGCCAGCGCACACCGCTCCTCAATCAGCGTGCACGAACCCCTCCGTCCAGCTATCCTGTCCTAACTCCCTCCAGTGAATCTGGAATCCCCCTGGATAGTCCACGAATCCGGGCTTATTCCTGAGACGGGCAATCGCCCCTTGCGCGGCAGCTTCGTTTTCGTAAACGCCGATCAACAACCCGTCATCCTCTCCTTGCTTGCCTTCGGGGATAAACCATAATAGGTAAACTTTGTCTCTCACCTCAATACTCCTTTGACTAACTATCCTGACGAGCGTTGCCCGAAATCCTGTCCGTGCGAATCCGTGAATCACGTCGGCCGATGACTGACGCGTTAGCTATCGACAACCATCATATCCCGAACTTATCTCTTGCCCACTTCTGGATTTTACTGCGTTCACTGCCAGGTCCCGACCCACAGGCCGCTCCGTCTGGAGGATACTGTTGCTTACATAAACGATCGGCGAACTGTGACGCTGACTCCCCTACATTTGGGCGTGCGCCCTCAGCCCAACTCGGTACAATGTTTTGCTTGCCGCCCTTTGACATCTTGTAGAGTTGGTAGCCTTCATAACCGATAACGCCTATCGTGATAGCTATTGCTCCAGCCACGCACAGCTCTGGTTGTGCGACACATATAGGAAGGCCGATCTTCAGGGTGCCTGCTTCGGCTGCAAAGCCGTTCCCGAACGGCCCCAGCGAGCCGCACGCGATGAAATCACCGCACTGTGTTCCAATCGGCAGCCCAAACAAATCAGCCAAACTGAGAGGCCTCAAATTCAGCCCCCTAGGCAACCCCAGGGTTTCGTTGTCCGGCCACCTACCGCCATGCCGCTGAGGCGCGCCACCACCACCACCGCCTCCACCACCGCCGCCAGGGCCACCAATGGGCCCGGGGCAAGTTGGATCGATGTTCGGATTGCAAGGAGTGCAGTCAAGCTCTGGATTGCACGGCCCAGGCGGGTTGCAGAACGGGTCCCACCAATCGCAAGGGCAGAAGAAATCGTCACACGGCGCTCCGAATAGGAGTCCCGAAGGATCGGTCGTGTTCAGCGCCCGATTCCCGGCGTAGGCGTAGCGGTTCCAACTCTGCGGGTCAGACGGGTTTGCTGCCCCCAAGCCTGCGGGATCAGGGGAGGCCCACCGGCCCTGGTTGGGATGCAACTGGCGGTTTGGTGTGTCGTATTCGTCGGTAACTGTGTCCTGCGTGTCGCCGGTGAAGCTTGGGTTGGCGGTGCCGCCGGTTATCGTGTTGTACATTTCGCCAAATGGAGCAAAGGCGCGGTCGAAGGTGACCGTCCGATTATTCACGGAGGAGGCCAGACGCATTGAGCCCAGCCAGTCCCTGTGCCAGAAGGTGTCCGGACTGGAAAAAAACACTTCCCCTGCCGGCAAAGGAACGTAAGACCGAATCTGTACGCTCCCGTTCATCACCGCCACTTTGCCCAGAGGGCTGTACTCGATTTCTGAATAGGTGCCCGAGATGCCCTTCTCCACCAGCCGGCCCGAGGCATCGTAGGTCAGCGTTGTAGTATCGATGCTGGCCGGCTTTCCGTTCGTGTTCCATGTGTATGCATGAAAAGTATCGGTCAAGAGGTTCCCGTTGGCGTCGTAACTCGTTCCGCCTAGAGTGTAACGATTTGTCGCCGCATTGTAGCCGGGGTTCCAGGTGATTGACCCATTCTTAGTGACATTTGCAAACGGATCATAGCTAAAGGTTTGGGACCAGGGTGAGCCGCAATTGGCACTCGCAACTCGCCCCAGATCGTCATGCGTGTACGCACAGGTATGAGTTCCGCCCGAGTTAAAGCCGTCTGTGATGGCTAGATTGGCAAGTGAGCCGTTGGTGTTCCACGTGAGATTCCCAACCATCGACTTCGGTACAGATCCAATCGTGAAGGTATAGCTCGCCATTCGACCGGTGTTGGAGTTGTAAGTATAGTTATCCGTATCGCCAGCTTTGAGTGTGACCACTAACGGTTGGCTCGCGGCGTTGTAAGTTGTGCTCGTGACGAGATTCGTAGCTCCCTGACTCGCGGAATACTGCCTGCCCTCTCCGTCAACTCCGTAGCTGAGACTACTCTGCTGGCCTGCTCCGGCGAGAGATTGCAAAACACCATTTGGCCAATATGCGACAGTCGTATGATAGTAGCCACCCGAGTGTGGAGTAGATTCGTATAGTTCCGTGTTCTCGCCACGGGCTGAGTAGCCGAACCATTCATCTGTTATTGACTGAGTCCCATAATGTGTGCAGTCATCCGTTTCGGCCTCAACCAAGCGACCTGCCGTATTGACCAGTCCAGACGGTCGATTGCCAAGTACACCTGGGCTACTGTCATATCGGAACCGTTTGCACGGATTTTGATTATTGGGCGCACCTTCATTATTGTTTCCGATGTCTGTCAGCCTATGCATAGAGTCATAGTAAAAGCAAACTGCTTCACCATTAGCATGTGTGACCAAAACCAGATCGCCGACCGAATTAGCTGTACATCCACCGCTGTTATTGGAATCATAGACGTAGCTTGTCGTTCCGTTTTCGGGATTGGTTTCCGATGTCAATCTCCCCAGCATGTCATACGCGTAGCCGCGCGTCTGGTTGCTTCCGGCCTGAGCGTTTTGCATTACGCCCGTGAGATTGGCAAGGAAATCGTAGGTATACGTTGTCAAATAACCTGTTGCTGACGTGTTCTGGCCACAGGGGGCGCTCGGCCAGGAAGCAGTTCCGCTCGTGATCTCGCATACCGACGTTAACCGTCCGAGAGCATCAAATTGTGACTGTTTGCTTACGGTAGGCGAGGTGCGGGTCTCCAGAACATCATTCTTCGGATAACTTAACGTTGTCGATCCCCCTCCAGTGTCGCTGATGGTAATCGGACGGCTGGATGAATCGTATGTGGTCGCTGTGCCCGCATTGCTTGAGGGGCACGGCGTTGTACTCGTTGCGATCGCCGCACTGTATTGAAGCGTCGTCAGGCTAACCCGCCCAAAATTGTCATAGCAGGTGGCTACAGTGTCATAGTTTGTGGCGCTTGGGCCTTGTCGTGTCTGGGAGAAGATCGTTCGGCCAAATCTGTCATTCGTCGTGACTTTATCCACAACCGAATTGCCCGAGTTAAACAAGAGCTTGCTCTCGGTTTGGAATTGCAGGTGGTTTGCATCTACCAAATAGAAATAGTTTGTCGTGTTCCCAGCCTCGTCAGTAGTACTGTATGGCCGCCAAAACAGGTTCGTGTAGTTCGCCCCGTTGTAGGCAGTGCTGCTCGTTTTTCCGTTGTCGTCGATAGTGGAAAGACGCACGCCGCCATTACAGTCCCACGTAAAGGAACGCGACATGTTTCCCACAGGCTCGGAAATCGAGGTCACGAATGAATTCCCGCAATCGGCGTTATTTGTTATGGAGTAGTTGTAAGTTGTTGCGGCCCCGTCAAGAGTGCTAGTGGTGCTCACGTCGGTAGAGGTTTTTAGCAGCCCGGTGTCATAATAGGTATATTTCCGATAGAGGTAAGCTGGCGTTCCATTGGTCTGAGCCTTCACGCTGGTCAGGTTACCTCGATGGCCAGTAACCGGATCGTGCTGCGGCGTTGTGCCGCTCATTGCAGAGGTCGCAGTTTCATCGTACCCATACGATGTGTATGCCTGCACCTGATTACTGCCATTCTTGATAGTCACACTAGAGGGCCGATCAACAATCCCGTTATTCAAAACGGTATATCCAGTGGCCGTTTCCTTGAGCAAAGGACCCACTGTGTCGGTTCCAGGAGCTCCGAAGTCATATTCATCGACCGTCTGCACCAAGCCAAAATTGTCGTAAGTAGTATCGGTTTCGGATTTTATGCCCGAAGCATCAGGTATGTAAGTGAAAACCGTTACGCGATTTATTGGTGAGGAGACGGTGGATACGGTGCCGAGCCCTGCACAAGAGCTAGGAACCGTGTTATAGCAAGTTATCAGGCGCCGGACATATGTGTTGCCGCCTTGATAAACATCTCTTCGCGTCTCGTAGTAGTTACCAGTCGTTCCACCGTCTTTATAAAAGCTAACGATAATTTGATCGAAGTTGGGGGTGTTCATGGTGTTGCCCCAGTAATTGCCTCCACCATAATAGCGGTCGTATCTCCATTGGCCACCCGGACTTAACGTACGCAACAAGCCGGATGTGGTTCCGTCGGAGCACACGATTCCGTTACTCCCGGTGAGATTGCTGGTATAGGTATACGTGATGCTTCCCCCGGTGGGAAGTGTCACCGAGGCGATCCTCCCAGTAACGTAGTGGGGGTTATGTGTATCGTTGGGCGTTGTTTCGTAAGTGAATTGGTAGAAACTGCTGTCCGGGAGGGTCACCTTGTCAACCAAATAGATACTGCTGCCTGTGTACTGGGCAATGCCACTACATCCAAAATTCGTGTGGACCGTATACGGGGTATAACTTACGGTATATGTGGCAGTTCCGCCAGGTGCGGGATAGCTAAGGAGAGTATTGCTAGGTTGTGTGCCGGTAACGGTCAATGGAGTTGTTCCCATCGTGTCCGTATATGTACCGTTTGCAACCGTGATTTTGTTCCCGTTTGCATCCTTTGCGATCAGAGTGCCGGAAGAGGGATTCGAATAAACTGGCGGTGTTATGACAGCGCCACTTTTCGTGGTTATGTACGCAGAAACCGATCAGAGGCGCCGAATGTATGTGCCGTACCAAACGCGTCATGGTAGACAAAATTGTTGTAGGACCACTCTTGAAATGAGTTGAATTGGCCGCACTGCTGGGTGGTATACGTCATCGAGTAGCCAATGTAAGGAGAACCAGCATTCGTCAACCCTTGCCATCCCCAGTACGTGCCATTCGTCGTGACAGGTTGCCAGGTTTGATTGCCGCTGACACCGACCGGTGCCCAAATCGTGCTGTCATATGTGAGGTCGTAAGCGAACGGTATTCCGCGGCCCGCCTTGTGCAAAACCGGAATAGCGAAGTGCACATTCAAGCTACCTTCATTGACACTATCGAAAGGCCCCCCGCTAGAACTCGTAAATGGCGGTGTACCAGTGGGCGTAAGGATCAGTTGTCCAACAGACAAATGAACAAGCAGTAACCAAAATGGAACAAGATACACGACGCAGGCGCGTTTCATATTGCCCTCTCGTTCACTGGAGCGTAAATGAGCTATCGGAAAGACCGGAGTTCAGGGCAGCGCTCGTTACCGTAATGTCGAGCACCACCCCGCCGTTGAGCATCTTCTGGACATGGAAAGGCACTTGAATCCCATTTACTACCTGATATTTCGCAAATCGGATTTCAACAGGAATATCAATGGTCAAATCATTGTCAGCGTGAGTGTTGAAAGAAATTGCTAAAGGCAAATAGGAAACCGGATCGAGATAGAAATCCATGGAACTCAACCGTTTCGCGGTGAACAGATCTTTTCCCGCCGTGGGCGTCGTCTGGAATACATGAATGTGCTGTACTGTCATTCCTCCATGCTGCTCTAGACCGATATAGGAGAAACTGAAGCTCAGATTAGTCGTCTGTGTGAGAGACGAAAGAGGGGGAAAGAACCAAACGGCATCTGTCCAGTTATTATGTTGGGGATAAGCCGTAGGCGTGACGGAGTCGTTTTTGCTCCATGCAGCGACGGGCATGCCGTTTGCAGTGCTACGCACATCGGTTCGAGTCCCACCACCTAAGTTCAAGTCAACGCGACTCTCCTCCGTACCCTTTGCCTGAAACGTCCCCGTGCCAGTCTCGTTATCGGAGCCAAGAATCGAGATCACGGTTGCGTTCAGCGTTACATCGCTGACCGACACACCTCCGGTGAGAGCTGCGACAGACTTTAAGGCAAGCGAAACGGCTAGAGGATCGCCCGCCGGAATGTTTTGAGTAAGCGCGCGAGTTGCGTTAAGAAGAAGAAACACCGACAGGGCAAAGCGAAGCATACACGTCCTCCGCAACCCAAATTGGGTTTAACAAGCTGAATAAAGATGTCCCGACTACTTGCAGACGGTCCGGCGACTTCGGGGAAGTGAAGTCAACGCGCAGAGCGTTCTACGATTCCAAAAATCATCTACTTACGATGGTCACGAGATATATTCCCACATTCCCGTGATGTCAAGTAAAAAATAAACCGCCGGTTCGGAAGGAGTGTCCGTTAACGATTTCATGCGCGTAATTCCGCAACTTAAATTACGAGCCCCGCAACCGCTCGCTGTGCCTTCGCCGCGGCATCCGCGCGCATGTAGACCAACGTCGAGCTTGATGCTTTGTGTCCGACATGATCTTGGATCGCATTGAGATCTCGCGTTTCCTCCCAGAGCAAAACACAAATTGAGTGTTTCGCCACATGGCTGTGAAGCTTTGCCGGGTGAATACCGGCAAGTGCCCCATATTTTTTAATAAACCAATCAACGTTTTGCCTGCACCACGGAAACAGTCTCCCTGGGTTGTGCGCAGCTATTGCTAGGAGAGGGGACTGATCGAACAGCGGATCGTCCGAGCGTTTCAGTGCATGAATTGTCGGCCTACTTTTCTTTAGTCGCTTCACACTTAGCTGACCATCTACGATGTCTCGGCCGCGAATCGCCAAAGTCTCGCTCACGCGCAGACCGGACCAGAACATCGTGACCAAACAGAGGTGGTGCTGACGATTGTGATCGTAGGCAGCCTGGAACAAGCGCCGTAATTCATCGCGCGTTAGGAATTGCATATTTATCTCCCCGCCTTTCCAACTACGTCCTCCCAGTACAGCAATGGTGATGCACAGTACCGTTCATTCTGCATTACTGAGCCGCCATCTCTCTCTTTGTTACTTTGTGCGCAAAAGTCCTCTTTCGCATCGACCTCAGCATCCAAGCCGTGCACTCGGGCCCAAAGGATGGTCATGGGATTCGGCGGTCTCTGTTCTTCTACGTTGCTACGAAAGTTCCTCGCCATGTGGAATAGGTCAGAACGTTCATCAGTGATGTTGCGTACTTCCTTCCACAAGGCTTCTCCACTGTCAGCAGAAAACACCGTGAAGATGACGCTCTCATTCATCACGTTTTCATCAATACGCACCACAAGATCGGCGTTCTCACAAGTTCCGAGGATGTCATAAAGACCTTTGACCGCAACGAGCATAGCCTGCCGCATATCCACAAAGTATCGACCGATATACGAAGGTTCCTTATCGTGCCTGTTCCATGCAACCGAGCTGTTAGCTGAGTAGCATGCGGTCTTAGCGTTGACGAGTTGCGCTGTTTGGTCAGCAGTAGTCTGCGCCGATGCCGTACCGAATACGCCGATGAGCAAAAGCAGAAAGCTAAAGAGTGTTGGAGCCGAAGATCCTTTCTTTTGTCTTAGTGAGTCAGAGCACAAAATGCGTGCACGCCGGACCAGCTCATCAAGAGCAGCGCCGGTTTTGTCACTCAACTGTTTTAGTGCTTCACGATCTTTGTGGCTTAGATACTTCATTGTGACTCCTTAGAAGTCTGAGTAACCTTTCGTTTGTCGCGTTGCAAGCAGATGAATACTGCCAAGGAGACTACAGCTACGGCAAACCCCAGCAGCCCGAGGGCCCGCCCACCGAAAAGGGCTAAGATACCAAGCGCCAACGCTGTACTGAAAATAAAACAGACAATCACGATAACCCTTGCAGCTAGTTTGGGGTGTTCCTGATCTAGTTCAGCCAAAACTCCAATGCTAAGGAAGCCCAGTATCAGTACTAGCATTGCGTACATCATTTCGTGTCTCCTTTGTAATTGTTCTGATGCTATGCGTAGGGGGCTACGTAGTCAAGATAAAAGCGTGAACGGTTACCAAAGATTGTCCTTGCGTAGGGGACTACGCATAGCTTAAAGTTCTGATATGGACATGCCAGAGATGCCAAAGGCTTTGAGGGAATACTTCGCCAAGTTTGGGCGCCGCGGAGGGAAGATCAGAGCGAAGAAGCTCACCGCCGAGCAGCGCACTGCATCTGCCAAGAAGGCCGCGGCCGCACGCTGGTCTAAAAAGAAGAAATGAACTGTGGCGCACCCGGCGTACACTCTACGCCCAGAGGGCTGCGCGAGAAGCAGAGACCCTCCTCATAGAGATAGACAGACCTACCGAATCAGGAGCCAGGAACCAAGCCCATCCCAGGCGTCACCTCGAATCGAGAATCTTTCGCTCTCACGGCGCCGCAACTGCTCACCGTACACTGTGCGCTGGCCGACCGCGCCGGAAACACGGATCGACTCATAGAGAGAGAGGCAGGAAAGCAATGGCCACTGCTGAGGGATGGTCCCAAAGCCGTCCCCAGGGGTTCCTAAGCCGTTCCTGAGGGAAGCCACTGCTAATGGTAGTTTTGGACCCAAGCCATGACATCTATACTTCTAATAGCTTTAACCTTGAGGAAGGAAACAATGTGTAACGTTAAGGTTACATATCCACGAACATACCGTCGCAGTGGTTACGGGATTAACTCACGTTCATCCTCAGCGTTCCCTCGGCTTTAGCTAAGCCCATTCAAGACATTGGCTTAGCGCTATCCAAGCGAGGCCCTTGGCGATCTCCAAGCATCGCTTTGGATACCCTGCAGGACCCCGAGACGATCTAGGCTATTCACTTCTCCGTACGCGGAGCCTTCCCTCAGCGACCGCCAGGTGTTTACCCAAGCAGCAACAAAGCACCTCCAAAACCAGCTCAGCGTTTCCGCGGCATTCCTTAAACTTATGCATTGCCATGACTTAGCACAAGCATTGGTCAATTCGTTGTTTTGTCCAATGGTCATACGGCGGCGTTCCCTTAGGGTGTCACCGGGGATCTTCCTTGGATAAGCCGTAGCTAACCCATTGATGATGCTGGGAATAGCTCAGCGTACATGAGCGTACACGACGCAATAGCCATGGTGACCATCCCTGAGCTAGCGAACTGTCTCTCGGGATGGCTTGGGGTTAGCTCGTTGAAAGCACAGTAGTTACTCGGCAGGCCAGGGGAATCCTATGGGGAAAACGCGAGGGAGGGTATACCCCCGAAGTAGGACCCAGGGAAAGACCCGGGGGCGGGGTTATCTTAGGAATCCCTGTGCCGTGCGAGGCTAAACGAAGCTGAATCCCTGGGGAAAACTCTCAGCAGATCGCTGAGGGAGGCACCCGGGTTCTTTATGAGGCGGCCCCTTAGAAAATTTCCACGCTATATCTAGCGGAAAATACAGGGTTACTATCGCTTAGGAGTTTTGTTACACTAAATTCAGGAGAAATGATGCGTCCAGAAGAGAAGCGACGGATCCGGGATCAGGCTCAGGTCACCCGGGACGAAGCCACAGCTGAGCATGGGCATGGCAAAGCACAGCGCAGGGCTATCGCCAGGTTGGCCTCCAGGCCAGAGGTCGAAATCGGGCGCAAAGGTGGACTCAGCCGTTCGGAGTTTAAAGTCAGGGCCGCGCGATGGAATTTAGAGAAGGCGAATGCGGAGCGGAAGAAGAGAGACATTCGAGGAGGCCGACCGCGGAAGTATCAGAATGATGCTGAGAGGCAGAGGGCTTTTAGGAACAAGCAGAAGGAGCGGAACTAATGACAAAAACTTGAGCAGGCCATAGCAGAAGCCTTGGCCTCCCGCCGAGCAAGAAAAGAGAAACAGAAAACATGGGCCTTAAAGAACTGAAAGAACCGGCAATCAGGAGCAGTATTCAGCGGAGGGGCCAAGAAATGCCTGGGCTACTCAGCAGTCGGGTGTGGTTTTCCGGCCGTCCCAGCACTGACGGACTTTTCCGTCTCAACGAGTTTCCAGATATAGAACCGCAAGCACATCTTGAAGCTGTCTCGTATCGTTGATAGCTCATCTCTCAGGATCTGTGCCCTCAACTTCAGATCAAAATCCTTCGGGTGGCTTTGAATTTCGGAGTTTTCATGCTCCTGTAACGATTTCCATACGGCCAGTGCGCGAAGGCTATTTACCCGGTTCTTTATGCTCTCATCCTGAAAGGCGGTGATCCTCACGTTATGAGCGAAATCATTTCTAATCTTAGTCACCAACAACAAGTCTCTGTACACGTCTTGATGGATTAAGCCCAACAAATATGTAAGCCTGATCTTCGTTCCCAAGTTTCCGAGTGGGCCACTAGGCCGAAACAATTCAGTCAAGGCTTCCGCATCTGATTTCATCGAAGCCTTCAAAACTGCTGTAAGGCGGTTCTCAACGATTGCGGTGCAGATTACGGCCACAGCCCGATCTGATCCTTGCTCGTAAAAAGCTGCCTTTTCGGATTCGTCTTCGAGTTCGTACATTAACGGGCTAATCTCCCTCCCCGAATAGAGGCTTACTTAGATTTTTGATGTCAATCAACCTGTCTGTTTGGGTTCGTCGGCAGAGAAACGGTCCAGCAATGCCAACGATGAATTTGAGGCTACGCCGGGGTCGCAGGCGAAGTGGCTTTCGCCGCAACAACAAGAGGCGCGTACATTGTTTCAAATTCGGTTCGGTAATCAGTAGCCACTTGTGCCCACAAAATGTGGAGAACCTGGAAAATTTCACTGATGTAGTTTTCATCACGGTTGTATTTTGCAAGTGCCATCCTAATCACCTGATAACGCATCATGCTCTTCCCAAGTATTTCTTCGTTCGTTGTCTCGAACGCCTGTTTAAGCTGCTGGATGCCCAGCACCACACTTTCCCAATCTGAAAGACGAGTTGTTGTGCGCACCTGCATAGGCCCAAGAGTATGACTTCCCCGCGGAAATACTATTCGTTCAATCGATTGAGCCAACCAGGGGCGGTTGAATGTTTCATAAATCAGGATGGCATAGGCAATCAACTCCATGTACCTCTGCGGGAACTGCCCTTCAATTAGGCTGCCATACCGTTTCTCAAACGTCTGGAATTGTGAGCTTAGATACCTATTCTTCCTGCGGACAGTCCTTTTGCTGGAAGTGTGGACATTGTTGAAGACGGCATAGAGAAAAAGGGCAATGATGATCCATAGCTGGTTGCCGATGCTTTCAACGCCAGGGAAGAGCGGATGCCGGGGCAGAATAAGGTGGACGTACGCCAGATACGCAGCAATGACTCCCACCACACTTTGCATAAGGATTGAAAACCAATTTAAGAGCGCTGCTCTACTCAGGGCGACGTTGTAGAGCAGTCGAAATGAAAAATAGTAAACCGCGACTAACCAAATGTGGTGAACGAAACTGTCACGTTTGATCAGGTAAAAACCAGTCGCAGCCAGGATAATGTAGACCGCCGGGGCCAGAGTCTTGAGGAGGAAGTTGAAAGCCGGAGCGGGATCTTCTTTGGCACGAAGCGAAAGTTGCAGGTACCCGAAAGTAGAGGAATGCTCGCCTACCCAATTTACCGCGAAGAAAAGAAAAATTGCCAGTGCAAGCTGCGCGATAACGTTTCCCACAAACGCTCCTCCCTTTTAACTTTTTTTCGCCCGGAATTATTGTCTGACTTCACTTCTTCTTCCCGGCCCTGACCCTCGCCCAGCGTGCTTTAGCGGCCGCTCTGATCCTCGCTATGCCAGCCGCGGATATACGGCGCGTCTGCCGAGCACCTCTCTGTGTACCCTTGACTCGGGCCCATCGTGCTCGTTGTGCTGCAGCAATGCGCCGGCGAACTGAAGCTGAGACCGTGCGCCGTGGGGATACTTTGGGAGCGGTTCCGTTCAGTGAGGTCAGGGCTCGGATAGCATTGTCGATACGTTCGCGCTCTACTTTTAGATCGTCAATGATCTGATTTAGATTTGCCATGCCGCGCATTCTAGCAGAGTTAGTTAGCGAAGGGTCCTGTAGGGTTTAGCAATTGTTGCGGAGCCAATCAAGGAACTTGGCGTCTAGCTTCGGCTTCTCAGGGTCATACCCACTTGCGAGCATCTCTTCCTTCGCCTTTGCTGCATGATCTGCCGGCGACTGCGCAAAAAGGAGGGGCAGCATCGTCTCAGCAACATCGTTCTTGTCGCATGGCATCGTTGCGGCCGCACGGAAAACTTTCTCGTCCAACTCCTCGC
>WNGF01005120.1_pt1 | contig 29632 bp, 19 predicted proteins | sample 5400641 | NCBI WGS metagenome assembly WNGF01 (sample SAMN13153371, study PRJNA577476) | soil metagenome | isolation source: 80 cm soil or saprolite under grassland replicate 2 | place: USA:California | collected 2016-06-15 | reverse complement strand
GTCCTGGGCGCCGATGCCAAGGCGAGCGTCGCGGCGCTCCTCGAGCTGGCGCAGTTGCTGGCGAGCGATGCCACCGCGAACTTGCGGCGGCCGCCGCTGGAGCTGGTGTTCACGTGGGGTGAAGAAGTTGGCCATCTGGGCGGCAGAGCGCTCGACGTCGGCGGCGTGCGCGCTCGTCGAGCCTACGTTCTGGACGGTCTCACGCCGGTGGGCACGATCATCATCGCCGCGCCGACGTACCAGGCCTTCACCGTGCGCGTGATCGGCCGCGCCGCGCATGCAGGGGTCGAGCCTGAACGCGGCATCTCCGCGATCGTCGTCGCCGCGCAGGCGGTGTCACGGCTGCCGTGGGGCCGACTGGACGAGTCGACGACCGCGAATATCGGCACGATCACCGGTGGCAGCGTGCGCAACGCGGTGGCAGCCGAAGCTCGGCTCGACGGCGAAGTGCGCAGCCTGGTGACGGGACGGGCCGCAGCGGTGGCTCAGGACATTCGGGAGACGTTCGAAGCGGTCGCCGCGTCAGCAGGCGCGGGTGCGGAGTTCGAACTAGTGCGCGGTTACGCGGGGTATGAGCTCGATCGGAATGCCCCGTTGGTGGAGCTGGCGGGTAGCGCGTTCGCGGGACTCTCGCGGGGTGGGCAGAGCAGGTTGCTGCGTACGGGTGGTGGGTCCGACGCGAACGAGCTGAACGAGCGAGGGATCGTCGCGTGCGTGCTCGGCATCGGCGCGGAGGGGTGTCACAGTGTGGACGAGCGGATCAGCGTGGACGAGCTCGAGCGGCTGAGCGAATGGGTGCTGGCGATCGCCGACCGAGCCGCGGCAGGCTGAACCAATGAGCTCCCTCGCAAGCTCGGGATGACATCCCACGGCGGAACAGCGCCGGCCAGTACTAGCGGGCGCGGACGCGGCTCGGGTCAAGGGCGTCCTGCAGCCCATCGGCAAAGAAGTTCATGCCGACCACGACGAGCGTGATGGCCAAGCCCGGGAACAACGCGTACCACGGCGAGCGGTACAGGTAACCCTGCGCTGCGCTGAGCATGTTGCCCCAGGACGGCTCTGGCGGCTGGCTTCCCAGCCCCAGGAACGACAGTGTGGCCTCGATCAGGATCGCCTCGGGCACCGCGATGGCCATCTGCACCACCAGCGGCGCCAGGCAGCTCGGCAACACGTGGCGGAGCATGATGCGGCGGTCCGTGCAGCCAGTCGCATACGCGGCGGCAACGAACTCGCGATTGCGGACCGCCAGCGTACTGGCGCGCACGAGGCGCGAGAAGACGGGCATATTCAACACCGCGATGGCCAGGATCGCGTTGATCCAGCCTGGCCCGAGCACGCTGACGATCCCGATCGCCAGGAAGATCGCGGGAAACGCCAGGAGCACATCCCACAACCGCATCATCAGCGCGTCGAACGCGCCGGCTCGGTAGCCGGCAATCAAGCCCGTCAACGCACCCACCAGAGCTGCCAGGGCAACCGTGACGACACCCGCCGCGAGCGCTGGCCGTGCGCTGTACATCATTCGACTGAGCACGTCGCGACCGACCTCGTCGGTGCCGAAGGGAAACTGGGCGGACGGCGCGGCGAGCTGGTTCAGCAGGTGAATCTCGTTCGGGTTGTACGGCGCGGTCAGCGGCGCCAGGAGCGCGACGATCACGAGCAGCAGCAGGATGACCAGTCCGAAGGCGCCTTTCGGGTTGCGCACGAGGCGGCGCAGCAGACCATCGGGGCGTCGCCCGAGACTCAGCGCAACCGACTCGGCGGCGACTGGCACACTCGGCGCCGACTGCAGTGCGTCCATCAGCGTCCCGTCCGAAGAGTGACCCGCGGGTCCAGGTACGCATACGACAGATCGACCACCATGCTGGTCAGGAGAAAAATCACCACGACCACCATCAGCGCGCCCTGGACGACCGGGTAATCACGATTCTGGATCGACGTCACGACCAGGCGACCGAGGCCCGGATAGGCGAACACGGCTTCGGTCACCACCGCTCCGCCGAGCAGGCGACCGAACTGGATGCCGAGGATGGTGACGACGGGAATGAGCGCGTTGCGGAGCGCGTGTCGACTGAGCACGGTCGACTCGTGTAGGCCCTTCGCGCGGGCGGTTCGCACGAAGTCCGCGCCCAGCACGTCCAGCATTGCCGAGCGCACGAAGCGCGCAAAGACGGACAGGTTGGACAGCGCGATCGTGGCGGTGGGCAAGACGAGAAACTGCAAGCTCAGATACCACGGCTGGCCGGGGTTGCCGACGCCAGACGGGGGCAGCACCTGGAGCACCACCGCGAACAACAGGATGAGCATCAGCCCGAGCCAGAAGGCCGGTATTCCCAGACCCACAGAGGTCAGTCCGGTAATCGCGGCGTCCAGCCGGCCGTTGCGATGCACCGCGGCGGCCGTTCCCAGCGGCAGTCCGATCGACAGCGAGATGACGAAGGCGGCCAGGGCGAGGCGCAGCGTGTTGGGAAAGGCGTCGCTGATCAGCGTTGTGACCGGCCGCGAATTGACCAACGACCGTCCCAGGTTGAGCTGGGCGATGTCGGAGATCCAGACCAGGTAGCGCACTGGCAACGGCTTATCGAGGCCCAGCCGCTCCTGCTCCGCGGCCACCTCCTGGGCGGTTGCCTCGAAACCGATTTTCATGCGCACGGGATCGCCCGGCGCCAGGGTGATGATGGCGAAGATCAGGATGGACGCCAGCGCGAGCGTTGGAACGAGGAGCAGCCAGCGCTGGATCAGGTACGTCAGCATGGCGCTGGCCGCGCAGGAAAGGTGAGATTTTCAGCCAGGAGATGGCGCATCACGTTCGTGTAAGACGGCGCGCCACCCCGACAGTCAAGCCCACGTGGGCGCTATTTGTTGATGCTGGCGTTGTCCAGGAACATGTTTCCGTTCAGGTCGATGGTCACACCTTGAATGGACTTCTTGTACGCAAAGACGCGCGGATTCGTCGCGACCGGAATGATGTGCGACTGGTCGATTGCCAACGCGTTGAGCTGCTGGTACGTCGTCTTGCGTTTTTCTGGGTCGGTCTCGATGGCACCCGCCGCGACCAACTTCTCGAGGTCCTCATTGACGAAGCCGCGCGCGTTCTGCTGATTCGCGCGGAAGTTGCCCTGGGTGCTCCAGAAGATGGCCGGATCGCGCGTGGTTCGACCATTCAGCCAGCCCACCAGGTCGTTGCCCTGAAAATCCTTGGCAGCGCCGATCTCGTTGAACTTGGCGTTCTCGACTTCGTTCAGCTTCAGGGTGACGTTGATCTTCGCCAGATCCTGCTGCCAGATCAGCCCCCACAGCTTCATCTGCGGCCAGGCCGGCGTGACCACAAGTGTCACGTCGAGTGTCTTGACGCCGGCGTCGTCGAGCAATTTGCGCGCTTTGTCGAGGTCGAACGGGTGGGCCATCAGCAAGTCCTCCCGATAGCCCAGCGAAGCGGGGCTGTAGAAGGTCGAGGTGATCGGCTTCGAAACACCGAAGAACGCCGTCTTGACCAGGTCGACTCGATTGAGTGAATACGACAGAGCCTGTCGCACTTCTTTCTTGTCCAGCGGCGCCTTGGTGGTGTTGACCATCATGTTGAAGATCGAGCCGGCGTTATCGTTCACGTCAACCGAGTAGTTGGGATCCGCCTGCAGCTGCGCGACATCCGACAAACTCGTGAGCAGAACGCCGTCAAGTGCGCCCGATTTGAGGTTCGGCAGAAGCGTTTCTGCCTGGCTCAGCCGCTTGAACACGAACTCGTCCAGATTGGGTCGATCCTTGTTCCAGTAGTCGCTGAATTTCGTGAACCGGGCGAACTGTTGTGGTGTCCATTCGGCCATCTTGAACGGACCGGTGCCGACGGGGAACTTCTTGACGAATTGCGGGTCGCTCTTGTCCTCGATGCGGATCAGGAACCAGTAGTCCAGGATGTCGGTGATGTACGGCACCGGCGCGGAGAAGTTGAGTCGCACCGTTGACGGATCTGGCGCGGTGACTTCGGTGACCGGACCCATGATGCCTTTGATCTTCATGATCGACAGGTCCGTTGCCAACGCTGGGTCCTTGAGGTACGCGTAGCTATCCAGGAAGTCCTGCGCCGTGACGCCTTTGCCGTCGTGCCACTTGAGGTCGCTGCGCAGCTTCAGCGTGATCGACAGGTTGTCGGGCGCGACCTGCCACGACTCGGCCAGATCGGGGTTGGCTTTGGCGGTGCCGTCCTTCCACAGCAAACGTGAAAAGACCTGGTCGTACATCTCGAAGTTGACGGCGGAAAAGTTCCACGGGTTGAAATTGTTGAAGTCGCCAGCTTCGGCGTAGGTAAACGTCCCGCCCTGTTTGCCGGGTGCTGCCTGCGTGGTAGCGGCCGGTTTGGCCGCGGCGGGCGTTGGCGCCACGGCGGACGTGGGCGCCGCGGCCGGCTTTGCGGTGTCCGCGGGCTTCGACGTCGCAGGCGCAACGGGGGTGTTAGCGGGGGTTGCGGCCGGACCGCATGCAGCGACCACGGATGCCGCGGCGCCCAGCACCGCAAGCCTCAAGAATGCTCGCTTGGTGATCGGATCGCTGGCTGCTGGCCTCATGCGTCCGCTCCCTCTCGTGGCGCGATGATATGGTCGCCCTGCAGGCTGGTCAAAAGCACCAGGCGTCCGCGTTACACGCTGTTGTGGGGAGGGGCTGGAATCTGGAGAACACCGTCGTCATCGATGGCCTGACGCATCCGCACACCGAGATGTACCTCGAAACCCTCGAGGCGTTGGATGAGGTGGGCAGCGTGGTGCTCGTGGACCCGGACGAGGGTGCGCGGACAGCCGCCAGTGGCCAGACCAGCAAGGTGCGCGGCAGCTATGCCGAGCTTGGCGCAGCGCTGGAGCATCCCGCCGTCACACACGTCCTGGTTGCGCTGCCCAACGACCGTACCCCGGCCGCCCTGGTCCAGGCGATCGAGGCCGGGAAGAGCGTATTCACCGAAAAACCCGCCGCTCGCTCGGCGGCGGAGTTCGACGTGGTCGTGGCCGCGCTTCGCCGTCGACCAGTGCCGTTCTGCATTGCCTACCTCAACAGGGGGTCGCCGCAAGTGCTGCAGGCGCGCGATCTGTACCGTTCAGGTGCGATCGGGCGACTCTTGTCCGTAGAGCTGCGCATGGTCACGACGCAAGTCGCGATGCGCAACCCAGGCTCGTGGCTGTTCCGTCAGGAGTCTGCTGGCGGAGGCGTTCTGGCCTGGCTCGGCTGTCATTGGCTGGACGCGCTTCGCTTCGTGACGGGCGAGGACATCGTCCGCGTGCAGGCGGAGCTTGCCACCCTGGGCGGCGAGCCTATCGACGTCGAGGACGCCGCGGTGCTGTCGTTCCGAATGTCGGGCGGGGCGATCGGGTCCATGCACGCTGGGTACCTGCTAGCGGTCGGCAACCCCGGCTACCGCGGCGCCGGCCACGACATCACCATGATCCTGCGCGGCACCTCGGGCGCCATCCGCTACGCGGGCGGGCGATACGAGGCACCCTTGCTGCTGGAGAGCGTCGCGCCCGGCTGGCGGGGCGCTTCGCAGCGGAGCTACGAATTCACAGCGCCGCCCTCACCAGGCTACGGCGGACTGGCCGGGCTCGACTTCTTCCGGGCATTTCTGACGGCCAGGCCTGGCGATGCCACCCCGGCCGATGCAGTTGATGCGCTACGGCTGCTGGAAGTGCTGGACGCGATTTACGCCGCCGCTGCCAGCGGACACGCGGTCGACGTTAGCCGAAGCGAGATTGTGCGTTGACCGCACGGAGCGATCGCCGCGCTGGTGGTGCGGTGGGCTGATCGACCGCTTCGGGCCGCGGCGGGTGGTGCTGGCGGCGATGACGGTGAATGTGTGTGGCCTGGCGCTGCTCCTCCTCGTGACCGACTTGTGGCAGCTCCACCTGTTCTGGGGCGTGCTCGTTGGCCTTGGCACCGGCGCGATCGGCGGCACCCTGGGCGCCACCGTCGCGGTGCGCTGGTTTCGAACGAACCGTGGGGTGGTTCAGGGCTTGTTCGGCGGCGCAAGCAGCGCCGGGCAACTCATCTTCTTGCCATTCCTCATGTTCCTGACGGTGCTGATGGGCTGGCGCAGTGCCGTGCTGTTGACCGTCGGCGTCGCCGCGCTCCTGCTCCTGCCGATCGTCTTCTTCCTGCGGGACCGACCGGAGCAGATGGGGCTGAAGCCGTATGGTGAAGGCCAGACCATCACCGCCGCGGAGCGCGACGAGGACACCCGAATCACGCCGCTTGTCGATGCCGTGCGCACGCGCGACTTCTGGCTGCTCGCTGGCAGCTTCTTCGTGTGTGGCTACACCTCGACCGGGCTCATCGGCACGCATCTGATTCCACACGCGGTTGAGCACGGCTTCACGACGCAGGCCGTGGCGAGTGCGCTGGGCGTCATCGGCCTGATGAATGTGGTCGGCACAACCGGCTCCGGCTGGCTGACCGACCGCGTCGATCCGCGCAAGCTGCTGTGCTGCTACTACGGCTTCCGCGCGCTGTCGCTCGCGGCACTGCCGTTGATCCTCGACGCGCCATCGCTCATGCTGTTCGCGGTCGTCTTCGGTCTGGACTACATCGCGACCGTACCGCCGACGGTCAGGCTGACCGCGGCGAGCTTCGGCCGCGCGTCTATCGGTCGAGTCTTTGGCTGGATCTTCTTCAGCCACATGGTTGGCGCCGGGCTCGCAGCGTACGGTGGTGGCTTCTTCCACGACGTGCTCGGCGACTACCACCTGATGTTCATCTCGGCAGCGCTTCTCGGGTTCGTCGCGGCTGGGCTGAGCCTCGGGATCAGCCCAGTGCGGCGACTGCAGGCGGTGCCGGTCGCTGCCTAGCTCAGCTGCCGAAGCCAGACAACTGCACCCCGCCCGCGGGTACACCCGTGGCCCCATCGATCACGATCAGGTTGGCCGCTTCGACACCCTTGACGGACGGTGCAAAGCCGACCTCCACGAAGCACACGTCGCCGGGGTTCAACACGGGCGGGCACTTGGGCGCGGCGGTTGGGAAATCCGCGGCCCATGGGCCATCGACATTGAGAAGCGGGGTAATCGCCGTTCCGCTGATGTTGGTGAAGCGCAGGACTATGACTGGCGCCGGTGAGCCGATTGGCTGCTTACCGAAATCGAGCGGATGTGGCGACACGTCCAAGGAAGGCGGCAGACTGCTGCCGTCGAGCGCTACCAGCTGTGCTCCGTTGCCGGCGTCGCTGTCGAAGACCAGCGTGGCGCTGGACTTCAGGCTCGGTCCGCGAACTGGCATGAAGTACACGCCGACGGTGCAGGTCTGGTTGGGCGACAGTGTTGCGCCTGTGCAGCCGTCTGTACCCGGCAGCAGCCAGAACTCCTGCGGCTCGGGCGTGCTCAGGTACACACCCCGCGTCGACTTCACGTGCAGGTTGCCGGAGCCGGTATTGGTGAGCGTGACCACCTGTGATGGGCTGGGTGCGCCGAGCGGCTGCTTGTCGAACTCCAGGTGAGCCGGCGAGGCGCTGGCCACCGGCGCCAGCCCGGTACCCGAGAGGTTCACCGTACTGGTGCCCGCGCCAGCATCATGGAAGAAGGTCAGACTGCCAACGATGGAGCCCGCCGTATACGGATAGAACGCCACGTCGACGAAGCAGCTCTGGCCCGGCGTGAGCGTGCTCAGACCGACACACGTGAAGCTGGTGCTCGGCACCGAATAGTCGGTCGTGATGAAGTCGGGTCGATTGAAGCTGAAGGCGGTGCTCTTGAAGACCAGGTTCGCGTCACCCGTATTGGTGAGCGTCACGCGCTGGACAGGACTGGCAGTCAGATACGGTTGCGAGCCAAACGTCAGACTTGTGGACGACAGCGAAGCGATCGGCGCGATGCCTCGACCGCTCAATGTGACCGGCTGCGCGGCGCCGAAGCCGTCGTGGATGATCATCAACGTCCCACTGAACGGACCCACGGCGGTTGGGGTGAAGTTGATGTCGATACGGCAGCTCTGACCCTGTGGCAGCACCGAGCCGCACGTGTTGGGAAACCCGGTCGCGGACTTCGAGAAACCCGCGCTCACAAGAATTTGCCCGATGCCGATTGGGCCCGGGCCGCTGTTGGTCAGCGTGACCATCTGACTGCCGCTGGCCGTATTCACCTTCGTATCCGGGAAAGTCAGACTGGCGGGCGCCAGGCTGGCGCGAGCGCGCTCCACGGCGAGGCTGTGGCCGCCGCCCGCGGCGATGGCCAGGACGCCCGAAAGGCTGGGGACTTGCAGCGGGACCGTGCTGCACGGAAACGGCGTATTTGGGAAACCGCCGCCGCACGATGCGGTGCTGGAACCGAGCTCACCGAACGAGTTGTCGCCCCACGCCCAGACCGTACCGTCTGATTTCAGCGCCAGGCTGTGCGCACCGCCCGCCGCCACGGCGGTGACATCCGTGAGCGGTTGGGTGAACGAGAAGCGCACGAAGTGCGGCATCGTGCTGTAGGTGTTGCTGATGCCGTTATCGCCGAGCTGGCCGCGGTCGTCGGAGCCCCACGCCAGCACCGTGCCGTCTGATTTCACCGCCAGGTCGTGCCCCGCCCCAGCGGCTATAGCCACGATCGAGGTGACCTGCGGTCCGCGGAAGAGTGGATCTTGGACCTGGAACGCGACGTTTCCGGTCGAGCCGAATTGTGGTGACGCGGCGCCCCACATCCACACCGTGCCGTCGGACTTGAGGGCGAGGCTATGCGAGCCGCCGGCCGCGATACGCGTGATCTGTGTCAGCGCGCCACCACTGGTGTCGAGCACTTGAACGGGTGTCTTGCGCTGCGTCGTGCTGGCATCGCCAAGTTGGCCCAGGTTGTTGCTGCCCCAAGCCCAGTACGCCGTGCCCGACAGGTGGCGTGAGCATCAGCCCGCCGCGTGGGCCCTTCGGCGGGGCGTGTACCTAATCCTTCCGGGCCCGACGTGGCACGCTTCGCGACCGCGACCGGTCGGCCTGGGTTGCCTGGGCAGTGCACAAGCAGAAGCAAGACCGGTCGACTTTCCTTCGGAAAGGGACAACGCATCGGCTTCTAGAGGGGGGCGTAGTATTGGCGTTCGCTCATGAAGCGCGTGCCCAAGCGGCACCTGGCATTGGCCGTGGTGTGCGTCGTCGCTCCCGCGGCGACGTTCTTCTGGCTGCGAGCGGATGTCCAGCGCAATCAAGAGCTGGTGTTCCCCACCGAGCACTTTCTGATCGTGACCGTCGTGTCTCTGCTCGCGCTCGGTGTGGCGGTGCTGGTCGCGCTGCAGATGGAGCAGTACAGCGTGGCACTGGTTGCGCTCGGCTTCATGAGCATGGCCGGCTTCTTCGCGGTGCACGCGCTGTCTACGCCGGGTGTGCCTCTGCACGGGATGGGCAACACCATGCCGTTGACGCCGACGACAGTGATCGCCGGCGATGACTATTCCCCCGCCACCGTAAGCAGGTTCGACTACTCGGGCACGGTCATCGGCATCTCGGCGTTCTTGAGTCTGTTTGTGCCCGCCGTGCTCTTCGCCGCGGCCTCGACGCCGGTTGCGATCGCGCTGCTGCGGCGGCTGCCCGCGCACACAACCGTCGTCGGCATCGCAGCGTTCCTGGCCGGCTACGCATTCCTGAGCGGCGCGCGCAGTGACCTCGTTGCCGGGCTACCGCTCAGCCGAGCGCCGTATTCGTACGCCCTTGCCCTGGTCACGATCGGCCTGCTGGCATTCGCGGCCTGGCAGCATGCGCGCGTCTACCTGCGTAGTCGCTTTCCAACGCACGGTGCGCTGGTTGTGGCGTACGTGCTGCTGGCCGAAGCGCAAGTGCTGATGGCCGCCGCGCCATTCTGGTCACTGGCGTGGTGGGAATACCACGTGGCCATGCTCGGCGCGACCATCCTGGCGCTGGGGGCGCTCGTGGTCGAATTGCGGCGACGGCGGGCACTCGAGCGGTTCTTGCCGCCGCCAGTGGTCGAGCGGGTGGTCGCAGGCGACTTGAGCCGGCTTCTGGCAGGCGATCGGCGGGTAGTGACGATTCTCTTTGCCGACTTGCGCGGCTCGACGGCGCTGGCGGAGTACCTGGATCCGCAGGAGTTCGTCGGCGTGCTCAACGACTACGTGGGTGCCCTGGCGCAGTGCGTCCTTACTCGCGGGGGCATGGTGCGCCAGTTTCTCGGCGACGGCTTGATGGCGATCTTCAGCGCCTTCGAGGCGGATGCTTCGAGCGGCGCCACGCAGGCTGTGCAGGCAACGCTTGATATGCGGTTGGCGGTGCGCAGCGTCAACGATGCGCGATCGCGCCAGGGCGGACCAGTGATGCGTTTCGGCGTTGGCATTCACACTGGCGAGGTCATTCTGGGCTCCATCGGCATCCGCCAGCAGGCGGAGATCACCGCGTTCGGCGACACCGTGAACACGGCTTCCCGACTGCAAGACCTGTCCAAGCAGTACGGCGTCGACTCGGTGCTGTCAGCGCAGACCGCGGCGCAGTTGAACCACAGTGACGGCCTGCTGCGCTCGTTGGGGCCGACCGCGGTTCGCGGCCGGCAACAACCCGTGGAGGTCTACACCCTCGCCGAGTGAACTCCTTCACAGCCGCCCGATGACGTGGGATTTATCCTGGCGGGGTTGCAGAACGCGGGCATAGGCAGCAGCGTGCCCTATCGGTACCTGGTCGCCGCGGCATTCATCGGTGGTCTGTTCATCGACATCCTCGACGCGACCATCGTCAATGTCGCGCTGCCGACCCTTGGGCGCGAGCTCCAGGCTGGCAACGACACCCTGGAATGGGTCGTCACCGGCTATTTGCTCAGCCTCGCGGTGTGGATCCCCGCATCGGGCTGGATCGGCGATCGTTTCGGTACGAAACGCACGTTCCTGTTCGCGCTGGCCATCTTCATGCTCGGCTCGGCGCTATGCGGCGCAGCGTGGGACAGCACCTCACTCATCGCCTTTCGCATCTTGCAGGGAGTGGGCGGCGGCATGTTGACGCCGGTCGGCACCGCGATGGTGTTTCGCGCGTTTCCGGCCGAGCAGCGTCCGCAGGCATCCGCCGTCATCGCGGTACCGGCGATCATCGCCCCCGTTGTCGGACCGCTGCTCGGCGGGTTCCTGACCGATTCGGTGGGCTGGCGTTGGATCTTCTATGTCAACCTGCCCATCGGCCTGGCCACGTTCGCGTTTGCAGCGCTGTTCTTGCGCGAGCACGTCGAGGAAAAGGCCGGTCGATTCGATCCGTGGGGCTTCGTGCTGTCGGGCGGCGGCCTGGCGCTCGTGCTGTACGCGCTGTCGCGCGGGCCGGGCGATGGCTGGGGAGCGCCCATCGTTGCCGCGGGCCTGGTCGGGTGCGCGTGCTTCGTCCTCCTCGTGGTCATCGAGCTGCGTCGGCCAGAGCCGATGCTCGACCTGCGGCTGCTCGGCGATCGCATGTTCCGCCACGCCAATCTGACCAATGTGCTGGCGACCGCGGGGCTCATCGGCATGCTGTTTACGCTGCCGCTCTTTCTGCAGCAGTTTCGAGGCTTGTCGGCGTGGGAATCTGGACTGACATCGTTCCCGCAAGCGCTCGGACTCGTGACAATCCTGCCGTTGGCGGGCTACCTCTATTCACGCATCGGACCGCGCAAGCTGGTCGTGGTCGGGCTGAGTGGCGCCACGATCACGGCGGCGCTGTTCATGCTGGTTGATGGCGCCACCGATCTGTGGCTCATCCGAGCGCTGCTCTACGCGCGCGGCCTTACGCTCGGGCTGGCGCTGCTGCCGCTGCAGACGACGACGTTTGCCACCATCAGCTCCAGCGACACCGGGCGCGCGTCGGCGCTGTTCAACACTGCCCGCCAGGTTGCCTCGTCGCTGGGAGTGGCCATCCTGGCCACGGTGCTCGTGGCCGGCCACCACGCCTACCCGACCGACCAACTCCTTGGCTTTCACAACACCTTTGCGGCCGGCACGTTGCTGAGTATCTTGAGCGTGGCCGCGGGACTGCTGATCCGCGACGAAGACACCTTGTATTCACCGGCACGCCGGCGTACGCTGAGCCGCGCTCCGCACGCTGGGGGAGCGTGAAGTTGATTCGTCGCGCGCTGCTCGGACTCGCCATCGCCGTCGGGTCGGTCGGTTGTCTTGGCCGTCCGGTTCAGCCGACGCCAGTGCCCCCGCGCCAACCGACGCAGAACCCGGCCATCATCGGCCGAACCTCCACTGGCCTGCCCAGCGTGGAAATCAGAGCGCTCGATGCTGGCTACGAAGCACCCGACGAATTACCTGCCGGCTGGCTGTCAGTCAGCCTGCGCAACCAGGCCTCGCAACAACGCAACGTGCAGTTTTTCCGAATCAACGAGGGCATCGCCCTGGATGACCTCGCGCGTGCCCTGACCAGCGGTGAGTACCCCGTGCCCGGATTGGTGCAGTTCGCGGGTGGCCTGGGCACCGTGCCGCCAGGTGGGCGGCAGGTGACCACGCTGGAAATGACCGAGGGTTCGTACGTGATGGCGAGCCTGATCCACGATTGGTTCCTCGTGCCGCGCGTACCACCGGGTGTCTACAAGTTGTTCAAGGTCGTTTCGGCGCCGGCTGTGCCTGCCGCGGCACTGCCGCAGCACGATGACGGCGAGCTGATCATGCTCGACTATGCGTATACATTGCCACGCATCACGGCAGGCGAACACACGTACAAACTGATCAACAACGGCAACGATCCACACGAAATTCTGATCAGACAGATCCTGCCGGGTAAGACGCTCGCCGACTCGGTGGCCTACGTGGAGAATCCGGGCGGGTTGCCACCTCCATACGACGAAACTGGCTCGGGCGGCGCACTCGTCTTTGGCGCCGGGAAGAGTGCGTGGATGACGCTCGATCTGACGCCCGGTTCGTATATTGGCATTTGCTTTGTAGTGGAGCCGAAGAGCGGCAAGACGCACACGCAGCTGGGCATGATCACCCAGTTCGAGGTTTCAAAAGAGTAAGAGGGGGATTGAGGCCACGTGTTCACCATTATTGGTAATTACTTACGTAATTACATGTCCAATCACCGAGACCCACGAAATCGAGTGTTGCACTTGATCGGCGTACCACTTGCGCCGTGGGGCGCGATCGTGTTGCTGATTCGTGGTGACTTTTTGCTGGCTATCGCAGCATTCTTTGGCGGCTACTTTCTGCAATGGCTCGGCCATCGCGCCGAAGGCAACGTGATGGGCGACCTGGTGCTCTTGAAGCAGTTGGCGGGCCAGGTGACGGGCAGACGCGGATGAGCTCAGCCAGCGTTCTGGTGACGGGAGCCACCGGCTGCCTGGGCCGCCACCTGGTGGATAACCTCGTCCAGGACGGCCTGACAGTCCGTGCGTTGACCCAGCAATCGAGCCGCACGACACACCTGGACGAGCGTGGCGTGGACGTGCAGCGCGGCAGCCTGATCGATCAGGGCGACATCGAGCGGGCGGTCGATGGCGTGCAGACCGTCTTCCATCTGGGTGGGCTGGTGATCGACAACCGGCCTGATGACACCAGCCCCGACTTGTGGCAAGAAATCGAGCGCTTCAACGTCCACGGCACCGAACGGCTGGCCCGAGCGGCGGCTGCCGCGGGCGCCAAACGGTTCGTCTTCTGCAGCTCGGTGCGGCTGGCGGGTTTTGGCAATCAACTGCTGTGGGATGAGGACGACCCGCGCACACCTTCGGATCTGTATTCGCGCGGCAAGGCGCTGGCCGAACAATCGCTGGCGCAGGTCGGTCGCGATACCGGCCTCGAGGTCGTCAGCATCCGGCCGCGCTTCATCTACGGCAATTACGACCGCTATGTGATGCCGCAGCTGGTGCGCCAGGTCATGCGCGGTTGGGTGCCGCTGCCAGGCGGCGGGCGATCCATCTGGGGCGTCGTCTACGTCCAGGACTGCGTCCAGGCGCTCCGATTGGCGGCTGAGCGCGCGGTAGCGGGCAAGGTGTTCAACATCACCAGTGGCGAGTGCCTGAGCTTGCGAGACATCCTCACCGAGACGGCGCGGGCGATGGACCGCCCGCTGCGCATCCTGAACGTGCCCATGCCGGCCGTGTCCGCGCTGGCGACCGCCGTCGAGGTTGGATCACGCGCGATCGGCCGGCGGCCGCCTCTGTCGCGAGCATTGCTTGCCTGGCGGTTGAACGATCACCACTTTTCGATTGCCCGTGCGCAGCGCGAGCTGGGCTACACGCCCCGCTACCCGCTACGTGAGGCGCTGCGTGAAATCGACCTGAAACAGTTCCTCGCACACGGGGGCTAAGCGAGCACATGCGTCCTGCTATCAACCACGTCATCGGCGTTTACCTGCGCGCCAAGCACACCCAGGCGCAGGCCCTCCTGAGCCGCGTTTGTGAAGACCCGGCGAGTTACCAGCAGCAGGCGCTGCAACGCATTCTGACGGCCAACGCGGAGACGACCTACGGCCGGCAGCATGGCTTTGCCAGCCTGCGCACGGTGCACGACTTCCGGCAGGCGGTGCCGATCAACAGCTATGAGGACTTGCGGCCGTATGTCGATCGCGTCGCCGACGGGTCCGACCCGCACGCACTGACCGCCGACCGGGTCGAGATGTTCACCAACACGTCCGGCACGACCAATAAGCCCAAGCTGGTGCCGGTGACCAGATCAGGACGGCTCGCCGAACGCCGTGTCAAAGACGCGTGGCTAGCACTCCTGGTGCACGATCACCCGACCATCCTGAGCGGGCAGGCGTTCTATCTGTTCAACAACGCCGAGGAATACCGAACCGAGTCGGGAGCGTGGGTCGGCAGCAACGCGGGGTTGATGTACCGCAACACCAACTCCATCTTGCGGACAGCCCAAAGCGTCCCGTACGAGGTGTGCCTGATCGGCGACTACGAGAGCCGCTACTACGTGATCCTGCGCCACATCCTGGCGGCCAACATCAGCATGATGGCGTGCATCAATCCGTCCAGCATTTTGCTCCTGGCCGAGCTGGCCAATCAGCACGCCGAGTCTTTGATCAAGGACATCTACACCGGCGGGCTGCGCGATGGGCTGGCGCTGTCGGCCGAACAGTACGCGTTCTTCCGCGCTCGGCTCAAGGCGAACCCTGACCGTGGTCGAACGCTGGCGCGGCTCCTGGCGGAGGACGGTCGACTGTTACCGTCTCGCTACTGGCCGAACCTGAAGGTGCTCAACTCGTGGAAGGGCCCGGGCGTCCAGGCGTTCATCGAGAAGTGCAAGGCCTGGTACGGCGACCTGCCCACCCGCGACGTCGGCTATGGTTCGTCCGAGTTCCGCACCGGTATCACCATCTCGGATGAAGGCTCACCCAACGTGCCGTTACCGGATAACTACTTTTACGAGTTCATTCCGGAAGGGGACCGTGAGCCGTATCTCTCGGGCGCCAAGGAGCTGCTGCAGCTGCATGAGCTCGAAAAAGGCCAGCGCTATCTCATCATCCAAACCGGCCCACACGGCTTCTATCGCTACAACATCGAAGACATCATCGAGGTCAATGGCTTCTATCGACGGACGCCGACGATCAACTTCGTGCAAAAGGCGCGCATGGTGACCTCGCTGACCGGGGAGAAGATCTACGAGACCCAGGTCATCGAAGCAATGGACCGCGTCGCGGAGCGGCGCGCGGATCTGAAACCGTCGTTCTTCGTGTGTTATTGCGATGTCGACGCCGCCAACTACAAGCTGTGTGTCGAGTTCGACCAGCCGCGTTCGACCGAGCAATTGGCCGATCTGTTGAAGCTCTTCGAGCAATGCCTCGGCGAGGTCAACATCGAGTACCCGTACAAGCGCGCCTCGATGCGGATCAAGGATCCGCAGATCTATCAGCTCGAGCCAGGGACGTCCGTGCGCTTCGTGCAGTACATCGGCAAGAACTCGATCATGGACAACCAGGCCAAGATCCCGCGCCTGAGCCGAGACGTCGAAGCGCACTTCAAAGTCTTCGGCCTGCAGCGCGAAAGCGCCACGGTCAGCGCATGAGCCTCGCAACGCCAGCTCCGGTCGCCGAGCGATTTCGCTTTTCGCCGCGGGCGGAGCCGGTGCGGCTGGGGAGCGCGCCGCCATACGTCCATGGCTACACGTGGCGGCATCCCGCGCCGAGCGCCACGCTGGTGCTCGTGCACGGGTTGCAGAGCCACGCGCAGTGGTTCGCCGAGGCAGCAGAGCTGCTCCTCGATCGTGGCTTCGGGGTGTACGCGCTCGACCGACAGGGCTCGGGCTCGTCGCCGGCGGTGCGCGGCGACGTCGCGCGCTACGCCGATTGGTTCGACGAAGTCGGGGCAATGGTGCAGCTTGCGAGGTCGGAACATCCGAGCGCGCCGGTGCACCTGGTTGGGCATTGCTTTGGGGCCAACGTTGCGCTCGGCAGCATCTCGAGCGGGCGCGCGCAGGTGCGGTCGTTGATCATGCTCACGCCGGGCTTCTATGTCTTGCCGGACTACGGGCTTGTGGAGAAGTTGCACATCGGCGTGTCGGGCCTGGCAGCTCCACGGGCGCGGTTCAGGGTGCCGCAGGATGACGGTCTGTTCAGTCTCGATGAAGACGTCGTGGCATGGATCGCGGCTGACAGCCTGGGGTCGAAGACGTTGACCGCGCGATGCCTGCTGCAGATCAATGCCCTGTTGGGCGAGGTGCGGCGCAACGCGGGCAGTCTGTCGGTACCGCTGCTGGTCTGAGGCGCTCACCGCCTGGGTAGCAGAGCAGGAGGCAACATGTTGACGCTTGTGACCGGTGCGACCGGCTTCATCGGTGGCCGCATCGCGCAGGTTCTGTCCGCGCGCGGCGATGAAGTGCGTGGATTGGTTCGTGATCCCGGCAAGGCGGGGGCGCTACGCGAGCTTGGTGCGCAGCTGGCAGCCGGTGACATGGAGGACCACGACTCGCTCATCAAGGCCGTGCAGGGCGTGGAGCGCGTATATCACACCGCGGCAGTTGTCGGTGACTGGCCAGACCCCGACCACACGCGTCGAGTGAACGTCGAGGGCACCCGCGCGCTGCTCGAAGCGAGTGTCGCCGCGGGGGTGAAGCGCTTCGTACACATCAGCTCGCTGGCCGTGTACGGCAACCGCCACCACCGCGGCACCGACGAGTCCGCGCCGTTCCGCTATGGCGACACCTATACAGACGCCAAGATCGACAGTGAGCGGGCGGTGCTGGCGTTTCAGGCCGCGGGCAAGATCGAGACAGTGCGCTTGCGGCCGGGGTTTGTTTATGGTCCAGGCGACCGGCTGCTCATCCCGAAGATCCGCGAGGCGCTACGCGACAACAAGTTCATGTTCGTCGGCGATGGCAGCAAGCAGATGAATTGTGTCTACATCGACGACGTGGGCGACATCGCTCTTTTGGCAGGCGACGCGGAAGTCGCCAATGGCCAGGCCTACAACGTGACCGACGGCACCCAGACGCCGCTGCGCGCGTTTATCACGTTCATCGCCGAGTCACTCGGGCTGCCCGTGCCAACGCGACGTGTGCCGCCGCCGTTGGCTGTCGCGGGGTGCTACACATCCGAGTACGTGGCACGCCTGCTCCACGTTAAGAAGGCGCCGCTCATGAACATCTCACGCCTCAGGTTCCTCTACTACAACCAGTACTACTCGATCGAGAAGGCGCGGCGTGAGCTGGGCTACGCGCCACGCTTCACGTATCGCGAAGGCCTGCCGCCGACGATCGCCTGGGCGACCGGGCAACCTCAGCCGCAACCGGTGGCACGGGGCTAGTCGCACTCGGATCCGGGCCATATGGGTGTAACCGAGTTCTCGCTACGCAACCCGCTCATCGTCACGGGGGTGGCGGTGGGACTGTGCTTGTTCGGCTTGTTCGCCTACCTCACGCTCGGCGTGGCGGTCACGCCCAACGTGAATATTCCGGCTGTTGTGGTGACGACCGCCTACCCCGGCGCGGACCCTGAAACCGTCGAATCCAGCGTCACTCGACCGATCGAGGACGCGATCGCCCTGCTGCCGAACATCGATACGAACGGGTTGACGTCGACGTCGACCTTCAACGTGTCGATCGTGAGCGTCCAATTCACCACCGCCGCCAACCCGGACCAGGTGTCGGTCGACGTGCAGCGGGTGGTCAACGCGGCGCGCAACAAGCTGCCGATCGATGCCGAGGCGCCATCAGTCAACAAGGTCGATTTCAACGCGCTCGGTGTCGCCAAGGTCGTGCTGTCGGGGCCGCAGCCGCTGACCGCGCTCCAGGCGTTGACCGAAGACGTCATTTCTCCGCAGCTCAACTCGGTGCCCGGTGTTGGGACGACGGTGCTGCGCTCGGGTGTCACGCGAGAAGTCCACGTGAGCGTTGACCAGGAGCAGCTGCGTGGACGCGGGCTATCGATCAACAACGTCCTGGCGACCGTGCAGTCTCAGCAGATCGAGGTTCCAGCCGGCAGCATTACCCAGGGCAAACAGAACATCAGCGTGTTTTTCGATGCGCTCGCGCCGCGTATCGACGCGCTGGGCGATCTGGTCGTGACCCAGACGGCAAGTGGACCGGTCTATTTGCGCAACGTCGCGCGCATCGAGGACACGTACAAGAAGCGTGACGGGTTTGTCCGCGTCGACGGCCGTGACGGCATCTCGATGATCGTCATGAAGCTGCCCGACGCCAACACGATCACCGTGGCCGGGGCGATCAAGCGCAAGCTGGCCGAGCTCCAGCCGCAGCTGCCCCCAGGGGCGCGCCTCGACGTGGTGCTCGACGCCTCCAACTACACCGCCAACTCGTTCAACACCGTCAGGAATGCGCTGCTCGAGGCCGTGCTCATCACCGGGCTGATCCTGCTGCTGTTCCTGCACACCTGGCGCAGCACGCTCATCGTGCTGGTGTCCATCCCGGTGTCGCTGCTGAGCACGCTCACGCTCATGGCGGTGCTCCACTACAACCTGAATCTGCTGACGATGGTGGCCCTGACGGTGAGCGTCGGCATCCTGGTCGACGACTCGATCGTTGTCCTCGAGAACATTGCCCGCCATCTGGAACGAGGGAAGAACGCCTTCCAGGCGGCCATCGACGGCCGAACGGAAATTGGCCTGGCGGCGATGACGATCACGCTGGTCGACGTGGTGGTGTATCTGCCTGTGGCTGTGATGACCACCGGGCTCCCGTCGCAGTTCCTGGTTCCGTTCGCGGTGGTCATTACCGTGGCCACGCTCGCGTCGCTGATCGTCTCGTTCACCCTGACACCGCTGATGGCGCGTGTGTTCCTGCAGCACGGTGTGCTGAAGCTGGGGCACTCGCCCTGGGAACGCTTCGGGCGTCTCTGGGATAGCGGGTTCGACCGCCTCGAGCGTGGCTACGCCACACTGCTGCGCGTCTCGCTCCCCCGCCGCTGGTTGGTGATCGCCATCGGGCTGGCGAGTTTCGGCGCGGGCATCGCGTTGTACGTGTTCGGCTTTATTGGCCTCGACTTCTTCCCCAGTGGCGATCAGAGCGAAGTGGATATCACCCTCACCATGCCCGCGGGCACATCGCTGGAGGCGACCGATGAGGCCGCTCGCCAGGTCGAACAGGTCGTGCGCGGGTACCCAGAAGTGCACAGCGTCTTCACCGCCGCGGGCCAGGGTGTTGCCCAGGGTGGACCGAACACGGCTCTGGGCAGCAACAACCTGGCGCAGGTCGCGGCATTGCTCGTGGGCCCGCGCCAGCGTTCACGCACCGCGGCTGAGCTGGCCGAGGACATGCGCCGCGTCCTGGAGGGTCGCGTCGTCGGGGCCAAGATTCGCGTGGGGCTTCCGAATGCGTTCGGCGTCGGCGGTTTCGGCGGCGCGCCGGTGCAGGTTCAGGTGCAAGGCCCCGATCCGGCCACGGTCGATCAGTTGTCGCGGCGGATCGAACAGGTCGTGGCTGGCGTGCCTGGCGCCGTCGGCATCGAGAACAGCAACGACAATCTGCAGCGACAGCTACGCGCCCAATTCGATTGGACACGCGCGGCCGATCTCGGGGTCAACGGCCGCGACGCCGGCACCGGCCTGCGCGCGGCGCTCGATGGCGTGACCTCGACGACGAGCCAGTATCGCGAGAGCGGCAAGGACTCCGTCCCCATCCGCGTCCTGACCGCGGATGCCAACCAGATGAGCCCGACCGACCTCGCCCGTCTCCCGATTTCTGGAAGCCGCGGCGTGGTGCCGCTTGGTCAGTTCGTGACGTTCGAGGATGCGCTCATTCCGACCACCATCCAGCACGTCAACCGACTACGCGGGGTATCGGTCGGCATCAACGCGGGTAACGGTCGTCTCGTGGGCGATCTGCAGAACGCGGTGCAGCGAGCCGTGCGGGGTGTCGAGTTACCGCCGGCCTACGCGGTGACCTACGCCGGGGCTGGGCAGATCGGTGGCAGCGCGTTCGGCGACCTCGCCCGCGCACTCGGTGTCGCGGTGCTGCTGATGTACATGCTGATGATGATGCTGTTCGGATCGCTGGTGCTGCCGCTGGCCGTACTGGTCTCGCTGCCGCTAGCGCTGATCGGTGCCCTTGGGGCGATGGCGATAGCGCACAGCGCATTCACGCTGTTCTCGATGCTCGGCGTCGCGGTGCTGGTTGGTCTGGTGGGTAAGAACGCGATTCTGCTGGTCGACCGGACCGTGCAACTGCGTCGGGAGGGCTACGACCGTACATCGGCGCTGCTCGCGGCGGGACCGACGCGGCTGCGACCGATTGTGATGACGACGCTGTCGGTGATGGCGGCACTGCTGCCGATTGCCACGGGCGTCGAAGAGGGTTCCGAATTGCTGGTGAGCGTGGCTCTGGTGCTCATCGGCGGCCTCCTGACATCGACGCTGCTCACCCTGGTGTTCGTGCCCGCGATGTACACGGTCTTCGACGATGTTCAGCGTCTGGTGCTCTGGCCTTTCCAACGCCGGGCGCGTCGTGTGGCCGTCGAACCATCGTTGCAGCAGCTTGGCGTGCCTGAGATGAGCGTCCCGGTCGGCATGGTCGGCAGCGGTAAGGGCGAGCCCGTCGGCTGACTGGTATTGTCGGGTCGCATGCCAGACAGGCGGCCCGGTTCCAATAGCGAGTGGACACCGTGTCCAGCGTGCGGTCGGGGATGGCTGCGGCCTGGGCACCGCTTCTGTCCACGCTGTGGCGCGAGCCTGGTGCCCGTGGGTACGTCGAAGGCTGCACCATCAGGCACAGCGATCGCCTCCGAGCTCATCGGCGATCGACGCCTGGCCACCGTCCTCTTCGCTGACCTGTCCGATTCGACGGCCCTCGGCGAGCTCCTCGACCCCGAAGCCCAGCACTTCGTCCTGGCGTCGTTTTTCGACACGATCGCTCGTCTGGTCGAGCGGTACGGCGGCACGGTCGGCTCGTGGCGTCGGGACGTCGTGATGGCATTCTTCGGGGCGCCAGTCGTGCACGAAGATGATGCCGAGCGTGCCGTCCGGGCGGCGCTCGACATGGAAGTGGCGATCGCGCATCTCAATGCCGAACTGTCGGCGCAATACCACGTCCGCCTGCTCCCGAGAGTCGGAATAGACACTGGCGAAGTGGTCGCCGGTCCATTGGCAAGTGAGGTGCAAAACGTCTACACGATCGTGGGCGCTGCCGTCGACGGGGCACGAGCCCGAGCTCAAGTAGCTGCACCAGGCCAGGTCCTGGTCGGCCCACTGACCATGCGCCTCGTCGAGCATGCGTTCGAAGGCGAAACGCTGCCGCCTACACCCGTCGCCGGACGGAACGAGCCAATTACCAGCTACCACCTGCTGCACGAGCGCAGTCAGCAGCTTCAGCGGGAACTGAGCCCGCTCGTCGGACGGCAGCCCGAGCTGGGCTATCTGGATAGCGTCTTCGAACATGCCCGCGCTGGGCACGGTCTATCGGTCGCGATCGTGGGCGAGCCAGGCGTCGGCAAGTCCCGCCTGGTGTCTGAGTTCCGCGCCCGGCGCGGCGCGGACATTTCCGTTGTCATCGCCCGCTGCGCTTCGTTCGACGCCAACACGCCCTACGCGCTCATCGCCGCGCTGCTGCGCGCGGCATTCCACATTCGGCTATCGGATGACGAGGCGACCACTCGCGCCAATCTGCTGCGCGGGCTGGCCGCCGTCGAGCACGACTTGCCTGTCGCGCACCTGGCGCTCCTGCTGAATGTGCTCGGCTATGGCGAGCAGTTCCCTTTCAATCCCGAGAGCCGCCGCCCGATTCTGTTCTCGATCCTCCGTCAACTGGTCGCGCAGGCCTCGGAACGCGCGCCGATGCTGATCGTCGGCGAGGATCTGCAGTGGGCTGATGCGGCTTCAACCGCCGTACTGACCGATCTTGCGCGTGAGGTGCACAAGCAGGCGTGTCTCTTCATCGCGACGGCGCGGCCTGAGTGGCGCCCGCCCTGGCCGTGCGAACGGCTCGAGGTTCGACCGCTTCCGTCGGCAGATGTGCGCACCCTCATCGCCCAGCTCATTGGCCTGCAACCTGATGACGCCCTCGCGGAGACGATCTCACGACGCGCCGAGGGCAATCCGCTGTTTGTCGAGGAAGTCGCGCGCGATCTGAACGAGTCTGCCGCCCTCGTCGAACGTGGTGGTGTACTGACACTGCGCGAGCGCGCTGGACAAGGGGTACCGGCGACGGTCCAGAAAGTCATCCAGGCTCGTCTGGATCGCCTGCCCGCGGGGCCGCGGCGAGTGCTGGAGGCCGCGGCGGTCTGTGGTCCCGTGTTTTCCTATCGCGTAGTGGAACGGATCGCGCCTGGGCCGACGCTGGTCGACGATCTGGCCGTGCTCGAGCAGGAGCGGTTCCTCCTGCCGACTAGCGATGGCCGAGAACGGCGGTATGCGTTCCGCCACGCGCTTATCCAGGAGGTGGCGTACCAGCGGCAGCTGAAGGCGCAGCGGCGCCTGGCGCATGGAGCGGTCGGCGCCGCGCTGGAAACGCTCTACGCGAATCGTCTCGATGAACTCGTGAGTGAGCTGGCGTTTCACTACGCGCTGAGCGACCTGGATGAGAAGGCCCTGTACTGGCTGGTCCGCGCTGGCGATCGCGCCCGGGCGTTGTTTGCCAACGGCGAGGCGCTGAGCCTGTATGGCGCGGCGCTGGAGCGGGCCGCTGATGGAGACGGCCCGTTGCAAGCGGGCACGCTGCTGGAGCGGATTGGCGAAGTCCACGCGCTGGTGGGGGAGTATGACCAGGCGGTCGCGAGTTTCCAGTCGGCGATGCAGCGGAGCCCGGCTGCGCCGCCTGTCACGGTAGCGCGGCTATGGCGGCGTATCGGAAGTGCGCTCCTATGGCGCGGCGCGTACGCCGATGCTGAGGCCGCGTTCGACGAGGGGCTGCGGCTCCTGGACGATGCGGTCCATATCGAGGTGGCGCGGCTCACGGTGCAGGTCGGCCATCTTCACTACCGGCGAGGCGACCACGCCGCGGCGCGGGCAGCTTTGCTTCGCGGACGTGAACTGGCGTCCAGCCTGGGTGCAGACGATCTGGTCGCGGAGGCTCTCAAACACCTGGGCAATTCTGCCGTCCACGTGGGCGACCTCGAAGCGGCGGCGGCGTTCAATCAACAGAGCCGCGCACTGTACGAGCGCCTGGAGGATCTTGTCGGCCTGGCCGACTCACACGCCAACCTGGGTATCATTTACCGCCGCGGCGGCCGCTGGGATGCGGCCATGTCCGAACACGAGATGTCGCTACGGCTGCGTTACAGGATTGGCGATCTCAATGGCCTCGGCACGTGCCACAACAATATTGCCGAAGTCCATCGCTCCCGCGGCGACCCGGCAGCGGCAATCCAGGCGTACTTGCAGGCACAGGATGAGTGGTCCGCGACCGGCAATGCGGTGATGGTTGGCGTCGCGCTCACTGGGCTCGGGGCGGCGCGGATTGAGCTGGGCGATTCGGCGCAGGGACGCGCCGATCTCCTGGACGCGGAGCGGCGATTCGAGGCAGCGGGAAGCACGCTGTACCTCGCCGAAATGTACCGCTACCTGGCCATTTCGAGGCTCGCGGAGGGCGACCCGCAGGCGGCTGCACAGGACGTCGAGCGCTCGCTCGAGTACGCGCTGGGCGCCGGCGCCCGCAATCAACTGGCAACCACGCAGCGTGTCCAGGCGCAGATCGCGCTCGCTGCCGGTCAGATCGGGCGAGCGCGCGAGTTGCTGGAGGAGAGCCGCCAAACGCTTCGGGACATCGGCGACATCGCCGAGCTGGCGCGGACCGAGGCGCTCCTTCAGACGCTCTTGCCCGGCTGAGGCACGGTGCCTTCGTGCAGTGCGGGCGCTGAGCCTTCGTGCAGCACGGGCACGACGTGCTGCAGCCAGCTCGGCATCCACCAGTTGGCGCTGCCCATCAGCTTCATCGTGGCTGGTACCAGGATGAGGCGCACGATCGTCGTATCGAGCAGGACGCCGATCGCCAGACCGAGGCCCAGCTCTTTGAGGAACAGGATCCGCGAGGCGCCGAATGAGGCAAATGTCCCGACCAGCACGAGGCCCGCGGCGGTGATGACCCGTGCGGTCGTATCCAGACCGCTCGCCACCGCCTCCTCGTTGTCGCCGGTCCGCTCGAACTGCTCTTTCACGCGCGACAACAGGAACACCTCGTAGTCAGTGGACAGGCTGAACAGGATTACGAACAGCAGCGCCGGCGTGACGACCATAAGCTTGCCCTGTGGCTCGAAGCCGAGCAGCCCCGCGCCATAGCCGTACTCGAAGATCAGGATGAGCGCGCCGTAGGTGGCCAGAATGGTCACCAGGTTGAGCGCGATGGCTTTGGCCGGCAGCAGCACCGAGCGGAAGAACATCATCAGGATGACGAAGGTCATCGCCAGCACCGCCGCGACGAGAATCGGGAAGCGGCCGTACAGCGCGTCGGCGTAGTCGTTGACACCTGCCGACAAGCCGCCCACCAGCACGGTGTACGGCCGCAGCTCCGGCAACACGGGAACGATCCGCTCGCGCACGTCGCGCACAAAGGCCTGGTGCTCGTCGGTGAAGGCGCTGTATCTGAGAAAAACAGTGATGCTGGCCGCGGTGCTGCCGCGACTCAGATTGACCAACCGCGAGGCTTGCGCTGCTCGATTGGGATCAGACCGCAGGAGCTGCGGGCTCAGTCGGGGGAACGCTTCACCAGGCACGCCGAGCGCTTCGGCCGCGGACGAGAGCGACAGTACCTGATCGGTGCGCGGGTCATAGGCGAGGACGTCCGTCAGCCGCTGCAGCGCATACAGGAACTCAGGCGTCCAGACTCCGTTCTCACGGTTGGTGATCATGATGATCTGGATCGGCTCCAGGCGATTGCCGCCGAGCGCCTCGGACGCGAGCTTCACACCGCGCGTCGACTCGACTTCGTCGGGCAGGCTCGTGGGCGCAACACCCATCAGACCGAGGTCGACCAGTGGCGAGGTCAGCACACCCAGGAACACCAGCGACGCGATCAGCCACGCCCATGGTCGGCGCATAATGGCGCGGCTCAGCCGGTACCACACGCTGCGCTGCCCCGGCCGCGCGGGTCTCAGGCGCGGGATCACCCGCAGCCAGTGGATACGTTCGCCGAGGATGGCCAACAGCGCGGGCAGCAGCGTCAGCCCGCACAGCAGCGAGGTGGCGGCCACGAGCATGACGGCCAGGCTCATCGACCGCACCACCAGCAAGTCGAAGAACAGCGTCAGCAACAGCATGCCCAGGAAAACGATCGCGCCTGAGTAGGCGATCGAGCGACCGGCGCTCGCCATCGTCGCCACCACCGCCTCGGCGGGCCGTCGACCCGCCGCTAGCTCCTCGTCGAAGCGATTAACGAGGAGCAGCGAGAAGTCGATGCCGAGTCCCAGCCCGATCATGCTGGCCGTATTTAGCGCAAAGATCGAGATGTTCGTCTGCAGCGTGAGCAGATACATGATCCCGAGCGCCAGCACGACGCTGGATGCCCCGAGCACGAGGGGAATCAGCGTGGCGGCGACCGTGCGGAACACAATCAGCAGCAGGACCGCGGCGATGGGCAAGGTGATGAATTCGGCCCGCCGCAAGTCCTCTTCGCTCACCAGGCGCACGTCGACATTCGACGCCGGCTGCCCGGTGACGTAATGCTCCAGCGGGATGTCAGCGAGCACCGCGCGAACTTCGGCCACCGACGCCTCGACCTCGCGCTCGGTGCCGTTCAGCGCGGCGATGGTGAGCGAGGTGCGTCGATTGCCGCAGTAGCTGTCGACGCTGCGCACGCCGCTGACGGAAGCCAACCGCCGCTCTGCCTCGACGACGGCGTCCTTGAAGGCGGGGTTGTCGACGGTTACTGAGGGCGACCGAAAAACGATGGCCAGGGTGTTTCGATTCGCAGCGTCGAACTCGCGATCGATGGCCTCGGCAGCGGCAGTCGATTCCGAGCCGGGCACCAGAAAGCCGCCGCCCTGGAGCGCGCGCGGCACTCGTGGCGCCAGCAGCACGCCGGCGGCAATCAGCACCACCAGCCAGATTCCGACCACAAACCAGCGGAACCGGATGACGACGCTGGCGAGACTGACGAAGGGATCCATCTTCGTAGTGATGCGCTGCTAGCACGCGGTGCACGGCGGTGTTGCGCACGATGTCCGAGTTTTCGAAGGTGACGCTGAATCCGGGGTTGGCCCTGATGAACGTGTCGACCGAGGCACGAATGGCGGGCTTGCCCGGGAACACGCCGAACGGTGAGATTTCCACGCTCTCCGGAGCGAACAGATCCATCGTCGCGTCCAGATTCAGCGCTGCGAAGGCTGTTTTGAACGCAGCGTCGACGGTCGCCACATCGGCGCCTTCGTTCTGGGCCGGCCGGGTCGAGTCGAGGACGAACAGATTGAAGGCCGTGCGCCGGCCAGCGCCGGTGTTGAAAATCTGCAGCGGTTCGCCGGGCGGGGGACCGACCAGACCTTCGCCAGCGCGCACCACGACTTCTTGACCCAGCGTACGCATGCGCACCGTGGTTTCGCCCTCCAGGATGTACCAGGACTCAACGCCAGGGTGGCTGTGTTCGGTGCCGACGAGCCTTGGCTCGCGCGTCTGCAGCGACAACTGCAGCAGGTACTCGGTGGAGACTGGCGCGGGCACCGGGCCGATCTCGCTCATCAGCGTCCCGCCCGCCGACCTGCCGCCCGCGGGGCCGAGGGTGAACAGCCAACCGCGGCCGTTGGCCTCGACCGACATCGCCGCGGGCTTCTCCACCGCACGCGCCGCCTGCAGCGTCGGGAACGTCTCCACCTGCCAGTACAGCGGACCCGCGGGCAGCTCGGTGAGCCGCTTCTGGATGGGCCCGGCGATGGTGGTGATGCCCACAGCGCCACCGGCCTCGCCGGCCACCGCTGGCCCAGGCGCGGGTGCTGGAGTGGGGCGCGGTGTTGGAAACACGAGTGGCGGCGGTGGTTGTGCGCGGCGGCTGATGGCGATACCCGCGCCCGCTGCACCGAGTCCGGCGACCAGCGTGCCGGCCCCGAATAACAGGATGCGCCGCTTCGGAATCGGTGTATCTGGCTGGCCCATCGTCTCCCCGGCGGGGCACCATTCTAGGCGACTCCCTCCACCTGAGGGCGACTGCCGTGTTGAGCGATTCCGTTGACGCCTCCCGGGGCAACGACTAGCATCGCAGTTCAGCCGGGGAGGCGTCGGCAGTTTTGGCACGGATCGCGCGCGTAGACATCCTGACAGCCCTGCTCCCGTTCCGTCTGTCGTTTGGACATGCGCTCGCGGAACGCCGCTCGTCGACCAACGTCTACGTCAAGGTGACGCTGGACGACGGCAGCGTCGGTTTCGGTGAGGGCGTGCCGCGCGAATACGTGACCGGGGAAACGGTCGAAGGCGCCGTCGCTGCGCTGGGTGACCGCTTGGGCCCGGTGCTGCTGGGACTGACCGCGCCCGACGCCGACGCTGTGCCACGCCTGCTGGACGACGCGCACGGCGCCGCGGCGTCCGAAAACGGCCTCGATTCAGCCGCCTGGTGCGCCGCGGAGCTGGCAGCGCTGGATGCGTTCGGCAAGCATTTCGGACGTTCGGTGCAGTACTGGCTCGGCTCGCGGCCAGCAGAGACGGTGCGCTACGACGCGATCATTCCGTTCGTGCCCCCGCGCTTGCTGGCGCCGATTGCCCTGCTGGTGCGCGCGCTGGGCTTCAAGCAGGTCAAGATCAAGGTGGGCGGCAACCTCGCCGACGACCTGCGGGCGCTGCGCATCCTGCGGCGAGTCCTTGGCGCGGGGGCCGACTTGCGCGTGGACGCCAACTGCGCGTGGACCGTCGACCAGGCCCTCGACGCCATTGGCCAGATGCGCCGCTATGCCATCAGCGCCGTCGAGCAACCGCTGGTCGCGGACGACTTCGACGGCCTACGCAAGGTCACCGCCGCCACGAGTGAGACGATCATTGTCGACGAATCCCTGCGCACGATCGAAGACGCGCACACCCTGGTCCGCTTGCGGGCGTGCGATGCATTCAACATTCGCGTGTCCAAGTGCGGCGGCCTGCTGACGTCACGCCGCATCGGACAGATCGCCAGCGAGGCAGGCCTGGCGTGCGTCGTCGGAGCACAGGTGGGTGAGAGTGGGCTGCTGTCGGCGGCCGGACGCCACCTGGCCGCGAGCCTGCCGGCCGTCCGGTATGTCGAAGGCTCGGCCGGGCGACTGCTGCTCAAGAAGGACCTGACCGATGAAAACGTGTTGCCTGGTCGTGGCGGCCGAGCACGCACGTTCCGCGGGCCTGGTCTGGGCGTACACGTGAACCCGTCCACCCTGGCGACGTACGGGCAGGTGCTACGCACGCTCGAAGCACCAAAAACACCGTTGGGAGTGCGAACGTGAGAAGTAGTGGGGCTGTGCAGAACTTGCTGCGGCTGTGGCTGAAGTTCAGCGCCGCCAATCGTTTCGACGAGGCCACCTGGACGCCCGCGGCAGCCCAGGAGCGCGTCCTGCTGAACATGATTCGCCGCAATCAGGACACCGCGTATGGCCGCGAGCACGGCTTCCAACGGATTCGCTCGGTGCGCGACTTTCAAGCACGTGTGCCACGCAATTCGTACGACGACCTGAGCCCGTACCTCGAGCGCATGCTGCGTGGTGAGCAGAACGTGCTGACCGCCGACACGCCAGCGATGTTCGCCACGACCAGCGGTACGACTGGTAAGGCCAAGTACATACCCGTCACACCGAGCTATATGCAGGAGTACAGCCACGGCGTACACGTGCATACGTATCGGATGTTTGCTGACTTCCACGACATGCTCGAAGGCCGTGCGCTGGTCTCGTCGAGCAGCGATGTCGAGGGCTACACCGAAGGTGGCACGCCGTACGGTGCAATGTCCGGCTACCTCACGCGCACCCAACCCGCCTCGGTCAAGCGCTTCTACGTGCTGCCCTATGACATCTGCCGGGTCAAGCAGGTGGATGCCAAGTACTACCTCACCCTGCGCTACGCCCTGACGGCGGATGTGCGCCTGATCGCCACGCCGAATCCGTCGAGCTTGTTGCTGATGGCCGACAAGATGACGGCGTACGCCGACGAGCTGATCCACGACATTCGACACGGCACGGTTAATCGGAAGTTCCTGCCGGCTGATACCTCGCCACGCCTGCGCAGCGGGCCGCCCGCCGATACCCGGCGGGCGAGTGAGCTGGCGGCGATCCTGCGCCGCGAAGGCGGGCTGCTGCCGCGCGATGCGTGGCCGAACTTACGCGTGATCAGCTGCTGGAAAGGCGGCACCATGCCACTGTATCTGCGCAAGATCCCGGAGGTGTTCGGCGATTGCGCGATCCGCGACCTGG
>WNGF01005401.1_pt1 | contig 29636 bp, 26 predicted proteins | sample 5400641 | NCBI WGS metagenome assembly WNGF01 (sample SAMN13153371, study PRJNA577476) | soil metagenome | isolation source: 80 cm soil or saprolite under grassland replicate 2 | place: USA:California | collected 2016-06-15 | reverse complement strand
GATGGAGTCCGAGGAGGCCGTGGCGTCCCGCTTCGTCGACGAGCTCGGCGTGGCGTGGGCGCAGGCCCCCAAGGGCATGGGTGTAGATCCGGTGTCGGTCGGAGAGGCGGCAGCGGCGTGGCGTCGCGCCCTGGGCGACGCCACGGTCGAAGCGCCGGAACGGCTCGCGGCGATGGCCGGGGGCCTCGCCCTCGGCGAGGACCCGGGCCGCTGGTGGTTCCAGCGGGAGTGGACGGCCAAGGATGGCCCGCCGAAGGAGCACCTCTCCCTGTCGTTCTCGCGCCTGGATCGCCTGGAGAACTGTGAGCTCCAGTTCGTGCTGGGCGACGAGCTCGGCCTGGATCCCGGCGGGGGGTACCAGGCTTGGGTGGGCCGCCTGATCCATCAGCTCATCGAGGACGTCGAGAGCGGCAAGGTCGAACGGACCCAGGTGGCGTTCATCGAGGCGTTGAACGAGCGATGGCAGGAGGCCCGGTTCCCGTCGTACGCGGTGTCCGAGGCCGAACGGCGCCACGCGATCCGGGTGCTGATCCCCAACTGGTTCGAGCGTTACGCGGATCTGCCGGCCGAAGTCACGGAGCAGGCGTTCCGCTTCGAATACGAGGGCGCTGTGATCAAGGGGAAGATCGACCGAATCGGAACGGTGCCCGAGGGCGGTCGCAGGATCACCGACTACAAGACCGGCGCTGCCGACAACGCCGGCCAGCCGGCCGAGAGCCTGCAGCTCGGGATCTATTACCTGGCAGTGAACGAGTGCGACGAACTTGCGCCCTACCGACCGGTCGACGCCGTGGAACTCGCCTACCTGCCGGGCAAGAAAGGCAAGTGGGAGCTCGTCCCGCTTTCATGGCAGGTCTCCGGCGCCGAGGAGAGGTACAAGGGCGCGATGCGAGAGCGTCTGTCCGGCCTCATCGAAGCGGTCCGGCGGCTGGACCGGGAGGGACGCTCCGCGCCCAGCACCACCGCCAACTGTTTCTTCTGCCGGTTCCAGACGATGTGCTCTCGATATCCCGAAGGAGGCGAGGTCTTCCCCGTCACTGCGCCGATCTCGCTGAACGCAGCTGCGGGCGCAAACCCATGAGCGGCTTCCCCAAGGCCATCGTGGACTTCCTGGGAGCAGAACCCACCCCCGAGCAGTGGCGCGCCATCTCCATGCCGCTGGTCCCCTACGTCCTGGTAGCAGGGGCCGGCTCGGGCAAGACATCGGTCATGGCCGCTCGGGTCATCTACCTGGGCATGGCGGCCACCCGACTCCTCGACGCCGGCCATGAAGGGGTCATGCCCGGCAACGTGCTGTGCCTCACCTTCACCAACAAGGCCACCGAGCACCTCCTGCTCCGGATCAGGCGGGCGCTACGCACCCTCGAGCTGGAGGAGGGCGAGGAGCCGGAGATCCTCAACTACCACGGGTTCGCCGCCGAGGTCCTCGATCGCCATGGCATGCTGATCGGGATCGAACCCGGCCAGCGAGTCATCACGCCGGCCCAGCGGGCGGAGCTCGTGGCTCGGGTCCTGGACCGGATGACCTTTGATCACCTCACGACGCGGTGGCAGCCGACCATCGTGGCCAACATCCTCTCGCTCGACGAGCAGCTGCAGAACCACGTGGTGGAACCCCAGGAGGTCGTGGACTTCAACCGAACGAACCTCGAGCGGCTGAAGACGGCCAAGTCCGCCGACCCCCATCGAGCCGCGCTGGAGCGGATCGAGCTGGCGGGGGCCGTCGAGGAGTTCCGCCGGCTGAAGCGCGAGCTCGGGGTCATCGACTTCGGCGACCAGATCGGCCTGGCCGTTCGGATCGTCCGGGAGCATCCGGAGGTGGCCGAGGACTATCGCGGCCGGTTCCAGGCCGTCCTCCTCGACGAGTACCAGGACACGAACCATGCACAGGCCGTACTGATGGAGGGGATCTTCGGGCGTGGCCATCCCGTCACCGCGGTTGGCGACCCCGACCAGAACATCTATGGCTGGCGGGGGGCCAGCCTGCACAACCTCCTGCAGTTCCCGTCCCAGTTCCCGAATGCCGACGGAACACCTTCGGACAAGCTTCCCCTGTACACGAACTTCCGCTCCGGCGCTCGAATCCTCGGCGCGGCCGACGAGGTCATCGGGCCGCTTCCGGCGAACCAGCGCCCCGATCCCGACAAGGAGCTGCGCCCGCACCCGCCGAACGGCCTCGGGTTCGTCCGGGTGGCGCAGTACGAGCACGAGATCGCGGAGATGCAGGCCGCGGCGGACCACATCCTCGAGCTGCACCAGGAAGGTGTGTCGTGGCGGGACTGCGCCGTGCTGTGCCGGACGCATCGGCTGTTCGAGCCGCTCCAGCTGGCGTTCGCCGACCGTGGGATCCCGGCCGAGTTCATCGGCCTCGCCGGCTTGATCAAGCTCCCGGAGGTCGTCGAGGTCCTGGCGTACGCGCGCGCCGCCGCCGACCCCGGCGGCGGCGTCGCGCTGGCCCGCATCCTGACCGGGCCGCGCTACCGCGTCGGTCTCGGCGACTTGGCGCGGGTCGCGGCCTGGACCCGCGTGAGCGGCTTCGCCTTCCTCGACCGCCTGAGCGAACGGCAGCCGGAGGACGAGGATCTGATGGAGGACCAGCCGTTCCTCATCGCGGAGGCCCTCGAGCACCTCGGCGAGGTCGAGGGTCTCTCCGACGAGGGGCGCGCTCGCCTGGAGGAGTTCGCCGCCGAGCTGGCCGGGCTGCGAGACGCGGCCCGCCGTCCGGTCGGCGAGTTCCTCGCCGAGATCATCCGTCGAAGCGGGCTCCTCGCCGAGCTCGGTGCGCAGGTGGACGTCGCGGCATCGACCGCCCGGCGGCGCAACCTCGCAGCGTTCCTGGACCAGGTGCACGCCTTCCAACCGGTCGAAGGCGAGCTCACGCTTCGGGCGTTCCTCGACTACGTGGATTCGATCGAGGACGACCGCGAATGGTCGCCGGTCCAGCCGAGCGAGGACGATACCGTCAAGGTCATGACGGTCCACGCGGCCAAGGGCCTGGAGTTCGACACGGTGTTCGTCCCGGGGCTGGCCAAAGATCTGTTCCCCAATGCGCGGATCCAGCAGAACCCCATGCGGAAGGGGAGCTCCCTCGACATCGAGCTCCGTCGCGACCGCAACCTCCTCCCGCGGTTCGAGGGCGTGATGAGCCGCTTCGTCGACGCGCTGCGTGACCAGGAGGTGTTCGAGGAGCGCCGGACCGCGTACGTCGCGCTCACCAGAGCGAAGCGCCGCCTGTTCCTGTCCTCCGCCATCTGGTACGGGGAGAACATCAACGCCAAGACGGTCGGCAGGTTCTTCACCGAGCTCGTCAAGTGGGCTCGCCGGACCCAGCTGGCCGACGTCCATATCGAGGGCGAGGAGAAGGAGGAGAACCCACTCGCTGGGTTCCGGCAGCGTTTCGTCCGCCCATGGCCCGGACCGGCCAGGCCGGATGAGGCCGACGCCCTGTTCCCCGAAGGATGGCGACGCGCCGCCCTCGAGGCCGCCGCGGCGGGCGAGGTGGGAGCAAGCGCCCTCGCTACCCTGGATCCGGCTGAGCGCGCCCGGTTCGAGGACCTCGCGGCGGATCGGCGAACGCTGGCCGGGCATCTAGTGGAACGGGAGGCTGCGACGAGCGACGAGATCGGGATCCCGGCCACCGTGTCGGTCGGCGGGATCGTGGACTACGGACGGTGTCCCAAGCGCTTCTACTGGAGCGCGGTCCGGCCCCTGCCGCGGTTCTCCGGTCCTGCGGCCCGGATCGGGACCGACGTCCACGCCTGGATCGAGCGCCAGTCGTCCGGACAAACCACGCTGATCGAACTAGAGGAAGAGCCGGACCTCACCGCGGAGGAGCTCGCCGGCCAGCCCGGGAAGATCAAGCAGCTGCGGGATACATTCCTGGCCAGCCGGTTCGCCGACATGACCCCACTCCACGCCGAGCGCGCCTTCCTGTTGTCCCTGGGAGGCTTCACGGTGAGTGGCCGGATCGACGCGATCTACGGCGTCCCCGACGGCCCGTGGGAGGTCGTCGACTACAAGACCGGCCGGAAGCCACAGGACGACCCCCTGTCACGGGTTCAGCTCGACGTCTACGCGCTCGCCTGCATCGACGTATGGGGCAAGCGGCCCGACGAGTTGACGCTCACCTACCTGTACCTCGCCACGGGCGACGAGGTGTCGTTCGCCGTGGAGGACGCCGAGGCCATCCGCGATCGCGTGCGGGCATGGCTCTCGGCGATCGGCGCCGGCCGGTTCGAGCCCACGCCCGGCGAGCACTGCCGGTGGTGCGACTTCCTGTCCTTCTGCGACCCGGGGAAGGCGTTCGTGGGCCAGACCCGGACCTGAGGCCCGGCTAGCTCGTCAGTCGCTCCACCTGTTCCTCGAAGCTCCGGTACTGCGACGCGGGATCGAATCCGCCCACGACGGCCTCCGAGACGAAGCGCACGGCCAGCCCGAGCTCCGGAGCCCGCGTCAGGAGCGCGGCCCGGAACCATTCGAGGTCACCCGGCTGGAGGACGACGGGCCCGGAGGTGCCGGGATGCCGGACGGGGCGGTGGAGCTCCGCGCGCACGAGGCGGCCGGCCTACCCGGCCAGCGAACGTTCCGCGCGTCGAAGCAGGGAAGCGGTGTGCGAGAGGAGCTTCACCGCGACGTCGGGCTCATCCTCCACCATGCGCAGGAACTCCGTCCGCTTGAGCTCCAGCATCGTCACGGGTGTCTCCGTCGTGACCGTTGCGGTCCTTGCTCCCCCGTCGAGGAGCGAGATCTCGCCGAAGAAGTCGCCGGGCTGCAGCCGGTTGACGGCCGTTCCCCCCGGGCCGACCACCTTCGCCTCTCCCTGGAGGATGACGTAGAAGCTGTCGCCCTCCTGACCCTCCTTCACCACGGAGGCCCCTTCCATGTATCGGACCTCCTGCATGGAGTCGGCGAGGCGCTTCAAGTGGCGCGACGAGAGGCCGGAGAACAGTGGGACCCGAGCCAGGGCCTCCTGCTCTCGCTTGGCCATTGCCTCGGACTCCCTCGCAACGATCCGGTCGGCGGGTCAGCCTACTCCGAGGACCACGGCGATGTCGAAGCGGCCGCCGGGATGTCACCGGCTCGCGCTAGGGTCCCGGCATGGAGGCCCGTATCGTCGATCTCGCCTCCCCCGCCCGCAGGTTCGCCCACGGCCAAGCGCTGGTCCGCCAGGGCCAGGTCCCGGACTGCCTGTTCCTGGTGCGGGCCGGGGTGGTCCGACTGGCGGCCGCCCTGCCGAGCGGACACGAGGTAGTCGTGGGCTTGCTCGGACCGGGGGATGTGTTCGGGGAATGCGCGCTCCTCGGAGACCCCTCCCCGGTCGAGGCTCGGGCTGCGGGCGCGGTGCAGGTGGAGGCCGTGCCTCTGACGGCCCTGCAGGCGGTGCTGGAGCGCAGCCCCGGCACCGCCACCGAGCTCCTCCGACTGCTGGCCTCGCGGCTGCACCGAACCACGGGCGCGCTGGAAGAAGCGCTGGCCCAGGACGTCCCCACGCGCCTGTGCCGAACGCTGTGCGAGCTTGCGGGAAGGCACGGCGTGCGCGACGCACGCGGCGTGCGGCTGGCCCTTCCCATCACTCAGGAGGACCTGGGCCGGATGATCGGCGCCTCCCGCGAGACGGTGAACCGGACCCTGGCCGCGCTCTCGGCACGCAAGCTCATCCGGACCGAGGGCCGCCGCTACGTCATCCCCGACGTCGAAGCCCTGGCCCGGGCCACGGATCGGGAGGCGACGACGACGGCTTGACAGGGCCGGGCCGCCTTGGTGAGCTTGGGCATGGACGACTACGGGCCCTCCACGTACGGCGACCACATCGCCGATGTGTACGACGCATGGTTCCATCCGCCCTCGGACCCCGGTGCGGCGGTCGACTTCCTCGCGGAGCTCGCCGGCTCGGGCCCAGCGCTCGAGCTGGCCATCGGCACGGGACGCATCGCCCTTCCCCTCGCGGCACGAGGCGTTGAGGTCCAGGGGATCGACGCGTCCCCGGCCATGGTAGCCAAGCTCCGCGAGAAGCCGGGCGGCGCGGACATCACCGTCACGATGGGCGACTTCGCCGACGTCGCGGTGGAGGGCCGGTTCCGGCTGGTGTTCGTGGTCTTCAACACCCTGTTCGCGCTGCTCACGCAGGACGATCAACGACGATGCCTGCGGAATGTGGCCGAACACCTCACCGACGACGGCGTCTTCGTGGTCGAGGCATTCGTGGCCGACGTCGCTCGCTTCGACCGGGGCCAGCGGGTCCAGACCCGCCGTGTCGAGCCCAACCGCGTGTTCCTCGACGTGTCGATGCACGACCCGAAGCACCAGCGGGTCAGTGTTCAGCTCGTCGTGTTCGAGGAGACCGGGTTTCGGATGTTCCCCGTCGAGCTCCGATACGTCTGGCCCTCCGAGCTCGATCTCATGGCCGAGCTGGCCGGGCTTCGGCTTCGGGACCGGTGGGGAGATTGGAACCGCGAGCCGTTCACCGGAGATGGGAAGCACGTCTCGGTGTACGAACGAGCCCCGGCCTAGCCGGACTCCTGGAGCACGGCGAGGCTACACGGTCCGCATAGGAGTCCGCGGCCTTTCACGGGTCGCCCACACCGCACGCAGTTCCGGGGCTCGAGCAGCGTCCACCGAACCACGCCATTCGCGGTTCGCCGCTCGGCGCGGCCCTCGTTCTCCAGTTTGAGCAGGTGGGCCAGGACCGACCGGGCGGCCAGTCGGTGCAGGTCGACCGGGTGTTCGCCGTAGATCGCCGGGACGATCTCCTCCGGCGTTCGCTGCCCGGCCGCGAGCGCCGCGACGACCTGCGCCTCCCGGGTCGACCGATGCTCCAGGTACTCCTCCAGCTTGCCCGGGCCATCGAGCACGACGGGGCCGTGGCCCGGGTAGATCACGCGCGGGGACAGCTCCTGCATCCGCCGGAGCGAGCGGAGGTAGGCCGTGAGGTCGCCTTCCGGCGGGTCGATGACACTCGTTCCCCGCCCGAGAACCGCGTCTCCCGTGAAGAGCGAGCGGTGCCGTTCCTCGAAGTAGGCGACGTGGTCTGGCGTATGGCCTGGCGTGGCGATCGCGGTGAGCGCCAAATCACGGGCCCGGATGCGCTGCCCGTCCGCCACGTGGTTGCCGCCCTCGGGCGGGCGGGCCGCGTACACGGGCGCGCCCGTCGCGGCGGCGAGCGCTGCCGCGCCAGGAGCGTGGTCCGGATGGTCGTGGGTCAGGAGGATCGCCACGAGGTGACCCGCCTCGCGGGCCACCTCGCGGACGTGCCCGGGATCGTCGGGGCCCGGGTCGATCGCGATAGTAGGTCCATCCCCCACGATCCACGTGTTCGTGCCCTCGAGCTCGCGGATCCCGGGGTTCGGGGCGAGGACGCGGAGGATGCGCATCAGTCCGGTTCGACCTGGGGGACGTGAAGGGCGAGCACGTCCTCGACCGTGTGGCAGGTGGCCAGGGCCTCCATCGTCTTCAACGTCGGCCAATACAGGTCACACCTTCCCTCAGCGAAGTCCCGGAGGACGTCGGCCGGCCGGGCCCACCAGGCACGCTCGGCTTCTGCGCCGTCCGGATGCGGCTCCAATCCAGGAGGCGCGTCCACGGCGAAGAACCGGGCGTCGAACCGGACTGGCACCTGTTCGGGCGCGACCCAGTGCGAAATCTCCCGAAGGGCGTCGGCAGGTGGGGGCGAGGCGTGAACCGCCGAGAGCCCACGGTCGTCCCCTGCGACCGAGACCAGGCCCGCAGCCGTCAATGCGAGCCCGGCCTCCTCGATCAGCTCCCGGACGGCGCAGGCCCGGTCCGATTCGGCCGGGGAACCGAACCATCGCGAGGCCAGCCCGCCGTCCTGCGGCTCGACCGCTCCGCCGGGGAAGGCCAGGTAGCCGGGGAGGAACCGATGCTCGCTCCCCCGCTTCAGTACCAGCACCTCCACGCCGTTCGCGCCCCGCCGGGCGGCGATCATCGTCGCCGCCGGCCGAGGCTCGCTTGGGCCGTCGGGTCTCACGCTCGGGATTGTGCCAGGTGGACGTGGCTGGTCGCGCTGGCGACCCCCCCAACGACTCTCGTTCGTGCCGATACGCTGGTCAGGGTGAGCGCTGCCGTCGCGGCACGGATCCGACGTGCCATCGAGGAACGAGGGCCGATCTCGTTCGGCGACTTCATGGACCTTGCCCTGTACGGGCCCGGCGGCTTCTACGACCGACCACCCGTGGGACGCGAAGGCCACTTCATCACCAGCCCGCACGTACATCCGGTGTTCGCCGAGCTCCTCCTGCGCGCGGTCCTCGACCTGCGAGAGCGCCTGGGCCGGCCGGAGCCCCTGCCCATCGTGGAGCTGGGCGCAGGGGACGGGACCCTGGCCGCGAACCTCCTTCGGCTGCTGGGGGAGCGCGGGGGTCCGGCCGTGGACTACGCGGTCGTGGAGCGGAGTCCCGGCGCGCGCGCCGCGCTGGCTGAGCTGCCGGTGCGAGTCATCGAGCGCGTGGGCGATGCCGGCCACCCCGATGCGGCGGTGGTCCTGGCCAACGAGCTCCTGGACAACCTGCCGTTCCGAAGGGTTCGGGGAACGAGGGACGGGGTGGTCGAGATCAGGATCGACGCCGGCCGGAACGGCTTCATCGAGGTCGACATGCCCTGCGATGCGAAGATCGCGAAGCTCGCGGCCGAACATGGACCGCTCGCGCCCGGCCAAGAAGTCATCATCCCGACCGGCGCCATGCGATTCGTGGACGAGCTCGCGACAACGCTTCGTCGCGGGTACGCGCTCCTCATCGACTATGGGTCCGCGCGCGGTCCCTCGAGCGAGGTCCACGGATATCGGGAGCATCGGGTGCTCGAGAACGTCCTCCGCGATCCCGGTTCGACAGACATCACCGTCGGCGTGGATTTCGGAGCGCTCGTTCGGAGGGCCGAACAGGGAGGCCTTCGGTCGCTCGGCCTCGCGTCGCAACGCGATGCGCTTCTCGCTCTCGGCTTCGCCGAGTGGAACGAGGTCCAGCTCGATCGCCAGGGAAGCCTCCAGGCCCAGGGCATGGGCGCGCGGGCCACCCGAGTGTGGGAGGGCCGAGGCCGGGCCAGCCTGCTGGTCGACCCCGGGGGCCTAGGGAGGGTCAAGTGGCTGCTGCTGGCCACGGCGGGCCTCCCCGCGCCCGGCTGGCTGGGCTCGCGCCCGGACTCGATCGACTGAGAGTCGTCAGCGGTCGATGTCGCCGACGACGAAGAAGATGCTGCCGAGGATGGCGATGAGGTCGGGAACCAGCGCTCCCGGGAGCATCGCCGGGATCACCGAGACGTTGGAGAAGGACGCGGTCCGCATCTTCATCCGGTAGGGGTATCGCTTGCCGTCGCCCACCAGGTAGTAGCCCATCAAGCCCAGCGGGTTCTCGGTGCGCACGTAGATCTCCCCCTGGAGGTTCAGGGTCTTGGGGAGCTTGGGAGCGATGTACTCACCGGCCGGGAGCTTCTCCATGCATTGCTCGATGATCTTGCACGACTCCCACATCCGCTGGACGAGCACCCACAGCCGGTCGTAGCAATCGCCCGTCGTTCCCACCGGGATCTCGAAGTCCACCTCGGCGTACTTCTCGTATGGCTCGTCCTTGCGCGGGTCCATCGGGACGCCCGAACCCTGCAGCACGGGCCCCGAGCAGCCGTACGCGATGGCCGTCTGCGACGGGAGGATCCCAACGCCCTTGGTCCGAGCGAAGATGATCTCATTGCCCATGATCAAGTTCTCGAAGTCCTCGAGCTTCTTCCGAACCCACTTCAAGACCTCGGCCGATTCCTTCAGGAACCCCCGTGGAAGGTCGTCCTTCAGCCCGCCCACCCGCGCGTACGAGTGGTGCATCCGCGCGCCTGTCGCCGACTCCATGAGGTGTTGGATCATCTCCCGCTCGCGGAACGCGTAGAACATGGGGGTCATCGCGCCGAGCTCGAGGGGAAAGGAACCGGTGAACATCAGGTGGTTCAGGATCCGGTTCCACTCCGCCATCATCGTGCGGATCCATTGGGCGCGTTCGGGGACCTCGATGCCGGCCGAGCGCTCCACGGCGATCACCCATCCGAGCTCGTTGTTGAAGGCCGACAGCCAGTCGTGCCGGTTCATCAACACCAGGACCTGGCGGGCGTCACGGAACTCCGAGAGCTTCTCGGCCGCCCGGTGCATATAGCCGATCACCGGCTCGGCCCGGATGATCCGCTCGCCGTCGAGCTCGAGGACGATCCGGAGCACGCCGTGGGTGGAGGGGTGTTGGGGACCGATGTTGAGGATCATCTCCTCGGTCCGGAACGCGCCCGGGGACGCGACCTCCACGTCGATGCCACCGCCCCGAACCATCCAGTGCTCGGCGACGGTCGAGAACGTGGCGCGCTCTTCGGTATCCACCGGCTCCTATCCTCCCACGCGACCGGCGGGGGCGCCCGACTGCCAGGTTCGAACGGGCGACCAGCGGGCGGCCGCGCTAGGCTCGGACCGATGCCGGCCAAGGCGCAGACTCCTCGACGGAAGATCCCCTCGCTCGACGCGCTCCTCCGGTCGGAGCCGGGGAAGCGCGCGGCCGAGACGTTCGGCCGAGCGCTCCTCAAGCGAACCCTTACCCAAACCCTCGATGCCGTGCGAGCTGGAGCGGCGCGAGGGGTCGACCCGCCCGAGGAGGACGTCATCATGGCTCGAGCCGTGGGCCTCGCATCCTCGGCCGCCACCGGGCTGAATCCGGTGATCAATGCGACGGGTGTGGTGCTGCATACGGGGCTGGGCCGCGCGCCGCTCCCGGACCGGGCGGCCAAGGCGGCGGTGCGCGCCGTGCGTGGCTACAGCGACCTCGAGATCGACCGCGTGACTGGGGCTCGAGGGCGGCGGACGTCCCGGGCCGAGCTCATCCTCACCGCCCTGACCGGCGCTGAGGCAGCCCTGGTCGTGAACAATGGGGCCGCGGGGCTGCTCCTTTCCCTCGCCGCGCTGGCCCGGGGGAAGCAGGTGCTGGTGTCCCGGGGCGAGTTGATCGAGATCGGTGGCGAGTTTCGGATCCCGGACATCATGGCCGCGTCCGGGGCCAAGCTCGTCGAGGTGGGGACGACCAACCGGACCAGGCCGTCCGACTACCGAAGCGCGATCTCCTCCAAGACAGCCCTGGTGCTGAAGGTCCATCCCAGCAACTACCGGGTGGTGGGATTCACCGCCACGCCATCCGCGGCCGATCTCTCTGGGCTGGCATCGAAGGCGGGCATACCGTTCCTGTACGACCTGGGCTCGGGACTCCTGGACCGTTACTCGGGCGTCCCCGCCGACGAGCCCAGCGCCCGAGAGGCGCTGAGTGAGGGAGCCGACCTCGTCGTCTTCTCCGGCGACAAGCTGTTGGGGGGACCCCAGGCCGGGATCGTGCTCGGTAGAGCCGACCTCGTGGAACGATTACGCCGCAATCCGATCGCCCGCGCGGTCCGAGTGGACAAGATGCAGGTGGCTGCCCTCGAGTCCGTGTTGATGGCGTACGCGACGGGTGCGCACTCGGACCTTCCCGTGTGGCGCATGCTCGACGAGCCGCCCGAGGACGTGAAGCGGCGGGCCGAGCGCCTGGCCCAGCTCCTCGACGGCGAGCTCGAGGGAGCGCGCGTCCGCCCGTCGGAAGCGACCGTGGGTGGAGGGTCGATGCCCGGATATGCCGTGCCGTCCTGGGCCGTGGAGGTCCGCGTCCCCGACCCGGAGGTGATGTCGGCGCGGCTGCGCGCAGGGAGCCCTTCGGTGTTCTGCCGCGTCAACGAGAAGGGTGTGGTGTTCGACGTTCGGACGGTGCCAGAGGAGGCGCTTCCGGACCTCACGCGTGCCATCCAATACGCCCTGGAAGGCGACGACCTCGCCGATGATTGAAGAGTCGGTTCGACTGGGGCCGGCGGCCGAGGCGCCGCTGCACGTGGTTGCTACCGCCGGCCACGTAGACCACGGCAAGTCGTCCCTGATCCTGCGGCTCACCGGCACCGACCCCGACCGGTGGGCGGAGGAGAAGCGACGCGGGCTCACCATCGACCTGGGGTTCGCCTGGTGCACGCTCCCCTCGGGCAGGGAGATCGGGTTCGTCGACGTTCCGGGCCACGAACGGTTCGTCCGCAACATGCTGGCCGGTGTCGGACCGGTTCGGCTCGTACTGTTCGTCGTCGCCGCCGACGAGGGATGGAAGCCACAGTCCGAGGAGCACCTGGCGATCGTCGACGTGCTGGGCGCGAATGGCGGCGTCGTCGCGCTCACCAAATGCGACCTGGTGGACGAGGAGGCGGTCGGCCTTGTCATCGAGGACGTGCGCGACCGGCTCCGGGGTACGGTCATGCAGGATGCACCGATCGTCCCGTGCTCGTCGCAGACCGGCGAGGGGTTGGACGGACTCGCCGAGGCCCTCGATGCGATGGTCGGCTCTTCCGCCGATCCGGCGGAGGACGAACGCCAGCGGCTGTTCGTGGACCGGATCTTCACGGTGACCGGCGCTGGGACCATCGTGACCGGCACATTGACCGGTGGGAGGCTGGCGGTGGGCCAGGAGGTCGAACTGCTCCCGGCGGGTGGCACCGGTAGGATCCGCGGCCTGCAGACCCACAAGCGCTCGATCCAGGTGGCCCGTCCGGTCTCGCGGGTGGCGGCCAACCTGGTCGGCGTGGACCGGGAGGGGCTGGGCCGAGGAGACGTCCTGGGGCTCCCCGGAGAGTGGCGGCCCACCCGGATGTTCGAGGTCCGCCTCCGGCCGGTACGGGGGCTCGCCCATCCGCTCACCACCCGCGGGGCCTACAAGGTGTATGCGGGCTCGGCCGAACGAGGGGCCAGGATCCGGTTGTACGGAACCGGCGAGCTCACGGACCCGGAGGGATGCTTCGCCCGCATCCGGGTCTCCGATCCGCTGGTCCTAGACGTCCACGACAGGTTCGTGGTCCGAGATGCGGGCAGGCGGGAGACGGTGGCCGGTGGCGTCGTCCTCGACGTGGACCCCCCCATCCGCCCCGGCCGTGCCGCCCCTCTTCGACTTGGGGGGCGGGAGCGCGCCGCGCGGGGGAATCTGCCCCCCCTCCTCGTCTCCGAGACGGGAGCGGTCCGGGCCTCCGACCTGATCATCCTCACCGGGACCCGGCCCTCGGCGATCGACGGAGCCGAGCGGACGGGGGCCTGGTGGGTGGCGAAGGGTGTGGTCGACGAGGTGAGCGGGGCGCTCGAAGCCGCGCTGGCGGCGTTCCATAAAGACCACCCCCTTGACGAGGGCCTCGAACTCGCGCGCGCTCGTGGCCTCGTGCTTCGAAGCCTCGAGGAAGCGGGGGCACCCGGGAATGCCTCACTTGCCGACGCCCTCCTGAGCGCCCTCTCCGAGTCCGGACGCGTCGTCCGGGAGGGCTCCACCGTTCGCCTGGCCTCCCACGCGGCTTCCCTGGTCGGACGCGAGGAAGAAGCCGGCCGGCTGGTCCGAGCCGTCGCCGACGCCGAGCCGACGCCTCCGACCGTCCAGGAGCTGACCTCGGCCGGGTTTTCCCCGGAGGTGATCCACGCGGCCGCCAGGGCCGGGATGCTCGTTCGGCTGTCCCGCGACCTCGTGATGACCCCCGGGCTCGTGGCTCGGGCGGAGGCCCTGATCCGAGGTTCGGGGAAAGACGGCATCACCGTGAGCGCGTTCCGGGAAGCTATGGGGACCTCGCGCAAGTACGCGTTGCCCCTCCTCGAGCACCTGGATCAGGCGAAGGTCACCGTTCGGCGCGGGGACCTCCGGTTCCCGCGGGAGCCCGCTCCCTCTGCCTAGTCCACCTTTGCAAGCACGGCCACCTCGACGGGAGCTCCGAGCGGGAGCTCAGCCACCCCGACGGCGGCCCTGGCGTGCTTGCCGGTCTCGCCGAACACCTGGACCAGCAGATCGCTCGCCCCGTTTGCAACTTTCGGCTGGTCGGTGAAACCCGACGCCGATGCCACGAACACCATGACCTGGATGATCCCGCGCACCCGGTCGAGCGAACCCAGGGCTTCCTTCAACGCGGACAGCGCCTGGAGGGCGCATTGCCGGGCCGCCTCCTGCCCCTGCTCCAAGGTGACCCGGTCACCCAGGTGGCCGGGGTGCAGGATCTCTCCGTCCACCATGGGGATCTGCGCGGACACGTAGGCCAGCTCCCCGATCATCCGCACGGGGATGTACGAGGCCACGGGGGTCTGGGCCGGCGGCAGCTGTAGCCCCAGAGGGGCGAGGAGGTCCTCGATGCCCATGGTCGAGATTGTGACAGAGGGCCGCCCGAAGAGGAGCAGAGGCACCGAGGCCGAGCGGATCAGCCGGCGCGAAGGGCCCGCTCCCTGAGGAGCTGCCGTCGCTCCAGCTCGTTCAGCCCACCCCAGATGCCGTGGCTCTCGCCGATCTGGAGGGCGTACTCCAGGCACTCCTCCCGGACCGGGCAGCGGGCGCACAGGGCCTTTGCCTTGGCCTCCCGCCCCTCCTTCTGATCGCGCTTCTCGAAGTAGTTGGGGGCGAAGAACAGCGAGGAATCCTCGCCGCGACACGCGGCGTCGAACTGCCAGCCCCACATCCAGTCGACAGCCATGGCGTCCGTCGAGACGGCCCATCCTTCCTTCGAGGACCCTCACTAACAGTCTTCGTATCTGGACGCTCGGGGGATTCCCCCCGTTTCACCCGGGGTCCAGGAGGCACGAAAACGCAAGGTTCGGCCGGCCTCAGCTCCAAACGGAGGGTCAGGCCTGAGCCGGGGTCAGGCATCGTCCGGGGGAAGGTCCTCGACCGCCCCGGGGTCGGGTTCGACCCGCAGGACCAGGCCGTCCACCCCTCGGACCCGAACCCGGGTCCCCGGAGGGATCGGCCCGTCGTTGCTCCGCCCTCGCCACAGCGTGCCCTTCACGTACACGGGGCCCTCCGGTTTCAGCTCGCCCCTTGTCTCCCCCAGCAGCCCCACCAACCCCCGCTGGGTCGTGGCGATCCGCTCCCGTGACCGCTGGGCAACCGTGAGGGCGAAGCCGTAGTACAGAACGCTCCCAACCGCCAGGAGGCCGATCAGCCACGGCGAGATCCCGATGGCGGGGGCCACGCCTCGGAACGACATGAACGACCCGACCAGGAACGCCACCACGCCCGCCACGGTAAGGACACCGAGCCGGTGGAGGAGGACGTCGGCGCAGAGCAGGACGACCCCAGCCACCAGGAGCCCGATGCCCGGCCACGAGGCCGGCACGACGGTCAGCCCGTAGACGGCCAGCGCCAACATCCCCAGCCCGGCGAACCCGGCGAAGCCGAAGCCCGCTTGGGTGAGCTCGAACGCCAGCCCTGCCAGCCCCAGCACCAGCAGGAGGTAGATCGCCGCGGGCGAGGCCACAGCGTGCAGGACCCGGTCGAACGGACCGAGCTCGGTGAAGCGAACGTCGACCGGCTGCTGCGTGGGGCTCTGAGCGATCTTCGTGTGGAGGGTCACGAGGCCGCCGGCCGTCTGGACGGTCGATCCATCGATCTTCGAGAGCAGATCCGGGAGCGAGGTGGCGACCGCTTGAGCGACGTGACCGTCGAGGGCTTCCTGTGCGGGAACGAGTGACGTGGGAATCGCCGGCGCGGGCCTGCCGCGGGCCTCCGCCCATCCCACGGCCATCCGTTGCAGGGCCGCGTCGTTCGGGAGCGTTGCGTTCGTCGCGTCGACCAGATCGACCGGCTGGAGTGGGCCCACCCCCGCCCCGGGGGCGACGGCCGCAAGGCTGGAGGCGTACAGGAATAGGAGCGCGGCGCCCTGGGCCTTGGCCGGTGCGGGCCCAACCCACACGATCACGGGAACCCTCGATCGGAACAGCCGCTCGGCCAGCTCGACGGCGGGCTGATCCAGTGTCCCCGCCGAATCGAGCTGGATCACCACTGCCGCGCCGGTGCGCTCGCCCTCAGCCAGCGAGTCGACGAGGTAGCCGGCGACCGTTCGGTCGATGGAGCCGTCGACCTTGGCCACGAGGACCTTGGACGAGGCTGGGGTCTGTGCGGACGCCGTTCCGACCCAGAGCAGCGCGAGGACGCAGACGGCCAGGGCGATCGGGAAAGCGGGGCGGCGCATGGATGGGCTCCATCGTAACGGCGGCGGGGTATCCTGGGCCGACGCTCATGGAGGCTCCGCCGAGAGGACGACCGCGGACCGCCCTCGCCGTCACCCTTGCGCTCGTGATCGCGCTGGCGGCCAGCGTCGTGGCGGCGATGCTCTTCCTGCTGCTCGATCCCCTGGACGAGGGGACGGCAGCGCTGAACGACCGGCTCGAGGCCGCCGGCGCGTCCTTCACCCGCATCCCCCACCCCCCTGAACGCTCCACGATCTATGCGGCCGACGGCTCGGTGCTTGCCACGCTGTACCTCGACGAGAACCGCAAGATCGTCGGCCTGGGCAAGGTCGCGCCGGTCACCCGTCAGGCCGTGCTGGCCATCGAGGACGACGGCTTCTACACCCACGGCGCCATCAACGTCCCATCCGTCTTCCGCGCGATGGTCGCCAATCTCATCGCCGGCCGGGTCACGCAGGGCGGCTCGACTATCACCCAGCAGCTCGTGAAGAACGCGGTCATTGGCAGCGACCAGCAGACGTTCGCCCGCAAGTTTCAGGAGGCGGCTCTGGCGATCCGGATGGAGCAGCGGTATTCCAAGGACCAGATCCTGGAGATGTACCTGAACGAGGTGTACTTCGGGAACGGCGTGTACGGGATCGGCACGGCCGCCCAGTACTACTTCCAGGTACCGGTCGGGAAGCTCAGCCTGGGTCAGTCCGCTCTCCTGGCCGGCCTCATCTCTGCCCCGGAGGACTACAACCCGGTCACCCATCCCAAGGTCGCGCTGATCCGGCGGGACCAGGTGCTGGACCGGATGGCCCAGCTCGGCTGGGCCGACCGGGACAAGGTCGAACGGGCCAAGAGCCAACCCCTCGACCTCGCGCAGACGGCGGGTCGGACCGTCCAGGTGGTGCCGCCGTTCTTCGTGCACTACATCACGCAGTCGATCCTGGACGACGACCGAGGCCAGTTCGACGCATTCGGAAAGACCTACAACCAACGGAAGCACACCCTGTTCCAGGGTGGGCTGAAGATCTACACGACACTCCGGCCCGACTGGCAGCGGTATGCGCAGGAGGCGGTGAACGAGAGCCCTGCGATCGACAAGACCAAGGGTCCCGACGTCTCGCTCGTGTCGGTGGACGTGCGGACCGGGGCCATCCGGACCATGCTCTCGGGGAAGGACTACCGGCGAGACAAGCTCGACCTGGTGTGGCACGGCCGCCGGCAAACCGGCTCGGCGTTCAAACCGTTCACGCTGGTCGCGGCGCTCCAGAACGGATTCACGCCGGCCAAGGTCTACTCGTCCAAGTCACCGTTCTGCTCTTCGCTCTGGCAAAGCAAGACGGGGTGCGTGTCGAACGCCGAAGGGGCCGGGGATCGGGGCTACATCGACCTGTGGACGGCCACACAGGATTCGGTGAACGTCGTCTTCGCCCAGCTGGCGCTCGACGTGGGAGCGGAGGCCATCGTCGAGGCGGCGCGCAAGATGGGCGTCACCGCCCCGCTCTCCGCGGTCCCGTCCATCACGCTCGGAACAAATGACGTGTCAACGCTCGACATGGCCACCGGCTATTCCACCCTGGCCAACGACGGCGTCCACTGCCAGCCCTTCGCCATCACCAGGGTGGTGCTGCCGGAAGGGCGGAAGCTGTACCAGCACCATCCGCAGTGCAAGAAGGCCATCGACCCGGCGATCGCCCATCTCGTCACGGCCATGCTCCAACGAGTGGTGTGCTGCGGGACCGGGACCGCGGCGAACATCGGGCGGCCGGTCGCCGGCAAGACCGGAACCGCGCAGGACTACACGAACGTCTACTTCGCCGGGTACACGCCGCAGGTGGCCACGGCCGTCTGGGTGGGATTTCCCCAGGGACAGATTCCGATGGACTCGTACTACGGCCAGTCCGTGTACGGCGGCACGGTTGCCGCGCCGATCTGGCACAGCTTCATGGTCAAGGCGATGGCCGGGATGCCGGTCGAGGGGTTCCCCGGGCCTCCGGTCCAGGTTCGCGGGACCATCCCGAACGTGGTCGGCCTGCGCTCGGCGGAGGCACAGCAGATCGTGATCGACGCCAAGTTCACGCCGGTCGTGCAGAAGGTGGAATCCTCGGCGCCGGCGAACACCGTCCTGGAGCAGGCGCCACCCGGCGGCGCGACCGCCACGCTGGGGAGCGGCGTGACGCTCACCGTCAGCAACGGCAAGGGCAAGGGCAACGGTGGAGAGACCGGCCCTCGCGTGTCCGTGCCGGCCGTGACCGGCATGGCCGAAAAGGACGCGGTGAGCGCGCTCGAGAACTCGGGGCTCGTCCCGGCTGTGCAGTACGTGGACGTGACCGATCCCAAGCGGCAGGGGATCGTCCTCACCCAGTCGCCAGCCGTCGGCGAGCGAGTCCCGTCGGGGTCGAACGTCGTGATCGTGGTGGGACAGCACCATGGGGGCCCGAACCGGCGCCTCTAGCGCTTCAGGCTCCCAGGCGAGCGCGCACCCTGGCCTGCACCGCGGTCCCGTCCACCTTCCCCTTCGCCTTGCCCATGACGAATCCCATGACCTTGCCCATCTCCCCCGGTCCGGAGGCCCCCGTCGCCGCAATGGCCTCATCGATCAGGGCGTCGACTTCCGCATCGGACAGCGGCACGGGGGCGTATGCGTTCAGGACCTCGCGTTCGGTGGTCTCCTTCTGCACCAGGTCGGCCCGGCCTCCCTTCTCGAAGGCCTCGATGGACTCGGTGCGCCGCTTGACCTCACGGACGGCGACCTCCCTGACCTCATCGTCGGAGAGCTCGTGGCGAACTTCCTTCTCGCGGTTCGTGATGGCCGCGGACAGCATGCGCAGGGCTCCCAACCGGATCTTGTCGCCGGCCTTCAGCGCCTCGTGCATCTCCCGCTGAACCTTGGCCTTGAGTGTGGACTCACCCACCGTAGACTGCCCTCCGTGCTTCCTTGGCTCATCGCGGTCGCGACCCTCGCCGTGGCATGCGTCGCCTATGGGATTCTCGTCGAGCGACGATGGTACCGGTTGGTTCGGCGCCGCATCCCCATCCTACCGACCGCCGAAGTTCCAGCCCTCACCGTGTTGCACCTCTCCGATCTCCATCTCACGCGGCGATCGGCGGCGATGCGCCGATTCCTGTCCCGGTTGCCCGCGTGCGACCTCTGCGTGGTGACGGGCGACCTCGTGGGCGAGCCCGAGGCAGTCGAGGCCGCCGTCCAGGCCCTGCGGCGCCTCCGAGGAACCCGGGCTTCTCTTTTCGTCTTGGGATCGAACGACTATTTCGTCCCCCGGCCTCACAACTACCTTCGGTACTTCCGCAAGCGCCGCAGACACCGCCGGGCCAAGCGAGGCCGAGCTCCCGACCTTGTGGCTCAGCTCGAAGCGGACGGCTGGACCCACCTGAGGAACACCCGGCGCGCGATCTCGCTCGACGGCCTGGAGTTGGAGATCCTGGGCCTGGACGACCCCCACATCCGTCGCCAAGACCTCCGGGTGGCTCCCCGCGAGCAGCCGCGTGCGTTCGGGCTCGCCGTCGCCCACTCCCCCGATCCCGCGCCGGAGCTCGCAGCGCTCGGCTACGACCTCATGGTGTTCGGCCACACGCACGGGGGGCAGGTGCGGCTCCCGCTCGTCGGGCCCCTGGTGACCAACTCGCACGTGCCGAGGCGGATCGCGTCGGGGTTGGTGCGGATGGGGAACGTCTACGCCCACATCTCGCCGGGCCTGGGAACGAGCAAGTACGCGCCGTTTCGGTTCCTGTGCCGGCCCGAAGCCACCGTCCTCGAGCTCGTACCTCGGGCTGCTAGTCCGGACCGACCATCTTCTCCGGCCGCACGAGCTCGTCGTACTCCTGCTCCGTGAGGAAGCCCAGGGCCATCGCCGCATCCTTCAGCGTGGTTCCCTCCCGGTGGGCCTTCTTCGCGATCTCGGCCGCCTTGTCGTAACCGATCGACGGCGAGAGTGCCGTCACCAGCATGAGCGACCGGTCGACGAGCTCGGCGATGCGCTCCCGGTTGGGCTGGATCCCCGCCACGCAGAACTCCCGGAACGTCATGCACGCGTCGGTCAGGATCCGCGTCGAGTGCAGGAAGTTCCGGATGATGACGGGCTTGAACACGTTGAGCTCGAAGTTGCCCTGTGAACCGGCCACGGCGATGGCCACGTCGTTGCCGAGTACCTGACAGCACACCATCGCCATGGCCTCGGACTGGGTGGGGTTGACCTTTCCCGGCATGATGGACGATCCCGGCTCGTTCTGCGGGAGTAAGAGCTCGCCCAGGCCCGAGCGGGGACCCGAGGCCAGCCACCGGATGTCGTTCGCGATCTTCATCAACGACACGGCGAGGGTTCGGATCGCACCGTGGGCGGCGACCAGCGCATCGTGGGCGGCGAGCGCAGCGAAGGGGTTCGCCGCGGCGGTGAACGAAAGCCCCGTCAGCTCCGCGATCTTCGCAGCCACAGCCCGACCGAACCCGGGAGGCGCGTTCAGCCCGGTCCCCACGGCCGTCCCTCCGATGGCCAGCTCGCATAGATCCGAGAGCGCCTGCTCGATCCGCGCGATGTCGGCGTCCAGCTGCGCGACGTAGCCGGAGAACTCCTGACCCAGCGTGAGGGGCACGGCATCCTGCAGGTGGGTCCGGCCGATCTTGACGATCCCGGCGAACTCCTCGGATTTGCGTTGAAGGGCGTCGCGCAGGGCTCCAACCGACGGTGCACGATCGCCTGGGCCGCCGCGACGTGCATGGCGGTGGGGAAGGTGTCGTTCGACGATTGGGACATGTTGACGTCGTCGTTGGGGTGGATCGGGCGCTTGCTCCCCAGCTCCCCACCCGCCAGCTCGATGGCCCGGTTCCCGATCACCTCGTTCGCGTTCATGTTCGACTGCGTGCCGGAGCCGGTCTGCCACACGAACAACGGGAAGTGCTCGTCCAGCCTGCCCTCGACGACCTCGTCGGCCGCCCGAACGATGAGGTCGGCCTTGTCCTTCGGCAGGAGCCCGAGCTCCGCGTTCACCTGGGCCGCCACCTTCTTCAACAGGCCGAGGGCCCGCACGATCTCGACCGGCATCCGGTCCTCCCCGATCGAGAAGTGGCGAAGCGACCGCTCGGTTTGCGCTCCCCAGTACTTGTCTGCCGGGACTTCGATGTCCCCCATGCTGTCCGACTCCACGCGGGTACTTCGGTCAGGCATCCCGCCCACCGCGCCCGTTCGCGATGACGCGCTCGAAGACCCCTTCGTATCCGGCCACCATCGCTTCCTTCGAGAACAGCCGCTGGACGCGCTCCCTGCAGGCCTGGGGATCGATCTGGTCCAGATGCTTGAGCTTCTCGGCCGCCTCGTGCGCATAGTTCTCGACGCTCACGATCCATCCGGTCACGCCGTCCTCGATGACCTCGGGAACCGAGCCTCGCGGCGTGGCGATGACCGGCGTGCCGCACGCCATGGCTTCGGTCATGACCAGACCGAAGGGCTCCGGCCAGTCGATGGGGAACAGCACCGCCTTGGCCCGCCGCAACAGGTCGACCTTCTCCTCCTGCGAAATCTCGCCCATCACCGTCCACTCCTTGGGGATGATGGGCTTGATGTTCTGCTCCCACTCTTCCTCTTCGGTGGGATGGGCGATCTTCACGGCAGAAACGAGATGCTCGCCGGCGAGCTTCGCGGCCTCGATGGCCCGGCGCCATCCCTTCTCCGGCGCCGCCCGCCCCAGGAACAGGACGAAGTCCTCCTTCTGCGTGTTGAACGAGTAGAAGGCCATGTCGATCCCGTTGTAGACGACCCCCGCATACTGGAGCGACTCGTGGAACCGCTTCTGGGCCTGGCTGATCGCAACGAACCATGCGCGGTCGCCGACCAGGTCGTACAGCCGGATCATCTCCGGCGTGAAGGAGCCGTGCAGTGTGTGGACGGTCGGCACGCCGGTCTCGATAGATGCAGCGAGCGCGGAGAACGGGGAGTGCACGTGAAGGACCTCGAATCGCTCACGGACACCGCGCAACGAGAAGAGCGTGTGGGTGGTGTCGAGCATGATGTCGTTGATGGCTTTGGAGCCTGGAGCGACCTCGAAGACGTACTCGAGCCGGGACTTGGTGATGGAGTCACCCGTGGCAAAGAGCGTGACGTCGTGCCCCGCCTCGGCCAGGCCGTCGGCCTCCAGGGCCACGACCCACTCGATCCCGCCATAGCCCTTCGGGGGGACCGCGACCCACGGCGGGCAGATGAGGGCGATCCTCACGCCGTCGCCTCCTCCACGACCGGCCGGATCCAAGGGACGAACCGCCGGTGCTCGAACTCCTCGGCGTAGCTGGTCTCCCAGCGGTGGATGATGAGCTCGTGCTCGGGATGGTGCTCGAACGCCCGAACCTGCTCGACCTCGTCCCATTCGGAGACCACGACGTAGGTCCGGGGATCCCATGGGTCCCGGCCGACCTCACTCCACCGGTGACCGGGCTGCGCCTGAGCCAGCTTCCGAACGGCGGCAAGATCGTCCTCGAACCGGTCGCGGTCGGCCGCATCGGCTATGACGAATCGCAGGAAGGCGAGCACGGTCATCCGATGGCGCTCCTCGTCGGTCCCAGGCAAGCCTACCCGCTCGGGGGGACGGACAGCCGATAGACTGGCCGGGACGGGACGTGGCGCAGTTTGGTAGCGCGCAGCGTTCGGGACGCTGAGGTCGCGGGTTCAAATCCCGCCGTCCCGACCGGGACCTCGGGCCGGGGATCTCCGAACGCCTTGCGGTGCACGGGATCCCCGGCCGAGCTCAAGGTCCCGGTCGTTTCCCGCCGATACAACGCAGATGTGTTTGACGAACCCTCGGCGCGCCCTATACGGTCTTGCCCGGCTGCCATGAGCAGCCTCTTTTGGATGCGGGGAGAGCGAGCCGGGAACCGAAGTCGTCTGGCGCGGGGCGCACTGGCCCTGCTGATCATGCTTTCCGCATCCGTCGCTTCTGCAACCCTCTCCTCGGCCGCTCCGTCGCAGGAAGACGTGCGGGCGGCCAAGGACAAGCTCGACGCGTTGAACCAACGCCTGGGGATCATGGTCGAGCAATACGACCAGGAGCAGGTGAAGCTCCAAGAGATCCAGTCCCGCCTGGCGGCGACCCGGGCGGAGGCCGACAAGGCCCACGCAGCAGCGCTGACGGCGATGGGAGACCTGAACGCTCGGGCCACCAGGGCCTACCAGGGGGTCGGGTCCGAGCTGGAGATGCTCCTGGGAGCCTCGTCGTTCGCCGAATTCTCCGACCGCCTTGAATTCATGGGGGCCATAGCCCAGGCCGACACCGATCTGGCGAACCGGGCCGCCACCGCGCAGCAGCAGGCGACATGGATAGCGGCAAGGTTGTCGGACGCACTTGCCCTGCAGCAGGAGCTCCTCGCCTCGCTCCAGCGGAAGCAATCCGAGATCCGACGGGGGATCGACCAGGCCAAGTCGCTGTACGAGAGCCTGAATCGGGAGTATCACGACGCGCTCGCCGCTCAGGCCGCCGCAAGTGCCGCTTCATATTCGATCTCACCGCCACCGGGCGGCCCACCTCCGGCACTCAACGCGAACGCACAGGCCGCCATCGATGCGGCCTACTCGGTGATCGGCGTGCCGTACCAGTTCGCAGGGTCGAGCCCCGAGTCGGGGTTCGATTGCTCCGGCCTCACGATGTGGGCGTGGGCTCACGCCGGCGTCTCGCTCCCCCACTCCTCGGAGATGCAGTACGCGGTGCTCCCACATGTAGCCCAGAGCGACCTCCAACCAGGCGACCTCGTCTTCTTCTACTCGCCCATCCACCACGTCGGGATCTATGTCGGCGGGGGCCGGATGATCGATGCGCCCTACACCGGCACCGTGGTCCAGATGCGTCCGGTCGAGTGGAACGTCTACGTGGGGGCGGCCCGCCCGTAGTCGTCGACGGCTGCATTCATCCCGCCCCCCCACGGGCGACCGACGGTAGGCTCTCTCGCATGACTGGGGAGTCGGAAGGTTCGGTGGCGTCCGCGGAGGACCTGCAACTCGTTCAGGCCCTTCGTGCGGGGGACGAGGTTGCGTTCATGATGCTCGTCGAACGATACGGCCCGGCCATGCTCCGGCTGGCCCGGATGTACGTTCCCACCCGTGCCGTCGCCGAGGACGTGGTCCAGGAGGCTTGGCTCGGAGTGCTGAAGGGCCTGAACGGGTTCCAGGGACGGTCGTCCCTTCGAACCTGGATCTTCCGGATCCTGGTGAACACGGCGAAGACGCGTGGACAACGAGAGAGCCGCTCGATCCCGTTCTCGTCGCTGTGGTCACCGGACCCGGAGTTCGAGCCCGCGGTCGAGCCGGAGCGGTTCCGGCCTGCGGGCGACCGCTCACCGTACGGTTGGCTCGACGGGCCGACGAGCTGGGAAGGCGTCCCCGAGGACCGATTACTGTCGCAGGAGACGCTGGACCACGTCCGGGAATCCATCGACGCCCTGCCGCCGAACCAGCGCGAGGTGATCCGCCTCCGCGACGTCCTCGGGTGGAGCTCGGACGAGGTATGTGACGCGCTCCACATCAGCGCCACGAACCAGCGCGTGCTCCTCCACCGAGCAAGGTCGAAGGTCAGGGCCGCGCTGGAACGATACTTCCAGGAGGAGATGACGAAGGCGTGACGGCGTCAGCCGACCTGACGTGCCGCGAGATGGTCGAGCTCATGAACGACTATCTGGAGGGCGCGCTCGCCGAAGGCGAGCGCGCCCGGTTCGAGGCGCACCTTTCGAGCTGCGATCCCTGCACGACCTACCTGGCGCAGGTCCGCGAGACGATCCGCCTGGCCGGACGCGTGACCGAGGAGTCCGTACCGGCGGATGTTCGGGACCAGCTCTTGCAGGCCTTCCGCGACTGGAAGGGCGCATAGACTGGCAGACCCTTCAGCGGGTTCTGGTCCGCTCCTACTTAGTCAGGCGGACGTGTCCGTTCGTGCCGATGGCTTCGAGATCCCAGTGGGTCCCGAACGCGTGCATCCCGTGAACGTAGATCCGCCCGATCGCCTCCGGGACGACAGGGTCGATCCGCACCTCGCCGTCACGCACGTCCAGCCCGAGCATGTTCCTGACGAACACGAACGGCGCGCCGGTGGCCCAGGCTTGAGGGCTACACGCCGTTGGATATGGCACAGGGAACCGTCCGATGCTCCGGTCGAATCCGGCGAAGGCCTCCGGCAGGCGGAAGTCGCTGAACGCGGCCGCCTCCAACTGACCCAGGCCGATCCGGTTGGCGTCATCCCGGAAGCCAGATCGGACCAGGCCCATGGCCACGATCGAGTTGTCATGGGGCCAGATCGTCCCCACGTGGTAGCCGATGGGGTTGAAGCCGCCGTCCATGCGCGAGAGAGTCCGCACTCCCCACCCCGAGAACATGTCCTCTGACATCAAGTGGTCCGCCACGATCCGGGCCCGATCCTCGGGAACGATCCCCGACCACAGCAGGTGGCCCATGTTCGAGGTCATCGAGTCGATGGCCTGCTTATCGCCGTCGAGCCCGACGACGTAGAAGCCCCCCCGGTCGCCGGACCAGAAGTCCCGGTTGAACCGCTCGTACAGCTCGTCGGCCTGCTTTCGGAGGCTCGCGGCGAGCTCCGAATCGTCCATCAGGCGTTCGGCCATCTCCGCCACGCGGAGCTTGGCGTCGTAGACGTACCCCTGAATCTCGGCGCTGGCGATGGGGAGATACGGGATCGCCCCATTCGAGTACTGGATGCCATCCCACGAGTCCTTCCAGCACTGGTTGCCCAGCCCCTGGGATGACCGGGTGCCGTACTCGACATATCCGTCGCCATCGCGGTCCCCGTATCGATCGATCCACTCCAGGGCGGCCAGCACGTTCTTCCACCGGGCCCGCACGAATCCCTCGTCGTCGCCGTGCCGCCAGTACTCCGACATCAGGATCAGGTAGAGGGGGGTGGCGTCGGCCGTGCCGTAGTACGGGCTGTGGGGCTTCTCCCCTAGAGTGGTGAGCTCACCGTTCCGCACCTCGTGGAGGATCTTGCCCGGTTCCTCGTCCTTGAAGTCGTTGATCTCCTTGCCCTGCAGGACGCCGAGCAGGTGCAGCGCCCCCCGCGCGAGCTCCGGGCCGACCCAGACCGTCTGGAGCGCGGTGACCAGGGTGTCGCGCCCGAACAGGGTCATGAACCAGGGAAGGCCCGCCGCCGGCAGAACGTAGGACTCGCCGCCGAGCTCTCCGGCGATCCGAAGCGCGGCGAGGTCCAGCGTGGACTTGTCGAAGACACTCTTCAGCACGGCGTTGTCCGATTGGAACCGCGGCACCCCCTCGAGCCAGTTCGTGAGAGCGCCCTCGGCACGCTGCTGCTCTTCCCCGAACTCCTCGTGCATCGGCTCGAGCACGTCCTCGTTCACGCGGACGGTCACGCGCAGGACGAAGACGAGCCCGGTCCGGGAGTCGAGCTCCACGTCCCACACAAGATCGTTTCCGTCGATCGCCGGACGTCTCTCCTGGAGCAGCTCGGGCTCCAGCATCGACGAGGGATCGAGCCGCTCCTCGATGCCCTGGCGCATGACTCCGCTCCTGCGGACCTCCACGTTGGTTTCGGCGAGGTATGCCTCGTTCTCGTAGTGGAAATGGAGCAGTGTGAGCTCCGGGTCGTGCTCGATGTCGATCTTGGCGCTCCGGTCCCGCACCGAGCTCTTGACCTCGAAGAGGTCGGCGAAGTCCGCGCCCACTCGCAGCCGGAGCTCGAAGCGAACGGGCTCCGGCGCGGAGTTGTACACGCCGACCTGCTCGTGGAGCCCGTTGCCGACGAACCGGAAACGCCGGACGGTCAAGGTGTTCGCTCGGAGCCCCGGCGCCTCAGGGTTGGTCAGGAAGAACGCGGCCGAGTAGTAGTCGACGACTCGGGACTTCAGCAGCGACAGGGGTTCGCCGTTCAGCGTGAGCTCCCAGCTCGACAGGAACCGAGTGTCGTCGTGGAGCAGCCCGCCGATGGAGCCCGTCGGCACGTCGCCGAGCGAGTCGGAGAACATGAACGTGCGGCCCTCAAGGATGGCGATGGCGTCGGTGCCGAGCTCCGGTGGGTAGGACTTCTCGTCGCCACCCCTCACCTCCGGCCGCGGCTCGGGGTAGGGGTCGAGCGGCGTCGGCCGCCTCCCCACCGGCGACGCCGGTTTGGCTTGAGGGGCGGGCGAGCCGTGCACGGCCGGCGCATCCTCCCGGTCGCCGGCGCCGCCGGCGACCGGGGGCATGCCGAGATCCGCCAGGCGGGTCTCGGCCTGCTGCACGAGTTGCTCGTTCCCGATGGCCCGCGCCTCCTCCAACGCCTGCACCAACAGGTCCCGGGCCTGGGCTTTCCTCGCGTCGGCCTTGTCGGGCGTGGCGTACTTCAACCGCTCGTCCGCCTTCACGATCAGCTCGAAGATCTCCTTCGCGTCCAATCCCGCCCCCTCAGATCCGGCCGATCTCCACGACCGTCTTCACGTCCCCGTCACGCCGCTCGAGCGCCTCCACCCATGCGGCGAGCGGCACCCACCTGGTCACCAACCGGTCCAGCCACCCTCGGTCGGTCCGCGCCAGCGCGTCCGCAGCCTGCTCGTAGTGCCGGCGGTTGGCGTTCACCGAGCCGAACACCACGTTGTTGTTCAGCACCATCTGTTTGTTCAGCGTGTCTACATCGAGAGGCACCGTGCGCCCGGCCGGCGAGATGCCCGTCAGGCACATCACGCCATCGGCGCCAAGATGGTCGATGGCATGGAACACGAGTGGCCCCGCGCCCGTGCAATCGATGACCACGTCGAACATGCCGGCGACGTCGTCCAGCGAGCCGGCGTGGTAGGTCGCGCCGAGGTCTCGGGCGAGCACGGGCTTCAGTCCCGTATCGACCACATCGAGGACGTGGACGTCGAGCCCGCGTTGGCGGCCGAGCATGGCGCCCAGGAGCCCCAGCGGTCCCGCTCCAGTCACCAGGGCCCGCCTCGGCTCCCAGACCGCACGATGGCCGATCCGCTCGACGTGCTCCCAGGCCTTGGCCACGACCGACGTGGGCTCGGTGAGCACCGCCAGGCGTCCGAGAGCAGGATCGGCCTTCACGGCGAACTCCGGCTCGATCCGGAACCGCTCCGACAGGAATCCGTGACGCCCCTTGATGCCCCGCTCCGTGTACATGCCGTTTCGGCACATGTCCCATTCCCCGGCCGCGCAGCTGTCGCACGGTTCGGGGTCCGGCCGGCGAACGAAGCCCACCACCAGCTCGCCGGGGGCGAACCCGCTCGCGGCCGGCGCCTCGAGCACCCGCCCCAGTGACTCGTGCCCCAGGATCAGCCGGTCTCTGCCCGGAGGGGCTTCGCCGTACTTGCCCTGGACGATCTCGTTGTCCGTGCCATCGACCCCGACCGCGATGGTCTCGCACAGGATCGAGCCCTCGGCCGGATCGGGCTCGGGCACCTTCTCCAGCGCGCCAGAGTTCGGCGTGGGGGGGCCGACCGTGACGGCCAGCATCGTCATCAGTTGCGATCCTTGTTCTCGAGGTACTGGCGGATGGCGATCGCGGCGCCCGCGCCCTCGCCCACCGCTGAGGCCAGCTGCTTCGTGGATCCGGACCGCACGTCGCCCGCCGCGAACACCCCCGGCATGCTGGTCTGGAAGCCCATGTCGGTGCCGATCAGCCCCCGGTCGTCCAGATCGACCGAACCCTTGATGAACTCCGTGTTCGGATCCAGACCGATGAACACGAAGCAGCCGGCGGGGTGAAGCTCCTCGACCGTCCCAGCCGGAACGCTCTCCAGCGTGATCGACCCGAGCTTCCCGCTCCCATCCTCCTTCGCCCTGAACTCCTTCACCGACCGGTTGAGGAGGACCTCCATCTGCTTGTGCATGTTCACCTTGTCCTGCAACAGCTTGTTTCCGCGGAGCCGGTCCCCCCGCTCGACCACTGTGACCTTGTCCACGAACTGAGTGAGGAATAGGCCCTCCTCCAGCCCGCTGTTCCCGCCGCCCAGAACGACCAACTCTTTGGCGCCCTTGTAGAACGGCCCATCGCAGGTGGCGCAGAAGTGGATGCCCGCCCCGATCAGGTCGTCCTCGCCGGGCGCGTTCGTCCGCCGGTACGAGGAGCCACTGGCGATCAGGGCCGCCCGGGCATGGTAGTGGTCGCCGGTGGCCGTCTCCACGTCCACCTGGTCGCCATCGCTCGTGACCGAGAGGACCGACACGGCCTGCAGGAGCTCGACCCCATACCGCCGCGCCTGCCGGACGATCCGTTCGGCCAGCTCGGCTCCCCCGATGCCCTCCGGGAAGCCGGGGTAGTTGTCGAGGCGTTCGGTCACGCCGGCCTGTCCGCCCAGGCCCTTGCTGTCGATCACGAGGGTCTGGAGGTTCTCGCGGGCTGCGTAGATCGAGGTCGTGAGCCCTGCCGGTCCTCCACCGATGATGATCAGGTCGTAGACGTGCATCATGGCCATCCGCTCGAGCCCGATCTTCTCGGCCAGCTGCTCGTTCGTGGGCTCGGACAGGAAGGTCCCATCCGGGAAGATGATCGTGGGGATGACGTTGTTCCCGTTGTTCCTGGCCTGGACGACGTTGACGCCGTCGGGATCCTGTTCGATGTCGTGCCACTCGAACGGGACACGCTGGTCGCCCAGGAAGCGCTTGGCCCGCCGGCAGTCCGGACACCAGCT
>WNGF01005327.1_pt1 | contig 29641 bp, 38 predicted proteins | sample 5400641 | NCBI WGS metagenome assembly WNGF01 (sample SAMN13153371, study PRJNA577476) | soil metagenome | isolation source: 80 cm soil or saprolite under grassland replicate 2 | place: USA:California | collected 2016-06-15 | reverse complement strand
GATTGTCACTTGCTTATTTTCCCAGGTCGGACATGACATCAAGTCCCGTTTGCGCGGCGGCGCTTCCGACGAAGAGATTTCGGAATTCATCGGCAATACCTGGCGCGGCCGAACGGATCGCTATTCGGCGGAACGGCTCGAGGCGCTCAAAGCGTCGAACTACGACCCCAAGAGCCATAAAAAAATCGAAATGATTTCCCTGGGCGGATAATCGGCATCTATCAGCGACTAATCTTTCGGCAGTAGTCCGCGCCGCTCTAAGTCTGCGCGCTCCTGCGGGGTTAGGCGCTCCAGGACAACGTAACCGCGGTTTTCGTACACGCGAGTGCAACTATCGGCGAAGCTTTCGGTGAAAAGTGGTCCGAACCCGAAACTTGAACCGCTACACTCGGCGGTAGCGCCGGTCTGCGGCTGAATCATTTTTACGGTTTGACTCGTACAGGCAGATAACGCGAGCGAAAGACCTGTGAAGATAATCCGCTGGGCGTAAAAGCGCGACTTTCGAGTTTTCATTTGCCTCGGCCTCCTAGTGATAGCGATCATTGACGGTCGTACGCACCTATTAATACCATTTAGACGCACGAGTTTGAACTTCGGTAATGCGATCGTAGGGATTGCTTGGCTTTACCCATTGGGAAAGCTAGAGCTCAAAAAAGATTATTTGGAGGACGGAGATGTTGCTCAAAGATAAAATCGCGCTGGTTACCGGCTCGACGCATAATATCGGATTGGCAATCGCTCGCGCCTTCGCGCGGGAAGGCGCCAACGTGATCGTGCACTCGCGCCATGGGGAAGATGCAAAGAAAATTGCCGAGGGCGTTAACGGCGATTCCTTTGCCGCCGACGTTGCCGACGCGGAACAAATTGCCGCGCTCTTCAATCACATCAAAACCAAACATGGCCGGCTCGATATTCTTGTCAATAGTGTGGCGCAATCGTCGAGCGCCGGCATTCTTGAGACCACTCTCGATGAATGGAACCGAACTATGACGATCAATCTGACCGGTTACTTTCTTTGCATCCAGCACGCCGGTAAGATGATGAAAGTGCAAGGCAGGGGCGCCATCATCAACATCTCCGCCGGTTCCGGTGAAAGATCAAGCCCGGGCGGCGCAGCCTATTCAATATCGAAAGGCGCGATCAATTCTCTTACGCATCAGGCCGCGGCGGATCTGGCGCCAACCGTTCGCGTCAATGGTTTGATCTCCGGACTTGTCGGTACGCCCATCGGTCGAAATGACATGGGCAACCGCAAGCCAGAGTATGACATCATCCCTTTGCGCCGTATCGGCCGGCCGGAAGAGGTTGCCGAGGCGGCCGTCTTCTAGCTTCCGACAAGGCGAGTTATATTACCCACACAATTCTGCCGGTCGACGGCGGCCGGTTGAACACGATGAGCAGCGGCAGTTCTCGATGATCAGCGCAGTGCGCTAACTCTGAGCGCCGCGCTGCCTTCCTGATAGAATCAATGAAAACGCCGTTCGTGCGCAGGTTTTTGTTATCGATCCTAGGCTCAGCGGCTGTCGTTGGATTATTGTTCGATGTCATGTCCGTATTCTCTGCCAGTTATGACGAATTGCGATCGGCGGCGGTAACGAAATGCCAAGCAATCGATTCTGCGGAGTATCAGAGCGGTCTTTTTTTCAATCCAGATGGTTATCGCTCGTACTACGTTCGGTCCGAGTGTTTTCAAAAAACCGCGGTTCAGTTTCGCGACGAAGCTCTGTGCGCCGAAGTGAGACAACGGTTCTCGCTGTTGTCATCTAGTTGGGGATACTCAAGAGCCCGTTGCCGTGAACTTGTCGGACAAGGCGCCGCCGCGGATCGTACGACGCTGGAAGAGATCAAGCGGCTTTACATCAAAGGAGCCGTCACGCTGCGTAATTTTCTCGTCGAAAGGAACGGCAACGGTCGCGACTTCGATATCATTCCCTTCTTCGCTGGCGGTTACGCGCATGGCTACGTTCTGCGCTTTGAGATTGTTCAACCGGATACCCGCAAAGAAACTGCGCTGCTACATTCCTCCGGCTATTATGTGGACGGCAATAGCAACCTACGAGTCTTTCTTAGGCAGGACGAGATTCGCAAGCGCTTTCCTGATTTTGCGCTGGACCACACTACACAGTCCGCGCGACATTAATTCTCGACGTCGGCAATGGCGACCAATCAGGTCACTGGAGCGATGCTTTCATCGAGCGCGTATTTCCGATCCGAGAGCGGTCGCAATCAGTCACGAGAGAAATCCGTTTCTGAATTCATTCAATCGAAGCGATTCGTACAATCAGCTAGGCGACGTCGTAGCTGATGCTTTTAGCAAGTCGGTGAATTTCGCGAGCTGGTTTTGTTCGAGATCGGAAACAACCCAAAAATTCATCCCGGAACTCGCCCAGCGAATCACATGGTAACCTTGTAGCGTTTTGATTGGACCGCCGGTCTGTCCGCTATTGTCTGCAGGCCAGACAAAAACGTTGATGACGTGCTTGTCGCGCTGGTAGACCAAAGCGGCAACCGGTCGATTGTTTAAGTAATCGAGGCGGCCTCCAACTAATGGGAACCCCTGCTTTGCCAAGTCACTGACCGGCGGTGAAAAATCCAGTTTGCCATTGAACCAAGGCTTGACCGTATGTTCGTCCGTCGAGCGAACGTCGGCCAAATGATTGACCATCAGCGAACGAATATGGCTGGCGACGACGTCCTGAGTTAAGAGTTCGTCCGAAGACGGGCCTCCGAAAATGGGCACGAGCATCAAGACGACAAGCGCCGCGGCCGCCAGTGGAGCGGCAAATCTAAGCCACGGCCAGGACAGCCAACCAGCCGGTGCTTCGGCTTTGGCCGCTTGACGCACCGAGCGCTGGATGCGCTTCTGAAGATCCGCCGGCGCTTTGAAATAGAGAGATTCTGTTTTAAGGCCTCTGCGAATAACTTGGCGGTCACTATAACTCAGTGAACAGCGAGTGCAGCCGTGCAGATGTTCTTCGATTTCCAAGTTACGCACCGGATCGAGCTCCCCGTCTAGGTAGCCATCGAGTAAGGTTTGTGCGTTGGTGCAATCCATCCTAAGGCTTCTCCTTCAGCCGAGAGCACAGAATGCCCTTGAGTCGTGCGCGAGCGCGTGCCAGTCGTGACATGACCGTGCCTAAAGGAACATTGATCACCTCGGCAATTTGCTTGTAAGACAATTCTTCCAGATCACGCAACACTATGACTTCGCGAAACTCCGCCGGGAGTTGCTCCAAAGATTGCTTGAGCATCTCCCTGTCGTCGCTCTTCAGCGCCAATGCCGAGGGATTCAAGGCATCTTCCTCGACGGTATGAATCTCCTCATCGAAGGAGGTCATAGCCTGACCGCGGCGGTTTTGCTCCAGCCATGTGTAACAGGTGTTGCGCACAATGGTGAGTAGCCATGCGCGAGCGTCGACGCCGTGAAAGCCGTCAAAGAATTTAAACGCGCGCAGGCAGGCCTCTTGCACCATATCTTGTGCATCATGATCATTGCGTGTCAGCCAGCGGGCCAGGTTATACGCAGCATCTAGGTGCGGCAATATAGCCTGTTCAAAACGCACCAGTTGATCTTTTCCCACCGTTAAAACCGCTCCTCCAACCATTTGATTCCCGGAATCCAACGACAACCCAAACGGATTATTGCTGCGGGATTGATCGGCGCAAAGTCTATTTGGCTGCGAGCGGCGAGTCAATGAAGCCGGTTTCTTGGCAATAAAAACCTGAAACATTCGTTCCTTCGGGTGGAAGGGTAGTGGGTTGAAGGCGGTCTTGCTGTTCACACAATTGATGACTGGTTTTCAGTCTGAAAAATTCCCAAGAGACAAAATAGAAAAACATTTTCCTACGGGGAATTTTTAATGTTGATTTTAGTCTACTGGGGCAAAGGCCGATGATCGGCCGGAAAGGAGGGAAGAACAATGAAGACTATGAAATCAGTTTTATCGGTTCTGGTTCTGGCCGGAGCTATGGGTTCGAGCATAGCGGCGACGGCGGGCGCCGATGGGGTGATCCTCAAAGAGGCTTCGACCGAGGGGAGCTACTGTCATATGAAATTCCCAGCGATTGATGAAATAACTTTGGGCTCGAAACGTCCGGTTCTTAAAGATCCTAGCGAGGGTGACATCATCGACTTCTACGGACCATGCAATCACGATCCGCTGGGCAAGGATGAAATCCACGCGCAGCTACTTGATCTTCACCGTCGTAGGGCTCGTGACTATATGGACTAACAGCTCTCGCGGCGGTCAAAGGGAGAGGGGTCAAGCCTCTCCCCGCGGGAATATTTTTTCAAATGAACCAGTCATAGAGGCGTGAACAAAGGAGGCGACGACATTATGACAACGCACAATATGCAAACACGAGGGAGATATCGAAGAATCTACAAAGGAGGTCTGCAGATGAAACCGCTGTTGGCTGTCATTACGTTGATTCTCGGTTTCGTATTCATGCAAGCCGGCGCCTTCGCCGCTCTACCCGAGGCGAAGGCTGAAAATCCGAATCTCACCGCCGGACGGCAAGCTATCGACGCGAACGACTTTAGATCTGCCCTGAAAAGCTTAACGAAAGCGGTTCAGGAAAATCCGAAGGACGCCGACGCTCAGACCATGCTCGGTTACAGTTATCGCAAACTCGGCACCTTCGACAAATCGATGGAGCATTACCAGAAGGCTCTGAAGATCGATTCCAAGCATCGGAGCGCGCACGAATATCTTGGCGAGCTTTATCTCGACATGAATCAACCTGCCAGTGCCGAGAAGCAACTCGTGGCGCTGAAAAAGGCTTGTCCTTTCTTTGGAAAATGCGCGGAGTACGACGACCTCAAGGCAGCAATTAATAAGTACAAAACGAATAATTCTCGTTCGCCAGCAGAGCTCTAAGGCGAGCCTTTGCTCGAGCCACTTCCCACGGGAATATTTGTTCAAATGAAATAGTCATACAGACATACACAAGAGTTTTATAAGGAGGGATTACAAAATGAGAACGCATAATATACAGATTCGTAAGGGCTTTCGGTGGCTAGGCGCCTTGATGGGGGTTAGCTTCCTCGCACTAGCTGCCTGCAGCCAGACGATGCAGCAGGCCGCCCCCACTCAGCCAGCCAAGGCCTACGTTGGCAATTTCAAAGACAACACGGTGAGCGTGATTGATACTGACGCTGGCGCAGTCGTCGCGACGGTGCCGGTCGCCGCAGGGCCGCACGGCATGGCGATAACCCAGGACGGCCGCACCGTCTACGTAAGCGGCGACGGCTCTTCCTCGATCGACGTCATCGACACGGCCACTGACAAAGTCGTCAAGACGATCAACGTCGGCAAGGCGCCGAACGGCGTGGCGCTCACGCCCGACGACCGGCTGCTGCTGGTCATGGTCTACGGGGAGGATCATATCGCCTTCATCGATACCTCGACACAGAGCGTGATTGCCACCCTGGCGGTGCCCAAGCCGCATACTATTGCGATCAGCCCCAACGGCAAGCTCGCATACGTCACGGTGCAGGAACCGGGTCACTTCGGCCTCGCGCTCATCGACCTGGCTACGCGCAGCGTCGTTCGCACCCTGGCGCTCGATAAGACACCGCGCGACGGAGAATTCGGTTACGACGGCAAGTTGTTCTACTTTACTCAGGCGGGGGTCAGCTCGGTCCAGGTGCTGGATCCGGCCTCCGACAGGATCGTTGCGCAGATTCCGACGGGCGTATCGCCTCATTTCGTCAGTTACCCGCGCGGCTCGGCGTTCGGCATCGTCGTCGTGCAGGGGCCTAGCGAGCTGCTCTTGTTCGACCCGGCGACGAACAAGCCGGCGCGCAGCATCGCGGTCGGCAAACAGCCGCACTGGGCGACCGCGTCCGGCGACGGCAAAACCGCATACGTGACCAACGAGGGCTCGAACGACGTCACTGTTGTCAACCTCGCAACCGGGAAGACCGCGACGGTCGCGGTTGGCAACGCGCCGCGTAAGGTCGTCGTCCAGCGAACCGCGGCGACCGTAAGGAAGGAAAGTTAGGATGACAACGCACCGTAGACAAATTTGGAGGCTGTTCACCATGATCGGCGGCCTCTTAACTGGCCTTTTCGCGCTCGGCGTCTGCACGCAGATGGTGCAGCCGGTATTCGCCGCCCCGACGGCAGATATCACTGTCGTTGACTTCGCAATCGTACGAAACGCGACGACCGCTCTTGGCAACGCGCCACGCAAGGTTGTCGTCCAGCGAACTGCGGCGACCGCAGTCAAGGATAGCGCCAAGGTCTCGATCGTTAACTTTGCGTTCACGCCGGGGGAGATCACGATAGCTCCCGGTGAGAGCGTCACCTGGATCAATGACGATGGCGCGCCGCATGGGCTGGAGTATCATGACGGCGTAAAGGGCACGGATCTTTTGCTGCCAGGAGCAAGCTTTAGCCGTCGGTTCGATCAGCCTGGCACCTACGATTACAATTGCTCGGTGCATCCCTATATGACCGGTCGCGTCGTCGTGCGTGCCCAGTGACGCGTGGTGTCGCGCACTCGCGGCGAGAGCTGAGAAGGAAACGAGCATATCACGAAAAAAATCTCACGTATTTTAATGTTGGCTGCGTTGCTCAGCGTTAGCCATTCTTTTATCGCGTCTTCGGCGGAACCGCCGAAGGGGAAGTCGATCACGCTGGGCGACCTCACATTCTCGGACCACGGGACCAAAGACGTGAAGGGCAAAGGCGAGTTGGAATTGGAAGCCGATAACTACTACTTCGAGCCCACGTTTCTCCGTGGCACGCCCGGACAAAAGCTCAAGGTAGAAATCGAGAACGAGTCAGGTACGCGGCACAACTTCAGCATCCCCGAGCAACACGTGGATGTAAATATCCCGCCGAAGGGAAAAGTAGTGGTTGAAATCACCTTCCCGTCGTCTGGGGTGGTACGCTGTTTTTGCAAGTTTCACTCGGCGAAAGGCATGAATGGCGAACTGCTGACCGGAGACGCTAAGCCCCAGGCCGTCCGGAGCCCCAAATAAAGCGAGTTGGGCTTCAGGTGTGCTGAGCAAGAGAAAGACATAATAAGAGGCAATCCCTTTTTAATGGGGATCATCGTGAGTTTGTTAGGGAAGAGAGCCTCGAGCAATGAAATCTTCTACGCAGCGCTCAGGTTCATGAGACAGATAGGTGTTGCAATGATGAGAGAGAGCAGATGGTTATTTTTGCTCCTTTTCTTTTTTCTAATCCATTCCGTCGATGCTTGGTCCCAAGAGCACGGTAGTGATCTTGTCCAGCGAGGTCAGTATATCTTTTCGTTAACTGGCGGCTGCGCCTGTCACACCGTGCCGAAGGGAACCTTCAATGCCGGGGCTCGCGCTTTTCCGATTCCGCTCGGAAAAGTTTACAGCACGAATATTACCCAAGACAAAGAAACGGGGCTCGGCAGTTGGGCGGACCAACAGATCCAGGACGCCATCGTTAAGGGAATTCGACGCGACGGCAGCAACATTATCCCCGTGATGCCGTATGAGGCCTACTCGGGCATGGCGGAAGAAGATCTGAAAGCGCTCATTGCCTATCTGAAAACGCTCAAACCCGTTAAGAAGGCAACGCCGGAACTGGAAAGCGGGGCACCCCTCACCCGCAGTTTAGGTATACCCACTTATCTAAAAATCTTTGGCCGTTTTTCGAACTCGCCCGCTCAAGCTCCCAAGAGCGGTATCGAGCGCGGGCAATATCTAGTGGAGCATGTTTCTCTTTGTGGCGATTGTCATACGCCGAGAAATTTCATCGGTGTGCCAAATCGGTCGCTTTACCTCGCTGGCGCGGGAGCCAAAACTAGTCCGCTCGGCGAAGACATTCCGAATATTACGCCTGACAAAGAGACAGGTATCGGCAACTGGAAACGGGAAGATATCGCTGAGCTTTTGCTAACGGGGACTAAGCCTGACTTGGATAATGTCCAAGGCCTAATGGCCGAAGTCATCCAAGGAGCGCCGCATGGCTTCAAAGACATGAGACGGGAAGACGCTCTCGCCATCGCAGATTATTTGAAATCGATCCCGGCGATTAAGAATAAGATTAAATGATTGAGTTCGTGTTTGAGACATGGTTGGGACGCAGGCCCACAGGAAATCCGCGAGTGGTAGACGTACTGGTTCGATCCCTCCGTTTCGCGACACAACTCTAGTAACTAAGCAAGGGTTTCCTCCAAAACCGCTGACATGAGCCTTCTCTCAGGCCCTAACGAAGTTTTCTCGGGAATGCTCTCAAACTCCTGAGTTGGAAGAAGAGTATACGGCGAAAAATAGAGAAGGCATCCTTTCTCTTTCGCTGACGCCGCCTCATCTTCACACAATTCATAAATGGTTTTCTTCCGAAACGATTCCGCGGCGCCGAGTTTTTAGAGAATATTTTCTCGCGGGAATATTTTCCGGGGCGCTCTTGTCAAACAGAGCAGAGGCCGTGATTTGGCCGGAAACGCGGTGAATAGAATCAAGATCGCAACATCGTTTTTAGCAGCCCTGCTTCTCGTCGGTAGTCTGATAACGGGGTGTGGCTGTCTAGCTGCTCAGAGTTACGATCGAAGTGAGTGCCAAAAATACCTCACTAAGTGGGTTGCGTCGAGCTACTCCAACGACTAGGCAGCGAATGAGGATTTTCCGTGAAAAGAAGACGAGGGGAAAAAACGCATTTCTGAGAGGAGGCCTGCTGTGCTGTTCGTGAATCCGACATGGTTTTTACCAGCGGTAGTGCCGGTGGAGATGCCGATCGGTCTCAACCACTTGGACTCGGATTTCTGTTGGTGTGATCCGATAATTGAAGCCGATGAGAAGGGGCAGGATCTCGTGTTTCATAGACAAGTCACGTGGAACTGAAATGTAATCGAGTGAAGGAAACAGGTCATGAAATTAAAAAACAAAATATATTTTATCATCTTCATGATCTTAAAGTTTATCGGTTTGTTATTCTTTTTTGGATTCATAGCAACTAGGTCTTTAGAAGCCGCCGACAATGCCGCGGGGCCGGAGGTTCTTCTTTCTGCTACCGGGCTGGAACAGCGTTCTCTGACTCTCGTCTCGTCTTCTCCATTGGTTGTTGAAGGCCAGACGCTGGGCGAGGTTCTTGTATACGATGACCTATCCACCAAAAGACCGGCGGATTACTTTGAACTGTACGACAATCCGGGGGACCTTATAGCAGTCGGTTGGTTTGATCGATTTGGCATCGAAAGGATGGCCGTGGATCGTGGGATACTGTATGGCGAAGACGAGCTAGAAGGAGTCTTTTTATCTTTTTTAGAGGGAGACTCCATATGAGATTGGCTTCTGGTCTATGTTGAAAATCACGACTCAAACCGGCGCGACGGGAACAATTTTCGAACTCGAGGGGAAACTTGCAGGACCGTGGGTTCAAGAATTGGAAGGCTGCTGGCGCCAAGCTGTCATCGGCGACCAGCAGGTTCGAGTGATGTTGAATGCAGTGACATTCATTGATGGCGCAGGAAGAAAGCTTTTGGCCGATATGCATCGGCAAGGAGTCGCGCTTGTTGCCGAGGGATTCATGATGAAAACCATCATAGAAGAGATCATACGCGGAGAAGATTGATGACTGAATTTATCGAGGAAGTGAACGACGGCAATTTCGAGCAGGTTGTATTGGAGTCTAAGCGGCCAGTGCTGCTGGACGACGCACACATGGGTGCCGCTTAGGAGGGTGAAAGCATGGATTCGGAAAGAGCTAGTTCAGCATCCACGAGAGATCAAACCGGCCTCACACCGGACGAAAGGATTGGGTTCCTTTTTCAGCCCGACTCGCTTTTGTCCGCTCACTATTTTGGGACTCTGCGCAGAAAGACCCTCTTAGAGCCGGAGAAGAGGCTCATGTTGGCGATCTTGGAAGATGCCATTAACTGCTTCCAGGATAATCTCCTGGCACAGAACGTAAGAAGGGGGCGGCTCGTCGAAGAAGTGGAGGAGTGGATCGTCGAAGTGGACGGCGATTGGATTTTTTCCTTTGAAAATATCTGTGAAGTTTTGGGGTTTAACCCCGCATATGTGCATCAGGGTTTGCTGCGATGGATGGAGAACAAATTACCAAAGCACCGTAAGGGACCTCGCCATGGGAAGGAAAGAAGATGGCTGGGTAAAGTCATCCGAGAAAGGGCGAAAGAGAAACAACTCAAAGTTCAGTACGCACGGAACGGCGACTTAATTGTTTTAACGGTGATTAGATGAAGGCCTCTCCTATAGCTTGGCGCTTCTTTTGGGAGGCTTTCGAGATCGCGGAGAGAAGACCATGAGCCCAGGACCAACACGGATCCTCATCTTGGGGGGCGGCTTCGGTGGCGTGTACACGGCACTGACCCTGGAACAGCTCCTCCGGCATGACCTCCGTCGTGGGGCCGTCGAGCTCACGCTGGTTAACCGAGAGAACTATCTGGTCTTTCAGCCGATGCTCCCGGAAGTGATTTCCGGTAGCATCGGCCTCGTGGACACGATCACTCCGATTCGACGTCTGTGTCCAAACACGAATCTCTACACCCGCCCGATCGAAAAGGTCGACATCCAGCGCAGGCGCGTTCTCACTGCCGCCGGCCTCGGTACGCGGCCTTGTGAGATCGAGTACGACCACCTCGTCATCGCTCTAGGCAACGTCCCGAGCTTCGCTGACCTGCCCGGGCTTGCAGAGCACGCGCTCCCGTTCAAGTACTTGGGGGATGCGCTCACCCTGCGCAACCGTGTCATCCACACCCTGGAGGAGGCGGACATCGAGCCCGATCCTCAGGTGCGTCGCGCCCTCCTGACGTTTGTCGTCGCGGGCGGCGGCTTCTCTGGCGTTGAGGTTGTGGCCGAATTGAACGATTTCGTCCGCGCCGTCGCGCGGAACTTCCGCCACCTCAATGCTGGCGAAATCCGTGTCATTCTCGTGCACGCAGGCGAACTCATCTTCCCGGAGCTTCCGCGATCGCTCGCCGTGTTTGCTCAGCGCCTACTGAGCAAGCGCGGCGTGGAGGTCCGGCTGCGCACGCGCTTGGCCGGGGCCACAGCCGAGGCTGCACTGCTCGAGGGCGGGGAACGCGTCGCCACGCGGACACTCGTGAGCACGGTCTCCTCTGTGCCGAATCCCCTGGTTGCATCTCTGCCCGTGAAGAAGGAGCGCGGCCGGGTCGTCGTCGATAGCCATCTGGCAGTCCCGGACTACCCTGGGGTGTGGGCCGTGGGCGACTGCGCCTTTGTCGTTGACGGGGCGAGCGGGGAGCCGTGCCCACCTACGGCCCAACACGCCATCCGACAGGCGCGGCGCCTTGCGGAAAACCTCGTGGCCACCTTGCGAGCTGCGCCGAAGACGAGGTTCGCGTTCACAGCGCTCGGCAAGATGGCGTCGCTCGGGCACCGTTCCGCAGTGGGCGAGATCTTCGGGGTGCGGGTCTCAGGGTTCCTCGCGTGGTGGCTCTGGCGGACGATGTACCTCATGAAGCTCCCCGGGCTCGACCGAAAGATCCGAGTTGCCACGGATTGGACCCTCGATCTGATCCTGCCGCCCGACATCGTCCAGCTCACAACTGAGAAGCCTCTCGCGATCCGGCGGGAGCACTTCGAGCCGAATGAGACTATCTTCCGCGAGGGCGACTGGGGTGACTCACTGTATATCATCCTTGACGGTGAGGTCGAGATCACACGAGATGTTCCAGGTCAAAGCGATGTGCCGCTCGCCCGCCTCGGGCGTGGCGAATGCTTCGGAGAGATGGGACTGGTCAGGCAGATGCCACGGTCGGCGACGGTTCGCACCGTGACCCGAGTCAACGTCTTGGCGATGGACCACTATACGTTCCAAGCCCTGTTTGCGCACCTGCCGCCGCTCCGGCTCTTTTTCGAACAGCTGATCCAGCTGCGCACCAACACTGGTCTGGGAGCATTGCAGGTTTGAAAATTCTATTAGTCTTCATCGACACGGATGCTTCTTTGTATGATTGATTGGAAACTCTTTCTATCGACGTTTGTTCTGATCTTTGTTGCCGAGCTACCCGACAAAACAGCTTTTGCAACCCTGCTTGGCGACTCGAAAACACCTATGGCGATTTTTATCGGTGTAGCCCTGGCATTCGTCATTCAAAGCGTCGTTGCCCCTCCGATCCTCCAGCGTGTACCAGACCAGCATCGTCGTCACCGCAATATACCAAAGAGTGCGAGCGAATCCATGGCATGCCATGCCATACATCGACTTACACCACAGTTCCTTTTGCTGAGATCTTTTAGTAGCGTTCCAATAGTGGGGGGATTCCTTTTGGCGTGTCTGCGGCTTCGTCTCGCTGCGTTCTCCTCAGAAGATGCTTGAGGGCCGAGGCCACAAGAAAATAAGCGTCCCTCTTCTCCGCACAAACTTCAAATGCCCCGTCGCTCAATGCGACGACGAGCTCGCCGATTGTCGTGTGGATTTTATCTACATTGCGATTCATCGTCATGAACCGACCTCCTTGTTCCTTCAGCAGAGTCTTCCGGTAAATTTCCTTAGCTCGTAGTTCCGAGCCGGTTACGTGAAGCACAATCCGCAGCACGGCCCGTCATCTGTCCCAGTCAGCTAATCTCCCGATTCAATTCATCGAGTCGGTCCACTGGTGTTCGTCGGTACTAGCTGACGCCATCTTTCCTGCGTCGTCTTTGCTCAGAAGACTGGTGAGAGATTGCCGGAGTCGTTCGCGTGCACGGGATAACCTTGACATCACAGTACCCAAGCGGATGTTCGAGACCTCAGCAATTTCGCTGTAAGACAATCCCTCCAACTCGTGTAGCACGAGCACCTCCCGAAAGTTCATAGGCAATTCTTCCAGAGCGCGTCTGAGCAACTGACTGTCGGCACTCCGCAGCAGCAGCGTTTCAGGGTTCATGGAACCGTCGTCTTCACTGTGGATTTCTTCGTCGAACGTCGTCGCTAGTTCCTGTGGCCGGTTATTCTGAAGCTGGGTGTAACAGGTGTTGCGCACGATCTTGAGCAGCCAGGCGCGAGTATTCCCGCCGCGGAAGCCTCCAAAGAATCGGAACGCACGCAAGTACGCTTCCTGGACCATGTCCTCCGCGTCCTGGTCATTGCGCGTCAGCCAACGTGCTAGATTGTATGCTGCATCGAGGTGTGGCAGGACGCTAATCTCAAAATTTCCGGGGCTGGTTTGCTCTTCCATTTCAGATTCTTCTCATCGCACATCATAAGGAGGAGCAAGCCGTGTGCCGCTCGCGAAAGCTGTTGAGTTTCTGGTCTATCATATTGAGAAAGCACGATTTGTGACGGAGAGAATAAGTGACGGAAGGTGGACCGCTATATTTGGTAGCCCGTCACAGGGCTTCCTTCGTAGGAGACTACGAGATGTGGTGGGTGGAGCGCTTGATTCCTAATCTGCTCATTCTGTGGCGAAGCGTATTAGGATGCAGATTCAGAATTCTCGCCGCCCCGTTCGGTCCTTCGACAACTCCGCCGGTTTGCTTCAGCACAGCCATAATGTGCCCACGCTCCACTTCTTTCAGAGTGGAGAGAGGGGGAGGTGCTGACCTGGAATATTGAGCCACTTCAGCTTCAGAAAGTCCTTCCGGAGCCTGGGGGAGGACTCCGCGGGCAGAAATCGGGGCAAGATCAGGTTTCAGCTCGAGAATCGGCTGTTGGCACAGAATAACTGCCCGCTCGATGATATTTTGCAGTTCTCGAACGTTCCCGGGCCAGGAGTAGCCGGAGATCCGGTCCATCGTGTCTTGGGATATTCCTTCGATGTTCTTGCCGAGTTTCTTCGAGTATTGGAACACAAAGAACGTCGCGAGTTTAGAGATATCAGAGCGCCGCTCGCGCAGCGGGGGTACCTCAACGGGGAAGACGTTCAGACGGTAAAAAAGGTCGTCGCGGAAACTGCCAGTCTTGATGGATTCCTCCAGGTTTCGGTTTGTAGCAGCGATAACCCGCACGTTCACGCGCACAGGCTGGCTACTGCCCACCGGCTCGAACTCACGCTCCTGAAGAACGCGCAATAGTTTAACCTGGGTTTCCAAAGGCAACTCTCCAACTTCGTCGAGGAAGATGGTGCCGCCGTCGGCTAGCTCAAAGCGACCACTCCGGCGCTCGAGGGCGCCGGTAAAAGCTCCTTTGACGTGACCAAAGAGTTCGCTCTCGACAAGCCCCGCAGAGATAGCGCTGCAGTTCACCTTCACCAAAGGATGGTCCTTACGGGCGCTGCGGTTGTGGATCGCCCGCGCGATGAGTTCCTTCCCAGTTCCCGTCTCTCCGCAAATGAGCACGGTAGAGTCCGTTGGAGCGACCTGTTCGACATTACGCAACACCGCCAGAAGGGCGGGGCTGTTCCCAACAATCTCTTCGAAGTTATGCTCTGTGCGGATCTCCTCCTGGAGGTAAACGTTCTCCTTCTCCAGTCTGGCCTTTAACGCCGCGATCTCTTGATACGACTGCATGTTTTCGACAGCCAGCGCAACTTGGCTCGCTACCTCCTGTAGGAACTCTAGATCGCGTTCTGAATACTGGTTCCTTGTCCTGCTTCCCACATTCAGAGTGCCGATGCTCTTTCCCCTGATGATTAGAGGCACCACGCAGTAGGAGTAGATGCCGTCCGCGAGGTGACGCCGGTCGTTTGGATACTGCTGTTCCTTTTCAAGGTCCCGGCACAGGACGGGCTGCTGATGATCGAACACCCAGGTCGAAATGCCTTCTCCTCGTGTTAACTCCAGCCCAACCCGGAAGTAATCTGACGAGAACTCACTCTCCGCCGCCAGTAAGCGGAACGTCTTTCTTTCCGGGACGTAGAGCGAGAAGCCGGCCCGGTCGAACGGAACTACACGACGCAAGCTTTCGGTAACAGCGTGAAGGAGGGCTTCTTGCGTTAAGTTTGTAATGATGGCGTTGTTGATCTCAAGGAGAGTACGCGACCGCTCCTCGCTCTTCCGCAGCGCCTCTTCCGCCCGTTTGCGCTCCGAGATGTCTTCGGAGAGCGCCATGATAAATCGCGGCACATTCTCGGTACCCGGAACGAGAGAAACGTTGTTGCTCACCCAGATCGAGCTGCCGTCCTTGCGCCAATACTGCTTCTCGACCTGAAACTGTTCCCGTTTTCCTTCTAATAACTCGGTGATGAGTACCCAGTTAGATTCGCGATAATCCTCATGGGTAATGTCCAGAAAAGTGAGTTTACGGAGTTCCTCCTCGGTGTAACCTAGCATCTTGTGATACGCGGAGTTGGTGGCCAGGAAGCGGCCATTCAGGTCCGTGAGGGCGACACCGATGGCCGAATTCTCAAAGATGGACCGCCACCGCTCCTCGCTCTTCCGCAGCGCCTCTTCCGCCTGTTTCCGCTCCGTGATGTCGATGAAGGTTATGACGGCACCGAGGGTTCTACCGTCTCGAAATATCGGATGGGACCAAAACTCTACCGGAAAGCTGGTGCCGTCCTTTCTCCAATAAACCTCATCGTCTCTATGGACGCCCCGGCCTTTTTGAAAACCTATGTAAATGGGACACTCCTCGATTGGATACGGCGTGCCGTCCACCCGAGTGTGGTGCTCCAGCGCATGCATGTTTTTCCCGAGCAATTCGCCCGGATCGTCGTATCCGAGCAGGCGCGCAGCTGCACGATTACAGAAAAGACAGGTACCCTCGGGATCGCAACCAAAGATCGCCTCAGCTGCGGAGTCGAGTATGAGCCGGACTAGTTCCTCGCTATCGCTTAGCGGCTGCTCCGCCTTTTTAGGGTTTGTACTGTCGTGTACCATACACAAGGGAGGCCGGTAGACCCGTCCAATTGATCCGTTGGCTATGAGCCCGGCTGGAGGGAACCGAGTCCGGGCTAATGTAAAAGGAATCAAAGAAGTAATCGGACCAGTGAGCACTTGTGGACTGACCGAGACTAGTCGTAGTCGTAGTTGATTGTCAACGGATACGGGTTAGCGGAACTAAGTCGTCAAAATTCGTACCGTAGGACATCAGACCGCCAGAACCACCCATTGCCGCCCCGATTGAATTGCCGTCAGCCGGTTCTTGACCGCGATTTTTTCCACTACCGAGGGAATTATTGCGTTGTGTAAAGCATGGGCGAGCGCAGTCTCAAAAAACGCTGCTGATCTCGTGCAAAGCTAACGTGTTATCCCGCCGGGCTTCTATAAAGGAGTTGGGCGGGGCAAGTAGGGTTGGGCCGCCTACAGAATGATCGCGATCGGCGACCGCCGGCTTCTGCCATTGGCCGTGCACCGGGGGTCATCGTGCTGGCGAGGTTTGATTTTGTACCAACTGGACGAACTCCTGTAGCTCGGCGTTGTTCAGATCGGATGCTGCCCAATACTTCATGCCGGATTAGACTCTGAGGGCCACATAAACAAATTAATGAAATGTTTCTGCCGCTGGTAGATCAACGCAGCTACTGGTCTATTGTCCACATAGTCGAGACGGCCACCAATTAAAGGAAATCCTTGCTTGGCCAAGTCTTCCACCGGCGGTGAGAAGTTCACTTTGCCGGCAAACCAGGGTTTCACTGTATGCTGGTCGGAAGAGGGAACATCCGCTAGATGGCTCGCCATGAGAGAACGGACATGGCTCGATACGATTTCACGCGCCAAAAGATCATCAACCGATGGACGACGGAGAAACGGAACCAGAGCCAGGACCACAATCGCGGCGGCAGCCATAGGGGCTGCGATGTTGAACCACCATTTAGGCAGCAACCGAGGACCCACTTCGGCTTTGGCTGCCTTAGGTAGGGACAACTGAATCCTCCTCTGGAGATCCACGGGAGCCTTAAAATAGAAAGAGCCGGTTTTTATTCCATTTCGCAGCACCTGATGGTTTTTGTAGCCCTGCGCGCAAAGCGCACAATCTTGAATGTGGCGCTCGATGTCTAGATTTCTGACCATATCCAATTCGCCGTCTACATAGCCATTGATTAGATTTTGTGCATCCTTACAGTTCATGCTAGCTCCCTCGATTGCACAGAAGCCGCTTGATTCGCTCTCTAGCGCGTGCCAGACGCGACCATCCACGCCGTGGAAAGCGTCCAAAACTTAAAAGCACGTAAGTACGATTCCTGCGCCATATCCTCAGCGTCGTCGTCGTTGCGTGTCAGCCACCGGGCCAGTCTATCTTTTTCCTCAGAATTAAGACTGCTCCCCCGCCCGTTTTATTCCCGGAAACCATTTAAAGGGACGAGTCTTTGTTTTTCATTTGAGGTTGCGGCGTCTTCTGCCGCGCTCTCTATTAGGCCCGCCTGCCAAGTCAATAAACCTGGCTCCGCGGGAATATAACTTCGATAGCACGGTAATACACAATGAGAGGACGATGGATGTCATGGCAGGAAAGATTGGCAGAAGCTGCCGCCAGGAGGCAACGATGAAAACTGGGGATTCAGTTAAAACTACAAAACTTATCCGGTCGCAGAAAACAGGTGTTCTTTTACCACGACAAGGGACCTTCGTTAGGGACGTCGAGAATTTGGGACGGAAACTGATCCTGGTTGATTTCGGTCCAGCAGGGGAAGAATACCTATTCCCAAACGAAGTATTGGCCGAGACGGCCAACGCCCCAATAATAAACTGGTACCCATAAGAGCGACGTTGTCGATGTTTCATGCCGCGGTCCAGTGAGACGGTTGGGAGGTAAAAATGAAAACTCGCGCACAATTGTTATTGATGGGTTTCTTATCGATAGCGCCTCTCTTTCCACACGAGTCCGAAGCGAGACTCTTCTCTGCTCGTCTTATCGGGGTAGAGGAAGAAGCATTGCAACAAGTTCAACTGAGCGATTCACACGAAGGCCAAAGGAACCAAGAAATTAGCGCTCTGGGACTTCTCGCTTTAGCTCTCTCGGCCGGCGATGACGCTATGCGCCCTTTGCGCGGTTCGCAAACTGAGTACCGTGAGAAGGACAGACTCAAACCTCCTACCGGACATAGAATGCGATGTGGATCGCATTGTGAGCTATGTCTCATGCTACAGCTCCCTGATCGGCACCAGAGAAGAAGCTGGCAATCTGTTCACACGCTTCGTCGACGAACTACAATCGACGTTGCCGCCAGATAGGTGGCGAAAAGTTAAAGAGGAGCCCAGAATCGATTCGACCCGAAGTTATACCTACGCGGATCAAGAGTCTGACGCCCACATCGATATTGATTTGAGTGCTCGTGCTGACTCCTACATGGTGACAATTTTCGGGTGGACTGCGACTAAACCGCGACTCTGAGATTAATTATTAGGTGCTCGCCCATTCCGCTTTTCTACACACCTCCGATAATACGCAACGGTATCCTCCAAATCGCTAAACCGAGACGTCTCTCCGGCTCTAACGAAGTCTTTTCGAGTAAAGGCTCAAACGGCTCAGCTGCAAGAAGAGTATCGGACTGAAATTGGAGAAGCGGTGCTTCCTTTTTGCTGAAGCTCCTCTCATCGTACACATAGTTCATAAATGATTTTCGCATTGCGGAATTCCATGGCGACCGGATTTTAAAAAATTTGTTCTAACGGGAATTTTTTCTCCTTCGCTCCTGTTAGACAGAGTAGAGGCTGCGAGTTGATCGGAAAGGAGGTGATAGACATGAAGAACATGAAGTTAGTTGTTGGGGTTTTGTTTATAGGGGGAGCTATCGGTTTGGGCGGAGCATCGGCGCGTGCTGAGGGCGTGATCTCCAAAGAGATCTCAAGCGAAGGCAGTTACTGCCACGCGAAGTTCGAGACCATTCGTGAAGACACTTTGGCGTCGTCTCAACCGGTCCTCAAGGATGTCGATGACATTGTCGATTTTTATGGTCGCTGCGACCATGATCCTCTGGGGAAGGAGGAGATTCAGGCCCAGAAGATCGAGGCGCAACATAGGTTCGCCGCGGATTACGAGGATTGAAGATTTTGTGATCAAGCGCCCGGGGGGGACATTCCCCTCCCGGATGCCCGGCTTTTCACAGCGGTTAAGCGAAATTGAGCATCCGGGAATAAAAATTCGATGAGAATAGTCTTGGTGAAAGAACGGAAGAATAATGCGGGCTACAAGCATCACGGTATTAGCAGGCTTGCTGGGATTGACGCGGGCGTCTATGACACGGGCAATCGATGTGGCGTCTTTCACGATTCTCTCGCCACCCAACAATGCGCAGTTAGAGAAACATTATGGCTCGGTGCCGGATTTTTCCTTAACCGAGCGAAGCGGCCGAGATCCGGCTCAAGATCGGCGAACCGGTTGTGCTCGAGCTGACCTCTAAGGACGTGACGCATGGCTTCAATATTCCCGACTTCGGATTGCGCGCCGATTTAGAACCTGGAGAAACAGTGCGCGTGCGCCTGGTAACGGAAAAAGCCGGTACGTTCGAATTTCACTGTGATAATTTTTGCGGTATCGACCATGAGAGCATGAGCGCGGCGATCATCGTTCAGTAAATACAACGAAAAGCGCCGCGCGCACGGGTGCTAGCCGCGGCGCTCATGCTGATCGACAGCTTGATTAAGTGATCCCGCTCTCGTAGTTCTCTGTTGATGCGATTGGGTTCATTGAGCTACGACAGCTGGCTTCTCCTCGCCACCTGCGGCGTGCGCTCGTTCGCCTATGGTTTTCTCTCGGTTATTCTCGGTCTTTATCTCGATGCCGTCGGACTGAGTCCGGCAGCGATCGGCTGGATTTTTACGGCCGCACTGGCGGGCGGCGCGGTGATGACAATCATCATTACCGCGGTCGCCGACCGGTTTGGGCGCCGCGCGCTCTTGATTGTGGGTGCGGTGCTAATGGCGTTAACCGGTTCGGTATTCGCGCTCAGTCGTGATCGGATCCTGCTCGCAATCGCCGCGGTTGTCGGCACGATCAGTCCGTCCGGCAAAGAAGTGGGTCCGTTTCTTTCGATCGAGCAGGCAATACTGCCGCAGACGACCCACGACGAGCAGAGAACGGCGATTTTCTCAGCCTATAATCTCGTTGGATCATTTGCCGGGGCCTTCGGCGCGCTGGCTGTGACAATTCCATCGCTTCTCTCGTTGTCCACGATTACCGGTTATCGGTTCTTGCTTTGGGGCTACGTCGTCGCGGCCATGATTTTGGCAGTCTTATTCGCGTTGCTATCGCGGCAAGTGGAAACAAAAAAGTGCGCCGGTCTCCAAAGCCGGCAATTCGGCGTGCACAAGTCGCGACAAATCGTCGCCAAGCTTGCCGGCCTTTTTGCCTTGGACGCCTTTGCCGGTGGGTTTATCGTACAAAGCATCGTCGCCTACTGGTTTTATCTTCGTTTCAAAACCGACTTGAACTCGCTCGGCGGAATCTTCTTCGGCACCAATTTTCTCTCCGCCTTGTCATTTCTCGCCGCTCCCGCGATCGCGCGCCGATTCGGATTATTAAACGCAATGGTATTCACCCACCTGCCGTCGAATTTTCTGCTGCTTCTCGTGCCGTTGATGCCGAACGTCGAATTGGCCGTCCTCATGCTGCTCGTGCGCAATTCACTATCGCAGCTCGACGTGCCGACGCGCCAGTCCTATACGATGGCCGTCGTTGATGTCGACGAACGCGCGTCTTCGGCCGGAATTCTCTCAGTCGCCCGCAACGCGGGCGCTGCCGTCGCGCCGTTGTTTACTGGCGCGATCCTGGCGGTTCCGACACTGGGTTTGCCGTTCTTGTTGGCGGGGGGATTAAAGATAATTTACGATCTGTGGATCTTCACGGTGTTCCGGCATGTGAAACCGCCGGAGGAAGTAGTGAAGTCAGTAAGATAATTCTATGGCAACGACTCTAAGAGCTGGTATGCCAACGGTTGCCTGACCCGCAAAAATCGTCTGCAAGGCCGACCATCAAAACTACCTCGACTGGCGGCCCGAGAAACGCTCCGACAGAACCAAGCGATCGGCATAACCCATATGCCGCGCCGCACGGTTCGAGCGCAAAGCTCGGAGGGTTGATGGCATGAAATCAGAAAACGTTGTTAGAAACCACACTCAGTGTTTCTGGAAGATTTGCCCGAGTGCATTTTAGTTCTTGGAAGCATCCGACTGTTTCTCGGGACCGAAAGTGACCTGGAATGCAAGGTAGGCCTGGAATGCAGTTGGACCTTGAACCGTGTGACCGGCAGAAAACAAGAGATGATAGGTGTCGCTGAAACTGTAAAAACCGCCAAAGTTGAGCTTAGTATCGGAGTCGCCGGTTTTTTCGCTTGGCGTTTCGTGAAAGATTTCCGCGCCCAGAGTGAGAGTCGGAGTTATTTCACGCTGCAACAGCCAGCCCGTAAACCACCAGTCGCGATTATCTTTACCCGGGTTGATCCAATAGCCGGCGCCTCCATAAGTCATCCATGGCTCGAAACTCTTCTGAAGCCATAGGGGAAGAAATACTTGCGCATGCCCGCTCCCTAAACCGCGCTCGCGATTGCCGCTCGGGATCTCAACGAGCGGAAATGTGCCGATCTGAGGAAGCTGGTCCGTTTCTTCAATGAATCGATATTTCACTCCGACTTCTGTGTCGCCGTAGCCAAAGTGTGTGGCTTCATGTGAGGGGGCGGTAAATGACACGGGAGCGATGAGATGCAATTGCATGTTCGGAATAGCGCCGTAGTTAACTTCTAAGTGCGGCGCAGTGCCCGACCATCCAGCCTTAACGTGAGCGAGTTGAGAAGCCAGATACACCTCCCAATGGCGATATTCGACCGGTTCAGGATCATCGGTCGTGAAGGGTGGTCCCGCCCACGCAAACTGCGCCAAGGCAATCCACCAAATCACCGGTGTTAATAGCCGTCGAGTCATCGAATTCTTCTTCGAGATTAATGGCAGGGTTCGTCAGCTTTAGTTTTCTGTCTCACGCGTAGTTCATCAGCGCCATAAAGCCGAAATCCTGGTGGAGCTGCATATGACAGTGAAAGAGAGTGAGTCCCGGGTCGTCTGCAACAAAATCAATTTCAGCACTCTGGCGGCGTGGGACGTTGACTGTATCCTTGCGGATTCCTGACGTTGTTTTTCCTCCAATTCGCGTCAATTCAAACGTATGGCGGTGAAGATGAATCGGGTGATCATCCCCGCTTTTATTTTCCATGACAAGCCGGTAACGAAGACCAGCCTTTACCACCAGCGGATCAACATCCGGCCACGACTTGCCATTGATAGTCCAACGATTAAATCCTCCGTGCCCGCCAGGGATTTTTTCGAAGACAAGATTAAAGCGTTCATCGGATTCAGGCCTTGGCGTGTTAGTTCCAAAGACCGTGTAATCCCAATTGCTCGGCCGAGGCTTCGACCACTGAGGCGCGCCGCTCTGTCCGGCGTATTCAACCACAACACCCATGCCCATTTCCCGCATGCTATCTTCAGTTGCACCGAAGACCCACACGCCCGGTTGTTTCATTTCGACGATGGCATCGATCCGTTCCGCGGGCGCGAGCACTAAGACCGGCACCGCGCGGGGATTGGGCACCGGGTTGCCGTCGAGCGCGATCACGTTGAAATCGTGTTCGGGCAACGCTAAGTGAATATCATCGGTCGCGCTCGCATTGAGCACGTGAAACAAAACGCGCTCGCCGGTTTTAACACGGATCGGCTCGCCGTGACCTAGGGCTTTGTCGTTGAAAGACGCGGCGCGATACATTACTTCCAAGCCGTTATCCGGCGGCGGCCCCTTTCTTATGTCCTGCATGCTGACGAATTCCGGATTCCACTGATGCGCCGCAAGAAAAATTTCTTGGTCGTATTGAGCGGGATTATTTTTAGGCTCGATGTAGAAGAAGCCAAACTGTCCGGAGTACAGACTACGGCGTAAGTCTTTGCCGGCGAAGGCGTGGGTGTGATACCAGCGGGCTCCGCTTGGCTGCGCCGTGAAAGAATACTGGCGCGAGCTTCCGGGCGGCACCATCGGCGTGCCTTCCTCCATCGCGCCGTCGACCTCCGAAGGCACGTAGAGACCGTGCCAATGCACCAGCTCGGGAACGTCGCTGTCGTTACGAACAGTGACGGTGACTTGCTGACCTTCTTTGACGCGCAACAAGGGTCCGGGGGCGCTGCCGTTGTAGCCGATAGTCTGGATTGTTTGCTTTGGTGAAAATTCGAGTTTAATCGGAGCGATTCGCAATGAAAGATGCGCTGCGTCGCCAAACTGGGTGGCGGCTGAAGCGGAAGATTTAGCGGTGCGGTCGACTACAGACGCACAGCCCGAGAGAATCGAGGCGCCGGATAATGCCGACGTACTCGCTAGCTGGAGAAATTTTCTGCGGTTCATGATTTATCTCTCAATCTGCCTGCGTCGCGAACACTCGCCGGCCCGTTGGTGGGCTTGAGGACAAAAAAAGCGCCGAGTGATTACTTCGGATTTAATTGTGCGCGTATCTCTCCGCCCTTATGCGCCGCGCTATGCATGTTGATATAGAGATTCCCTGCCAAGTAGTTTTTGTACTGAGCGTCGGTAAGTTTCGCTCCCGCCGGAACGGACCAAGTATTATCTGGGCTTTTATTTAGCGGTATGATCACTGGACCGTTCTGACCGCGAGCGCCTTCATGAATGTGCGCCGCAGTGGGTTCCATGCCGGAAACCGTAATATTACCGCTGACCAACTTGTCTGATGAGACCGTAACGATGCCGGTCGCAGACGCCGACGTACTCACCGCAGGAACCTCCTGCTCACCCGATAGCGTAACTTTGATACCCTCTTCCGTTGCCGCCATTGTTAATGCGAATTCGAGAACAAAGAACAGTGTGACGGCGAAGGCTAACGACAAGAATCTCATTCTTTGAACCGGCGTATTCGTTGGGCTCACCTCCTATGGTTAAATTGATCGCCTACATTTGAGTGTTTGGAATTCCGTCCGTCGTCTTCTCATTCGCGGTTATCACCTTATGTGCATCTTCCGCGACATTAATGTGTTCTACTTTAAGAGCTACGCTTGCGCGTGCTGAGTTTCCAGTCGAATGAAACTTTGCCCGCGCCGACTATCAATAAAAATATGATTCCGGTTAGCATCGCAAAGTCAGTTCGGGCATCGGTTACCATGAACCAAAATCCTTGTGTTGGACGAAAAAGCTCAGGAACTTTTGTAGTGGCAATTGCGGTCAGGTTGATGATGAGCAGTGGTATATTGGCCAGCCGTGTAAATACGCCGACGGTCACGAGAAAGCCGCATATCACTTCGAACGTCCCAACAAAGTGCGCGGTGAAATCAGGAAATGGAAAGCCAATTTTTGTAAACCGGATAACACCCAGGTTTGGGTCGGTATATTTCAGAATTCCTTGCGTGAGGAAAATCAGTTCCACGGAAAGGCGAATCAAAACTTGTGAACTCAGATTCGTCGGAGCGAGATTCAACAAGAATTGTTTCATGGGTTTACATCTTCATGTCAAAGAAGGTCGCGCGTGTTCTTTTGGTTGATAACCATGCGTTCTTTTGCCCTCACTAATCAAACTCTAGGAGCCTGGCAGTAAATGTCAACGCCCTGCTTCTTCGTTGGCTGCTTGCTAAGGATATTTCGCATCTAAAGCGCTATGAGTGGCCGGCTGATCACTCATCTCGTTCCGGTGTAATCCCTTTCGACTCCAGCAGCGCTCGTCACTCAACTGCAGCTTTGATGATTTTCAGTGGCATGTGACGTCCTCTGCACGCTGTCCCGTTCGATCAGCTCCATTGATGCGCTCGACAAATCTGCGCACATTCTCGCCGATAGAATCTGCGCTGCTTCGGCCTCAGCTGCGCGCTCTCACAGAGGTTGACTGCTACTTCGACTGCGCTAAGGCCGACTATCGACTATGTTGAATAGCTCCACGCCGCCGCATACGGTCTCGCGGCGGATACCCCGCCGCAAAATTACGTGTGCGGATGTCGTTCGGCGAGCTCAAGCTCGTGACCGTCCGGATCATGGATCCAGGCGCTCAAGCCCATCCCGTCGGACCGCTGCTTGAGCGGGCGGACGAACGTAACACCTTCCTTTTCAACAGCTAACCAGCCGATAGAATCAAGACACTGGCTAAGTTCCTAGCGTTCGACAGGGGTATCTGGTTGCCTAGACCACTGACCAAAAGACCCAGCGTAGGTTCTGGCGTTCTGATAGCCCAAAGTTTTCAACACAATCGTCGCGAGCGCCGCTCGCGCGCCACCCTGTCAATACGTACTTATCTCGCAGTCGGGAGTTATTCCCTTTGATTCGAGTAGGGCTCGCAGCTCTGCAGCGGGTTTCAGCGTTTTGGTAGCCGGATCAAGAAGCTCAACCCACTCTAGGTGAATCGCGGCTGGAATCCGCCCCAATCGGGGAGGCGGTTCACCAAATGCGGCGGCTGTTCCTTGATACTCAGCTTGGGACCGCGTATCCCAAAAGACGGTCTGTGGACGGCCATGGGCTGACTTTGCCTCGCTTAGCGAACAATAGATTGCATCAACCGGTTTGGCACTGAAGATGGTTTGCGGGTAGCTTGCGGCCTGAGTCGAGACTGGGCGTCTTTCTTGAGTCCACTTGTGGTAGCCGCCGTCAAGAAGACGCACATCTTGGTGCCCGTAATAGAGAAACGCCCACGCGACCATTCCCATCATTTGGCTTGGCGCGTCGTACACAACTATAGTTGCGTCATTGCCAATGCCAAGACTGCCCGCAACGCGAGCGAAATCTTCAGGGTCGGCCATGTCCCCATTGGCCGCCCTAGGAATACCGCCAAACCCGCTCAAATTCACGGCGCCGGGAATGTGGCCGGCGGCATATTGTTGCGGTGGACGCGCATCGACGATGCGGACATTGGAGTTGTTCAATTGTTCTTCAAGCCAATCTGCTTCAGCGATGTATTGAGGATTTGTGTAACCTCGCTGATCTACCGGAATGATAGGCATAAATTTCCCCCTCTCTCGCGCCATCGTTTAATCGAAGGCGCCCTTATGTTTTTTTCCTAGGCGACCGCCGCTAACCGGGCTCCATGTAAATCATTTTTGATTTGCCGCAAGATAATCGTGAATGAAATTGTTCGTTAGTTGAGTCACATCTTCGGTTACCGCAGGAAGATTGCTTGCTCCGACAATGCCCACCACGTTAGCGATCCAAGTGGTTGCGCTCGCTTTGATGGACGGATCTCGAATCATTGAGACGTCCTGGTTAAACTCTATCCGTATAGAGTAGCTGTAGAGCTCAATGCCGGTGTTGTGAGTAGTCAGGTTTAAATAGAGATATGGTTTGCCCGGTATGTTGAACGCTTCGTCCGCCGTGAGCACGGGAATATCCGCCTGCCGCAGCCTTGACTCGACTTCTTTTTTTAAAAGACTCTTGGTCAGTCCGTGATTTTCAACATCTACCTCGATGTCTTCAATGAACACCATGACGCCTTTTAGGCCGCATAAGGTGTCCTTTGGCTCTGCGACTGGAACCGACCGTTTTTCCGTACGGCTCTCGTCTTCCAGGGCGGGGAGTTTGAGGCTGCTAATGGCAGTCTTAGACTTCTCCCCAGACACAGCCGCACGAAGTTCGTCATTGCCGCCGTTAGGAAACGGTTGGACACTATCCGGCTGAGTACGCTCAGATGCAAAAGAAGTCGGCGAGCAGAAGAGAGCACCGCAAAGAGACATACTAACAAGCACATCTGATTTGAGCTTCATGATCGCCCCCTTGAGGTTGAAGTTCGAGGTTGCGAATCGTTGTGCGTACGTTGGTTCAATGACATCACGAAATCGTAGCCGTACAAATCTTAAATAGAATCCTCACCGTCCTAAATACGAGCTATCACTTCTCCTCCCACAGCAGTCAGCACAACCACCAGCCAGGGCGGCAACTTCCAAAAAGCCAACAATCCAAAAGCGAGAAGGCCGAGTCCAAAATCCATTGGCTTATAAATCGCACTCGTCCACACAGGTTGATAAAAGGCCGCGATGAGAAGTCCTACCACGGCCGCGTTAATGCCACGTATTGCTGATTGGAAACTTGCTCGTGTGCGGAGTAAGTCCCAAAATGGTAGCGAACCAGCCGTCATCAGAAGGCCCGGGAGGAAGATCGCAACGAGCGCAAGAGCCGCGCCGGCCAAGCCATTGGGCTCCGGCTGCATAACAAATCCGAGATAAGCGGCAAACGTGAACAGAGGTCCGGGAACGGCTTGGGCTGCGCCGTAGCCTGCGACGAACTGCTCGTTTGTTACCCACCCCGGCGCTACAACTCCGGCCTGCAATAGCGGCAGAACAACGTGGCCGCCGCCGAAAACAAGGGCTCCAGCGCGATAGAAACTATCGAACATCGCTAGGGTTTGACTGGAAACCACTTGGCGGACTAGGGGGAGCACAAGCAGAAGTCCGAAGAAAAGCACCCAGCAAACCATCCCAACCCAGTGACTAATCGGAACCCGAATATGAAGGGCCGAAGGTGTGTTTGCCGGAGGGAAAAACCACCAGCCGATGAAACCAGCGGCAATAATGGGAAGGACTTGCCCAGCCGCAGTCGGCCAAGCCAAAGCGACGATGGCCGTGAGAATAGCGAGGGTCGCGCGCTCGCGATCGGGACAAAGCGTGCGTGCCATTCCCCAGACTGCCAGAGCAACGACTGGGACGGCAACGAGTTTTAACCCGTGCAACCATCCGGCGCCGCTTGCGGCACCAAGGGCTCCGATGCCGTAGGCAAACGCGATCAACGCGAGCGCCGATGGTAGCGTGAAGCCAAGCCAGTGCACGAGTCCACCGGCCAAACCGGCGCGGGCAATTCCTATCGCCGTACCCACCATACTGCTGGTCGGGCCGGGAAGAGACTGACACAGAGCAACGAGATCAGCGTAGCTTTGCTCATCGACCCACTTTTTTCGTTTTACGTATTCCTCGTGGAAGTAGCCGAGATGAGCAATGGGACCGCCGTAAGAAGTCAGGCCCAAGCGCGTGGAGACCCAAAGAATCTCCAGAAGAGAAAGTTTTAAGAAATTTGCCTCCTTGGACTCGCAACCCTTTCACGATCTTGTGCCATTGCTTTGCTTGCCGGTGTGCTTTAGGATTTTTCTTGTGCCCAATCTCACCGCCCAGGCCGGTGTGTTCGAGAGTCTCTTCCACCGTATGTTCAGCGATTTCGAGCGCCAGTACTCCATGGCCGAGGTCTTCGTAGCCGGTTTTGTTATGGATGTCCTGTAGCTGTTTTTGGAGTCGCTTGAACTCCCCCTTAAGAGCTTTCAGCTGATCCTTTTGAGCTTGTCCTAGTTGACTCATTGCCGGGTTTTCCTTTCTGGTTGTGCTTTCGATTTGATCTGGCGTTGGCCGGTTATTTGATCATATCGATTTTGGTCAACGTCACCTGTTGCCCGACGCCGGGAGCATTTGCCAAATGATAAGCGGTATACTGTTCAAAATAGGTGTTTTCCGCTGACATCCCGTCTACTGGGATGATGACTTGAAATCCCCGGAAGGCGGCCTGACTGGCAGTATTGAGCACTGCGCCCTGCGCGGCGGTTCCCACGACCACCACTGTCTTGATGCCCTTGTCGTTTAGGATTTTTTCCAAGTCCGTCTTAAAAAACTTATCCGCTGGCGCTTTAACTATTGGTTCCCCTTCGGCTGGAGTTAACTCTTTAGCGATATCAGCCGGAGTCGCTGCCGTAGTGATGCTATGGACGACTGATACCCCTTTGCCTCTGGCAAGTTTCAACAAAGCTTCAACATGAGGGACTGAAGTCAGACAGCGTGGCCGCCTCTCGGCATTACAAGTCTGTTTTACAAAATCGAGAACCAGCAGGGCGGTTATCTTGGAATCGAGCGTTACTGATTTCAACTCCGGAGGCTTTGGCGCCTGCACTGTAGCCCACTCGTCCACAATGGTTTGGGCTGATGCTGAGATAACGCCTTGGCAGAGGAAAAAACTAACCGCGATCGCAAGCGCGGCAAACGTTATGCTGAGAATCGAATGTCGTTTCTGAAAAGATGTTTTTGCCATGGTCTCCTCCAAATATTAGAATTTACCACTTCTGGTTGGTCACGGGCGGAGCACTGGGTCGTACGATATGGATGAACTTATAGCCAGCCTCGGTGTGGCATCCGTTGCACGCGCTCAAAGTTTCGTCGTACGACTTCTGAAATTCACCAGTGCTCTTGCGCTTTATGGATTCGGCTAGTTGAGCAACCTGTGTCTGAAGGACGGAATCTAGAACGTTCGAGATTTTGACTCCGTTTTTCTCAGCGTTTAGGGCTTTAGCCGCTTCCATGGTTTCTTTCAGCTCATCCAACTCGTAGGCCGCCAGCTCCCAGTTCGAGGCTTTGACGGCAAACCAAAGTTTACCCGCGTGCAACTGAATCGTTGTCATGTACTCTCCTAGCCCAGGTGCTAGTTCTTTTGCGCTTGTGAGGTCCGCCTGCACACGCTTTAGAGAATCTTGAAGAGCGGTCAGTCCACCGCTATTCGGGTCGCCAAGACTACGCATCCGGTTGTCCAATCTATTGATCCAAATTAAAAGAACAACGATCAAAACCAGACAGATTGTTACTGCGCTCCAAAGGTAGGCGGCATACTTCATGCGGCACTCCCTTCATTGTTTGCTTCAGTGGTTGTGATTCGCTTGATGATCCAATTCATTCCTCTTCCAACAGCTCGCCAAAGAGCTCGCTTACTTTTTGTCGCGCGGCCGCTAATGCTTTGCGCCCCAGAGCAGTCGCCTGATACATCCGCCGCACGCTCTTGCCCGACCGTTCGCTCGTTGATCGGAGGTATCCTTTTCGTTCGAGCCCATGAAGCAAAGGATAAAGAGTCCCAGGACTGAGCTTGTAACCGTGCCGTCCGAGTTC
>WNGF01003911.1_pt1 | contig 29650 bp, 27 predicted proteins | sample 5400641 | NCBI WGS metagenome assembly WNGF01 (sample SAMN13153371, study PRJNA577476) | soil metagenome | isolation source: 80 cm soil or saprolite under grassland replicate 2 | place: USA:California | collected 2016-06-15 | reverse complement strand
CGGGACCGGCCCCTCGCGTGCCGGCGGCGCCGACGACCCCCGCGGGGTGGCCGATGGCGGCGCCGCCGGCGCGGGAGCCGGCTGCGGCGACGGCGCCGCGGTCCGTGGCTCGCCTGTTCCCGATATGTTATCGATCACTGAAGGGCTCGGCTCGCCGCCCGAGCGCGGCTCACCTCGCACTGCGGCTTCCGCGAATGTCACCAGCACCTCGCCGACCCGCACCGTCTGGTGCGCGGCGACGTGGACCTTCTCGATGCGACCCGCCATCGGCGACGGGATCTCGACCTGGGCCTTGTCGGTCTCGACTTCGAGGAGCGGCGCGTCCTCGGGAACGATCTCCCCTTCCTTCACGAGTACGCGCACGATCTCGGCCTCGACCAGCCCCTCGCCCAGATCAGGCAGGACGAACGCGCGGGACATGGGTCAGAACGAGAGCGTTTCGCGGGCCGCGGCCACGACGCGAGCGGTGTCGGGCACGTTGGCGCGCTCACGCGCGAAGCCGACGAAGGGGACGTCGTAGGCCGTGACGCGCCGGATGGGGGCCTCGAGCGAGAGGAACGCCCCGTCCATGATGCTCGCCGCGATCTCGGCCCCCGCGCCGAAGCTGCGCGGGGCTTCGTGGACGATGACCGCGCGCCCCGTCTTCGTCACGGACCCGACGAGGGTCTCCCGATCGAGCGGCGAGATGGTCCGCAGATCGATGACCTCCGCCTCGACGTGATCGTCCCGGGCCAGGATCTCGGCGGCCTCGTGCACGATGCGCAGCATGGCGCCGTAGGTGATGAGCGTGAGGTCGCGGCCCTCGCGCGCGACGTGGGCCCGCCCGATCGGCAGCGTCTCCGGCTCCTCCGGGACCTCCTCACGCTCGGCGTGATACAGCGCCTTGCCCTCGAAGAAGATGACGGGATCCGGATCACGGATCGCGCTCACGAGCAGGGCCCGCGCGTTACGGGGACCGGAAGGAATCACCATCTTGAGCCCGGGGATGTGGGCGTAGAACTGCTCCTCCGACTCCGAATGGTGCTCGAGCGCCCGCACGCCGCCGCCGTAGGGCATGCGCACGACGAGCGGGATGTGGAACCGCCCCTGAGAGCGCATGCGGTAGCGTGCGGCGTGATTCTCGAACTGGTGGAAGCACTGGAAGGCGAAGCCCGAGAACTGGATCTCGCACACGGGCTTGAGACCGTAGAGGGCCATGCCGACCGAGGTCCCGACGATGGCGGCCTCGGCCAGCGGGCTGTCGATCACTCGCCGGCTGCCGAAGGCCCGGTGCAGATCCTCGGTCACGCGGAAGACGCCGCCGTCGACGCCGACGTCCTCGCCGATGACGAGGACATCGGGATCCCGTTCCATCTCCTGGCGGAGCGCCAGGTTCAACGCCTTCACCATGTTCAGCTTCGCCATGGCGTCACCGGACGGTGGTGCGCTGGCCACGCATCGGCGGCGACGCCGGGCGGGTCTCGGCGTCGCCGGCGCCCCCGGCGCGCAGCCGTGCGGCCACCTCGTCGCGCTGGGCGCGCAGGTCGGGCGGTAGCTCGCCGTAGACGTGATCGAACATGGTCAGCGGATCGGCAGGCGGCGTGGCCTCGAAGCGCCGGATCGCTTCGGCGATCTCGGCGTCCACCTGCGCCTCGAGGCCCTCCTCGAGGAGGTTTCGCTTGTGTAGATACGTGCCGAAGCGGGTCAGCGGATCCTTCCGCTCCCACTCGGCAACCTCCTCGGCGGAGCGATACTTGGTGGGGTCGTCGGCGGTGGTGTGCACGCCGAGACGGTACGTCACGCACTCGATCAGCGTGGGCCCCTCGCCCGCCCGTGCCCGCGCCACCGCTTCGCGACCCGCGGCGCACACGGCCAGGATGTCGTTGCCGTCGACCTGCAGGCCCGGGAAGCCATACGCGAGGGCCTTTTCTGCGATCGTCCGCGAGTGGGTCTGTTTCTTGAGCGGCACGGAGATCGCCCACTGGTTGTTCTGGCACACGAACACGATCGGCACGTGCCAGACACCGGCGAAGTTCATGGCCTCGTGAAAATCGCCCTCGGACGTCGCCCCATCGCCGAAGAAGGTCATGACCACCGCGTCGTCACCGCGATACTGCGCGGCGTACGCGAGGCCGACGGCGTGCGGGATCTGGGTGGCGACGGGGATGGTGATGGGCAGGTCGTGCTGGTCGGGAGCCGGCTGTCCCCCTTCGAGGTAGCCTGCGAAGAGGAGCAGGAGCTTCTCGATGGGCCAGCCCCGCCAGATCATGGCCGCCGTCTCCCGGAAGGAGGGGACCATCCAGTCCGACGGGCGCAGGCAGGCGACCGTCCCCAGCTGCGAGGCCTCCTGGCCCTTGATCGGCGCGAATGTCCCGATGCGGCCCTGCCGTTGCAGCCGGACCATCCGCTCGTCGAGGCGCCGGCCCAGGAGCATGGCGCGATAGAGACGCTTCAACTCCTCCGTGGACAGCTCGGGCTCGAGGGCGGTGTCGACGTTACCGTCGCTGTCGAGGATCGACAGGTACTCGACGTGGAAGCGAGGCTCGAGACGAGTTCTCGGCATGGGCCCGATCGCTGTCTCGATTGTACTCCCGACGTCAGCCGATGCTCGGCGGACGCGGAGGTGTCGGGGGCCCCGGCGGCGGTGGAGGGCCCGGCGGGCGGGGCCCCGGTGGATGGGGTGGCTCGGGCGGTTGTGGCGGCTCGGGCAGCGGCGGACGCCGAAGGATGGCTACGCCGCCTTGTCTTTCGCCGACTCCGGGCTGATCGGAATCCGCCACCCGTTGGTCATCCTTCTCGAGAGTGTGTCCAGTCGATGGACGATCGCATGCCCGGAAAAATACAAGAAGCATGCCCGTGAAGGCGATGGCTCGTCTCCGGTATCTCGGCCGTGGTCGGCGATGCCGGGCGACCAGCTGACGACGCGCGGCCGCGAGCCGCGCGTCCCGGAGCCTCTGCTCGGCCAGGATCCCGATGGCGTAGTCGCTCATATCCATCGCCAGTCTCCTTTTCCATGGGGCCCCGACGTCTCCCCGGCCCGCAATGCTCCTCGACGGCCGTGTACGCCATGATCGGCGGCGTGGGACTATCAGGGAAATCAATTGTTGTCATGCAGACCATCAGTTAGAGTTCGGTTCGTGGAGCTCCAGCTCGCGCACGTGCGGACGCTCGAGGTGGTGGCGCGGCACGGCAGCTTCTCGCGCGCCGCCACCGAGCTCAACCTGACGCAGCCTGCCGTCAGCATGCACGTGAGCCAGCTCGAGCAGCGCCTCGGGATTCCGCTGCTGGAGCGCGTCGGCAAGCGCGCGTTTCCGACGCGCGCCGGCGAGGTGCTGCTCGCGCACGCCGCGCGGGCGGTGGCGGAGCTGGAGGCGGGGATCGCGATGGTGCAGCGCCTGCGCGGCATCGTGGCCGGACGCGTGCGCATCGGTACCAGCGCCTCCATCAGCATCTATCTGCTCCCGCCGGTCCTGCGCCGCGTGCGCGCCCGTCATCCGGAGGTCGAGCTGGTGGTGGTGACCGGCAACGCGCCCGAGATCGCGCGCGCCGTCGTCGCCAACGCGTTGGACGTCGGGATCGTGAGCCTGCCCGTGCGGGAGCGCGAGCTGACGATCCTGCCGTTCTACCGGGACGAGCTGGTGGCCATCGCGCCCCCACAGGCCCGGTGGCGTCGCCGGCGGACCATCGGCGCCGCCGAGCTGGCCCGCGAGACGTTGATCCTCTTCGAGCAGGGCAGCACGCAGCGGCGGGTCGTCGACGCATGGTTCCGCGGCGCGGGAGTTTCCCCCGGTCAGGCCATGGAGCTGGGAAACACCGAGGCGATCAAGAAGCTGGTGGGCGCGGGGCTCGGATTATCCATGGGATCGTGGTTCGCCGTGAGGAACGACGCGCAGGCCAGACGCCTCGTCGCCCTGCGTCTGATTCCCCGGCTCGTCCATCAGCGGGGCATCATCCTCCGGAAGGACAAGCCGAGAGCTCCCGCCCTCACCGCCGTCCTCGATGCGCTCCGGGCGGGCGGGCGATAGCGCGGGGGGTTCGAAGCCCTACGCGGCGCGCTCGGTCACGGGCTCTCGCTGCACCAGGGGCTGCAGACGCGGCAGCGTGACCGCCACGACCAGGGCGGCGACGGCCAGGACGAGCCACGCCACGCGGTACGAATCGGTCACATGCAGCACGATCCCGAACAGCGGCGGTCCGATGAGAACGCCGCCCCAGGAGAAGATCACCGCGAGGCCGGTCAGCAATCCGGCCGAGCGCGAGCCGCCGATCTCGGCCACGAGGGCGAAGTAGAGACCGACCCAGCCGAACGCCGCGATGCCGGCGACCAGCGCGAGCGCCGGCAGCAGCACGGCCGGGAGCGCGGCCCCGAGCCCGAGACCGCCAAGGGCGGCGACGGCGAGCAGCGCGTTGATCGTCAGCCCCGGCCGGCGCCGCCCATCGAACAGCCGATCGCTGACGAAGCCCCAGCCCAGACGCCCCACCGCGCCGCCGAGGTGGGCGACGGCCAGGAGCCGCGCGGCGTCGACCACGGAGACACCAAAGGTGTCGCGCATCGCGAGCACCAGATACGCGAGCACCCCCGACTGCACGAGCGAGAGCGCGAGGCCGCAGAGAAACACGACCATCACCCCGCGACGACGAAGGAACGGGCCGACGTCGGCGAGGGTGGTCGGGCGGGCGGGTGGCGCGACAGGCCGGGCCGGGGGGTCGCGATAGAACGCTGCCAGCAGCAGCGCGGACACGAGCGCCGCTCCACCGGCGACGGCCAGCGCGCTTCGCCACCCCAGAACGACCGCGACCGGCGGCAGCACCGCCGCCGAGGCCATGCCACCGAACGTCAGCCCCGCCTGCTTGATGCCCATGGCCTGCCCGCGCTCGCGCGGGGGAAACCACTCGACGATCGCCTTGCCCGTCGCCGGGTTGAGGACGGCGAAGCCGAACCCGGCGATGACCAGGCACACGAGCATCGCGGCGAGATCGCGCGCCAGGGCGGCGACGACGACCATCGCACCGGTCAGGACCTGGCCGGCGACGAGCGATGGGCGCACGCCCCGGCGCTCGGTCACCCAGCCCGCCGGCAGCGACATGAGCACACCGCCGAGATAGGCCGCCGGCAACAGCAGCCCGACCTCCATGCGCGACAGCCCGAGGCCGTCGAGCAGGAACGGCGACAGCGGCGCGACGGCGAGCACGGCCATGGAGCCCAGGCCGTGGGCCAGCGTGACCAGGACCAGCGCGCCGCGCTTGCTCACCGCGCGGAGGGGAATCGCGGGGGGCGCTTCTCGCGGATGGCCTGCAGGCCTTCGCGCACGTCCTCGTCCATGAACGTCAGCATCTCGAGCGCGATCGATTGATCGAAGATGGGACCGGCCTGGCGAAGCCAGTTGTTCAGCGAGCGCTTGGTCCAGCGGATCGCCTGCTGGCTGCCGGCGGCGAGCCGCTCGGCGACCTCCGACGCCTTGGCCATGAGCTCATCGTGCGGCACGCACAGGCTGACGAGCCCGATGCGCTCCGCCTCCCGGCCGTCGATGAAGTCGGACGTCAGCAGATAGTACTTGGCCTTCGCCATCCCGCAGAGCAGTGGCCAGAGAATCGCCGCATGGTCGCCGGCGACGACGCCCAGCTTGGTGTGGCCGTCGGTGATGCGGGCGCTCTCCGACATGATGCTGATGTCGGCGAGCAGCGCGACGACGAGGCCGGCGCCGACGGCGACGCCGTTGATGGCCGAGATGACAGGCTTGTCGAGGTTGATCATGTTGTAGACGATGTCGGACGCTTCACGGACGGTCCGGACCAGCCGCTTCGGGTCGCGCATGTTCGCCTCCACCATCTCGAGGTCGCCGCCGGCGGAGAAGGCGCGTCCGGCGCCGGTGACGAGCGCGACCCGTGCCTGGGGATCGGCGTCGACCGTCAGCCAGACCTGCGTCAGCTCCCAGTGGAGCCGGTCGTTGGTGGCGTTGAGCACGTGGGGCCGGTTGATGGTGATGAGCAGGACGCCGCTCGGCCGTAGCTCGAACTGCAGATGCTCATAGTCGCTGTAGCGCATCCCTTCCTCCCGTTCGGAATCTCGACACCGTACAATCGCCCCGTGAACGTGATCGACGGCCCGAGCCTCGGCGCCTTGAGCGCGCTCGGGTCGGCGCTGGCCTGGGCCGTGATCACCCTCATGGTGCGGGCGCTGACGCCCGCCTTCAACTCCGTCACCCTCAACGCGGTGCGCACGACCGTCGCCGGCGTCCTGCTCGTCCTCTGGGTCCTCGTCACGGGCGGGATCACCGAGCTGACCTCGGTCTCCACGTCCGCTTTTCTCATGCTCGCCGTCTCGATCGTCGTGGCGAGCTCGCTCGGCGACACCGTGTTCTTCGAGAGCAGCCAGCGCGTGGGGGTGGCCCCCGCGCTCACGATCTCCATGACCTACCCGCTCATGGCCGCGGTCTTCGCCGCGGCATTTCTCGGCGAGCCCGCGACCATACATACCGCGCTCGGCTCGCTGCTGACGCTGGGCGGTCTGGCGATGATCGTGACGGCCCGCGGCGAACAGGCCCGCGCCACCGGCCAGTGGTGGCTCGGCTTCGGCTGCGCTCTCCTGGCCGCGCTCTCGTGGGCCGTCTCCGTCATCCTCCTCAAGGCACCGCTACGCGAGATGGACGCCATCACGGCCCAGGCCCTCCGGATGCCGATCTCCGGCGCATTGCTCTTCGCCATGCCATGGGCGCGTGGCGCCGCCGGCCGCATCGCCCGCAGCCCGTCCTCGGTCCTGTGGCGCCTCGCCGTCCTCTGCCTGCTTACCACCCTGAGCAGCACGCTGTTCGCCGCCGGCGTGAAGTACGCCGGCGTGGCCGTGGGCACGGTCCTGTCCTCCACCGCGCCGATGTGGGCGCTGCTGCTCGGCGCTGTCGGATTCGGCGACCGCCTGCCGCCGGTCGCCATCGTGGGACTCATCGTCACCGTCATCGGAATCGTTGTTCTCCAGCTGTAGGCCGATGAAAAACGGCCATCTGCGTCGTTGCCTCCTCGTTCCTCCCTGCGGCGTGGCCGGGCCACGCCTCAGTCGTCACTCGTCGGCGCCTAGCATCTGGCCATTTTTGATCGGCCTGTAGAGATCCTTTGTCGAAGTGGCCGACTCGATCCTAATCTTGCCAATCGGCGAGAAAGACGTTCATCTCCCTGGGCGCCTTCGCGTTCCGGCTGCCGCAGAACACGAGCTTCCGGCCGTCGCGGGAGAACATCGGGAAGGAAGCGAACGATTCCGTCCACGTCACGCGTTCGAGGCCCGAGCCGTCGACGTTGATCAGATAGAGGGCGAAGGTGCGACCGCCGGGATCGTGCAGGTCCGACGAGAAGATCACGCGACGCGAGTCCGGGTGCATGAACGGCGCGAAGCTGGCGGTGCCGTGACGCGTGACCTGGGTGATGCCGGTGCCGTCGGAGCGCATCACGAAGATCTCCAGGCGCCGGGGCCGCACCAGACCCTGCCGGAGCAGCGCTCGATACTCCCCTTCCTCGGCGGCGTCGGCGGGGCGGCCGGCGCGAAAGACGATGAATCGGCCGTCCCAGGAAAAGAATGCCCCGCCGTCATATCCCACGCCGTCGGTCAGGCGTCGGACGTTCCGGCCGTCGGCGTCCATCAGATAGAGATCCAGATCGCCGTCACGCAGCGACGTGAAGACGATCCGCCGGCCGTCCGGGGACACGGCGCCCTCGGCGTCGTAGCCCTCGCGGTCGGTGAGGCGCGTGAGATTCCCGCCGTCCTGGTCCGCGGCGAAGATGTCGTAGCCCGGGTAGATCGGCCAGACGTACCCCGCCGAGCGGTCGGGCGGCGGCGGGCACGAGGCGCCCGCCAGATGCGTCGAGGCATAGATCACGCGGCGGCCGTCGGGGAAGAAGAAGGCGCAGGTCGTGCGGCCCTGCCCGGTCGACACCAGGCGCACGTCGCTGCCATCGACGCGCATGGTGAAGATCTGGTCGCACGCGAACGGGGGGCGGGTCGACTGGAAGATCAGGCGGTCGCCGGTCCAGTCGAAGTACGCCTCGGCGTTCTGTCCTCCGGACGTGAGTTGCCGGAGATTCCGCAGGCGCCGCTCGCGCGGATCGGGCGTCAGCGACTCCAGGGCGGCGGAGGTCGTCGGCGGGGCGGCGGGGAGGGTCAGTCCGGCGGCGGCGAGCCCGAACCGCAGGAACGCACGACGGTCGCGCCTCACTCGCCGCGCTCGGCGAGGACCGCGCGCACGACCTGCTGCCGCCCATCTCGAAGCACGACGACCTGGACCTCGTCGCCGGCGCGGCGCCCCCGCAGGGCGAACGTCAGATCCTCGAGCGTCTTCACCTCCACGCCCGCGAACTTGACGATGACGTCACCGGCGCGGATCCCCCCTTTCTCGGCCGGACTGCCGGCACGGACGCCCGTGATCCTGACCCCCCCGCTCGCGCCCTCGCCGAACTCGGGGACGACACCGAGATACGGGCCGTAGCCGCCGCGACCTCTGCCCGCGGGCGACTCGATCTTGGCGTACGTCGGCGCGGTGGGCTCGGCGGCGACCGCCGACACCACGCGGGCGGCGAGCGACGCGACCGTGGCGAGCCCCTCGCTGCTGATCCGCTCCCACGTGTCACTGGGCCGATGGTAATCGGCGTGGGCCCCCGTGAAGAAGAAGAGCACCGGGCGGCCCGCGACATAGAACGACGTGTGGTCGGACGGCGCGAAGGGGCTCGCCCGCAGCTCGGGGGACAGCGGCAGATCGGCGGCGAGCTTGGTGACCAGCGCGCGCAGCCCGCTGCCGCTGTCGACGCCGCCGATGTAGAGCCGACCATCGCGGAGCCGTCCGACCATGTCGAGGTTGACCATGAGCACGGTCTTGTCGAGTGGCACCGCGGGATGCCGCACGTACTCGGCCGAGCCGAGCAGCCCCAGCTCCTCGCCGCTGAAGGCGATGAAGACCAGGGTCCGCGGGGCGCCACCGACGGCGGCGAAGGCTCGGGCCAGCGCCATCACCGCGACCGTGCCGGACGCATTGTCGTCGGCTCCCGGGTGAATCTGTCGGCTGCCCTCGGGCGCGAGTGAGCCCTCGCCGCCCCGGCCGAGGTGGTCGTAGTGTGCGCCGATCACGATCGCCTGGTCACGCAGCGCCGGATCGGTGCCCGGCAGCAGGCCGATGACGTTACGCGCAGTACCCCGGTCCCGGACGAGGTTGACCTCGAGCCGGACCTTGACGCCGGCGATCGGCCCCGAGCGGGGCGCGAGTGTTCGATCGATGGTCTCGGCGAGCTCGCCCAGGCGCAGGCCCGCCGGTGCCAGGAGAGCATCCGCCGTCAACGACGTCACGAAGGCGGCGAGAATGCCTTGTGGCTGGCTCAGACCGCGCAGCGTCGGTAAGCTCCGGTCCTCACCGCCGGGGTGGGCAACGAGGAGGATCGCCGCGGCCCCGTGCTGCCGGGCGTTGATGAGCTTGTGAGCGCGCTCGCCGTAATGGTAGGCCTCGGGCCGGCGAAACGGGCTCGCCGGGTCCTGCGACCGCGGTTCGCGCGTGAAGGCAAGGACGACCCGACCACGCGCGTCGATGCCGGCGTAGTCGTCATACGCGAGGTCGGGCGCGCTGATGCCATAGCCCACGAAGAGCAGCTCTCCCGTGGCCGTGCCGTTGGCGGAGACCGCGAGCGGGGTGAACTCCGTGCCGAGATCGAGATGCTTCGGCGCGGGGGCGAGGACGTCGAGCGCGTTCGGGGTGCCGAGACGCAGACCCGTCGGGACCGAGAACGGCTGCAAGAACGTGCCGCCCTCACCCCGCGGGACGAGCCCGGCGCCGCGGAAGACGGCGGCGATGTGGGCGGCAGCCAGATCCGCGCCCGGCGTGCCCGAGCCACGCCCATCCATCGCCGGTGACGCCAGTGTCTTGACCTCCTCCTGCATCCATCTCGCCGGCGGCAGCGGGGGCGCGGCCTCCGGCCCCGCCGCCACGAGGCCGACGAGCAGGAGGCCGAGGAGGAGGGAACGCCGCGTCACGTCCTCATTGTACGCAGTACGAGCCGAGCGGCGCTCGCCGCCAGGCGACGCTTCAATGGCCGCGCGAGTCGGAGCCGAGCGGCGCTCGCCGCGAGACGCGCGCTACCACTGGGCGATGACGGCGAACATCTCGGCACCGTCGACCTCGCCGAGGATCCACGGGTCGATCTGGCGCTCTTCGTAGTACGTCGGCATGGCCACCCAGAATTTCGAGAACAGCCCGCTCTTCACGGCGTCATCGTACTTGAGCAGCGCAGCGTCGGGGATCAGATCACGATACGTCTCGATCGGCTCGAGCGCGGCCCCCCGGATGAAGCCGAGCCGATAGGGCAGCGTCTCGCCGACCTTGCGCCGCACCTCGGCCGGCATGTACAGAGGGCCGTAGCAGACCTTCGCCATGTCGATCCGCTGTCGCAGGACCTGCCCTGGCAGCCGGGACCGGATGCTGGCGACGCGGGAGGCATCGTCGGCGGTCGGGACGTCGACCTGAGCAGATGCGTCGTGGTTCATGGAAGGCACCTCCGCGCGCGCAGAATGCAACCCGGGGGCCAGCAGGCACGCATCGCTCGCGGCATGCACGCCGATACGTATGGCCGGTCGCCTCATGCGCCGCCGACGCGGGCGATGCGCGTGAAGCCGGGAGGGGCGGGGCTTTCGAAGGCGACCCGGTGGCCGTGGGGATGGCTGAAGGCCAGTCTCGTGGCGTGCAGGCAGAGCCGGCGGAGAGGGTCGTGGCGTGCTCCGTAGGCATGATCACCGACGATCGGGTGGCCCAGGGTGGCGAGCTGGGCGCGGATCTGGCCGCGGCGGCCGGTGACGAGGGACAGCTCGAGGAGCGTCGTACCGTTGCCGTGCTCGAGGACGCGGTAGTCGGTGATCGCCTCTCGGCCGGCAGAGCGATTGCGGGTGTGGCGCACGCGGAGCGTCCGGTTCTCGCGCAGGCGCGATCGCAGCCTGCCCCGGGCGTCGGCCACGATCCCCTCGACGAGGGCGGCGTAGCGGCGCTCGACGGCTCGTGCCTCGAACTGACCCTGCAGCCTGCGCTTGGCGTCGGACGACTTGGCGAAGACGATGAGACCCGAGGTCTCACGATCGAGGCGATGGACGATGAAGAGCCGCGGCCCACGGCGGCGGGCCTTGGCCTTGTCGGCGGAGGCTCGGTGGCCCCCCACGTAGTCGGCGAGGAGCCGATAGGCCGTGCGATCGCGCTCCCTCTCGGTGGCGATGGTGAGCAGGCCGGGCGGCTTGTCGATGACCAGGATGGCGTCGTCCTCGAAGACGAGCCGGAGCAGCGTGGGGAAGCTGGGCCCCGGGGGCGGCCCCAGCTCGACGCGATCGGCGGACCCGACGGCGACGTCGCCGCGACGCACGACGTGGCCCGTCACCCGGACCCGTCCGCCCTCGAGCCAGTGCTTGATCGCCCGACCCGAGGCGCCCGGGAACAGCTCGTGGAGCCGGCGATCGAGCCTCATGGGGATCCGATGCAGGGACTATAATCGGCATGGAGGAACACGTCGATGCAGATCCGTTTGTCGTCCGCGGTGACAGAAGGCCGGTGCGCCACGTCCGGTTCAATGGTCATGGATGAGCTGCTCGCCCGCTTCCCCGAGATTCCCGCGGACCTGCGCGACGAGCCGGTGCTCGCCCAGTATGTCGATGCCTTCGGCCCGCTGCTGCGGGTGGCCCAGAAGCCCTCACCGTGCATGCGCGACGGCGGCGACGCGCCCCACGTCTTCTACACCCGCCTCATCAATGATCTCGCGATCTACGGCGTCGGCCTCGCCCGCCGCGACCGCACCCTGGCCCGCCTCCAGGCCACGCTCGACGCGTATCGCAAGCAGCCCGCGACCTACGCCTGCACCCTCGTCCCCCGCCGCGCCCCCGACGCTCCGCCTTCCGGCTGCGACGGGGTCAGGCCTTGACTTCTTAACAACTCCGTCAACGCGCGCCCGTGTCTCGCGGTCCCAGCGGAGTTGTTAAGAAGTCAAGGCCTGACCCCGGGGCTAGCCGATGAAGAGGCCGCCGTTGGGCGAGATCCACTGGCCGGTGACGAAGGAGGCGTCGTCGGAGGCGAGGAAGAGCGCGGTGGCGGCGATCTCGTCGGGCGTGCCCCAGCGTCCGAGAGGCGTGCGGCTCGCCACGGCCATGCGCATCAGATCGCTGATCCGCTCGGTCATCGGCGTATCGATGAACCCCGGGCAGATGGCGTTCACGCGGATGTTGCGCGACGCGACCTCGCGCGCGACCGCGCGCGTGAAGGCCAGGATCCCACCCTTGGCCGCGCTGTAGTGCGGCACGGTCTCCAGCCCCATGAGGGCGGCCACGCTCGACAGGTTGATGATCGCGCCGCGGTTGTCGCGGCTCATCAGCCGGAGCGCCTCGCGCGTGCAGAAGAACGTGCCGTTGAGGTGCACGCCGATCATCCGGTGCCACGCCTCGTCCGTCAGGTGCTCCGTCACGTCGAGGTGCGTCTGGACCCCCTGACCGCTGACGAGCTCCATGATGCGTGTATCGGCCTTCTCACGGATCCGCTGGCCTTCCCCGGTCGACGTGACCCCGATACCGGCATTGTTGACCAGGATGTCGAGCCCGCCGAGGACCCGCTCGACCTCCTCGAACATCGCGCGGACCTGCGCGCTGTCGGAGACGTCCGCCTGGATCACGAGCCCCGTGCCCCCCGCCTCCCCCGACACCCGCTCGGCGGCGTCCTTGCTGAGGTCGTTGACGACGACGCGCGCCCCTTCCTGGGCGAAGCGCAGCGCGATGGCGCGACCGATCCCCGATCCGCCCCCCGTGACGAGCGCGACCCGATCTCTCAAGCGCATGGTCGTCTATCTCCCCACGCCGACCGTCTCGTCGACGTGCGCGTCTTCGCGGAAGTGCGGCATGACCTCCCGTGCGAACAGCTCCATCATCTCCAGGGTCTTCTCGTGGCTGCCGCCGTTCATCCCCGAGCAGACGATGCCCGCGCGCAGCTCGTCGGCGAAGACGCGCAGCTTGTCGCGCACGGTCGCGGGGCTGCCACAGATGATGTAGCCGCCTTCGTCCAGGTCCTCGAACGTGAGCTCGGTGGGAAGCTTCGGCCGGGTCGTCAGCAGCCGGCGCAGGCTGGGCTCGGTCACGTAGCCCGGGGGCTGATAGAACGGAGGGAGCATCCGCAGACCGACGTGGTAGACCCAGAGCGCGTGGGCGCGGGCGATGTCCCGGGCCTTCGCGTCGGTCTCGGCCACGACGATCGGCAGGTTCACCGTCAGCTGATAGCGGCTCGCGGTGTAGCCGTGGCGCTCGCAGGCCTCGCGGTACTCGGCGTAGACTTGGGCGATGCGCTTGATGGGCGTGAAGACCATGAGATAGGGAAAGCGCCGCGTGGCCGCCCACTCCACCGTTTCCGTGCTCCCCTGGGATGGGCACCACACCGGGGGGTGCGGGCGCTGGAGCGGCCGGGGCCACGGGTTGACGTACGGATACCGGTAGAAGCGCCCGTCGAAGGGGAAGGGCCCGTCCTCGGTCCACGCCCGAAGGATGAGCTCCGCCGCTTCGTAGAAGCGCTCCCGTGAATGGGTGGGGTTGACGCCCAGAGAGAAGTATTCGGGGCCGATCCCGCGCACGAATCCCGAGATCACCCGCCCGCCCGAGACCACGTCGAGCATCGCGATCTCCTCGGCCACCCGCAGGGGATTGTCGCGCAACGGCAGGCCGTTGCCGAGGATGGCGATCTTCGCCCGGCTCGTGCGTCGCACGAGCATGCCCGCCATGACGTTGGGGCTCGGCATCGTGCCGTAACAGTTCTGATGATGCTCGTTGACGCAGATCCCGTCCCAGCCGAGTGCCTCCGCGTATTCGAGCTGGTCGAGATACTGGTGATACAGGGTCTGCCCGATCGCCGGATCGTAATGGCGGTTCGACAGCGTCACCCACGACGAGGGCTCGTCATGGTCCATCACGTACGGCATGAGGTGGAAGTAGTAGAACTTCATGGCCCGGCATCGGCGGCGGCGCAGAACTCGACGACGGCGGCGGCCACGGCCTCCGGCTCCTCGAGGTGCGGCAGGTGACCCGATCGCGCGAATATTACCCGGCGAGCGGCCGGGATCTCCTTGCCCCACGCATCCGCGCAGACGAGCGGGGCGAGGCGATCGTGCTCACCCCAGGCCAGCAGGGTCGGCGCGCCGATGCGGCCGAGCCGCCGTCGCAGGCGCGGGTTGTAGAGGTACGGGTTCCAGGAGACACGGGCCAGGGCCGCGTTCTGCCGGAAGAGCTCGACCAGCGTATCGAGCGACTGGTCCGCGGGGGCGAGCCCCAGCGCCGCCTCCGGCCGGTGAAAGATGGTCGCCACCACCTGCGGCAGCTGCATGCCGAACAGAAACGGGTAGATCCAGCCCTCCACCTTGATACCGACGGGATCGATCAGCACGAGCGAGCGCAGGCGCGACGACGCCATCACGGCCATCTCGGCGGCGATCCACCCGCCGAGCGATGCGCCGACGAGATGGACGCGATCGAGGCGGAGCGTATCGAGCAGATCGAGATAGAGGAACGCCAGGTCGGCGACCTCCTCGATCCACTCGGCCGGCGGCGAGCCGCCGTGTCCCGGGTGCGTCGGGCCGATGACGGTGAATCGCCGGGCCAGCGCGTCCTGAAAGCCGAGCCAGCGGCCTCCGGCCCCCGCGCCGGGCAAGAACAGCAGCGGGGGGCCGTCGCCGTCGGAGCGAAGCTGGACCGGCGTGCCCCGGACGTCGAGCTGGTGAGCGGTCGACCCATTTTCGGTCATTGAAGGGCTCGGCTCGTCGCTAGAAGCGCCTCACTTCGCACTGCCCTGGTCGAGCCAGGCGACCATCAGCCGGCCGCCGTAATCGAAGCCGATGTTGGGCCCGAAGTTCTTGACGTACGGCTCCCACGCCGCCACCGCGCTGACCGACGGGCCGTAGAGGTGGTAGGTCTGCTGGGCGCAATGCCGCTGGATGTCGTAGATGATGTCGCGTCGCTTGCGGACGTCGAAGGTGCGACGCTGCAGGCGAATCATGTCCGTGAGCTTCGGATCGTTGACGCCGCTGGCATTCAAGATCTGTCCGGGCACGTGGTAGTTGTACAGATAGCTGTCGGGGACGAGCCAGAGCCCGAACAGCCCGTTGGCCATGCGGTCGAATTTCCCGAAGATCGTGGTGGAGATGTAGGCGCCGTATTCCTTCAGCTTGAGGTCGATCTCGATGCCGGCCGACTTCCAGTTCTTGAGCGCCACCTGCACGGCGTCCAGCCAGTCCGGCCCGTAGCCGCTCGTCGTGTCCAGCGGGCTCCGGAACCCGTTGGGCAAGCCCGCCTCACGCAGGAGGCGCTTCGCCTCCGCGGTGTTGTGCTCGTACAGGCGCCGGGACTCCGGCGGTAGCTCCGCGAGGGGGATGGACCACTCCCGGAAGGCCGCGGGCACCGCGGGATTGGGCACCCCATGTCCCTGAGACCACGCGTTGGTCTCGAGGACCTCGCGCCAGTTCGACGCCTGCGCCAGCGCGCGCCGCACACGGACGTCCCGAAACGGCTCCTGGTCGAGCTTCATCCACGTGATCCCCCCGAACCCGACGGTGTGCTCCGCCGTCTGCAGCCCCGGCTTGCGCGGGCGGACGATGTCGAGATCCAGGCGACGGACGACCATGCCCGACTCCGGGGCGAAGTCGTACTTGCCGGCGAGCCACGCGGCCAGTCGGGACGACGGGTCGTCGTCGATCGTCACCTCGACGCCGTCGACGTACGGCAGGCCGGGGACGAAGTAGTTCGGGTTGCGCACGAAGGAGAGCCGCACGTTGGGTTCGTAGCGCTCGAGCATCCACGGGCCCGTCCCGACGCAGGCCTCCGGCCGCCGGAGGTCGCCGAACTTCTCGACCGCCTCCCGCGGAACGATCCAGGTCGACGTCCCGGCGAGCGCGTCGACGAACCAGGCGTACGGCTCCTTCAACGTGAAGCGGACGGTGTGGCGGTCGAGGGCCTCGATGCGATCGATGGCCTCGAGCGAGCCACGGTTCGGATTCGCCCGCGTTCCCAGGAACCGCTCGTACGTGTACTTGACATCGTCCGCCGTCAGCTCGCGCCCGTTGACGGGCGGCTTCGGATGCCAGCGCACGCCCTTGCGCAGCGTGAAAACGTACGTCGTCTCGCTGGGCTGAGTCCACGCCTCGGCGAGATCCGGCTCGAGGGGCAGCGTCCCGGGCGGCACCCCCGAGCCCGCCTTCACCTTCACGAGGCGGCTGTGCGTGAAGGACAGATTCAGCATGGTCTTGTAGGCCACGGTGAGATGCGGATCGAATCCGACCGGATCCTCGCCACGCAGGCGGAACACGCCACCCCGCTTCGGCGTCTGCGCCGCCGCCGGCGCGCGGCCGCCGGGAATCGTGGCGGCGCCGGCGACGCCGCCGCCGAGCTTGAGGAGATCGCGACGGCTGATCGAGAGTCCCGGCTCCATAACCATCCCCGAGCGCGCGAGGGCGCGGATCTAAGGTGAGAAGCTGGCCAGGGCGCGCGCGTGCGGCGGTTCGTCGGCGCGCATGGTGTCCGGGTTCGATCCGGATACGAGCGCCAGGTGGTAGGCGAGGAGCTGGAGGGGAACCACGGCCATGAGGGGCGACAGGAGCTCGGGCACCTGCGCGATCTCGATGGTCTCGGCCGCCAGCCCGGCGATCTCCCGGTCGCCCTCACCCACCACCGCGAGCACGGGCACGCCGATCTCGCGCGCCACCCGAGCGACGTCGAGGCTCCGCGCGCGGGAGGGACCCGGCGGCGCCACCAGCACGAGCAGATCGTCGGCCGTCATCGTCCCCCACGCGCCGTGCAGGAACTGCTCACAGTTGAACCCCAGCGCGGTCGCATGGTTGGTCTCGCTCATCTTGAGCGCGCCCTCCAGGGCCGTCGCGGTATTCGCCCCGCCTCCGACGAACCAGTACCGACGGCGTCCGGCGAAGCGCTTGGCGAGATCTTCCCACGATTCCTGGCCGAGCAGCAGCGCCACGTGATCGGGCAGGCCCTCCACCGCGTGACGGAAGTCGGTGTCGCCGCCGATCTCGGCGGCGAGGATGGCCAGGAGGGCGAGCGCCGAGGTGTAGCTCACCGTGTGCGCGCGCGACCACTCCGGCTCGACGGTGCGCAGCGTGACGTCGCTGGCGACCAGGCCATCGCCGCTCTTGCCGGTGATGGCGACGGCCAGACCGCCGCCTGCCTTCGCCCGCTCGAGGGCCTGCCGGGTATACCGGGAGGCGCCGCGGTGACTCACGACGATCGTGCCGGTGCCGGCGTCGGGGGGCGGCCAGTACTCCACCAGCTCGAAGGCATGCACGGCGCGCGCGCGCAAGCCGAGGCGGCCGATGCGCGCGAGCATCAGCTCACCGACCAGCGCCGCGTGCCACGAGGTGCCGACGCCGGTCAGGAGCACCTGGGGCGCCGCGCGAAGGCGCGCGGCGGCGTCCGCGAGCGCCCCCTCGTTGCCGCGGCCGATCAGCCGGAGGGCGCCGGGTTGCGCGTAGATGGCGTCGTGCATGTAGAAGGGATGACCGGCCCGCATCGGTCCGATTCTACGCCAGCGCCTGGGCCAGGTCCTCGACGAGGTCGTCGGGATGCTCGAGACCGACCGACATCCGCAGCAGATTCTGCGGCGTCTTCGTCCCGGACTGCTCGATGGACGCCCGATGCTCGATCAGGCTCTCGACCCCGCCCAGGCTGGTGGCGCGCGTGATGAGCCTGACCCTCGCGGCCACCGCCATCGCCTCCTCGCGGCCTCCGCGTACCTGAAACGACAGCATGCCGCCGAACATCGCCATCTGGCGCTCGGCCGTCGCGTGCCCAGGATGCGAGGGCAGCCCGGGATAGTGCACACGCTCGACCCGCGGATGATCGGCGAGGTACGTCGCCACGGCGAGCGCGTGCTCGGAGTGGGCGCGCACGCGATAGGGCAACGTCCGGACGCTGCGCCGGATGAGCCAGCAGTCGAACGGCGACGGCACCGCGCCCCCATAGACCTGCGCCCGCCGGATGCGCTCGAAGATTCCCGCGCGCCGGCCGGCGACGACCACGCCGCCCGTCACGTCGCTGTGGCCGCTCAGGTACTTCGTCGTCGAGTGCATGACCAGATCCGCCCCGAGCGCGAGCGGACGCTGGAGCACCGGGGTGGCGAACGTGTTGTCGCAGGCGCACAGCGCGCCGGCGTCACGGGCGATCCGCGCGATCGCGGCGACGTCGACGATGGCGAGCAACGGATTGGACGGTGTCTCGACCCACACGAGGCGCGTCCGCGGACGGACGGCCCCACCCACCGCGGCCGGGTCGGTCATGTCGACGAAGCTCACCTCGATGCCCCACGGCATCACGAGCTCGCGCAGGAGCCGGGCCGTGCCCTGGTAGACGTCGGTGGGCGCGATCAGGTGATCGCCGGGAGACAGCCCCTGGACGACTCCCATGATCGCCGCCGTTCCCGAGGCAAAGGCCGCCGCGTCCTCGCCCCCCTCGAGATCGGCGAGGCAGCGCTCGAGCGCCTCGCGATTGGGGTTGCCGTTGCGCCCATAGAGAAAGCCCCGCGGGTAGCCGCCGTCGGCGTCGCGCTCGAAGGTGACCGACAGCTGGATCGGCGAGACCACGGCGCCGGTGGCGGGATCGATGCCGGCGCCGGCGTGCACGGCCCGCGTTTCGAGTCTCATGTGGGGCTGTATCATTTTCCGCGGCCGATCAAAAGGGGCCAGATGCTAGGCGGCGAAGGAGGGGCGACTGAGGCGTACTCCGAGTACGCCGCAGGGAGACCCCGACTGAGCCAACGACGCAGATGGCCCCTTTTCATCGGCCGCTATTTGTCGTCGGCGAGCTTGCGGCTGAGCGCGACAAGACGATCGAGCTTTTCCCGCGCGGCTCCGGTGTCGATCGCGCGCGCGGCCAGCTCGACGCCCTCCGCGAGGTCGCGCGCCCTGGTCCCGGCGACCAGCGCCGCGGCGGCGTTCATCAGCACGATGTCCCGGCGCGGCCCGCGCTGGCCGTCCACGATGGCGCGGATGATCTGCGCGTTCTGGTCACGGTCACCGCCGCGGAGATCGCCGATCGAGGCCTGCGGCAGCCCGAAGTCCTCGGGGCGCACCGTGAAGGTGCGGACGACGCCCTCGCGCACCTCGGAGATACGGCTCTCCCCCGTGTTCGAGATCTCGTCGAGACCGTCGGCGCCGTGGACGACGAACACGCGAAACGTGCCGAGCTCCGCGAGGACCCGCGCGAGGGGTTCCGTGAGGGCGGCCGCCGCCACGCCGATGATCTGAGCGTTCGCGCCGGCCGGGTTCGTCAGCGGGCCCAGCAGATTGAAGACGGTGCGGAAGCCCAGCTCTCGCCGGGCCGCCATCACGTGCTTCATCGCCGTGTGGAGCAGCGGCGCATAGAGGAAGCCGATGCCCGCCTCGTCGATGCAGCGCCCGACCTGCGCCGGGGTGAGCTCGAGGTTCACGCCCAGCGTCTCGACGACATCGGCGGAGCCGCACAGGGACGACGCCGACCGGTTGCCGTGCTTGGCGACCTTGAGGCCGGCGCCGGCCACGACGAACGCGGTGGCCGTCGAGACGTTGAAGCTGCCCGAGGCGTCACCGCCGGTCCCGCATGCGCACGCGGGCCACCTTCTGGCGCATGACCTGGGCGAAGCCGATGAGCTCCTCCACCGTTTCGCCCTTCATGCGGAGCGCGGTGAGGAACGCGGCGATCTGCGCGTTGGTCGCCGCCCCCGACATGATGGCGTCCATTGCGGCCGCGGCTTCGATCCGCGTGAGATCCCGCCGCTCCACGAGGGCGCGCACCGCCTCGGTGAGGATCGGACTGGTCATTACGCCGATACTAGCATCCGTTCGGACCAGCGACGCGGGCGTCAGCGGCCCAGATAGGCGCGCTTGATGGTGTCGTCGGCGAGGAGCTGCGCGGAGGCGCCCTGGAGCACGATCGTGCCGTTTTCGAGGACGTACGCGCGGTGGCAGAGACGGAGCGCGCGGAGCACGTTCTGCTCGACGAGGAGGATGGTCACGCCATCCGCGTTGATCACGCGGAGGTTGTCGAAGATGGACGTCACCACGACGGGCGCCAGACCGAGCGACGGCTCGTCGAGCATGAGCAGGCGCGGCCGGGCCATGAGCGCGCGCCCGATGGCCGTCATCTGCTGCTCGCCCCCCGAGAGCGTTCCCGCGATCTGGCGCCGCCGCTCGGCCAGCCGCGGGAAGAGGCTCAGCACCCGATCGAGGCTCTCGGCCCGCCGGCGGCGACTCTCCGGCGTGCGCGCGCCGAGCTCGAGATTCTCGAGGACGGTCATGGTGGGGAAGAGCTGCCGGCCTTCGGGAACGTGGGCGATGCCCCCGGCGACCATGGCCGCTGGCGTCAGCCCGCCGACCGAGACGCCGTCGACCTCGACCCGTCCGGCGCGCAGCGGCAGCAGGCCGCAGATCACGCGCAGTGTCGTCGTCTTCCCCGCGCCGTTGGAGCCGATGAGGGCGACGATCTCGCCGGTGCGCACCTCCAGCGAGACGTCCCGCACCGCGGTCATGTCACCGTATCCGGCCTCCACCGCCTCAAGCCGGAGGAGCGACAGGATCCTCTCCCAGATACGCTTCGATCACGCGTCGGTCCCGGGCCACCACGTCCGGGCGCCCCTCGGCGATGCGCTCGCCGTAGTTGAGAACGACGAGCCGCCCGGCCAGGGACATCACCGCGCGCATCACGTGCTCGATGAGCAGGATCGCCGTCCCGCGCGCATTGATGGCGCGGACGAGCTCCACGATCCGCTCCGTCTCGCGGTCGTTCAACCCCGACATGACCTCGTCCAGCAACAGCAGCACAGGCTCCGTGGCGAGCGCGCGCGCCAGCTCGAGCCGCTTGCGCTCGGCCAGGGTGAGGCTCCCGGCCGGCTGCGCGGCCTTGGCGGCCAGACCGACCTCCTCCAGCACGGCGCGGGCCCGCGTCTCCGCCGCCCGCGGCTCGGGATGACGACCGAGGGCGCCGATCATGACGTTGCGGACGACGCTGAGGCGCGCGAACGGTCGCATGATCTGGAACGTCCGCGCCATGCCGAGCCTGTTCAGCGCGTGCGGCTTGAGCCCGCGCACCCGCCGACCACGAAACGTGATCTCGCCGGCGTCCGGCTCGAGAAAACCGGAGACCAGTGCGAACACGGTCGTCTTCCCCGCCCCGTTGGGCCCGATGAGCGCCACGATCTCGCCGTCGTCGACCTGGAACGAGAGGTCCTTCACGGCCTGGAGCCCGCCGAACCACTTGGCGAGGCCGCGGATCTCCAGCATGCTCACGCTGGCTTGCGCCGGAGAAGGTCCCGCAGCCAGGGCACCACGCCCTGGGGCACGAACAGCACGACGGCGACCAGGAGCACCCCGTACATGACGAGGTGCGCCCCGTGCCAGCCGCCCTGGCCGAACACCGCCCGCGACAGCTCCCCGAGCGGCGTGAGGATCAGCGAGCCGACGATGGGGCCCAGCAGCGTACCGGCGCCGCCGACGATCGGCCTGATGATGATCTCCACCGACAGCGGGATGCCGAACACCGCGTTCGGCTGCAGCGACGAGTAGCGGTACGCGTAGAAGGCGCCGGCGAGCCCCGTCAGGAACGACGACAGGACCATGGCGAGGAGCTTGTAGCGCAGGGTGTCGACGCCCAGCGCCTCGCACGCCACCTCGTCCTCGCGAATGGCCGTGAGGTAGATGCCGAATCGCCGCCGCTCCACGGCCCAGGCGACGGCGGTCGCCAGGAGCAGGAGGCACAGAGCGATGTAGTACCACGCGCGATCGTCCTGGAACGAGAGCCGCCGCGGATCGCCGGTGAACGTGATGTACAAGCCGACGGCGCCGCCGACGCGCTCCCAGTTGCTGACGACGATCCGGCCGACCTCGGCGAACGCGACCGTGAGGAGCACGAAATAGAACCCGCGGAGTCCAAACCGGAAGCCGAGGTAACCGATGACGCCGCCCAGCGCGCCGGCCAGCCCCGCGCCGACGAACATTCCGATCCACGGCGTGAGCCCGGTCTCCGCGGCGAGCACGGCGGCGGCATAGCCGCCGACGCCCACGAACACGGCGTGCCCGGCCGAGAGCTGACCGGCGTAGCCACCGATGATGTTCCAGGCCTGCCCGAGGTAGGCGAAGAAGAGCACGTTGATGGCGATGGCCAGCGCGTAGGGGCCGAGCACCGCCGGCAGCGCCAGCGCGATGGCCGTCGCCGCGACCACCCCCACCCGGATCATGGCGCGCGCTTGCCGAGCAGGCCGGCGGGCCGGAAGAGCAGGATCAGGATGAGCAGCGAGAAGCTCACGAGCTCCTTGAGCGAGGGGCTGAGAAAGACGGCGCCCAGCGACTCGGCCACCGAGACGAGCAGGCCTCCGATGAACGCGCCGAGGAGGCTGCCCAGGCCGCCGATGATGACGATGTTGAAGGACGCGACGGACGCCGACAGGCCCAGGGACGGCGAGAACGGCACGATCGGCGCCGTGAGCGCGCCCGCCGCGCCCACGCAGGCGGCGCCGATGCCGAAGGCGACGGCGTACACCCGGCGGACGTCGGTCCCGATGACGAGCGCGCCGTAGGGGTTATCGGCCGCGGCGCGGATCGAGCGCCCGAGATCGGTGTGGAACAGGAACGCGTAGAGCGCCGCGGTGAGCGCGATCGCCACCGCGAAGGTCAGCAGGCGCGCGACGTCGACGTAGAGCGAGCCCACGTACCAGGTGGCGGCGGCGAGCGGCGAGCGCACGCGCACGGGTTCGGGGCCGAAGACGAGGAGGGCGGTGTTCTCGAGGATCAGGGCGACCCCGAGCATCAGGAGAATTTGCATCTCGTGCGGAGCGTCGACGATCCGGTCGACGAGCCCGCGCTGGATGGCGAGCCCGAGCACGAAGAGCGCGGCCGCGCACGCGACGAACCCCAGGTAGGGATCGATGCCGAGCCGGGAGGCGAGCAGCCACGCCAGGTACATCCCCCACACCATCATGTCGCCGTGCGCGAAGTTCACCACGCGCATGACGCCGAAGATGAGGCTGAGCCCCACCGCCATGAGGCTCATGACGCCTCCGAACAGGAGGCCGCTCAGCAGGGCCTGCGCGACGAGAACCGGATCCAGGAGGGGCTAGGCCTTGGGGCGCGGGAAGACGAATTTCTGGAGCGCCGCCTCCCGGGGCCAGACGGCGACGGGCCTCTGCCCGAGGATCTGGATCATGGTCGAGATGGCGTTCGGGTTGTCGCCGAGCTCGTTGAACTGGATGGGCCCGCCGTACTGCATGAGCCCGGTCGTCAGGCTCGTCTTCTTGATGGCCTCGACGATCGCCTCGGGATCGGTCGACTTCGCGCGCTCGAGCACGTCGGCGATGATGAACATCGCGTCGTAGGAGTATCCGGAGTTGGTGTCGAACGTCTTGCCGCCCGAGCGCTTCTTGTACTCCTCGGCCACGGCGCCGGTCTTGGGATTCTTGAAGTTGGGCCACGGCACGCTCGTGAGCACGTGCTCGAGGTCCTCCTTGAGCACCGCGAGCTGGCCCGCCTCGTAGAGGCCGGGGCTGCCGGGGCCGACGATCCCCATCGTCTCGAGGCGCTGCTTGCGGATCTCGGGCAGGAGGAGCTGGGCCGAAGCCGGACGCGTGATCGGCGCGATGACGTCGGGCTTGGCCGCCTTCACGCGCGAGACCTCCGTGGAGAGGTCCGAGGGCGGCTCCGGCCAGGGAATCGTCTCGACGATCTCCCACGATGGACTCGCCGCCTTGTGCGCGGCCATGAAGCCGCGTGACTGGTTCTGGCCGAAGAGGTCGTTGCAGTACATCAGCACCACGCGCCTGGGTGAGACGCCGGCCTCCTTGAAGATCTCGGTGAAGTACTGGACGGCTTTGCGGCCGAACGAGGAACCCGTGGGAAAGTTCCGGTACACGTACTGGACCTTCTGCTGGCCGTCCCTCACCGCCTTGGCGACGTTCGCGGTGATGGGATCGGCGGCCGCGATGTCGACCAGGAAGGGGATCCGCCGCTGCTGAGCCACCGGCACCATCGCGGCGGTGCTGCCGGAGTCGAACGACCCGACGAGCAGCTGCGCGCCCTGGCTGACCACCCGCTCGGCCTCGGTGCGACCCACCTCGGGCTTCGTCTGCGTATCGCCGAGCAGCAGCTCGAGCTTCACTCCCCCGAGCGCCTTGATCCCGCCCGCCGCGTTGATCGCGTCGGCCGCCATCTGGGCGCCGAGCCGACAGGCCTGACCGGGCTCGGCCAGCGGACCGGTGACCGGGTGGATGACGCCGACCTTGATGGTCTTGGGCTGAGCCCCCAGGGGACGGGTGAGACCGGTCGCAGCGGCGGCGGCCAGACCACTGGCAAGGAAGGTGCGTCGGCTGGTCGTCCGGGTGCTCATCGAGGTCTCCTTTGCCGAGATACGCGGATTATAGGTCAGGCTGGCACCTCACGAGGATCTTGATTAATCAGCGCTTCTCGGCCATGCTGCCAGCCCATGGCTGAGCAGGCGCTGCCGCGCGCACGCCTTCGGGCTCACCGGCGGGGAGTGTTGAACCTCCCGTTGTGGTTCGTGGTTGCGCTCGCTGCCGCGTACGAAGTCCTGATCCTCTTGCGCTCCGGCCCCGCTGCACCGTACCGCTACCCGACGCCCTTCGCGATTCCGATCTTCGACACGCCGTTCGCGCTGGTCGCCATCGGCATCGGCTATCTCTGCCTCGAGCGCCATCGCTTGCGGCAGGATCTCGAATCGGCCGCGATCGGCGTGACGCTGTGGCTGACCGCGCTGCTCGCCTTCGCGCACATCCTCGCCCAGCCCGACTATCCCGCCAACCCGGGCGTCAATCCCGGGATCGCGCCCTACTATTTCTTTGCGTGCTTCTTCGCGGGCTTCCTCGGCATCGGCCTCGCCGCCCACCACGGGGATCGATCGTTTCCGCTCACCGACCGCGAGCGCTTCTGGATCGGCGCCGGCGTCTTCGTCCTCAGCCTCGTCGTCGAGTTCGGGGTCATCCGGGTGCGGCCCCTGCTGCCGTCACTCGTCATGCCTCCCGGGAAATTCACGCCGTTCACGCTGGTGTCCGCGAGCCTCATCCTCGCCGCGTTCGTGGTGTGGCTGTTCTGGGGCGGACGGCGGCGGTTCTTCGGAGCCGATCGCGATCCCTTCGCGTCCTATCTGCTGCTGGCCGCCGTGATCTGGATGGCCGGTCTCATGGGATTCCTGAGCTCCGGCGGTTACCGCTACAGCGTTCCGTGGTATCTCGCGGGACTGTCACGCCCCCTCGGGGTCGGTCTGATCTTCGTCGGTCTCCTGCGCGAGCAGGTCTGGCTCTATCGCGAGGCGCGCGCGCGACAGCACGACCTGGAAGGTCTGCATGGGGCCGGGCAGGCGCTGGTCAGGAGCCTCGACCCCCAGGAGATCGTCCAGACCATCGCCACCAAGGCCGTGGAGGTGATCGGGGCCGACGGGGCCATTCTCTTCCGTCTGGACAACGACGCGCAGATCGTCCGCGCCGTGAGCCGGGCGGGAGTGATCAGCGAGCACCTCGTGACCGGGCTCGAGCTGCCGGTCGGGCATGGAGCGTCGGGTCTGGCGGTGGCGCGGCGGCAGGCCGCCTGGACACACGATCTGCAGGTGGACGACAGCATTCCCTTCCCCGACGCCGTCCGCGCGCGGATGCGGGCGGAGGGGCTCAAGGCGGTGATCGCGGTCCCGCTGCTCGTGCAGACCGGCGAAGTGTTCGGGGCCCTCGCGGTGTTCTTCCGGTACGCGCGTGAGTTCGGCGACGCCGACGTGGAGCTGCTCTCGGCGTTCGGGACCCAGGCCTCGGTCGCGCTCGAAAACGCGCGCTCCTTCGAGCAGCTGGCCCTCAAGGCCACGCACGACGAGGCCCTTCAGGACTTCTGCCAGCGGCTCCTCGAGGCCACGGACGAGACGGAGATCCTCCAGGACGCCGTCCGCACGACGCGGGATCTGCTGGGGTCCGAATGCGTCGCCGTCTTCCTGTTCGACGCGAAGACACAGAGCCTCCGGCTCGAGGCGGGTGTCGGCTGGCATCCGGGGACGATCGGCACGCTGACGATCACCCCATCGAACGAGTCCTTCGCCGGGTTCACCTTCGTGCACAAGAAGATCGTCCAGGTGCAGGACCTCGGCGCCGAGGAGCGGTTCCTGGTTCCCCCGCACCTTCTCGCCCACGGCATCCGGGCCGGCATCGACGTGCCCCTCGGGGTTCGGGACCAGCCGATCGGCGTGCTCGCCGCCTATTATCAAGCGCCCCATCGCTTCAGCGACGAGGAGAGCCGCGCGCTGACGAGCCTGGCCCATCAGACGGCGCTGGCGCTGGAAAAGGTCCGCCTGTACGCCGAGCTCCAGACGAACCTGCGACGGCTCAAGGAGACACAGGCCCAGCTCATTCAGGCCGACAAGCTCAAGGCGCTGGGGACCTTGCTCTCGGGCATGGCGCACGAGCTCAACAATCCGCTGTCGACGATCCAGCTCTCCGTCCAGCTGCTCAAGCGCCAGCACGCGCTGCCGGAGGCGATCCGCAATCGCATGGACGTGGTCGAGGAGGAGTGCGAGCGCGCGGCCCGGATCATCCGGGAGCTCCTCGTGTTCGCGCGCCGGAAGCCGCCGGAGCGCCGGCCCGTGCATCTCAACGAGGTGGCGCGGTCCGCCCTGAATCTACAGGGGCCGGAGTTCGACCTCAGCGGCATCAGCGCCGTGAGCGAGCTGGCTCCCCTCCCGCCCATCATGGGCGATGCGCATCAGATGCAGCAGGTGCTGCTCAATCTGTTCACCAACGCAACGCACGCCATGAAGACGGCCCACGGCGGCGGCGTGCTCACCGTGCGCTCCCGCCGGGACGACGGTTGGGCGGTCCTCGAGGTGGAGGACAACGGCCCCGGCATCGTGTCCGACAACCTCAATCGCGTGTTCGACCCCTTCTTCACGACCAAGGGCGTCGGGGAAGGCACGGGGCTCGGACTGAGCCTCTCGATCGGCATCGTCGAGGCCCACGGCGGCAGCATGCAGGCCGAGAACCTTCCCGGCGCGGGCGCGCGGTTCACCTTGCGCCTGCCGATCGGCGACGAGGCGGAGACGATGCCGGCGGGCGTCCGTGCGGCGGCGGCCGGACCGAGCCGTCCGGTCCGGATCCTCGTCGTGGAGGACGAAGCGTCGCTGCGCTCGATCCTCACCGAGGTTCTCACGGGGCTCGGGCATACCGTGACCGTGGCGGCCACGGGGCAGGAGGGCTTGCGGCATCTCGAGCAGAGCGGCTACGACCTCGTCACGCTCGATCTCAAGCTTCCCGACATCGACGGCAAGCTCATCTGGCGCTGGATCTGCGAGCACAAGCCGCGGCTCGCGTCGGGGGTCCTGTTCATGACCGGCGACACCATGAGCGTCGACACGCAGCAGTTCCTCCAGGACGCCGGCCGCCCGGTGCTCAACAAGCCGCTCGCGATCGATCAGATCACGCAGATGGTCAACGAGATGCTGGCCGCTGAGCAGTCCGCCCGGTAACCGCCTCCCGCCGGCTCAGGCGAGAAAAACGCGACGACCCCGGAGAGGCTCTCCGGGGTCGTCGTCGTATGCGAACTCGGCGGCGTTACGTTTCGGCGCCCGTCTCTTCGGCACGCCTCACGGACAGGTGTTCGTCAGCACGCAGCGCCGGCCTACAAAGTCGATGGCGTGCTCGAACGCGCTACCGCCGATGAATCCATGGGTGAGCTCGTCCGGATGCGCGGCCAGTCGGAAGTGGTCGAAGGGGTACCGCCACACGCGGGGCAGGCCGGTGCCGTTCTTGGGGTCGACCGTGGCGGGATCGATGCACTGCCAGAAGATGCTGCCGGGGTTCGTGGGATCGTAGTTCGCGCACTCGGTCACGGGGTCGCTCACCTGGATGATGAACTTGCGCAGCCAGGATGACGTCACGGTGAACCTCGGCGTCGTGGTGATCCCGTTCTGCGTCACCTTCGGGCACGCCGTCGGCCCCGACGTGGCACTCGTGTACGTCAGGGGTACCCCGGGCACCGCGCACTGCGCGACGACATCGGCGTTTCCCACGGGCGGTCCGTCGTCGTAGGTCGTGCCCAGCAAATCGTAGTCGAGCTTCACGTGGACCTGACCGTCTCCGTTGTTGTTCGTGTAAAACGTGGCGCCGGGGTCGAGCCCCATCCCGCTCGTGAACCCACTGGCCATCGACGCGGTCGGGGCTACCGCGCCGCCTTCGGGATAGAACGGCAGCGACCCCGCCGGGAAAGCTGCTGCGAAACCCGGCTTGATGTCCATTTTGACGGTGTTATCAGGCTGAAGCACCTTGAACGCGCTCGGGCAACCAGGCGCGAAATCCGGGTCCGAGGGTTTGCACCACTTGAGCGGTTTGAACACGGTCCAGATGGTATACAGCGTGTTCGGGCGAGCCCCGCGCACGAAGAAGTTGATATCGCTCCCCCCGCTGGCCTGGTTGATGACCATCCAGGCCGTTCCCCCCAGCCCGTCGGCGCTCGGATGAGTCCCGTTCGGAGTCGATTGCAACATGACCGTCGGCTCGAAATTCAGGACGATCGGCTGACCGTCGCCGCTCCCCGGGGGAGCGGCAATCGCAACCAGCGGGATCGCCAGCAGAGCGACCACGCCGAGGATGAGTCGCACGTTCGTTGTCCCCATGGCCGCTTCTCCTACTGCTCCACCGGAACCGTTCGCCCCAACTCCGTCGCGCCCACGCGGGAGAGGGCCTGGTGTCCGTTCGAAGATCTGCCGATGAGCCGGTCTACCGCGGCTTGTAGCCGCGTCAACTGGACAGGTTTCGCGAGGAATACGTCGGCCCCGGCTTCCATGACCTGGGCCTCTGTGTCGCCGTGGATATGACCGCTCATGACGAGGATTCGCGTCGCGCGGCTCCCGGGCTCCGCCTTGACCCGCCGACAAACTTGGAACCCGTCGAGCCCGGGCATTCGGATGTCGAGGATGAGAACGTGCGGACGGAAGCTGCCGACCCTGATGAGGCCTTCGTAGCCGTCCTGCGCGACCTCGACCTTGTAGCGCCCGGCCAGCGTGAGAGCGTCACTCAGCATCGACAGGAGCGGCAGGTCGTCGTCGACCACGAGCACCCTCGGCAGCTCGTCGGACACGGCCGGGATCACCGGGAAGTTTCTGGCCACACGAAAGTGCTCGAGCTCTTGCTCGGTGATGCGGTAATGGCCGCCAGCGGTCTGGAATGCCTGGAGGTGCCCCTCTCGAATCCAACGCTTCACGGTCGGGATCGTGACCTGGAACGCGGCGGCGACGCGTCCCGTCGTCATGAAGCGCATTGGCATTCTCCAACGTCTGTAGGGGCAGTGCTCGAAGTTTCCAAAAAATTCAAAATCTGCAATTTTTTCGTTCATTTCAGATCGGAAGTCAAGTGGTAAAAGTGAAAAATATAGCTGCCGACTAAATACTGGATAAATAAGCATTGATCCAGCAAGAGTGGATAAAATATTTCCTGCTGCCTTGTCCGATGGCGGCAATCCCACCCCGAACCGTCTCAGGGCGGTCGTCGCGGCGTGCGCAGGCTAGATCGGTGAGGAGGCCGGTACCGACACCGTCGTGATCGGCATCTCGATGAGAAAGGTGGTCCCCTCGCCGGGGCCGCTGTGGACGGAGACCTCCCCCCCGTGCTCCTTGATGATCCCGTAGGAAATGCTC